>WSSedL1CaDRAFT_10000227_pt1 | contig 39349 bp, 34 predicted proteins | sample WetSurSL1Cattail_FD_9464 | JGI IMG/M metagenome (IMG submission 9464)
AATTAGAGCATTTAGCCGGTTATGAGCTGGTGCAAATGAAGGAAATGCAAGCATATATCGGCATCCGGGCGGCGGATAATGCCAATGAAACGGCGGATGTTCCTGCCGGGCAGCAGCAGTCCTATATGAAATATTACTCCAGACCGGTTACCGATCAAAGAGTGAATCATACCAAATGGTGTATTATGCGCTATCCGACTCCGTCCATGGCTCAAGCCGCCAGTATGAGCACGGAGGCCTTCGAAGATTTCTATTTTAATGTATGTACTTTAGATTATGCTAAGATGCTGAAAGCCATGGAACCTTTAAAACAACTGATGGAACGCAGCGATAAGGTGCGTTTGACGGGTCGGGACACGGACCTGACTTTTTCAATCAAAGGGTTACCGGCAATTCCTTGCGCCGGTGAGATGAATATTCCCGACGGAGAAATTTTTACGGCTCCGGTCAAAAATTCCGTTAATGGGGTGATAACTTATAATACGCCTGCTGTGTATCAAGGCGTTACGTATGAACAAATCCAACTACGTTTTCAAGACGGCAAGATTGTCGAGAGCAAAGGGAGCGATGCGGCCCGTTTACAAGATATATTTGATACCGATGACGGTTCCCGCTATGTGGGAGAATTTTCTTTCGGAGTGAATCCTTACATTATGAAGCCGATGAAAGATACCCTGTTTGATGAAAAAATCTGTGGCAGTATTCATTTCACTCCCGGTCAGGCTTATCAGGAATGCGATAATGGCAACCGCTCGGCGATTCACTGGGATTTGGTATTTATCCAACAACCGGAGTACGGGGGCGGCGAGATTTATTTTGACGGCAAGCTGATCCGTAAAGACGGCCGTTTTGTGCTACCGGAGCTTCAGCCATTAAACCCGGAAAATCTGGTTTAATTGAATGCAATAAATTTTCTTTTAGAGGCTATCTCACAAAAACAAGGAGATAGCCTCTTTCGATGAATAGTTATATAAATTCTATTGATGATACAAAGGGTTGTCGCGGAATCAAAAGAGATATGGAGAAGAAATTTGCGCCCATCTCCTCAAAAGGTTGTGATCGATGTTTCTTTGCAGTACAATAACTATATGCTTACAAGAAATACCCAAGGTATTCTATCTCGCCAATGGAAAACGGATGGCGGTTACCAATATCGGAACAATGCATGGGCAACAAAAACTCAAATTTGAAAATATCGTATATACCCTTTACCGAATAAAATTCAAAAAAGGAATCAGTCATCATGGAAAAGGGAAAAAATCTCGAAGTGGTTCCGGCTATTGAAAGAGCTCTGAACATATTTGGATATTTGGGAAATCAAAATAAGCCGATGACACTTAAAGAGATTGCTGGAGATTTAGATATACCTTCCGTTTCTACATTTCGTATTGTCAAGTATCTTTGCAGCAGGGGTTATTTGATAGAGGCCCTGGATGCAATGAAAATTGCCGCTGAACAAGGTAAGGAGTCAACCCGAGAGTTAGTAGCCAAAGTGGGGCGGGCCAGCCATTTGGGAGAGCGTTCCCGGGGAGTTCTGGATGCCGGAGCTACATCGTGTTATTTATTATTAGCCAGCATGTCCGGCTCTATCAAGAACTTTATCGAAGCTGGTTGATTTATCGAATCAGTAAATATCAAATAGGTAATGTTGAAAGGCCACTTGAGATTAAGTGGCCTTTGTTGCTTTCGGAAATTAAAATATAAAGGGGAATATATTTTATTTAATATAGAAACCTGATAAAAAAACCAGCTTTCACCAATTAATAGATAAAGTAATCTGAATAAATATATGTTAATATTGTGTTACGGCATAATTTTTATTTTGAAAAAATTGGGGAACAATGGTTGCTAAAAAAGGCAGCGTAAAAGTTTGCTCAAGACAGTGGGGAAATTATCAGTTATTCCATTATTGAAGAATTCGAGGACGCCGTATGGAGACAATTTTTAGAAAAATTTTAAATTTAAGCATGCTCTGGAAATTTACCATTATTTATTTTGCAATAATAATGGTTCCTACGGTATTTATTGAAATAAATAGTTACAAACAGTCGGTTGATTCGATTAAAGAACAGTCTGACCGTAATATGAGCCAGAAAATATCGCAACTCAAACAAAATGTGGTTTATACTCTCCAAAATGCCGAAAATATTGCCGAAGAAATAGTTTTTACTACGGAACTGCAAGGATTTTTAGATAGCGATTTTGTTTTTAAACAAAAGCAGATTGATTTCTTCATTTATAATTTGCAAAATAAATTAATTAATATTAAGCATCTTTATCCTAATAAATATTTTAAAATTAGGATTTTTACTAGCAACAAATCAACCAAGGAAGAGTATGACTTATTATATTCAATTGATCGAATAAAGAGTAAAAGTTACTTTAAAGAGATTGAGGACTCAAAGAATAAGGTATTTTGGGGAAAAATAAAGAAGGCCGAAGAATATTATGATCTGAATGAGAATATTAATCCCAAGCAAAACAATAACATGGTAATTCCTTTATATAAACGAATTTCTCCCGTTATATCCGAGCAATTGATTGGAGTAATCGAAATTGATATTCTCAGCGAAAAAATGTTTGGCGAATTATCCGATTTGCGAGTGGGTAAAAAGGGTTGTGTTTTAGTGATCGATCGCTATGGCGAGGTTATAAGTCCGATAGACGATAATATTACAAACAGGCATATTAATATTGATATGTTTCCGGGCGAAAATGGGGTTAAGGAGATTACTATCAATAAGGAAAGATACCGAATTGAATATGATACAGTCAATGAGGTTGGTTTCAAGATTATTTCCATGATACCTGAAAAAGAGCTGTTAAGCCAGCTTATAACCTATAGAAATAATCTTATTTATACAATTATTATCGGGATAACTGCCATATTCCTGATTACCTATTTGACAACCAGTTTTCTCTTTGCCCGTTTGAAAGTGCTAATAAAAATGATGAAGAGAGTTCAGAGCGGAGAGTTTGACGTAAGGATGGACGACAGTAAAAAAGATGAGGTTGGCGAACTTGCATTTAGTTTTAACCAGATGGCCGAAAAGTTGGAAGAAACACTGCTGAATTTGATTGGCCAAGAAACCGCACATCGTGATGCCGAGATCAGGGCGCTTCAGTCGCAGATAAACCCCCATTTTCTATTTAATACCCTTGAAGGGCTTCGGATGGAATGCGAAATAAGAGAAGAATACGATTTGGCGAATGTGCTCACTTCACTGGGAAGGCTATTCCGGTATAATATCAAATGGATTAACGGACTGGTACCGTTCCGGCAGGAAATTGACCATATTAACAACTACATTACAATCATGAGAGTAAGATTCAGAGATAAATTTAATTTACGTATCGATATACCCGAGGAATTACTCGATTGTCTAGTCATTAAAATGATGATGCAACCTTTGGTTGAAAATAGCTTTTATCATGCTTTTAAGAACAAGGAGGGGACTTGGGAAATTAAGATTAAAGGTTCAATTCAAGGCGATGATTTGGTCATCGAAATCAAAGACAACGGTCTTGGAATCGATAATGAAAGGCTGGATAAGATAAATCGCGGTTTATCCATTGGGAATAGCAGTGAGATTGATAAGAAGACGGAGGGGTTCATCGGTTTATGGAATGTGGATACCCGAATTAAGATGCAGTTCGGCGAAGAGTACGGAATCAAATTAAAGAGCGAAAAGGATATCGGGACAACGGTACTTATTACTTTACCGGTCAACCATAAAAGGGTTTTATCGGATAAGGAGGATTAAATTGTATAAACTTCTGTTGATCGACGATGAAGATGTTATTCGGAACGGGTTAAGGACGATTATTGAAAGAGGGGGAGTGCAAAATTTACAAATTATCGAAGCATCCAACGGCAGGGAAGGAATGGAAAAGATCCAAGAGCATGAACCGGATATTGTTATTACCGATATCAGAATGCCGCATATTGACGGACTGGAACTCATCGAATGGGTGACTCAGAATAAACCGAAAAGGCCGGTCTTTATTATTATCAGCGGTTTCGATGATTTCAACTATGCTAAAAAAGCAATCCAGTATGGTGTAAAAGACTATCTGCTAAAGCCGGTTGTCAAAGAGGATTTAATCCAGTTGCTAATCAGCATTACTCAGGAGTTGGACGACAATATCCAAAGATATGAGGCTGAACTGATCAAGACAGTTCAGGGTAAAGTAGGGATGGAGGTATTACGGGAACGGTATCTCAATTTATTGATTAAGTCGGCCTATTTTGATGAAAATACGGTACTAAAACAATTGTTAACCGTAGGTATTCAATTTAATTTTGAATTATTCAAAATTATCGTGGTTGAGTACCAAACAGTTTTTAACGAGTTGGATCGTTTTGCAATAAAAGAGATTATGGATGTTGCAATTTCCGATATTACCAAGGAGTTTTGGAGTTTCTATGATCCGGCGATGCGAATCATTGTTTTATTAAGCAATAGGGATAGTTTTTTATTGGAAGCTCCGGTAAAAAAGATTTGCGAACAAATTAACCGCTGTTTGGGTAATCAGTTGAAAGTGGGTACTTTTTTCGGGGTCGGCGGAGGCGTAAGCGGTATCTCCAATACCTGGAAGTCTTATCAACAAGCATTAACTGCGGTAATGCATAAAATTATTCAAGCACCGGGTGAAATTATTTTTTATAAGGATATCGGCGATGAATGTCAAAATGCTACACCTTTTCAGGGGGATTATTATAAAATTACCGGTGAAATAGAATTGTGTATGAAAACGAATATTAGTTATCTGGTTGAAGGATATTTTCAGCAATTAGAAGCCCGTAAGACCTCCGTCGCAGGATTAATGTTGTTTTATAATGATTTTAATAAATATGTTTATGATTTTTTTTGTGATAAGGGGGTTGACTTTGCAATGGTCTTTGAATCCGGTGAAGCCTATTTTAAAGAATTTGATTCCTTTTGGGGTATTGATGATGTAAAGGTCTATATCAAAGGGTATTTGAGTAAGATTTGCGATATCATTGCGGCCTATAAGAGTGCAAGCCCGGATCGGAAAATAATAGAACAGGTCATTCGCTATATGCGCGAAAATTATGCGGCAGATATCAACTTAAATATTGTCGCCAACCATTTTGGCAAGAATAATAGTTATCTTAGTGTTTTATTTAAAAAGGAAACCGGTCAGAATTTTATTGATTTTTTGACTCAGATCAGGATTGAAAAAGCAAAAGAATTGCTTTCAAAGAGTAGTTTGAAGGTTAACGATGTCGCTCTGAAGGTAGGCTACCCAAACTCTAAACATTTTCATTTGGTATTTAAGAAAATAGTCGGTATCACGCCCATGCAATATAGGGAGGAAAGTATGTAATAAAAATTTATAACGATGGTATCGGGCGATTCTTCACCTTTCAGCTTCTTATTCTTTAAATTCCTTTTTCTTGAATAATTTCCATCAGCCGCCATTTTAGCGCTATTGAAATTACCCGGGCGCAATTTTCACCAAAAAAAAGAGACCAAATCCAAAAAAAAGAGACCTCATTTTATTTCAAAAATAAACTAAAATGAGATTGTAAATAAGATTTAACAGTTAATACGTTGCATTCGTATTAAATATTTGCTATCATAAAAGTTTTTGTTATTAATTTAAGTCGTAAAAAATCAACAAGGGTTCATTCGATAAAAGGAGCATCTTTATGCAAAAGAATGTCGATAAAAACAGGATACTTCGCTGGATATTGGTTGCGGCCGTGATGCTTTGCTTGTTTTACGTCAATTTAATTTCGATCCGGGCGGAAAAAGTCATAAAAATCGGAGTCACCCATTATGGCTTAAAAAATGAATACACGATTTTATTAAGTAAAGCACAGAGAAGCACGGCGGCTAAATTGGGGGTAAACTTGGACATATTTGACGGAAATTATGACGTCAATACCCAATTGAAAAATTTTGAATATATGATTTCCCATCAATATGACGCCATTATTTTTTCGCCGGTGGATGTCGACGCCATGGCCGTTGCGGTAGAAAAAGCCATATTGGCCGGTATTCCGGTCATTGGAGTCAACACCCGTGTCAACAGCGATAAATTGACATCGTATATTGGCTCGAATGATGTTTCCGCCGGAGAAATGGAAATGAATTACCTGGCAGATAAAATGGGGGGTAAAGGGAATATTGTAATCATCGAAGGCCCGATAGGCAGTTCAGCCCAAGTTCAAAGAAGAGAAGGAATTCATAATGTCCTTAAAAGGTATCCCAGGATCAAAGTCCTTTCGGAGAAAACAGCCAATTGGTCTAGAGCGGAAGCGTTTACTTTAATGGAAAATTGGTTGCAATTATTTGACGACAAAATTAACGGTGTATGCGGTCAAAATGATGAAATGGCCTTAGGCGCCATTCAATCTTTGACAAGAAGAGGTTTGAAGATCCCGGTAGTCGGCGTGGATGGAATTTCTGATGGATTAAAGGCGGTAAAGAATAAACTTCTAAGCGCAACCGCTTTCCAGGATGCCTGGGGGCAAGGATCCCAATCGGTAGAAATAGCCGTTAAGTATTTAAACGGGGAAAAAGTTGAAAAAAATTACTGGATTCCTTTTGAATTGGTAACCGCAGGTAATGTCGACCGATATTTCTCCAGAAGAAAATAACCTTCCGATTTCAATAATATGCCTATCAGAAAGGGGGAGCTTGGATGTTATTAGCCATTGGGTGTGATGAAGCGGGATTTGATTTAAAAGAAAAGCTAAAAGAATATTTAAAGGGATTGGGGCTGGAGGTTCAAGATTATGGGGCATATGATACCCGGCCGGTGCTTTATCCGGATATTGCAGTAAAGGTTGCCCAAGCCATACTAAGCGGAAAACATGAGCGTGGGATATTAATCTGCGGGACTGGCATCGGCATGGCTATTGCGGCTAATAAAGTACCCGGAATAAGGGCGGCTGTGTGTCATGATTCATACTCCGCCGAACGGGCCAGAAAAAGTAATGATGCGCAAATTATCGCATTAGGCGCTAGGATAATCGGTGAGGAATTGGCAAAAAACCTGATTGCGACATGGTTGAAATCTGAGTTTCAGGGTGGCGGATCGACCCCAAAAGTTCAAAAAATAATGGAATATGAAAATAGGTTTCTGGGAACCTCAAAATAATTTTAGATAAAATGGGAGGAAATGGTATGCAAAGAATCATTAACAATCCTGACAGTGTTGTGGAGGATATGCTTAAAGGCTTTCTAAAAAGTCATCGAGATCTAGTTGCAAAAACTGATAATCCGAGAGTGCTTAAATATAAAAAAGCTCCGGTTCAAGGTAAAGTGGGTATTGTAACCGGTGGTGGTTCCGGGCATAAGCCTGCCTTCATCGGTTACATTGGGAAAAATATGGTTGATGCTGTGGCAGTGGGGGAGATATTCTCGTCACCGACAGCAAAAGCATTTTATGATGCCTTTAAAGAGGCGGATTCCGGTAAAGGAGTTGCCTGCTTATATGGTAATTATGCCGGTGATAATATGAACGTTAAGATGGCTATCGAACTGGCAAACGATGATGGTATCGAAGTTAAAACGGTTGTGGCAAACGATGATGTTCCTTCTGCTCCGAAAACCGAAAGCGCCAAAAGACGTGGAGTGGCTGGTGAAGTATTGATGTGGAAAATCGGCGGAGCCAAGGCGGTAATGGGCGGCAGTCTTGATGAAGTCATTGCCGCGGCCCAGAAAGCGATTGACAACACCCGGAGCATCGGTATCGGATTGACTCCTTGTACGATACCGGCAGTGGGGAAACCGAATTTTAAAATTGAAGAGGGCACCATGGAAGTGGGCATTGGACATCATGGGGAACCCGGTATTAAGGTATGTGAACTGAAGACGGCGGATGAGATGGCTGAAACAATGCTGGAAGTTATTTTACCGGATTTGCCGTTCGAAAAAAATGATGAAGTTGTAGCATTAGTATCCGGTCTGGGGGCGACCCCGGTGATGGAGCTTTATATCCTTTACAATCGGGTTGAAGAAATTTTGGCCTCAAAGGGTATTAAAGTATATCAATCCTATGTGGGCAACTATTTTACTTCACTTGAAATGATGGGTGTCACGCTTACTTTAATGAAATTGGACGGGGAACTAAAGGAACTTATTGACCAAGAAGCCGATTCCATGGGCTTAAAACAATTTAAGACTAAATAAGCGAGTTCCTTGATTAACTTTGTTGCCGGGGGTAATCTTTCATTTACTGAAAAACAGGAGTGAGAAATATGGAAAGTTTTCTAACTGACGAAGGTTCACTGATCGTTTATGATTTAATTGCCACTATCCAAAATAATAAAGACTACTTAAGCGAAATCGACGGGGCTATCGGGGACGGCGATCACGGTATAAACATGAATAAGGGCTTTACCATCTGCAAGGAAAGATTAGCCGCTCAAAAGGTCGATCTAGCAACCGCTCTCAAAACGCTGGGTAAAGTCTTGTTGACCGAAATCGGCGGCTCCATGGGCCCGTTATATGGGACCTTTTTCATCGAAATGTCCAAGGCGTGTGATGGAAAAGTAAACATTGACAACCAAATATTTGCCGACATGCTGAAGGCGGCTTTAAAGGGAATTCAAAGTTTGGGAAACGCAAAAGTAGGCGATAAAACGCTAATCGACACTCTTAGCCCGGCGGTTGATACATACGTGGCTGCTGTTAACCGGGGTGATAGTTTCGAACGGGCATTGCAAGCAATGAATACGGCGGCGGAGACCGGTAAGGAATCCACCAGAGAATTGGTCGCCAAGGTGGGAAGGGCCAGCCGTTTGGGAGAGCGTTCCCGGGGGGTTCTTGATGCCGGCGCTACTTCCTGCTATTTGATGCTGTCAAGTATGGCAAGCTCGATTGAAGTGCTTTTAAAAAAGTAAAGATAATTTGATGCGATTTTAAAAATTTAATAAATGGTTTCCTTTGACTTAAAGATAGAGAAAAAGAAGCGGGATTGTTTGCAAATTTATACTTACATTATTTTACATAATATATATTTTATGGAAACCTATTAAGAGGGAGTTAAGGCAATGGAAAATGAAGTCTTGCTGGAGGTAAGAAATATATCGAAGACTTTTCCGGGGGTTAAAGCATTGGATAATATCTCTTTAACTCTGAGAAAAGGTACGGTCCATGCCCTTTGCGGTGAAAATGGGGCTGGAAAGTCCACCTTGATGCATATTTTAATTGGGATGTACCGGAAAGACTCCGGCGATTTAGTTTTTAAGGGTAAAAAAGTGGATTTCGCTTTGCCTAAACAGGCTCTGGATGCCGGCATATCTATTATCGAACAGGAATTGACCCCAATTTACGACATGACGGTGGCGGAAAACATATTTTTAGGACGGGAGCCCGTCAAACTCGGCTTTATTGATTATCCCCGCTTAAATAAAATGGCCACCGCTGTTCTTAATGATTTGGAAGTAAGGATTGAGCCCACTCAAAAAATGAAATTGTTAAGCCTGGCGGAGATTCAACTTGTGGAAATAGCCAAAGCAATTTCTTATGACTCGGAGATCATCATCATGGATGAACCCACTTCAGCAATTGGCGAAAAGGAAGTTGAAAATCTTTTTAAAATCATCGATTTAATGAAGAAACGGGACAAGGGGATACTTTATGTTTCGCACCGTTTAAAAGAGGTTTTCACAATTGCGGACGAGATTACAGTGCTTCGGGATGGCAAGCATATCAGTACGGAATCAATAAAAAATATGGATACTTCAAAATTGGTTAGTTTGATGATCGGACGCAAAGTCGGGGAGGATTTTGTTAAGGAAAACTCGCCGGTAGGCCCGACGTTGCTTTCAGTGGAGCACTTCTCCAAACGGGGCCAATTTTATAATATTAGTCTTAATTTAAAAAAGGGTGAAGTGCTTGGTATATTCGGCTTAATGGGCGCCGGACGCAGCGAATTCCTTCATGCTCTCTATGGTCTGGAAAAACCGGATCAAGGTGAAGTCCGGATCGAAAATCAAAAAGTAAAAATTTGCTCACCGCGAGATGCCATCAAGAACGGGATAGCCCTGGTAACCGAGGACCGCAAAAAGATGGGACTGGTTTTGACAAGTTCGGTTAAGGAGAATATCTCTTTAGCCTCTCTCAAAGAACTAACCACGGGCTTGTTCATCCATGAGAAGCGGGAGAAATTGCAAGTCGTGGATATGGTCAACAAATTCAATATCAAAATTACCGGCTTAAGCCATCTGGTTAAAAATTTGAGTGGTGGCAATCAACAAAAGGTGGTATTGGGGAAATGTTTTCTGACGGCTCCTAAAATATTGTTGCTGGATGAACCGACCCGGGGCATCGATGTTGGGGCTAAAAGAGAGATTTATAAGATCATCAGTTCTTATACCAGCGAAGGGTACGGGGTGATCATGATCTCTTCGGAAATACCGGAAATATTAAGCATGAGTGATCGGATAGTAGTTTTTAAAAATGGTAGCATTGCCGGTGAATTTAACAAAGCTGAAGCCAATCAGGAAAATTTACTGCATATAGCATCCTGAAAAACTCCCAAAGCTTCACTTTAAAATTAACGAAAAGGGGTGCGTGATGTTGAACATGGATATGAATATCACTGAATCGGCCAATAAATTTTTGGGAAATAAACGGGAAAAGTATAATCTCAAAAATATTTATGCCAATTATGGAATTATTATTGTTTTTGCCTTATTATGCTTGATCCTGTCTTTTGCCAGTCCGTATTTTCTTAAGGAAAAAAATATCGTGAATGTCCTGCGTCAGACTTCCATCAATGGCTTGCTTTCCATTGGAATGACTTTTGTAATCCTAACCGGCGGTATCGACCTTTCGGTTGGATCGATCCTGGCTTTCGCCGGAGTGGTTGGGGCTTCTTTTTCGAGTTCCGCTTTCGCCGCGTTGGGAGGGATTGTCCATCCGGCTATTCTATCTTTTTCTATCAGTTTATTGGTAGGGATGGTATTAGGTTTAATCAATGGCTCACTGGTTGCAAAATGGCGAATTGCGCCTTTCGTAGTAACCTTGGGCATGCTGAGCATGGCACGCGGTTTGACCTTTATATATACCGACGGGATGCCCATTCCTAATCTCGATAAATCGTTCTTGGTGATTGGACAAGGTGAGTTCTTTTCGATTCCTGTTCCGGTAATTATATTTGCCTTGGTATTTTTGATGGCTTGGATCGTTCTTTATAAAACTCGTTTCGGTCGTTATGTTTATGCTGTGGGAGGCAATGAAAAAAGCGCCAAGATATCGGGAATTAGTACGCGCTTAATCTTTTTAGCGGTATACGGAATCAGCGGTTTGTTATCGGCATTGGGCGGCCTGATACTTACGGCCAGAACCACGGCCGGTTTGCCGCAAGCCGGAGTTTCTTATGAATTGGATGCTATTGCGGCGGTTGTAATCGGCGGCACTAGTTTAAACGGTGGTCAGGGCACTTTAGTGGGGACTTTCTTCGGGGCTTTAATCATGGGCGTTATTAATAATGGCTTAGACTTGCTCGGAGTTTCATCGTACTTCCAGCAATTGATAAAAGGGGCCATCATCGTAATTGCTGTTCTTTTGGATACATTGCAAAAAGGGAATAAGGATTAAGCTCGCGGGCCAATTCATTCCATTGGCTTAATGTTGACTGAAAGGAGGCGGTTAGGAAGGGTCAAATAGTAACGCTGTTTCAGATCGGAGAAAAATTAATCAACGAAAGGTGAGGAGTAAATGAAAAAGTTTAGAGTTTTAACATTGGTTTTGCTAATGCTGGTTGTTCTTATAAGTACTTTTAACGTATATGGCGCACAGAAGGTATACAAAATCGGCGCCGCTGTTTATGGCCTAAAAGCTGAATACATGCGTTTGTGGACGATTGCGCTTGAGAAGCACCCGATGGTGAAAAAGGGACAAGTAAAAATTACTGTTTTTGACGGGAAATATGATGCTTCCGTTCAACAAAGTCAATTTGAGACCATGGTAACTCAAGGATTTGACGCGATTCTATTCGTACCTATTGATATCCAGGCTGGGGCTGCTGCAGTGGAAACCGCCGCTCAAGCGAAAATTCCGGTAATTGGTTCAAACACCAGAGTGAATAGTGATAAGTTAACATCGTACATTGGTTCCAATGATGTAAAAGCCGGTGAAATAGAAGCCGAAGCGGTACTTAGTAAGATTGGATACAAAGGGAATGTGGTTATCATTGAAGGGCCTATCGGTCAATCGGCCCAAATTGAACGCAGAAAAGGAAATCTTAATGTAATTCAAAAGTACCCCAATGTAAAAGTGCTGGAAATGAAAACTGCCAACTGGTCAAGGGCTGAAGCATTGAACCTCATGGAAAACTGGTTGAATGCTTACCCGAACAAAATTAACGGTATTATCGGGCAGAATGATGAAATGGCCCTCGGTGCAATCCAGGCCCTTAAAGCGGCCAACATTGATCCGAAGACCATCCCGACTGCCGGTATTGATGGTGTAACGGATGCTTTACTTGGGATTAAGAGCGGAGAATTAACCAGCTGTACTTTACAGGATGCTACAGGTCAATCCCAGGGCGCCCTGGATTTGGCCCTCCGAGCTCTAATCGGTGAGAAATATAAACCGCAGGCAGATTGTTGGAAGTCCATGGAGTGGGGTAAATCCTTGCAAAAGGTTTACAATGTGCCATGGGTCCCTGTAACCGATAAAAATGTTGATCAACTGTTAGCGGGCAGGAAAACCGATACCAAGCAGTAAGGTTATTTGATTTCATACCCGAAAGCCGGGCTGTCGCAAAAGAAATTTATTGGATAGCGATATACAATACATAGACTTTCGCATATTTATTGTTGCAATACATTGTATATCTCGTTCATTTAAAATATTTTGCAATAGCCCCTTTCATTTAAAAACAATCAAGGGGGCTATGATTATGGAATTCAAAGGTTTTGACAAGAATTTCGATTTGAATAACAAAGTAGCTTTAGTAACCGGTGCGGCCCGGGGGATTGGCAAGGCAATTGCTACTCTTCTCGCTGAAAAGAAGGCTAATGTTATTTTAGTTGATATGCTGGATGAAGTAAAAGAGGTGGCAACTTCGCTGGAAAAGTTCGGAGTCAAGACGTTGCCCCTGGTTGTGGATGTCGGTAAAACCGAAAATATTCATAAAATGGTGGCTGATAGTATCAAGATTTTCGGTAAAATCGATATTCTGGTTAATTGCGCCGGAGTGGTTTTTTTGGAAGACGCTGAAATCATCTCCGAAGAATACTGGGATAAAACCATGGCTATCAATTTAAAAGCGCCATTTATGATTGCCCAGACTGTCGGTAGGGAAATGATCAAAAAGAAAAATGGTAAAATTATCAATATTGCCTCACAGGCCGGTATCATTGCCCTGGATAAACATGTCGCCTATTGTTCAAGCAAAGCCGCTATTATTGGAATGACCAAAGTCTTGGCAACAGAGTGGGCCGAATTTAACATTAATGTCAATGCGGTGTCTCCGACAGTGGTTTTAACGGAACTGGGAAAGAAAGCGTGGGCCGGAGAAGTGGGGGAAGCCATGAAGAAAAAGATTCCGGCAGGGCGGTTTGGATACCCGGAAGAAGTTGCTGCTTGCGTGCTCTTTTTAGCATCAGACGCCGCGGATATGGTAACCGGCGCTAATTTAGTAATCGACGGCGGATATACAATTCAATAACCGCAATGTAAATCCATTGCTCTTAGCTGCTGCAAGTGAATAAATTATTTACCGGAGACTATTTTTTGAGCACAAAATAATCGTTGGACAATAAGTCGGAATCGTTCCGGTAGTGAAAATAGAAAATAGCAAAATCTTAAATAATGGTAGTAAAAAGGCACCTAGAATAAAATAGCGGTGCCTTTTTAATTGAAGTTTTTATTATTATCGACCGGAACGATTCCGGCCCGGTGAAAAGAAAATAAAAACGGAGGATAATCATGCGCAATAACTTTAAGCTGGGAATCCGAATGGCATTGAGCTATAGTTATTTAATGGTTATTATCGTAGTTTTGGTTGGCTTTGCAGTTTTTAATATGAAATGGATTCAGGAAGAGGTTAAGGGGATTGTATATATCAACAGTGATAAGTTGGAATTAAGTAATACGATGGCTAAATCAGTCCTTATTATAGGTAAGAACATTCGTGGCATTGTTTTATTTAATGATGCGATTCGGATGGATGATGACAATAGAGAACTTGAAGAATCGATTGAGAAATATAATGAAGCGTATCAATCGTTAAAAAATATGCCAATGTCTGAGGCTGAAAAACAATTGTTGGATAAAATTAAAAATGATGCGGATACGGCCAGGGATATCAATGAACAGGTGATTAAACTGGGTTTGGCAAATCAGGATGCCCAAGCGGCCGAGATCCTTATACGACAAGCTACCCCTGCGATCCAACAATGGATAGAGGATTTGGATAAATATGTTGAGATCCAAGATAACTTCAATAAGGTAGCCGGGGCCAAGGTGATGCAAATATATAAAAATTCCTTAGTGTTATTACTGGCTTTGGGAGGTATCGGTATCTTTTTAGGAATTATTATTGCCTTTTTCATCACCGGAGGCATTACCGGAACGATTACTAAAATTGTATCCGGACTAACCAAAAGTTCGGCTCAGCTTGCCACGGCTGCCACTCAATTAGCGGCGACTTCCCAACAATTATCCCAAGGAAGCGCCGAACAAGCATCATCCATCGAAGAGGTTTCGTCAACACTCCAGGAAGCTCTATCCATGCTACAGCAAAATACTGAGAATACCGAGCAAGCTGCCGCATTATCCGGGCAAGTCAAAGAATCGTCTTATCAGGGCGCCGGAGAAATGCAGGAAATGGTGGCTTCCATGAATGAGATCAAAAAATCCAGCGACCGGATTGCTAGAATTATTAAAATTATTGATGATATTGCTTTTCAAACAAACTTACTGGCTCTCAATGCAGCTATTGAGGCTGCCCGAGCCGGAGAAGCCGGAATGGGATTTGCCGTAGTAGCCGAAGAAGTGCGAAATTTAGCTCTACGGAGTGCACAAGCGGCTAAGGATACAGCCTCAATTATTGAAGCAAATATTGAAATATCCGGCAAAGGCGTCGCTGTTGCCGGAAGAGTCCATGAAGTTTTAGCGGAAATAACCAATGAGGCTAAGCGGGTCAATCAATTAATGAGTTCAATATCCATTGCCAGCCAAGAACAGGCGCAGGGAGTTAATCAAGTTACTACGGGAATGATTCAAATAGAAACAGTGACCCGGCAAAATGCGGCAAATGCCGAAGAAAGCTCCTCGGCTGCCGACGAACTGAACGCCTTGGCCAACAATATGCAAGAAATTGTCAACCAACTTTCCCTTTGGGTTAACGGAAAGATAACTGTATTGAGTAAAAAAACAAAACAATTGAAACAGGGCCACCGGCATGGTGAGTTATCGGTTAAGCCTATGAACACGAGTGAAAAAGATCCGCCGGTTAATCAACCTTTATTGGTAGTAGCTAATGGAGATCGTGAAGCCGCCAGTGTGGGGAGACTAATCGAAGATTCTCACTCACAAGAGTAGGCTGGGAGGCATGAGTGGTTCTGGTACGATTTGGGGTCATACATTTTAAAGCCCTTTTTGGTTTTTTCCGATACGTCCGAGGTGTAGTTGGTTCAAAATGCGTTTTTTAAAGGCTTATGCTTGTTTTCCATGCATTTGGCCTAGCCCGTATGGATTAATTATTCCATTTTGATAAGGGTTTATGAATTTTACGGCATCCCTAAAAAGCCACTCTTTCTAGAAGATTGAGTGGCTTTTTTGCGAGATTTTTATTCTTTAATGATGTTGCATTCTTCAAAAAATAATTTAATATTAAAATTGATTTAAGTTGCTCTTGTTTTTCTATAAATTGGCTCTTTAATTGCAGGATTTAAATAAAAGGAATAGAAAATCATACCATTCGTTCCAAACAATATATTTCCGGGAAATTTACTAAAGCAAGCCGTTGCCGGTCGGGACGATTATCTTTTGGCATAACACCGGTAAACATATAGGAGCATTATGCAATGAAATGGGATATCTTCATTTCCTACCGCCGGGAAAACGGCGAGCAAAGCGCCAAGGCCATCTATGAACGGCTTACCGATAAAGGATACAAGGTATTCTTGGATGTTGAAACCTTGCGCTCGGGTGCTTTTAATGTCAAGCTTTATTCGGTCATCGACGAATGCCAAGATGTATTAGTCATCTTGTCCCCCAATGCGTTGGATAGCTGTGCTAACGATGATGACTGGGTGCGGCTGGAAATTGCCCACGCCGTCCGTTGCAAGAAAAATATCATCCCGATTGTGCTGCGGGATTTTAAGTTTCCGAGGGAATTGTCGGCGGATATTGAACCGCTTCGGTATCAAAATGGGGTACAAGCATCGGTGGAGTTCTTTGACGCTTTTCTTGAGAAACTTTATCATTTTCTTAAGAGTAAACCGGGTTTTATTCGCAGATTTACCAGTCTCTCCTGGCGCCGATCGGCTATTGCCGTCGGTGTCTGCATATTGTTGATTTCGGGTATCTGGGGTGGCGGTATCCTATTTCAGCAAATATTTTTTAATACGTATCCGGTTTCTCAAAAAGACAAGAACGATGTTAAAGAGATGTTGTATTATGTTCAAACAAACCTGAAGATAATGGACAATATGCTGGCGGTATATCAAAATGCGTTAAGCAGTTGTGAGGATTATATGCATGGTCCATCGGGGGTGGGTTATCAAAATCTGGTTTCCGATCTGGAACATGAACGTGGAGAGCTAAAAAGAGAAGCAGAAAATACGACCCCGCTTTCAAAGGAGATTTTTGCCACATTATCCGATTCGAAGGTCGATATAGCGGCTCTGTCGGCATTATCTCAAAATCCTAGGAAATTACGCTCCGATTATGATACAAACATCGCTTTTTTGGAAGTGGCTATGAATCCCAAGGGCTTTTTCAACAATGTAATCCGTTGGCGGTTGATTGAAATCGCACGGGATGCGTCAACCATGGATGCGAAGTCACTTTTGATCAGCACATGTATTATCTTACTCCCTGTTAATGAAAAGGCCTTGGAGGAGTTTCATACGGGGAACTTACCAGGTTTGAAGGTTATTTCGAAAGAGTTGCCTTCGTGGTCCAGGGATAAAACAACCCTATCCGGGCAGGAACGTACTATTTACACCCAACGACAGAAATTGAAGGAGGAGTTGGCGTCATTAGTCGGAGATAAGAATATGGTGGTGCCGTAATTATTTAAGATCCGGTGATTCAATGATAAAAATTGGATTTTCACCATGCAAAAGAAACCATTAAATAGAAGGAAGTTGTGAGGAATGAACTACGACATCTTTATCTCCTACCGCCGGGATGACGGTGAGCAGACTGCAAAGGCAATCTATGATCGGCTGACTGATCAAGGCTACAAGGTGTTTTTGGATGTTGAATACTTACGTTCAGGCGCTTTTAATGAAAAGCTTTATTCGGTTATCGACGAATGCCATGACGTGTTGGTCATTTTATCCCCCAACGCACTTAAACGTTGCGCCAATGAGGACGATTGGGTTCGGCTGGAAGTCGCCCATGCCATCCACTGCAAAAAAAATATTGTCCCGGTCATACTGCAGGGATTCGACTTTCCGTCGGAGTTGCCAGATGATATCGAAACATTAAGGTTTCAAAATCAAATTCGGGCCTCGGTGGAGTTCTTTGACGCTTTTATGGAGAAACTTTCTAAATTTCTCCAGAGCAAACCCGGTTTCATCCGCAAGTTTTTCTCGGGTATGTCCTGGCGGCGGTCGGTGATTGCCGTTGTCGCTTGTTTATTGCTGCTCTTTGGGATTTGGGGCGGTAGCATGTTGATTCCCCGAATATTACCTCATCCGCGGAATGTCTATCCGGGTACTCAAAAGCAAAAGAACAATGTAAAAGACATGCTGGGTTATATTTTTACCAATCTTGGAGTGGCCGACTGCATGCTTTCGTCTTATCAAGATGCGATAGACGCTTCTGAAGATTATCTGCGAGATCCGGCATCGTCTTCTTATCAGGACCTGATAGGGATTCTTGAACATGAGCGGAAAGAACTTAAAAAACAATCCCTTCAGGCGATACCCCTTTCCAAAGAACTCTCCAAAGCTATGTCCGGAACAAAGGTTAATACCGCGGAATTGGCCGCTTTTCCTCAATATCTTAATGCGCTTTTCCTACAATGCGATCAGGATTTGGTCTTTTTAAAAGACGCCATGAATCCGGCTAAGCCGCTAGATAATCCGGCACGTTTCCGGATAGTAGAAATTGACCGGGATTTAATGGCTCTTAGCTCCAAGGAACTGATGGTCAGCACATGTCAACTAGTGCTGCCTATTGATGAGAGAGCCCTCAAAGAATTTCGGACGGAATTTTTACCCGAACTGAAGATAATTTCCAAAGAATTGCCGTCGTGGTCCAGGAACAAAGCTTCATTGAAGGCCCAGGAAAAGAATATTATCACCCAACAGGATGGTTTGATGACAGAGTACTCGTCGCGTGTCGGGAAGATGCGGATGGATTTGATGTCCGTCAAGAAAAGATTGCAAGACTTGAAGAACGGTTCGAACCGGAATGCGGAGAAGAGAATTGCCAATTCTTCCGCTGATCCGCCGACGGACAAAAAGAAAGAAGTGGCGGAAAAACAAAAAATCCTTGAAGAAAAGCAGAAGGCGCTTGCCAAAGCTCAAAAAGAGCTGGACGAGAAGAAACAGCAGATCCGTGAGAAATTTACGCCGAAGGATTCAGACGGCCCTTATCTGGTATGGGGGAAGGCCTTGCGTTTTTTACGCGTTAGAATGTATGATGACGCAGTCAACGCTTTTCAGTTTTATTTGAATAAGGTCAAAGACAGCGACGCGGAAGCACCGGTTTATGTCCCGGCGGCGATTGATTTTGTAAGGAGTATCGGTAAGACCGGGATTGACTATGGTGTGTTGGTAGTCGGGTATGAACCGGGCAAGCCCCACCATCCTGTATACAAAGTGGGCGATATAGTTGTGGCAATCAATAAAACCTTGTGTCATAATTTTACGGATTATAATAATATTATCGGCTCTCTTCCGGCAGGTGTCAGCTATACAGCGACATTGCTTCGCCCGGATGAAAAAACCGGCCGGTTGCAAATGATCGATGCCGAGATCCCGAGAAGTGTTGGCAAAGTAGCGCTGATGGATTTGAAAGAAGGCGATTAATGGTTATGATAAATGTGACAAATGTCACATTCGGATACAATTGTCATAATTCATTGCACTCCGGAACCGGAATGTTTAGAATGGGGATAGAAACTATTTAAAGCAGGTATTTGCGTGAAAATTGATTTGTTGATCATAATTATCTTAACAATATTTCCGCTGTATTTTATGTGCCGGATTCTTAGCATTCCCCAAAAAAAACCGATTCATCTCTCATTTTTTTTGTTCATGGGGAGTATCGCCATCTGGTATGCGGGAGAGATCCTCCTGGAGCTTTTTCCGGGGAAGGGTGATCTTGGAGTAATTTTTTACGGCATTTTTTATACCGGACTGATTTTAGTGCCACCTACTTTTCTAATGACATCATTCACCTTTAGCCGGGCTAATTTCAAATTCAGGCCATATTATCTATTCATATTCGTCATTCCCTTAATCTCGCTTGGATTAATCTGGACCAATCCAATGCACCACCTTTTTTTTGTTAAAAACAGTATTTTTATCAATGAAATTATTTATGGACCCTATTTTTATGTTCACACCACAAATAATTATATCTGTCTGACCATCGCTTTCATCATCTTCCTCCGGTCTTCGATTAAAAGCGCCGGATTATTATCACGGCAGTCCATTCTGCTTTTTGTGGGGGGAATAATCCCTTTTGTAGTGAACCTCGCCTTAACTATGAAATGGATTAACGTCAATATTAATGCTACTTTGATTGCTATCGCCACTATGATGATTTGTTGTTGGATTGCCATCTTTAAATATGATTTCTTGAATATCATTCCCTTTGCGATTAAAAAAGTGGCTGATAACATCTCCGACGCCTTTCTGGTGATTGATAGCGATTGCCGTCTGATTGAATATAATCGTGCTTTCTCAGACTTTTTTTTCAAAGACCGTCAAAACGGACATGGGCAGGTGCTGGAACATAATGTTGAACTAAAGCGGCTTTTTGAAATGTCCGTGAAAGACAACTTAGACTTTGCCCAGTTTGAAGAGTATTTAGAAAAAACGATTTCCGATCATTCCATTTTCCGGTTTGAGAAATATTTTCCTTCCATTGACCGCTGTTTCGCGGTGGAGATCAATCCGATTCTGTTGAAGAACAACTATCTGGGAACGGTGATTTTATTAAAAGACATTACCGAATACCAAAAAATACTGGCCAAAATGAAATCCCAAAACGAGGAATTAACCATTGTAAATGAACAATTAGCCGATTATGCCGCCACAGTCAAGGAATTGACGCTCGAAAAAGAGCGCAGTCGAATTGAAACCGAAATTCACAACCTAATGGGGCATAATTTGAATGTTTTATTGCGGTTGATCGAAGTTTGTAAAATTACCATCAATGATGACCCGGGAAAAGCCATGACCACTATTTTAGACGCCGAACAGACCATTAAAAACACTATGTACAATGTCCGGGAAATAGCCAAAGAGATTAGCGGAGATAATATTTTACCCCAGCAGCTTAATCATAAAAATAATGCACTGTCTTACTTGGAGGTATTGATTAATAATTTTCAACGGAATACCGGTGTGAATGTGGAGTATTCCTTTGAAGGGGATTTCTCGACTCTGGACCGCTCGCTTATTCGGATACTTTACAACATTTGCCAGGAAGCCATGACTAACTCACTCAAACATGGCAAGGCCAATATGATTACCTTTTTATTAAGGTATCACCGGAATAACCTCTTGCTTTCCATTTTGGATGATGGGATCGGATGCAATGATATCCAAAAATCTGGAATGGGTTTACGGGGTATGCAAGACATGGTGAAGAATTACAGTGGCAATATTGAGTTTAAATCCGACGAAAATGACGGTTTTAAAATCTCAGTCATCATTCCAATTAAAGGAGAAAGTAAAATTGATTAAAGTACTGATTGTGGATGACCATAAGGTATTAACGGATAGTTTAAAGTATTTGCTGGATAAAAGTAATGAAATCGCGGTAGTTGGAGTTTCGCCAAAGCCGGATGATTCCTTGCGCATGTACCGGGAGTTAAAACCGGATGTGGTTTTAATGGATATTTATTTTTATGATGAGCAAAGACAAATGCTTCAAATGAACGGTATTGAAGCTTTAAAACAGATCAAAGATTATGATGGGAATGCCAAAGTTTTGATTTTGACTTCGGAGACTTCAAATAGATTTTTAGAGAAGGCCATGCCTTTAACGGATGGATATATTGTCAAGGATTGCAGTATTGAGAAGCTGATTGAAGCCATCAAATGCTGTTACGGGGGTTTAAAGATCTTTGATCCGCTTATTGACGGAGTGGTGGCCGGTGAGGCAAAAAGCAACGGAACTCGCTCCGCCGGCGCAAATTCCCGCGAGTATGGACTGGCGGAGCGGGAATTAAAGATTATTAATCTGGTGGCGGAGGGGAAAACCTGCAAGGAGATCGCGGCGGATTTAGATCTGGCCGAGGGGTATATCCGGAATATGCTAATCGGTATTTATGATAAATTGGGGATTGAATCGCATAAAAGTACGGCTTTGGTGGCTTTTGCGGCGAAGATGGGACTGTTGAGGTAAAATATTATTAACAAATAAAAAACTGCTTGACTTTATTCGGATTCAATCCGATATTGGGAAAGGAAGGGCGGGTGTTTCAATGCGCAAAGCTCTGGTAATTGGATTACATAACTATCCCCATGCTTCTCTACTCGGATGCATTGGCGATGCCAAGGAAATTTATAGAATCTTGAAGGAGCACGAAGACCAGACAGTTAATTTTGGCTGCAAAATACTGATCGATGAGAAAGGACAAGTTAACCGGCAACAAATAAAAAATCAAATTATCGAATTATTTGAAGCCGAAAAGTATGAGGCGGTATTGCTGTATTTTGCAGGGCACGGCAATATCGACGCTGCCGGTGGATATATCTTGGCATCGGATGAATATAAAGAAGGTGTCTCCATGGCGGAGATTCTAACCCTGGCCAACCAATCCAAAGCAAATAATAAAATCATCATCTTGGACTGCTGTCATGCAGGAGCCATTGTGAATCCTCCGAATGGCGATGTAACCGGAATTGGTGATGGAGTTACGATATTAACCGCCTGTACAAAAAATCAAACTGCCGGACAGGAAAAGGGACGAGGGGTTTTTACCCGGTTGCTAATTGAAGCGTTAGAGGGTGGCGCCGCTGATTTATGTGGAAATGTAACCGCCGGAAGTGTTTATGGGTTTATCGATAATGCTTTGGGTCAATGGGGCCAGCGCCCTGTCTTTAAAACAAACGTAAATTCTTTTATGTCCATTCGCAAAGTAAAACCGCCCATTCCATTGGAGGTTTTAAAGAAGATAATCCTCTATTTTAAGGAAGTCGACTTGGAATACCGGTTGGATCCTTCCTATGAATTTACCGCTCCGGAGGCAAATCCCGATCATGTAGCCATTTTAAAGGATTTGCAGAAGATGGTCTCTGTGGGAGTTGTCAAACCTGTCGGCGAGGAACATATGTATTTTGCGGCAATGAACTCCAAGTCCTGCAAGTTAACTGTACTCGGGCAATGTTATTGGCGTTATATAAATAGCGATGAAATCTGAGCAATTGTAGCCCATTTATTTCAAACTAGTACTTATCATCAAAGTATAAACCGTTCCCGTTAACTTTGAAAATGAGGCTGTGTAATATTCGTGCTCATCTTTTTTTGTTAATTCCAATGATTTGATTAAAAATGTCTCTTCTGTGTCCACTGAAACTAAAACTATTAAGTATTCACCCGCATCCATGAACTCTGCAAGCAGAAATACTGCAATACTTTTTTGGGCGGCATCGGATTCTATAAAACCCAATATCTTTTGATCCTTAATGATTGACAACCGGCAATTCTCGCAGATTCCTGATTCTAACCTGACGGTCTTCCTCAAAATCTCCTCCATATTTTTTAAATCGCCGTTTTTAAGGCTTTCACTGGCCCTGGAGACCATTATTCCCGCTGGAGAGTCTGATCTCGGAGTATATTCAAGTTTCCAGCCCAGTAAGAATTTATAGTCCTCCGGCGCTTTTAAGTTGGCAATCGAGGTCAGGTTGGCGATCGAATCCTGAAAAGTCTGAAACACCAATCCTGTTTGTTGCCCAAGTCCGGTCAACCATTTTTTTATTTTTAGCTTCAGGCTTTCATCTGGGGTTTCTGTAAGAGCTTTTTCCAGCACCTTCCGCCAATACTCCTCCTGGTAAAGTGACTCCATCGTACTAAGATTAAATGAGTCCAGCGCCTCATCCGCGTTTTCACGTAAATATGTCAGGCTTTGGACTTTTCCCATACACTCCGTACATTCAGCCATGTGCCGGTTGATTCTAATCAGTTCCTGCATCGATATTTGATTATCAACAAAACGTCTGAGTTCCTTCTCATCCGGGTGGGTCATTTTGATACCCTCCTCTTATCAGGCAGTTTTTTTAATTTTTGGTTGACAATTTCAAAGACCGGACAACCGATACCGGTTTCCTTGCTGCAGGGTTCAATATCTTTCAATTTACACTGGTTTCGACTGGTTTTGATTGAGATATCAAATTTCGGGACCAATACCCCTTTATAGATTTGTTTATATGAAGATACTCCGGCAATTTTCGTAATAGTCCGTCGCACATTTTCGCTCCAAAATGAAAGGGCCATGTTGATATCACGCCCGGTAAAAAAATGATACCCGACGAGCTTAGTCCTGCCGATCTCCATTTCCATTAGCTCCGCGCTGATTTTACTATCTTTCCGGCTCACTAAGGCAGTAAGCCGCTTTACTTTTAGTTGTAACCGTTGATCCAACGGGTTTAAATAACATACAAAATCCCCGCTTTTAAAACCCCATCTTCCTAACCGGGTGGTCATTTGAGTCCAAAAGTATTCCCGAAGTTCGTTTAAACACTTTTCCTGATGGAATTGCGCTTCGACGAAACGCTCGGGTTTGATTTCCAAAAAATCTAAAAAGAGAAATGACAACTGTTCGTGCGGAAATCCTCCACAAAGGAATACATATTTGAAAATGTCCGAATAAGCCCTAAGTTTCACATTATTCCAGCCCGATAACTCGTCTTCTTCCGGTTCCGCATCCATTTTCAAATCAGCTTGACCTGAGAATTGTTCATTTATTGGATATTGATACTTATCGTTTTTATTATCATCCCTAATAAAGAATAAATGTTTCTCTAGTACGTATTGGAGAAAGCTTTTTATATAAATCTTATCGATTTCCGGATCATAGGAACATTTTTTCCCGGAGATATCCGCAACTACCTCCGGGACAACTTTTTCGACAACTACACGAATGGCTTCTTTGGTTTCATCATTATCAAACGCCAGGCCCTGCTCACCAAAGAGAAAGTTGGATTGCTGATTATCCCGGCTAAAATTCTCCCGAATCTTTGAAGGAAGGGCCTCCGTCAAATAGTCTTTTATTGCTGCTATACTTTCCGGAGCGCCATTGATTGCCTTCAAATAAGCCCAGTTTACGGCTAGATTTTCGGCCACTCCGTATCTTCGGCGGAATCCTTTTTGCGTTTCAACAGTAATCAACTTTAAAAACATTTGAATCAAAAAATTGTAAAGCCGTTGACTAAGAAGAAAGGTAAGGGGTTCGGAAGATGACTGACAACGGTCAATCACTTTATCCCAAAGGACGCCGGCCAAACTGTCAACGATCACTTCGGGAATTTTTCGGCTACTCTTTAAAAAGGGGATGAGGACTAGATTGCACATTGGATAAATGGCGGATTCCATTCTGTATTGATTGTAGATAAACTCCCGGATCAGTTTTTGGTAGTCACAATCATTTAAAATAAGACACTTGAAGAAACTTTGAATAATAGTTGACTCGGCAACATCACGATTGTTTTCTGCGATTGGTTCTTTGGTTTGTTCGATATAACTTTGAATTGCCCATTCAGCCATATACTTGGCATTGGATTGGTTACAGTCGATAACTTTTACTTGAATAAACGCCGTCAAGCTTTTTATTAACTTAGCTTCCGGCGTCTTTATATTTTGCGGGACGCCATCGGTCCGAATATTATCAGTACTTTCTGTTCCTGACCACGCAGGTTTCATTGGAAAAAATCTCCCCTAATCAATCATTGTATGGCGCTTGATTCGCAGAATTCATCCTGCTTTTAGGAATATCCTCAGAATGTTATCAAGGGTAATTCATGTTAATATTCCATTTTTTTCTTATTTTATCATAATTTGAATTCGATGTCATGAGCATTCAATCGATTCTTTTGAAATTGAATATTAATTAATTTTTAGCTTCTGATAAACACCCCTTTCTTGATCTAGAGATCAAAAAGGAGTGTTGGAAATGAATTTAAACAGTGAAAAAATTCAAGTAAGGCTTGTAACCATCGAGGAGCAAGAAACCATGGAGGGAATTTACCGCCTACGCAACGAGATTTATGCCAAGGAGAAAGGATGGGCGCCGGATTTGAGTACCGGAATGGAAAAAGATAGTTATGACAATGAAAACAGCCGCTATGTAGCTGTCAGTATCCCGGATGAATCCGGCAAGGCCATGGTCATTGGCTGCCAACGGATAATTCCACTCCAGTTTCCGATAATGCTGGATAAGGATTTCCGGGAGCTGATTCCCGGCATAGAGTTGACTCGTGAATCAGCCATCGAAGTCACCCGAATCGCCATTGATAAGAAATTTCGGCGCCAACACGCAGATCTTCTCATCTACCGGGAAGTGGTGAAATGGTCCAAGGAAAACAACATCATTCACTGGTATTTCGTGGTAGAACCTAAATATCTACATTATCTCAATTGGCTGGGAATTGAAGCGGTACAAATTGGGAAGGAAAAGGTGTTTCCGGACGGAGTTAAAACCATAGCGGTTTACATTGACTTACCGCGGGCCCTCGAAAAATTAAAAGTCAATAATCCGGAAGTCCATCAGTTCGTTACGAATCAGTATTATATTCCTTGGTTTCATCCGGAAACATCCGGTCCACGCGACATGCTCATCCGGCAAAACCAGATCTGAGGAGACACAAAATGTGACAAATGTCATACTTGGATATTATTGTCACAATTGGTTGAACTATTGAATTGGTGAGTCTACAATTATAATTGAATTTTGAAACAAGAGCAATAATAAATGAGTTTAAGTACTGTAAAGGCTTGGTTCTTATTGATTAAAATTTACAACAGGGAGGTGAAAATAGAGAAACGCACTTTATTTTATCCAAAAATATTATATAGGGAGGTTTCAGATAATGAAGATGAAAAAAAGGTTTATTGTATTTATTTTGGTTTTTTTGATTTATCCTTGTGCAATACATATGGGCAATAATGGAATTGTATTAAGAAACAATAGTGGAATTGCATTAGCAAATTATGACCCTGTCTATCGGGCCCAACTTGTAAGATGGCTTGAAGAAGCAGAAAAAGATTTAGCTAATGCACAAAAAGACTACGATTGGGATGTTGAACATAACACAGGTACTATTATGGGAAGTTATAGGGTAGCGCAAGCCCAAAGACATGTTGATCAATGTAAACAAAGGCTGTATGAATACGACTTGAATAACCCTTCTTGAATGATTGTTTTGAAGGCATTAATTTGATCGAGTTTTATTCTAATGAATCGGGGTTTTAAAAGGTGGATTCAATGCAACCGATATTTGAAAATTTAAACGGTAATTTAAAACGTCGCATCTGTATGTTGATGGTGACGCACGCCTGCAATTTAAACTGCACCTATTGTTACGAGGCACATAAGGATAATCAAATGATGTCGTTTGATTTGGCAAAGTCGCTCATCATGAAGGAAGCGGAACTGGTTCAAAACGATCCCCGTTTCGATGAGTTGGAAATTGATTTCATGGGCGGCGAACCGTTGATGAACTTTGAGCTTATCAAACGGATTATCGAATGGCTGGCAGCCGAACCGTTTCCGGTCCCTTTCATTTGTTTTGCATCAACCAATGGGACGTTGCTTGATGAAGAACGAAAGGCCTGGTTCAAAAAATATCGGGATTTAGTGTGGCTGGGCGCCAGTTATGACGGAAGCGACGAAATGCAACGGAAAAACAGGGGAACTGAAGAAAGAACCGTTGATTTTTCTTTCTTTCACGAGACATGGCCGATACAGGGGTTTAAACTGACGGTTTCAAAGGAGTCATTACCCCATTTGGCTGCCGGCATTTTTGATTCGCAGAGGAAAGGGTATCGTTTAGCTGCATCATTGGCACAAGGTGTCGATTGGAGTGATGTTGAGGCGGAACTTTATTTAGAACAATTGCGATTACTCGCGAAGGCCTATCTAGATAATTCACGCCTCATTCCAATAAATCTGCTGACGCGAGGTCTGTTCGGTCTTACAAATCCGTCTCGGCATCAACGCAGATTTTGCGGGACGGGAGTACACATGATTAGCTATGATGTCGATGGCCGAAGTTATGGTTGCCATATGTTTTCTCCGGTTGTGCTCGGCCAAGAAAGAGCCCTTGAGTTATCCAAAGTGGAATGGACCTGCGATACCATCGCGGTTGATGCTCGTTGTAATGAATGCTGCCTTAAAGATTACTGCCCGACATGTATGGGGTTTAATTATCGTTACCGAGGCGATTTGTCGAAACGGGATTTTCGCTGGTGTAAAATGATTCTTGCCGAAGCAATTGCCTCATGCGAATTCCAAATCAAGGTACTGGCTGCTAGATGTGAATCGCTAACCGAAGATGAGGCGAAGCATGGACAATCTGCTCTAAATGCATACCCTCTTCTCTCATCATTTTCAGTCCGAAAGGCGGAGGTTCCGTTCAAATTTATACCGTCTCGATTAAAGCGGAAAGGAGGTGGTTTAACATGAACATTGACGAGCAAGAAGTGTCAAAGCTTCGTACGTTGCTTGAATCCTACAAGCAACAACACGGAACTATCGCAACAGGATCACCTGAAAGTACTAATTGTTATACCTGTTCAGGTTCCTGCGATAACTTTTGTACACACTCTTGCAGTACTTACTGTGATGGCAACTCTGGATCTTGCTGGAACTCTCGGTAGAAGGTAGGTGACTATTGGCAGCCAGTACTTTGCTTTGGAGTTCAAATATGCCGTGGCGAACGGAAAGCTAGATATGTCATGGCATATTTTCTATGTTTAACTGGCTGTCTTGACAGTAATGAATAATACTGTAGGTTTTGCGGAAAGTGTACACAGTCCTATTCCCGATAGACGACAAATTATTCTAATGGTCTCGCAAGCATGTAATTTGGACTGTGAGTACTGTTATCAATCAAAGAAGTCCAAAGGGATTATGTCGGTTGTGACCGCCAAATGTATTCTTGAAGATGAATTTGCCAAGATGCTAAATGATGACTGGACAACGCGAGCTGAAATTGCCTATATGGGGGGCGAGCCTTTGTTGAACTTCGATTTAATTCGCGAAGTGTCCGAATGGCTCTGGTCAAAGGAACAGGCGATTCCCTTTGAATTGACGGTTCGCACTAACGGAACTTTGTTGTCCGGCGACATGGAACTATGGCTGTCGGCCAATAAATCCCGGATTGATGTCGGATTAAGTATGGATGGACTCTCTACGATGAACAAGTTTAATCGTACGGATCAGTTCATAAATTGGAAGTTCTTTCGGGAAAATTGGCCGTCACGCCGGATAAAACTTGTCCTCTTTAAGGATTCGGTTTATTTGTTGGCGGAAACGATACGTGAAATGAACCGCACCGGGATACCCTTTGAAACGGAGATCGGAGAAGGTTTCGAATGGACTCCTGAGACTGCGGGTGTTTTGGAAAATCAATTGTTAAGTCTTATTCCGGAATACATGGACCAGCCGGAAGAAGCGGTTAATTGCGGTCTCTTTTCTTTCCGAATAGCCGATTATTTCCCGGAATATCCTATGCGTGACATCGCATTCTGCGGGGAGTCCAACAATATTATCGCTTATGATGTTGACGGTTCGCCCTGCATTTGTCATGTTTTTTCAACCCCCGTACTGGGATATGAGAAGGCGCGCTGGGCTTGGGACAACCTAAGAGAAATAAAATCGATCCCGTTTGATCCGACCTGCACCAAATGTCCGATTCATAAGAATTGTAAGAATTGTTTTGGCGAAAGCATGAGACTGGGTGGAACCATTTACCGATCGGCTGCCAAAACAACAATCTGCAATGCCATGAAAGCTAAGGCCAGAGCTTGTTCTCTTTTTTTTCTTAAACGAGTGGGACGAAAAATAGCGAATAATGAATACTTGTCTCAAGATGACCAAGAGTACGCAGAAAAGGCGTTGCGATTATTGGAAATAATTCCATCGTTTATAGAATCATGAGAAAACAAAAAATTTCGTTATTATCTTCGATTCCGTTTCAGATTATTTTTAATTCTTTGTCAAACAAAAATTTTTTGTTTTTGTTTGGAATATTATCTCGTTTACCCATGTTAGCAACACCGGTGCTGTTTGGATATTTTATTTCGGCATTGGCTAAGGGGACAATTGATTACAGAGTTTATCTATTGGCTTGGGGCATTCTTTTTTTAGGACTTATCACAATTTTATTTTTATGGGTGAATGAACGTTTATCAATAACTGCATTTTCTGAGCAAGAACGGTGCCTGAAAGAAATCGTTTGGACACATATCCAGAATCTACCGATCCTTGTTCGCGATTCTTCCACACCGGGCGTCTGGATGCAAAAGCTGTCACGGGATGTCGCTGTCGTCACAGGAACTTGTCGTATGTTGTTTGATGCTGGTTTGGGATTCCTGATTTTTTTCTTAGGGACCTTTTCTTTGGTTATTTGGAAAGCTCCCTCAATTTCTCTTATCTTCATCGTAGTGGCTGTATTCGCTTTACTAACACACCGATTATTTCACAAGAAGCTTGAAGCCAATACCAAAGAACTAAGAGAGTGTTTCTACCGTGAAGGTAACTTAGTTCTCGGCTTATTGGAAATGTTACCTATCCTAAACTTGTTCGGTGTAACATCTTTATATAAACCGCTCTTTTTGTCCAATGTGAAACAAACCGCGAAAAGTCAAATCAGTCAGCAAAAAAGCATGACAGATTTCAAAGTACTGATTCAGTTGGAAATATGGGGAGTTCATGCTGTTGTTTTACTAGTTTGCACATATCTGTTTCTAAAAGGAGGGCTGAAGATTGGAGATATTGTCATGTACGATATGCTCATTGCTCAAATGCTCAATGGCCTCTCCCAAGTTATGTTTATCCTGCCACAGTTGGACATGGGATTGGAATATGCAAAGTCCTTGAAAGAAACGTTTTCCTTGGGAGAAAACCGCAACCATGCTACCAACATTATCCAAACACCCACTTCGGTTCCCCCTATGCTACATAGAAATAACGTAACGACTCGTCCAACTATATTGAGTCTTGAATCAGTAACTTTTCGTTATTCTTCAGACAAATCTCCAGTTATCACGGATTTTACTGCCAATATTCACAAGGGCGAATTTGTGTGCTTTCTTGGAAGAAACGGGACTGGGAAAAGCACTCTTGCAAAACTGCTGATTGGAGCATATAAGCCGGAGAGCGGTATAGTTTATTTTAACGATCAAAAATCTGCAATGGTCCCACAGCATATTGTCATTTACAGAGATTCTTTGTTAGAAAATGTCAGACTCCGTGATGAGAATATCTCGGAATCAATTGTTGAGACAATGTTGCACCAGTGCGGTTTTAAGCGTTTTTTAGATACTCATCCATCTGGGCTTTACACCAGCCTCTCTCCGGGAACTCTCTCCGGTGGTGAACTACAGACTTTGGGTATAGTTCGCGCTTTAGTTCGCAATCCGGAAATCCTGATCCTTGACGAACTGACTAACAATCTTGATATCGTAGCTAAAGAGGCTATTTACTCGGTACTTACTGGGCTTCGCGGACAGTGCACCGTCATTTTGATCACCCACGATATTACTTGCCTTGAATTGGCGGATCGAGTGTTCGTTTTTCATCAAGATGGTATATCGGAAATTCATAGTTCTGATACCACTTCACGAGTTCATACTGCGCTAGAAATTATCAGAAAGGAAGTCAAATCATGAGTGAAGCACATCTTGTACTAATGGATACTATTGATACGGAAAAAGCCGAAAATATCTTAAGCTTACTCAAAGAGAAGGTGGCGAATGACTGTACTCACATCCACCTAGCGATTCAGTCGCCGGGTGGTTCTGTGCCGGTGGCTTTGGCTTTGGCAAATCTTCTGCTATCACTTTCCTGCCCAATAACAACCTATAATATTGGGAATGTAGACTCGGCGGCCTTGATTGTTTTTGCAGCCGGAACAGAAAGGATTTGTTGTCCTGAGTCCATGTTTGCTACCCATCCCATCAGCAAGAATGTGGAGGGGATTCAGACAATAGAAACATTGTCGGCGCTTATTCAAGAAATTGAAGAAGACACCAGACGAGTGACTGAGTTCATTGCACGGCAAACAAATAAAGAGCCGCCCTCAACATGGAGAGAATTGATGTCCAAACCCCATATCATATCTTCGGCTGAGGCGTTGAAAATTGGATTAGTTCATCGTATTGAAGAATATCGATTCACATTGTGAAAAAATAAGGATTTAGCCCAGATAGCGGAGAAAATATCCGGAGCGTATATTTTCTCCGTCAACCCGGAAAATGAAGCCGTGTAATATTCCACCTCATCGATTTACGTTAAGGCCAATAGTTTTATTAATGATGTCCCCTCTTGATCCGCAGGAATCAAAACCACTACATATTCACCCGCATCCAAAAGCTTTACCGACAATAATATCGCAATATTTTCTACTGAGAAAATTAAAATGTCCGTTATTGTTAAATTAAGACTCTGCGCCTTTGCGTCTCTGCGGTAGATATCGTTTTTGGCAATAAAAATTATTATCTTTTATTTTTGCTTCTGATATTTTTCACCCCCTGATCTAGTTTTATGAGGGGTGTTGATAATGAGAAATATTAACGTAAAAGTAGTTGCCCAAGAGAAGCAAAACGTATTGGAAGGTATCTTCGAATTACGGCATGATGTCTGTGTGAATGAAAAAGGGGTGGGCCCCGATTTCGACAATCAAATGGAGCGGGATGATTATGATCAATATACATAACGGTATTAAAACAAAATGAGACCTCCGGAGCCGAAGGTGATTGCCGCCTATATTGATTTGAAGAGCGCTTTGGAAGCTCTAAAATCAAAAAAATAACCGGTCTTATAATAATGTCGTTTAATATCACAATGAGGTCTCTGTGGGATTATAAAAGGAATAATTATTATTTTGTTAGATATAAATATGACAAATGTCATATTAGGATATTATTGTCACAATTGGTTGAATTATGAATTTTATATATTTAGAATGGATGGTGTATTATAAAATTTGGATCGGAGGGAATCAAATGAAAAGGATTCTATTGTCTGTGATTGCCGTAATTTTTCTTTTTTCGGTAATGGGTTGTGGAGGTAGTAGTGGTGGAAATAGTTCTGATAGATTATCGGATGCGGAGATTAACGCCAAAGTAGCAGCCATGTTAGGGGCACAAAATGCTTCAACCAAAGTGGATCAACATAGCGTTACGTCGGCCTCATCGAATAGTTTATCATACTCAAACTCTAATGTTAAAATGTCATCTGATTCACCATTTGATGGTATACTTGGGACTTTACATTGGATTGGGCCGAATGATGGGTGGTATACTGCAACATTGTCCTATTCAGAAGGCGATACGACAGATAATTATACGATGAATTGGCCGCTTCAATTTAAACAACTTGCTTCTAATCAATATGAGATAAAGGCGGTAAATGCAACCGAAGTAAGTGCAGGTAACGATATAAGCTACCCAAATAGTTACCCATATAGTTATACTGATTCTTTCGAGCTTCTGGATTTTATTGGGACTGTGAATGCTCAAAATCGCTGGACTGGCACGTACAGCTTCAAAGCCTCCTCTCATTACGTTAAAAAAAAGAATAATGAAGATTATACAATCCAAGGCACTGGTTCCAGCAGTTTCAGTAATTCATCATTAGCCGACGAGACAGGCTCTTTTGTAAGGGATGCCAGCTATCACGATTCACGTGATAGTCAAGACCATGTAAATCATTGGGAATATACAGTTACTTTGACGGGTAACACTTATACTATTAATGTCACTCATATAACAAACGACGGGATATCTCAATCAGACTGGAGCGATACCTGGACTAAATAATAAGAGGTTGCTATCGCCGTCGGATCGAAAACGATATTTCGCTGGGCCCAAGAGTAAAAAAGACTTTATCTGCATGAGAAATTGAGGTATGGAATCGGGTCGGCCGGATTGGAAGAATAAACAAAGCGAGGCAGGGATTCTTTCTTTTTACCATAAAATTAGGCGCATATATTTATAAAATAGCAGAAGCTTATGATGACGACACATTCGGTCTTAAGGGTGAAGGTGAATATGCAGAAAAGATTGGCTCCAATTACTACTATTATGGAAAATGGGATGGAACAACCGATGACTTGGAAAAACCACCGGAGTTGATAGTGACGAATCCATTAACCACTTCCTTTACCAATAGGCCTGAATTGGGAACTAATAAAGGCTAGGTATCGGTCACAGTGCCCGCCGGGACTTTTACGGCTCGGCTTTTTGAAAAAACTGATACGGATAGTGGTGTTACAACAAATGAGGAAAAGCGGTTTGTTCCAAATTTAGGAATTGCAAAAATGGTAGATGTAGATACTGAAACGACCAGCGGAACAACAACATATAGTTGACAAAACAACTTACTCCATCCGCCAAAGGAGTCTTGCTAACGAGTAATACAACTAATACCTCCCAAGTTAAGACCAATCGACTACGAAACACAAGCATATGGGTATGTTTTATTAAGCGGTTCAAGGGATACGGATGCAACAAAGAAGTTTACGCTCTTCATGTTCTTCATGGTAGATAAGGGGTCAACAGAAATAACTAATAACTACGAAGAGCACGAAGCTCGCGAAGGAGAAGGAAGAAGAGCAAAAAGAATCAATGAAATCTTCGTATTGGTTCATGTCTTCATGATAAAAGACTTCAGTAGAGGTGATGCTAACCAGCCAATTTTTTTATGACACAAAGTGTAGTTTGGGAAACCGTTAGGAGGTATTGCGTGATAAACAAGTTGAAGTATATTTGTTTTCCGGTGATAATTCTGCTAATCCCCTTATTAATATGTTCCTGCGGTTCAAGTGGTTCGTCATCGGGTTCAACCAGTGATGCTGCACCAACAGATCTGGCATATTCATCAAACTCGGTTATTTATATCCAGGGAACGGTGATAGGGATGAATGCGCCGACTTGTAAAGGGGGTAAACCCACAGCCTATTCGATCAATCCGGCTTTACCCTCCGGCCTTGTTATGGACTCCGCCACCGGAATTATTACCGGGACACCTACGGCTGTATCGGCCAAAAAAGGTTATACGATAACTGCAAGCAATGCTGGGGGAAACGTTTCCGTAATACTTTCGATTACGATAAATTCATCCTCTTCAGGCGCTTCCGACCCTGTAATCAATAAATTTGAAGCAAGTTCAAATAATGTATTATGGGGAAGCAGTATTCAACTTACAGCAAATTTTCAAAACGGAACGGGTATCGTTACGCCTGGAAGTCTCAAAATCACCAGTGGCAATTCGATATCGATAAAACCGACTGTGGCGACTACGTATGTTCTAACCGTTACCGACACTTATGGAAGCTCGACCTCAAAAGAATTGACGGTGACTGTTTATCTCGAAGGCAAATATACATACAATTTATTGAGTACTGATCCGATTGAAGCTTATTTTTCATTTTCCTCTACAGGGGTAGGAAATTCTTTCTGGAAAAGGACATTCCCTGAATCCGGCGTGGTTGATGGATGGGGCGGAGTCTTTAAATACACGATCAAAAGTTCTACGATCGATCTCTATTGGACAGATGGGGATCGCTCCGGAACCCATTCGACGATTTCCGGTTTTGGTTCTGATTATATAATGTTCGAAGGGGACCGTTATAAAAAATAAGTTTCAAATTTAATCGAGCAGAGTAAAAAACACATAAAGACCTTATCTAAGAATAATTATTATTTTGTCAGAACAAAATGTGACAACTGTCATATTTGGATATTATTGTCACAATTGGTTGAACCGTGGATTTTATAAGTTTAGAATTTATATAGAAATTTCTGAAGTTGGTATAAAAATGCAAAAATCTATAAAATAACCGGGTTGCTCCTTAGGGTACTCAAGTGTCTGATGCCTGATTTTACACGGGGGATTTTTATTGGGAAGGGTGTGGACATGACTTGACTATCCTTTTAAATCAATAAAGTATATTACGAATAACTGTAATCAGTTTATAGTAATTTTAAAAGTAAACCAGTCGTGGAGGAAGGGCTTTTTATCCGCGGTCTGAGCAAGGTTAAAATGATAAGTTTGTAACGATAGACGATTTGAGTGGGCTCTGAATGATAATGATCAAGTTACTGACGCTAAGATGTCTATCACGGGCGGAGAACAATGGACGACGCTAAATCGGTTCTACTCCGGCAACTGCTAAACAGTCTTCCCGAAAAACTTGGGCCGGAAAAATTGCCGCATCAGTGTTTGAAGGATTACGAACTTACCCTGATCCGTCTCATCGCCGAAGGCAAGAGCAACCGTCAGATTGCGGAAATCATCTTTCTCAGTGAAGGGCGGGTTAAAAATATGATCACTCAATTGTTTGGGAAATTAAAGGTAAAAAAACAGGTATGAATTACTGAGGTACGTTTATAAACACGATCTGGTCGGGTAGTTTACCAAAAAATAGGAGGAAACAGAAATGAAAAAATTATGGGTGTTTACTGGGAATCATGGCGTTCGCTGTGGCCGGCTGCGGCGGAGGAAGTGGGTCAAGCAGTTCGGGAGGTCCAGGGACTTCGGGAGGTGTGGTATATAGTTCGGATTATTTCGGGCTTGAAGTCGGGTTTCAATTAACCGGGAGTTATTCGCAAAACGATAATGGAACAAATTCCACCGGGTCGGAAGTGATAAATGTAATGAGCGTAACTTCGTCGAGTTCGGGTGCTTATATTTTTAAAGTGGCAGATAATAATGACAAAGAAACATTAGGCAGTTCAGGTTATTATGCAGAAAAAAGTGGCTCTAAATACTACGATTATGGCGAGTGGGAAGGGACAACCGATGACCTTGAAGATACTCCGGTGTTGATGGTGACGAATCCAGTTACCGCCTCCTTTACTAGTCCGGAATGGGGAACAAACAAAGGGCAAGTATCGGTGACAGTAAGCGCTGGGACTTTTACAGCTTGGCTTTTTGAGAACAACTATACTGATGATGACATTATATGTTGTGATAAGCGCTGGTTTGTACCGTATTTGGGGTTGGTTAAAGTAATATATACTGAAACGAAAGACGGAGCAACAATATGGGATTGGACAATAACACTAAATTCGTCCGCCAAAGGAGTCACGGTAACGAGTAATACAATTAATACTTCCCAAGTCAAAACCCAATCGACTACGAAACGCAAACATATGGGTATGTTTTATTAAGCGGTTCAAGGGATACGGATGCAACAAAAAAGCTCATGCTCTTCGTGTTCTTTATAATAGATAAGGGGTCCACAGAAATAACTAATAACCATCAAAGAGCACGAAGGTCACGAAGCTGAACGAAGAAGAGCAAAAAGAATTAATGAAATCGTCGTATTGATTCATATTTTCATGATATAAGGCCACGAGCGCTTTGAAATAAAAAATCTGCGTGCTCTTCATGTCCTTCGTGGTAGAAAATTATTATACGAGGAGGAATCGAAATGAAAAAGATTGTTATTGTTTTATTTTTGGCAGTGATTTTTGCAGTTTCTTTGGTGGGGTGTGGAGGTGGAAGTGGGAGTGGAGGTAGTTCAAGCGGTAGCCCTAGTCAATATGCCGGTACTTGGACGGGCTCATGGACGCTTTCGGATGGCGAGTATGGAACTGCATACATAACTATATCGGACAGCGGTGCAATGTCAGGATATTTAAGAAATTCTTCAAATATATCGACCACCGGTTTTTCCGGGCAAATTACAGGTAGTGCGGTTTCATTGTCATATCAATATTCTTGGAATACCAGCCCATACAATTGTTCAGGAACTGTAGGAAGTATTGTAGGCAATCGATTTACAATTAATTTTTCGTTTGCTTCTGGTTCTAGCGATACAGGGACTTGTACCTTAACAAAACAATGAGTGGCTACATAAATTGTTGGTGAAAAATATAGTATAAAGCCATAGCCTCACGGTGACGTGGCTTTATTTTGATTTAATAAGATTAAAGATTTATATAATATTTTAAGATAAAACGAATTAAAAAAATTAAAAGAAATAAGCCTGAATAGATCTTATAATTTTTCGAAACGGAGGAAACGAAATGAAAAAGACAGTTATTGTTTTATTTTTAACATTGATCCTGGCGGTTTCTTTAGCGGGATGCGGCGGAGGTAGTGGAGGTGAAAGTCCGGATAAGCCGACAGGTCCGACTGGGACAATGACAGTAACGGATATAGATGGTAATGTTTATCACACAATTACTATTGGTTCTCAGACCTGGATGAAAGAAAATCTTCGTACGACAAAATACAATGATGGTGTAGCGATATCAAACATCACAGATGCAACTGCTTGGTGGCAGACATCAGTTTCGACGACTATCGGAGCCTATTGTAATTATAATAATAATGCAGCCAATGCAAATGTATATGGAAAAATATACAATTGGAATGTAGTCAGTACAGGCAAATTGTGCCCTCCCGGATGGCATGTTCCAACCAATGATGAATGGGATGTTCTCCAGAACTATTTAATTGCCAATGGGTATAATTATGATAACACGACGACAGGTAATAAAATCGGCAAATCATTGGCCTATACTTCGGGGTGGAATACATCATCCGAAACTGGTGACGTCGGTAATAACCAGATAAGCAACAATTCGAGCGGATTTACCGCGCTACCGGGTGGATATCGTGATGATAACGGTGTATTTGATGCTTTAGGCCGAAATTGTTTCTTTTGGACCAGCACAGGGACTTCCTCCTCGAAATATGCTAATTATAAAAATATAAGTTACTTAGCGTCAGATTTATATACAAATTATATGGCTTGCGGTTATTGTGGATTTTATGTTCGATGCATCAAGGACTAAATTCAACAAATCGTAAAGAAAGGACTCCCCGGGAGAACTAACAATGTATCACTTAATTTCTTTCTGACCCGGATTGTTTAGGCATAGTACCGACAGATTTAATTTCATCCGGGGATAATGTATTGTCAAATTAACTACTTGTTGAAGGAGCTCGAAATGATCGAGGTCCTTTTTTTCAACGCTTTTGAATGATATTGTTTTATTGTTCTTCTGTTATGGAATTTCGGTTAACAAATTGATTTAATATGGATGGATCGTTATTGATATGTAAAAAGCGCAAAAGGATACGGCTTAATTTACCTGCAAGCTTATATGAATACCATCTGAATTAAGAGATCACTTTGAGGGGCCGACTATCTTTCGGTGAATGCTAGACATAATGAAAAAGAGGCTGCCGGAGGTTTTACTTCTGGTACAGCCCCTTTTGCTTTTCTCATTTCTTCTTCGGCGGTTTCTTGGTTTCTTTCTTAATGGATTTTTCTTTGGACATTGTTCCACCTCCCTTTGAAAATCTCCTATTAAGATTTTTACATTTCTTGGTTATCTCCTGCCGCCGGAAAAGATTTCACAAAAATTTGGAAAGAAAAATCAAACTCATTTTTCCAGGAAGGATTTGTTGATCTAGAGGTGGAAATTAGAAATAAAATTTATGAATTTGGTTTAGTCTGAATCCGGCAAGTACCTTCATTAATTTATATCAAATAGGAACTCGCCGGATCGAGGTTTACGTGTTATTACTTAGATTGATGACCATGGAAAATTCGGTACCGGCTTTTTTGGCCTCCTGATAAATTGATTGAAGGCCATCCCAGATTTGATTGGGATCTTCACTGTAAATGTAAGTGCTTTGGTTCCCGACCTCGTGTTTTAGCCCGGTTTTTTTAAGGGCCTCCAATGAATGATTGATGATCTGATCGGAATCGACTGTTTCTAAGGGAAATAAAGAGACTTCGCAGGTCAACATG
>WSSedL1CaDRAFT_10000228_pt1 | contig 39283 bp, 29 predicted proteins | sample WetSurSL1Cattail_FD_9464 | JGI IMG/M metagenome (IMG submission 9464)
TGGATGTTCTCGCCGGCGGGGCAGGCATTGTTGCAGGGCGGCAGCCGGTCGAGATAGACCGGCCGGGATACGCGCCAGGAACCGGTCTGGTTGTTGAGGCTCGATCCCACGTCGAGCGTAATGGCAAAAGGATGATCCATTATTCTTGGTCCTCTTTGGCGATGAGATCGAACTCGGCGATGTTCGCATCGGCGATGGCCTGAATCTGGGCGATGCGCGGATCGTTCGGCTTCTTGAACAGATGGGCGAAACGGCGCTGTGGCTTAAGGAACGCTTCGACCGGCTGCCTGTCGCGAATCTTGCGGCTCTCGGTAACCTTGCCGTACTCGCCTTCGTAGACCGGAAAGATGCCGGTTTCGACCGCCAGCCGCGCCAGACGGATGGTGTCGTGCGATTGGGCGCCCCAGCCCAGCGGACAGGGCACGTTGATGTGGATGTAACGGGCGCCGTGGATGCTCATCGACTTAATGACTTTGCGTTCGAGATCGTGCAGGTCGGCAACCGTGGCGGTGGCGACGTAGGGAATGCGATGCGCCATGGCGATGCGGGCAACCGACTTGCCGGTGCCGAACACGTTGCCCGGTTCGGGACCGACCGCATCGGTGGTGGCGGTGCGTGCCGCCGGCGGGGTGGCGCTTGAGCGCTGCACGCCGGTGTTCATGTAGGCTTCGTTGTCGTAGCAGATGTACATCACGTCGTCGTTGCGCTCGAACATGCCGGACAGGCAGCCGAGGCCGATGTCGGTGGTGCCGCCGTCGCCGCCTTGCGCCATCACCCGGACCTCTTTACGGCCCTTGACGCGATAGGCGGCGGCAACGCCGGTGGCGACCGCCGCAGCGTTGCCGAACAGCGAATGCACCCAGGCGACCTGCCAGGCGCTTTCGGGATACGGCGTCGAGAACACTTCCAGGCAGCCGGTGGCGTTGACCACGACCAGATTGTTGTCGCAAGCCCGCATCGCGGCGTCGACCGCAAAGCGCGCGCCCAAGGCTTCGCCGCAGCCGCGGCAGCCGCGATGGCCGCAGTTGATGGAATTGGAACGCCCCATCGAGGATTGCACGGCGCGTTCCTCTTCCGACACCAGACGGTTGCCGACGGTGAAGGTGCCCTTTTGATAGAACTTCAGCTTTTGCGTCGGTTCCAAGTCGAGAATATTGTTCATCTATGGCTGCTCCTTATTCCGCGGCCGGCGTTTTGACGCGCGCTACGACGTTTTCGGCCAGCGGGCCGGACTTGCGCACCGACGTCATGTGCTTGACTTCGTCGTCGACGATCTTCTGATTGAGATCGAGGAACAGCATGCCGTTCCACGGCTCCTTTTTGGCCTTCTTGAACATCTCGCGAAGCGATGCGCGGGTGATCGGGCGGCCGCCGAGGCCGGCGATGCAGGTCAGCACCCGCGGCGTGTTGGGCAGCGTCTTGAGGGCGTGTTCGAGATCGGAGGACAGCGGGCCGCCCATGCCGAAATTGAAGGCGCGTTCGACGCAGACCACCGTCTTGTGCCCTTTGAGTGCGGCCTTCAGCGCCTCGGCCGGGAACGGACGGTAGGAAACCAATGTCACCAGGCCGACTTTAAGGCCTTCCTCGCGCAATTGATCGATGGTGTCCTTGATGGTGCCGTTGACGGAACCCATCGCCACCGCGACGATTTCGGCGTCGTCCATCTTGTAGGTGCGCAAAAGCCCGCCAGTATCGCGGCCAAACCTGGCCTTGAATTCGGTGTTGAGGGCCGGAATCATTTTTTCCGCCTGACCGTATTTGTAGTTTTGCAGCCAGCGCACTTCGGTGAAGGCTTCGGGGCCGACCATCGAACCGATCGACATCGGTGCCTTGGGATCGACCACTTGAACCGGATCGAACGGCGGCAGATAGGCATCGACGTCTTCCTGAGTGGGAATGTCGACCCGTTCGACCGCATGGGTGAGAATGAACCCGTCGACGCAGACCATCACCGGGATCGACACCGCCTCGGCCAGCTTGAACGCCTGAATATGCAAATCGCCGGCTTCCTGGTTGTTTTCGGCAAAAAGCTGCAGCCAGCCGGCGTCGCGCAAGGCCATGGCGTCGGAATGATCGTTCCAGATGTTGATCGGGGCGCCGATGGCGCGCACGCCCAGCGTCATCACGATGGGCAGGCCCATGCCGGAGGCGTTATAGACCGCCTCGCACATGAACAGCAGTCCTTGCGACGCGGTGGCGGTATAGGTACGGGCGCCTGCGACCGAGGAGCCAATGCAGGCGCTCATCGCGCCGAATTCGGATTCCACATTAATGAATTCGCAATTTTTGATCGCACCTTGTTTCACCATCCGCCCCAGGCCCTCGACGATGTGGGTCTGCGGGGTAATCGGATAGGCGCAGATAACTTCCGGCCGGCACAGGCCGATGGCTTCCGCCGTCGATACCGAACCTTCTATTTGTTTCAGCATGAATATTCTCCCTCAGGCGGCGACTTTGCCGGCAACCGCTTCGAAACAGGCCTTGGCCGCGGCGACGTTGTTCTCGCCGACCTTGCCGGCGAAGGCTTCGCGAATGGCCGCTTCCACCGAGGCGAGCTTAATCGCCTTGGTCAATGCCGCAAACGCACCCAAAAGCGCGGCGTTGGGCAACGGCCGGCCGACATGCTCCTGCGCGATCTCGGAGGCCGGCACCACGCAGACATGCCCGGACGGCAGTTTCTCGACGGCGCCCTTAAGGCCGATGTCGGCGGCGGACTTGTGGCTGTTGACCAGAAGATAGCCCTCGGGCTTCAACCCGCCGAACACGTCGACAACGCGGAACAGCGTCGGATCCTGGACAATCAGAATATCGGGATCGAGAACCGGTTCGCGCAAGCGGATTTCCTTGTCGTCGATCCGGCAGAACGACATCACCGGGGCACCCATGCGCTCCGAACCGAAACTGGGAAACGCCGCGGCGTGCTTGCCTTCGAGGAAGGCCGCCACCGACAGCATTTCCGCCGCCGTCACCACGCCTTGGCCTCCTCGGCCATGAAAGCGAATTTGAAGCATGCTCTCTCCTGTTTTGTTACGGGCGGTTTGGTCCGCCTTGATAGAATGTTGAGTGCCATTCCAAGCTTCCTGGGCGAAGAATAGTCTTAACTGCTCGGGCTAAATCGAGCCACGCGACGATAGCGGGCAATGCGCGGAGGTGTTTGCGGTTGCGGCCGGGTATTCGTTTTGCCGGGATGGCCGCCAACACACGTCATGATCCAACCCGAAATTCCTCACTCCGGCGGGCGAACGCATCGTCGACGCGGGACATATGTCTGCGCAAAAACGCGTCTCAAAGCACATACGGGCTCCCTGCTGCGCACCCGTCGCCGCCGCCGGTAGCCATGCCGTTCTTCCGTTTTCGACGAAACCGGACGAACCAGCGGCCACACTATACGGAATACGTTGCAAAATTCTGCATCCCATGTCGCCGCACCTGATGAATTGGCTGCCCGTTAATTCACGTTTCTGCGAATAAAAGAAAAAATCGCTGCCTATATTCTGCTCATGGGCAAATGCAGCAAAATCTACGACCGGAGTGAAACTCTCGTCTTGTCTTGATCTGCCGCAAAATTGTCCGAGTAATACATAGCAATCTACTTCAATATTTTTTACCGACGGCGTGACTGCGAAAATATTTTTTATATTATGGCAAAATTTGGCAATATTATGATGCCGTGTCAGCGGCAATGTTTCGGTATGTTGCTCCGGCTCGTTTACCGGCCGAAAAGCCGGCGCACCCAATCGCTATTTTTGATGCGTGCCGCGATTGCGCGGAGGTTTCGGTTCGTCTGCTCGACAAAGGTTCGTACTGTCTTCGCTGGCGGATTGCCGGACGGCAAACCGGTGCTCGCGTCCCCCGGCGGCCCCGCCGTCGCCTCCTCGGGGCTGCGCAGCCAGATATAGATCGCCGGAATCACCAGCACGGTCAGCATGGTCGAGGAGGCCAAGCCAAACAGCAGCGATATCGCCAAGCCCTGGAAAATCGGATCGGTCAGGATGGTCGCCGCCCCGATCATCGCCGCCAGCGCGGTAAGCAGAATCGGCCGGAAGCGGGTGGCGCCGGCATCCAAAAGCACGTCGCGCAAGGGTTTGCCCGTTTGGTGGCTGCCGTGGCGGATAAAGTCGATCAGCAGGATCGAATTTCGGACGATGATGCCGGCGAGTGCGATAAAGCCGATCATCGAGGTGGCGGTGAACGGAGCGCCGAACAGAAAATGGCCGATGACGATGCCGATCAAGGTCAGCGGGATCGGCGTCAGGACCACCAAAGGCAGCTTGAACGAGCCAAACTGCGCCACCACCAGCACATAGATGCCGAGGATGGCGATCATGAACGCCGCGCCCATATCGCGGAAGGTGACGTAGGTAACCTCCCATTCGCCGTCCCATAACAAAGACGGCCGGGTTTCGTCGTTCGGTTGGCCGTGCAGCAATACCTTCGGTTTGGGCAGGGTTCCCCAGTCGTATTTGTCGATCAGACCGTTTACCGCCCCCATGCCGTAGACCGGCGCTTCGTATTCGCCGGCCATCTCGCCGGTCACCATGTCGGCATAACGGCCGTCGCGGCGAAACAGCACCGGGCTGCCCCGTTCGCGTCTCACCGTCACGATGTCGCCGAGTTCGACCACCGCCTTGTTGCCCGGTTGGGCATTGGCGGCGACGGGGGTGGCGGTGAGCTTCTGCGACCAGGTCAGATCGTTTTTGGGCAGCCGCACGACGATCTCGATCGGATCGCGGTCGATTCCGCGATGGGAATAGCCGACCTTTTGTCCGCCCAGCAGCGCGCCGATAGTGTCGTAAACTTCGCTTTCGGTGACGCCGAAATACTCCAGCTTGTCCTGATCGATGGTGATTCTAAGACGAGGGCGCGGATCGCCGTAGGAATTGTCGACATCGACGATAAACGGCACCTGTTTGAAAAGTTTTTCGGTCTGGGCGGCGACTTGCCGGCGGGTTGCAATGTCGGGGCCGTAGATTTCGGCCAAAAGGGTGGCCATCACCGGCGGCCCCGGCGGCACTTCCACCACCTTGATCACGGCGCCTGCAGGCAACGGCAGGGCTTGCAGTTTGTTGCGTAAAGCCAGAGCAATGGCGTGACTGGCGCGTTTGCGGTCGGATTTGTCGACCAGATTGACTTGCAACTCGCCCTGCTCGGAATTTTCTCGCATATAGCTGTGGCGAACCAGGCCGTTGAAATTGAACGGTGCCGGTACGCCGGCATAGGCTTGAATCGAACCTACTTCAGGCAAAGTCTTGGTGATGGCCGCCGCTTCGAACAAAACGCGGGCGGTGTCCTCGATTGTGGCCCCCTCGGGCAGGTCGACCATGACTTCGAGTTCGGATTTGTTGTCGAACGGCAAAAGCTTGACGGTGACGGATTTGGTCGCGAACAACAGGCAGACCAGCACGGTGGCGATAACGACATAGGCAAGAAAGCGCTTGGCGTTATGTTTGGAACTCACCACATGCGAGGCCATGCGGCGATAAAAGGCGCCGATCTTGCCTTCGCCGTGGGCTTCGCCGCCATGCGCGCCTTCGCCGCCGGAAAATTTCAGCAAGGCCCAGGGCGCAATGGTCATGGCCACGAAGAACGAGAACAGCATCGCCGCCGAGGCATTGGCCGGAATCGGCGCCATGTAGGGGCCCATCATGCCGGAGACGAACAGCATCGGCAGCAGCGCCGCGATTACCGTCAATGTCGCCACGACGGTGGGGTTGCCGACCTCGGCCACCGCTTCGATGGCGGCGGTAATGCGGCTGCGTCCGTCGTGCATGCCCCAGTGGCGGGCGATGTTCTCGACCACCACAATGGCGTCGTCGACCAGAATGCCGATCGAGAAGATCAGCGCAAACAGGCTGACCCGGTTGATGGTGTAGCCCATCAGATTGGCCGCGAACATGGTGAGCAGGATCGTGGTCGGAATCACGATCAGCGTGACCAACGCCTCCTTCCAGCCGATAACGAAGCCGATCAGAAGAACGATCGAAATCGTGGCCAGTCCCAAGTGAAACAGCAATTCGTTGGCCTTGTCGTCGGCGGTCAGGCCGTAATCGCGGGTGACCTCGACTTCGACATTCGAGGGAATCAACGTGCCTTTCAAGGCATTGGCGCGCTGCACCAATTGTTTGGATACCACCACGGCATTGGCGCCGGCTCTTTTCGCAAAGGCGATGCTGACCGCCGGTGTAATCTGCCAGTCGTGGGCGCGTTTGAAGGTCCAGACGTGGTGCTCGGCCGGGCTGGGACCGATGGTAATTTTGGCAAGGTCGCGCACATAGACCGGCCGGCCGTCGCGGGTGGTGACCAAAAGAAGCCCGATGTCGGGCACACCCGACAGGGTCTTGCCCGCCACCGCTTCGGCCATGCGCCCGCCGTCGCGAAGTCCGCCGGCGAGGAAGGAACGGTTGGCCCCTTCAAGTTTGGCTTCGAGCTGCGCCAGGGTGACGCCGTAGAGCGCCAACTTCGAAGGATCAGGCTCGACGCTGATTTCGTCGTCGGCGCCGCCTTGGATATAGGTGAGGCCGACATTGTCGACCTTGGTCAATTCCGCCTGAACCTTCCGGGCCAGGGTGTGAAGATCCTTTTCGTTCCAGCGCGACGCGGCGGCGGGCGTGGGCGACAGGGTCAACACCATCACCGCCACGTCGTTGATGCCGCGCCCGACGATCAGAGGCTCCTGCACGCCGAGCGGCATCTTGTCGTAATTGGCGCGGATCTTGGCCTGAACCCGCAAGATCGCGTCGTCTTCCTTGGTGCCGGTAAAGAAGCGGGCGGTAACCAACACCTTGTCGTCCTGGGTCTGACTATAGACGTGCTCGACGCCGTTGATGCCCTTGACGATCTGCTCGAGCGGCTTGGTGATCAGTTCGGCGGCGTCGGCGGCTTTCAAGCCATCGGCTTTCACCGAGATGTCCACCATCGGCACGCTGATCTGCGGTTCTTCTTCGCGTGGGATGACGCTAAGCGCAACCAGTCCGAACACCACGGCCGCCATCAGCAGCAGCGGGGTCAGCGGCGATTTGATCGTCGCGCGGGTAAGCTTGCCGGACAGCCCCAAATTCATGGCCGCATCAGCTTATCGCCGGGGATAAGACCGGATAGTATTTCAAGCGTGCCGCCAGGCGATGCCGCGCCGCGCTGTACCGGCACGTCGATGGTCGAACCGTCCTTCAACAGCAATTTGACGTAATCGATGCCCGATCGGGTGACGATCAGCTTGGCAGGCACGACAATGGCTTTGCGTTTTCCTACCGGAACGAACACCCGCACCCGCTCGCCGACGAAGTAATCGGCCAGGCCCTGAACCTCCGCATCGATCACCACGTGACCGGATTCGATGTCGGGGTAGATCAGCGAGATCTTGCCGGAACGCAGGCCGGACAAGCCGATGTCGGCGCCGTCGAAATGCACCGCATCGCCCGCCTTCAAATGATGGGCATGGGTTTCCGGCACCTTCAGGCGCAACACGAAATTCTGCTCGGCGATCGTCGCCACGGTATCGCCGTTCACCACCACCGAACCGGCAAGCAGCGGTACGGTGATGACCCGTCCGGCGGTGGGCGCCAGCACTTGGCCTTCGTGCGATTGCTGCAGCACCACCGCTTTTTGGGCGCTTAACGATCCGACGTTGGAACGCGCCACGTCGTAGGCGGTGCGCGCTTTGTCGTAATCGTTCTTGGAGATGGCGTTGGCGGCGATCAGCCGCTTGGCGCGGTCGAATTCCAGCGCCGCCTGGCCGAGCTGCGCCCGCGCGGCCCCGACCTGCGCCTGATAAGAGCCGGCCTGCAGCGCCAGCTTGGGATCGCCGACCAGCGCAATCAGTTGCCCCTTCTCGACCCAATCGCCCTGCTTCACCGCCAAGGTTGCGACGGTGCCGCCGATGCGGGCGCGCGCCGGCACCGTACTGACCGATTCGACGGTGGCGAACACCGCCTTTTCGTCGGCCACATCGCCGATGCGGACGACGAAATCCGGCCGGATCGGCGGCGGCGGAAGCGTGGGTTGGTGATAGAGACCGAAAAAAGCCAGGATCGCGGTGATGATCCCCATAGGTTCCTCGCTTACTTTACCGTCGGCAGGCCCGACGCCTTCCAGGCGCCGATGCCGCCCTTAAGATGGGCATTGAAGTCGAGACCGGCGGCGCGGCAGGCGTCGAGCGCCCTGACCGAACGCACGCCGCCGGCGCACATAAACACGACTTTCCGTCCGGCCGGATCGGGCAGCGCGGACGGGTTGAAACCGGACAGCGGGAACAGCTCCGCCCCGGCGACATGTTCCTTGCGGTATTCGTTAGGCTCGCGCACGTCGATCAGAAGGACGCGGTCGCCCTTGATCAGGGCATCGAGGTCGTGCGCTTCGATATTTTCGATCGTCATTGCCGTAACTCCTTGCCGTGCGGCGCCTCAACGCCGTTTTTTTCCCGCATCGCACAGCCGGTCCGGGGCGCAGTAAATCCGGTACAGCGTCTCGATCAGCGCCTTTGCCGGCGCGCTGGCGATGGAATACCAGACCGTCTGCGCCTCCCTGCGGGCGGCGACCAAGCCGTCCTTTCTGAGCAGCGCCAAGTGCTGGGAAACCGTGGAATCGCGTAAATCCAACGCCTGCGCCAGTTCGCCGACCGAGCATTCGCCGTCGCCGAGACGGCAGAGGATCATCAGGCGGTGGCAATTGGCCAGCGCCTTAAGGACGGTCTCCGCTTCGCGGGCGGAGGAGAGCATTTTGTCGGCATCTATATTCATACTTGCGTATATACGATAATTCATATATAATGTCAACCGACGAAGCAAAGAAATCTTCGCCGCGCTTGTCATTGCCGAATGTCAAAGACGCTGAATCTCTGTGGCCGCAAGCGTGTCGATAACGATCGAAAACCCCGGGAGGTTCATTTGGCAAACATCGTCGTATTGGGTGCGGGCTTAAGCGGTACGATTATGGCCTACGAATTGGTCGCGCAACTCGGGAAAAACGATGCCCTGACGTTGATCGGCGAAGGCGAACGCTATCATTTCGTGCCGTCGAACCCCTGGGTGGCGATCGGCTGGCGCGCACCAAAGGACATCGCCGTCGACCTCGCCGACGTAATGGCGAGAAAAAACATCCGCTTTCTTCCCCAAGGGGCCAAACGGCTGCATCCGGATTCGAATCGGATCGAACTCAACAACGGCACCTTCGTTCCCTACGACTATCTGGTCGTCGCCACCGGTCCGGAGCTGGCGTTCGACGAGATCGAGGGGTTGGGACCGAAGGGACACACCCAGTCGATCTGTCATATCGATCATGCGCTCAAGGCTCACGATGCCTTCGAGGCGTTTGCCGAAAATCCCGGCCCCATTGTGGTCGGCGCCGTGCAAGGCGCTTCGTGTTTCGGCCCGGCCTATGAATTCGCCCTCATCCTGGAGACCGAACTGCGGCGCCGTAAACTGCGCTGCAAGGTTCCGATGACCTTCGTCACCTCGGAACCCTATATCGGCCATCTCGGTCTCGACGGCGTCGGCGACACCAAGGGGCTGTTGGAAAGCCTGTTCCGCGAACGCACCATTAAATGGATCGTCTCGGCGCGGGTAAAGGCGGTCGTTCCCGGCAAGATGATTGTCGAAGAGGTCGGCGAAGACGGCGCGGTAAGGAAAACCCATGAACTGCCGTTCGGCTATTCGATGATGCTGCCGGCCTTCCGCGGGGTCAAAGCGGTGTTCGGCATCGAGGGTTTGACCAATCCCAAGGGCTTTGTTCTGGCGGACAAGCATCAGCGCAACCCGAAATATCCCAACATTTTCGCCATCGGCGTGTGCGTGGCGATCCCCCCCATTGCCCAATATTCCGTTCCGGTCGGCGTGCCCAAAACCGGCTTTATGATCGAATCGATGGTCACCGCCACCGCCCGCAACATCGGTGCGCTTCTGCGGGGCACGCCTCCCGATACCGAAGCCACCTGGAACGCCATTTGTCTTGCCGATTTCGGCGACGGCGGCATCGCCTTCGTCGCCGAACCGCAGATTCCGCCGCGCAACCTCAATTGGTCGTCGAAGGGCAAATGGGTGCATTTTGCCAAGATTGCGTTCGAGAAATATTTTCTGCGCAAGATCCGCACCGGCGAGGGCGAACCCTTCTACGAGCGCTGGGGATTGGAACTGCTTGGCATTCGTAAGATCGTCCGCAACAAAAACAAAAAGGAGTAAATCATGAACATCGACCGCATTGTCTTGCTTTTTGCCGGCACCCTGAATCTGACCGGTCTCGCACTGGGGTATTTCGTCCACCCGTTGTGGCTGCTGTTGTCTGTCTTCGTCGGCCTCAATCTGCTGCAGGCGAGCTTCACGCGCTTTTGCCCGGCGGCGATCATTCTCAAGAAATTCGGCATCAAGCCCGGCAATGCCTTCGAATGAACGGACATTAATCGTAACGGCCGACAATCGGGGCGGAAGGGATTTTCATATCCCTTCCGTTTTGATTTAGTGTGCCTCGATACGAGGATTTTTCGTCGGCAAGAGGATTGGACGGATGATGCGTTCGGTGAACAGGCGGGCGTTGGTGCGCCTTTTGGCGGGTGTTACGCTGGCGTTTATCGGCTTGATGCCGCTTTCATCGGTCGAAGCCAAGGCGCCGGTGCGCCCCGGCACGGTCCTGCGCGCCACTCTGCCCAACGGACTGAAGATCGTGATCGTGCCCAACAAGCTGGCGCCGGTGGCGACGGTTTCGCTGAACTATTTCGCCGGTTCCGACCAATCGCCGGCGGGGTTCCCCGGCACCGCCCACGCGGTCGAGCACATGATGTTCCGCGGCAGCCCCGGCCTTTCGCGGCAGCAGCTCGACAACATCGGCAGCGTGATGGGCGGCCGTTACAACGCCAACACCCGCGAGGGAATGACACAATATTACTTCACCGTGCCGGCCGAGGATCTCGACGTGGCGCTCCGTATCGAGGCGGCGCGCATGACCGGCATCGATTGCACCGAACAGGATTGGGAGAAAGAACGCGGCGCGATTTCGCAGGAAGTGATGCGCGACATCTCTTCGCCCTCCTATAAAGCCTACGAACGGGTGCGCGCCGGCCTTTTTGCCGGCACGCCCTACGAACACACCCCGCTCGGCACCCGCGAAAGCTTCGAGCAGACGTCCGCCGCCGCCCTTAAGGCGTTTCACGATAGGTGGTACGCGCCCAACAACGCGGTGCTGATCGTGGTCGGCAACGTCGATCCTGGGGCCGCCCTGACCAAGATCAAGGCGATTTTCGGGCCGCTCAAGGCGAAAAAACTGCCCGCCCGCGCGGCGATGGCGTTCAAGCCGGTGGCGGCCGAGGCGGTCAACGTCGATTTCGACCAGCCCTACACCCTGGCCTATCTGGCGCTACGTCTGCCCGGCTACGACAGCAAAGACGAAGCGGCACTGGAGGTGCTGGCCGACGTGTTGCAAAGCCAACGTTTCGCACTCTACGACATGGTGGCGGAAGGGCGGGCGCTGGCGACCTTCTATTCCTACATGCCGCTGAAGCAGGCGGGCACCGCCATGCTCGGCGTGGCGATCCCGGCCGGTGCCGATGTCGGTGCGGCGCAAGGCGAGGTCCGCGCCATCGTTGCCAAGGCGCTGAAGGACGGCATTCCGGCGGATCTGGTGGATGCGGCAAAATTGCAGGAACGGCGCGCCGCCGAACAACAGAAAAATTCGATCGAGGGCTTGGCCTCACGCTGGGCGGATGCCTTGGCCGAGGCCGGGCTTTCCTCGCCCGACGAGGCAATGGCGCAAATTGAAAAGGTCACCGCCGCCGACGTGAACCGCGTGGCGCGCCAGTACCTTACTCTCGACCAGGCGATTTCGGTGACCTTGGTTTCCAGGGGCGGCGGCCAGCCGGTTGCCGGCGGCGGCAAAGCCGGCGGCCCGGAGAGTTTTGCTTCCGGCGAGACCACGCCGGTGGAGCTGCCTTCCTGGGCCAAAGCGGCGCTCGACCGGCTGGAGGTGCCCGAGGCCAGCTTGACGCCTACCGTCTCGACTTTGCCCAACGGCCTGACGTTGATCGTGCAGCCGACCTCGGTGAGCGATACGGTTTCGCTCTTCGGCCGGATACGCAGCAATTCCGCCGTACAAGAAGCCCCCGGCAAGGAAGGCGCGGCACAGATGCTCGATGCCTTGATGGGGTTCGGCACCACCGGCCTCGATCGGCTGGCCTTTCAGAAAGCAGTAGATGGGATCGGTGCCTCGGTTTCGGCAGGCGACGATTTCTCCGCCAGCGCGCTTAGCGGCGATTTCGACCGCGCGGTGGAGCTTCTGGCCGACAATCAACTGAATCCGGCGTTGCCCGAGACGGCGCTTGTGGCGCTCAAGCCGCAATATGTGCCGTATTTCGCCAGCCGGCTGACCAGCCCAGATTACCTCACCGAGCGGGCGACCGACCAAGCGCTTTATCCGGCGGGCGATCCGTCCTTACGGCAAATCACCGGGGAAACCGTCGCGTCGCTGACCCGCGACGATCTTCTCGCCTATTACAAGAAGGTCTTCCGCCCCGATACGACCGCCATCGTGGTGATCGGCGCCATTACGCCGGAGAAAGCCCGCGCCATCGTGGAAAAGTATTTCGGCGCCTGGAAGGCGGAAGGAACCAAGCCTGACATCGATCCGCCGGCGGTTCCGGCCAACAAGGCGGCGACCGCCAACGTGCCCAATCCGGCCAAGGTGCAGGACGAGGTGACGCTGACGCAGACCCTGGCGATGACCCGCAAAAATCCCGATTACTATGCGCTGCAACTGGGCAATGCGGTGCTGGGTGGCGGCATCTTCTCGGCCAAGCTTCTGTCCGACCTTAGGGTCAACAGCGGGTTGGTCTACAGCGTCGGCTCCCGTCTTTCGGTCGGACGCAGTCGCGGCCGTTACGCGGTAACCTACGGCAGCGACCCCGATAAGGTGGGGCAAGCCAATGCCATCGTGGTCAAGGACATCAAGGAGATGCAGGACACCCCGGTGCCGGAAAAAACCTTGCGCGATGCCAAATCGCTGCTAGTGCGGCAGATCCCCTTGAGCGAAGCCAGCATCGGCGCCATCGCCGGCGGGCTGCTCGGCCGGTTCGACCATGACCTGCCCTACGACGAACACATCCGTGCCGCCAAACGGCTGATCGCCATCACGCCAGAGGAAGTTCGGACGGCGTTCAAGACCTGGCTGCGGCCCGACGATCTGGTGGTGGTCGTCCAAGGCCCGGCGCCGAAGTAACCGGTTTTACGACGGCACATGGACAATCCCGCCGGCATCCCCGGCGCGCATCATGGCGTCGATCAGCCGGTGTGCCTTCAGCGCCTCGGCGGCGCAGACGCGCGGGGCGCGCGCCTCTTCGATCGCGTCGAAAAAATCGCGCCATACCGCAAGGTGAAAATCGTGCGGAAAATCCATCGGATCGGCGCCGACGCCGAGCGCGGCCTTGGTCTCGGGAAAATTCTCCTCGCCGCCGTCAAGGCCGTTCGCCGTCAGACCGCCGCCGCTCAAGATAGCGGTTCCGTTCGTGCCGACGAAGGAAATTGTCTCGCCGCCGCCGGGATAGGCGCAGGTCGTGGCCTCGATGGTGCCGATGGCGCCGTTTGCGTACTTCACCGCAAAACAGGCCAGATCTTCGCTCTCCATACGGTGAGCCGCCGTCGCCGCATAGCCGCATACCTCGGCGACGGGACCGGCGAGCGACAGCATCAGATCGATGGTATGAATGCCTTGGGTGATGAGAACGCCGCCGCCATCGCGCGCTTTCGTCCCGCGTCCGGGCTGATCGTAATAGCTTTGCGGCCGCCACAGCGGAATCCGGGTCGAACAGGAGATAATGCGGCCCAGACGGCCTTCGGCAAGCATAGCCTTGAGCCGCAACGTCGCCTGGCGAAAGCGCTGCTGAAGGCAAACGGCGATGGGTACGCCGGCTTTTTCGCCCGCGGCGACCAGCGCCTCGGATTTCGCAAGCGAAACCTCCAGCGGCTTTTCCAGCAAAATCCGTTTGCCGGCGGCCGCGCAGCGTTCGACCAAGTCGAGGTGGGTGTTGGGCGGGGTCAGAATGCCTACCGCATCGATGGTGTTATCGGCGAGGATCGCATCGAGACTGTCGGCCGCGAATAGCCCGTGGCGCCGTGCGAACGCGATGCGGCGGTTGGAATCGGGGCTGAATACGGCGGCGATGTCGGCGCGGCCTGCAAGATCGCGTAAGGATTCGACATGCGGCTTCGCGGCCATGCCGAGGCCGATCAGGGCAACGCGGTGCATCGGGTTTATCCTCTTAGAACGCGCAACAGCGCTTCGCGCAGGCGAGGAGACAGGCCGATCACAAAGCCGCCTGCTACCGCCAGCATCACCGCCGTCCACGGCTTTTTGGCGATGTAGCTCTGGGCGTCTTCGCCCAGCATGCGGCCGATCTCGGCGCCGAGAATATTGGCCGAAGGGCGGACGGCCTTGCGGTTCTGTTTCTTCATCGCCCCGGCGATGCCGCCGGCAATAGCCATGACGACAAGCGAAATCAGCAGAAAAATCCCCGCCGCGGTCAGTGCCGCCAGCGGCGGAGACATCCAAAGGCAAAGCGCGGCATAAAGCGCGACGCTCAAGAATATGCAAAACGCGCCCATACCTATGAGCGCCGCGAGTATCCCTGCGGCCAAGACCGCAATGCGTGCCGGCAAATTGCCCATGTTCAGCGCCGGCGGATCAACGCCGACGGCCGAAAATCAGACCGAGCAGAATGCCGATGCCGAGCGCAATGGCGGCGGCGGTAACCGGCTCTTCGTGAATCTTCGTGTTCACGCAATCGATCTTCTTCTTCGCCTGGTGCCATCCTTCTTCGGCGGTGTCTTGAATCCGCGCCGCGGCGTCCTTGCCGTGCTGGCTGATGAAATCGCCGACGGTCTCGGCGATCTTGGCGAATTCCGCCTTCAGACCGCTCATTTCTTCGCTCAGTCTTGTCGTTTCTTCGTTTGCCATGTCGCGCCTCTTTCGGTTCTGGCTTTGCAACTTGCCCGCAAATGGTTAATTTTCAATAGGTTGTGCTGCCAGGGAAAATTGTCAAGCGGGGTTTTCGGGCTACTCCCCAATAATGTAAGCATCGCGAACGGCTTTCGCCATATCAGGGCCGGACGTGAGGCGTCGAGTCGGACAATTATTTTATGTCTGACGATGTGGCTATATTTGGAAATTTGTTGTGCGGGGCCCTGCCGCGCTTTGAAAAACGCCCAAAAATCGTCACGAGCGAGACAATTAGGCTCACCTTGACGTGTGGCAATGCCGGGATCGGTGGTTTAGAGCAGGATAAGAGGCCGATTTTCCCAGAGAAATGACGTATGAGCACGAAAAATCTAAACGCAGTATTCGCACCCAAAAGTGTCGCCCTGATCGGTGCCACCAACCGTGACCGCGCCGTCGGCAACATTGTCGCGCGCAATCTCTTCCGTCAGGGCTTCGACGGCCCGATCATGCTGGTCAACCCCAAGGCGCCCCCGATCGGCGGGGTGATCGCCTATAAGGATGTCGCCAGCCTGCCGGTCGTCCCCGATCTGGCGATTCTTTCCATTCCGCCGAAGGCCATTCCGGATACCATCCGCCAGTTGGGCGAAAAGGGGTGCCGCGGCGCGGTGGTGATCACCGCCGGCCTGCGCGACATCAAGACCGAAGACGGCGGCACGGTGCAGGAAAAGATGCTGGCCGCGGCCAAGCCGTTCGACCTGCGCATCTTGGGGCCGAACTGTCTGGGAACGGTCTCGACCCATATCGGCCTCAACGGCTGCTTCGCCGAAGCTCAGCCGCGCAAGGGCAACGTCGCCTTCGTGGCGCAATCGGGCGCCATGGTCGCCACCCTGTGCGACTGGGCCGAGGAGCGTAAAATCGGCTTCTCCTATCTCGCCTCGATGGGCGACCAATCCGACATCGACTTCGCCGACATGCTGGAATACATGGCCGACGACGAGCATACCGATGCGGTCGTTCTTTACGTCGAAGCGGTGGCCGGCGCCGGCGGCTTCGATCCGCGCCGCTTCATGGAAGCGGCTCAGAAATGCTGCGCCAAGAAACCGGTCATCGCCCTCAAGTCCGGCCGTTCGGCCCTGGCGGCCAAGGCGGCGGCCTCGCATACCGGCGCGCTGGCCGGCGTCGACGGCGTTTACGACGCCGCCTTCGAACGGGCAGGCATTATCCGCGCCCAGAACCTCGACGAATTGCTGGATTCGATCGAAACGTTCTCGAAGAAGCAACGGGTCAAAGGCGACAATCTCGCCATCGTCACCAACGGCGGCGGCGCCGGGGTTATGGCGGTGGATGCCCTTTCGGAATTCGGCGGCAAGCTGATCGACGTGCCGGATGCGGCGATGAAGAAGCTCGACGCCTGCCTGCCCGACGTGTGGTCGCATGCCAACCCGATCGACATCATCGGCGATTCCACGCCTGAGCGGTATTTCCAATCGCTGACCGCGCTGGACGGCGTCGAAGGCATCGACGGCGTCTGCGTGCTGCATTGCCCGACGGCAACCGCGGTGTCGATAGACAAGGCCAAGGCGGTGGTCGAGGCAAAAAAAAGCCTCGGTCTGCCGATGGTCGCCAACTGGCTGGGCGGCAACGACGAAACCCGCGCCGTACGCATGCTGTTCGACGAGAACGGCATTCCCAACTTCCCCACCCCGGAACAGTGCATCCGCAGCTTCATGCACATGACCAAGTTCAGCGCCATCCAGAAGGCGCTGGGCAAGAAGGAAGTGCATGACATCCCGGGTTACAAGCCCGACTATGCCGCCGGCAAGAAACTGATCGACGCCGCGGTGGCGAAGGATCTCACCTGGCTCGATGCGCCGAGCCTGGCGTCCCTGTTCGAGGCCTACGAGATTCCCTCGGCTAAGTGCGCCACGGCCGCGACCCCGGCCGACGTCGCCAATCTGCAGAAGAAGTTCGCCGCGCCGATCGTGATCAAGATCATGTCGCCCGACATTTCGCACAAGTCGGATGTCGGCGGCGTGGCTTTGAACCTGACCACCCCGGAAGCGGCCAAGAAGGCGGCCGAAGACATGCTGGTCACCGTGGGCAAGAACTGCCCCAAGGCCAAGCTGGAAGGCTTCCTGGTGCAGGAAATGGTCTCGCGCCCCGGTGCCTATGAACTCTTGGTCGGCGTCGCCTCCGATGCGGCCTTCGGGCCCTTCATGCTGGTCGGCAAGGGTGGCGTGTCGGTGGAAGTGGAGGCCGACAGCGCGATGGCGCTGGCTCCGCTGACCAAGGACATCGCCGTGGCCATGATCGAGCGCACCCGTATCTACAAGCTGCTCAAGGGCTTCCGCGACCGCAAAGCCGTGCCGCTGGAGCCGATCGTCGCCACGCTGTTGAAGATCTCGAAGCTGATCGTCGACTTCCCCGAAATCCTCGAACTCGACATCAATCCGTTGCTGGCCGATCCGGCCGGGGTGATCGGTCTCGACGCCCGCATCAAGCTGCGCAAGGCCCCCGAGGGGCCGCGCGACGGTCGGTTTGCCGTCAAACCTTGATCGCCGTCAAAAACTGACGGTCAAGTCATTAAGAAAAAAGGCGTTTCACGTAATGGTGGAGCGCCTTTTTTCTGTACAATTTTTTGGCAGCAAGTACCCTTATTGCGGGAGATTCGTTATTCATGCTCGCGGCGATAGCCGCATACTTCCGCAGCGGAAAGATAGGGACGATGCTTTACAGACCGATGGAACCGGCGGCCGAACAGGAGGTTCTATATGCGCCGACGTCCTGCCGACCGGCGGCCTGCGCGCAGAATTGCCAGTTCTTCTACGCGCCCCCTTCCGATAACGGCACCGAACGGCCGAAACTGGGTATCCGGTTTGCCCGTAACGAGACGATATATGCCAGGGGCGACAAGGCGCTCTATGCCTACAAGGTGCTGGAAGGCGCGGTGCGGCTATCGCGAATGTATGCCGACGGCCGCCGGCAGATCGTCAGCTTTCACTCCTCCGGCGAAATGTTCGGCTTCGAATTCGGTTCCGAATATTCCGGCACGGCCGAGGCGATCGGCGATACGCTGGTATTGCGCTGCCCAAAACTGTGCGTGCTCAACCTTGCCGCCATCGATCCCGATATCAACCGGTTGCGGCTGATGATGTTGAGCCGAAGCCTCGATTCTGCCGAACGGCACATCGCCATGCTGGGGCACCAAAGCGCGCGGCAGCGTATCGCCTCTTTCCTCTTGTCGATCGAAGCCAAGGTCCGCCGTTGCGACGGCTATGCCCTCGATCTGCCGCTGGGGCGTCAGGACATTGCCGATTACCTGGGACTGACCATCGAGACCACCTGTCGGGCCTTGAGCGATCTGAAACGGCGGCGCATCGTCGATACGCCGTGCCGCCGCCAGATCGTGGTGCGCGATCATGCGGCGCTCAAAGCGATCGCCGAAGGGGCGGCAGCTTAAATTCCCGCGTTCGGGCAAAGCCGTCGCGAGAGGGGCTTAGGGGCGGCCGCACCCGCACGCGCGGACGTTTAAAAAAAAACGCGTTGTAGTATGATGTGCCCGAAACCGAAGCTTGCGGAGTTCCTTATGCCGTTCAAGAAGCTTCTGGTGCCGGTTACGGGACGGGCGTGCGATGCGGTGGCGCTAAAAACCGCGCTTGATGCAGCGAAGTCTTTCGACGCTCATGTCGTCGCCCTATTCGTGCATGCCGACGCGCGCGAGGCGATTCCGTTCGGCGAAATGCCGCTGTCGCCGGATTTTGTGCAAAATTTGATCGAAACCACGGCCGGTATCGAAAAAAGCCAGCTCGCCGCGGCGCGCGCCGCACTGGAGAAAGCGGCGGCCGACGCGCACGCGCCGTTGCATCCGGGTGTGCAAACCGGATACGGGGCCTCGCTCGCCGAGACCGCCGGTCCGTTGGCGCAAGAGCTGGTTGGGGCGGCGCGTTTTTGCGATCTGATGGTGTTTCCCGCCATCGGCAAGGCCGCATCTCCCGAGCTGACCGACGCGTTCGCGCGCGTGCTGATCAAAACCGCCTGTCCGCTGCTTTTGGCGCCGGTCTCGCCTCCCGCCGAAATCGGACGGCGCATCGTGGCGGCTTGGGATGGCGGCGGGGCGGCGGCCCGTTCGCTGAAATCGTCTCTACCTTGGCTGCAACAGGCGCAAACCGTCGAGATTGTTTCGGTTTGTGCCGACACCACCCCCGACGAAACCGACAAAGACCTCATCGCTTACCTCGCCTTGCACGGCATCGCCGCCAAACGCCGGACCGTGCCGCAAGGTGCCCGCAAGATGGGGGAGGCGCTGTTAGCGGCGGCAGAGGGCGCTTGCGATCTTCTGATCGCCGGCGGCTACAGCCATGGACGTCTCAGCGAGACCCTGTTCGGCGGGGTGACCGAGCACCTGCTGGCGCATGCCAAAATGCCGGTTTTGATGACACATTGAAGGTAATCCGGCCTATATGCGGATATTGTTTTTTAGTTGCATTAAAATGTACACTCATTCTGCGATACCCATCGCAGATTTGGCCGGTTTACGGAATTTTGGATGAAACCTTCGGAACGCAAACTCTATCATCATGCTCAGGATCGGGAGGCGATCAGGCTTCTGGGCCGGCTTTTGGGCCAGGTCATCAAAGAACACTACGGCATAGATGGAGAGGCGCTGAAGCGTGGCCAGGCCGATCTCGATTTGGTCGAGGACGTGCGCCGGCAATCGATCGGGGTTCACCGCGACGGCTCGGGCGCTGCGCCGCTCGATGCGCTGCTTGGCGGCCTCGACCGGCAGCAGGCGTCGCTGCTCACCCGCGCCTTCTCGATCTTTTCGCAGCTCGCCAATGTCGCCGACGACCATATCGCCCGTTGCGAGCGGGGCCAGGGATCGCTGCTGGAGTTGGAATCGTCGGCGGGGCTGAATGCGAAACGGGTCGGCGCCTACCTTTCCCGTGCGGTGCTGTCGCCGGTGATTACCGCCCATCCCACCGAAGTCCGGCGCAAAAGCGTTCTCGATCGCGAAGCCGCCATTGCCGCCTTGCTGATGGAACGCGAAAAGCCGACGTTGCGCGAAGGCGAGGATGTCGAGATCGAAGCCGCCTTAAAGCGCGAGATCCGCATTCTTTGGCAAACCCGCACCATGCGGAAGATTCGCATTCATGTTGCCGACGAGATCGAAAACGCCGTAGCGGTGTTCGGCCGTACCATTTTGCCCGAATTGCCCAAGGTCAAGCGGCGGCTGGCGCAACTGTTCGGCCTGAGCGAGGCAATCCCGTATTTGCGGCCCGGTTCCTGGGTGGGCGGCGATCGCGACGGCAATCCCTTCGTTTCGGCCGAAACGCTGGAATTCGCCCTGATCCGCCAGTCCGAAACCGTGCTCGATTACTATCTCGAAGAGGTTCATCGGCTCGGCACGGCCTTATCGCTGTCGGAAGATTACGTCTCGATCAGCGAGGGCTTAAGAACGCTCGCCGGCAGCGCCCGACACGTCTCGGTGCATCAAAGCGACGAACCCTATCGCTGCGCGCTGGTCGCGGTCTATGCCAAACTGGCGGCGACGCGGAAGAAACTGATCGGAATTCCGCCCACTCGCTCTGCCAATTGGGACGCCGCCCCATATGCCTCGCCGGAGGAATTCGCCGCCGATCTCGACGTCATTGTCGAATCGCTGCGTCTCAACGGCGATGCCGACATGGCCGAAGGGCCGTTGTTGGATTTGCGCGAGGCGGCGGCGGCATTCGGCTTTCATCTTGCCGTGGTCGATCTTCGCCAGAATTCGGCGGTGCATGAGCGGGCGGTCGACGAGCTTTTGGTCGCTGCAGGCGCGGTGCCGTCCTATCGCGAGCTTTCCGAGGCCGCGCGGGTCGAGCTTTTGACCCGGGAGTTGTCGAGTCCGCGGCTTTTGCGTTCGCCTTACCGGTGCTATTCGGCGGAAACCCAGCGCGAACTCGATATCGTCGACAAGGCGGCCGAACTCAAGCGCCGCTTCGGCAAGAACTGCATCGCCATCTACAACATCTCTATGGCGCAGGCGGTTTCGGATATGCTGGAGACCGCGCTTCTGCTGCGCGAGGCCGGTCTGTTCGATCCCGGCCCCGAGCCCAAGGCGGGCCTCAGGATCGTGCCGCTGTTCGAAACCGTCGAGGATTTGCGCGGCAGCGCCGAGACGATGGGGGCGTATTTCGATTTGCCCTTCGTCATGCCGATGCTCAAGGCACAAGCCAACGTCCAGGAAGTGATGATCGGCTATTCCGACAGCAACAAGGACGGCGGCTATCTGACCTCGGCTTGGGAAACCCGTGCCTGTATCGCCCGGCTGGTAGCCCTCGGCCGCCGCCGCGGCGTTTCCATGCGGTTCTTCCACGGCCGCGGTGGCACCGTCGGGCGCGGCGGCGGGCCGGCGGCCGAAGCCATTCGCGCGCTGCCCGAAGGCGCTTCGGATGCCGGAATCCGCATCACCGAGCAGGGCGAAGTGGTGGCCTCGAAATACGGCGATCGGGATATCGCTCGCGACAGCTTGGAAGGCATCGTCGTCGCGGCGATCTTGGCCCGCCTTATTCACGAGCCGGATTCGGCCGACGATTCGGCTCGAAGCCTGTTGGAGGATGCGAGCGCCGCCTCTTTGCGCGCTTACCGGGCGCTGGTCTACCAGACCGAGGGCTTTGCGCGTTACTTCAAGGAATCCACTCCCTTGCCGGAAATCTCCGACATGAAGATCGGTTCGCGTCCCGCCTCGCGCAAGGCGTCGGGCCGGATCGAGGATTTGCGGGCGATTCCCTGGGTGTTCTCGTGGTCGCAGGCGCGGGTGATGCTGCCCGGCTGGTATGGTTTCGCCTCGGCGGCACGCGAAGTCGGCGAAGACAATCTGGCGACGCTCTACCAAAGCTCGCCCTTCTTCCGCACGACCGTCTCCAACATGGAAATGGTGCTGGCCAAATCGTCCTTGGCGATCGCTCGCCGTTACAGCGAACTGGTCGGCGATCGGGAACTGGCAAGGGCCGTGTTCAAGCGGATCGAAAGCGAATGGTTCGCCACCATCCAGGCCATTCTTGCCATCACCGGCCAATCGGTGCTGCTGGAACGCAGCCCGCGTCTCTCGGCCTCGGTCCGCCTCAGGCTGCCCTACATCGATGCGCTAAACCATATGCAGATTGCGCTCCTTCGCCGCCGCCGCGCGGGCGACGAAAGCGAAGAGACCCTGCGCGCCTTGCACATGTCGATCAATGGCATTTCCGCCGGTTTGCGCAACAGCGGATAAAGAGCTTTGTCTGGCCAATTCCCCGCGGCGGACGGCAAACCCACGCCGCTTCCGCCGGCGCTGGGGGGCGTCGAGCGTGCGGCGCCCGATAGCCCCTTTGGGAAGCTTACTCTTCGTCGGCCCCGACCATCGCCGAGATCTTGCCTTCGGCAAGCTGCTTGGCAAGATTAAGAATTGCCCTACGGTGCTTGGGCGATTTGATCGCCGAATACGCTTCCAACAGCTCGGCAGCGCCCGGCTCGTTCAGGCGCGCGATATGGTGCGAGAACAGCGACGAATCCTGGGATTTGTCGAGATCTCCGACCAAATCCATCACCCCGCAGCTCAGGGCTTGCGCGATCTCTACCAGCCGCGAAAAGCTGACGCGATTGGCGCCGTGCTCGTATTTCTGCACCTGTTGGAAGGTGATGCCTATTTGTTTGGCAAGCTGTTCCTGCGACAGGCCCAGTTCCCTCCGCCTAAGGCGGATGCGGGAGCCTAAAGCGATATCGAGCGGATGAGGAGAGGTGTCTTCGGTTATATTGGCCATACTCGTTCCTTCTGCACGATGTGCTTGCAACCTGCTTTTGTCGCCCACACGATTGCCTGCGTTGTTATCAAAGCAATTCAAGCTCAAAATCTCAGCAGTGTACACATCTACTGGTTGTATTGTATGCACGAACCCCAGCGCTTTTCACTTCCGATCCGTTTGGCAGGTAAAAAAACGATTGCACGGGTTGCGCACATTTGCCTTTGGTCTAAAACGCGCCAAAGGGACAAAAGTCAAGCGTGTCTCAATGTTAACGTATTGTCTGAATTATATCTATCAGCCATTATCCCTTATAGGTTGTTATGATGCGGGGCAGTGTATGGTTACCTGGAAAGGGGTTTTTTCCGTAGATGTCTGTATATTTCACACTATTTCCTCTCATTCCTAACAAATACCAATCAAATTGCAGCTATTAACCTGGCGTATCACATTTCCGTGTGCGGCACACTGATATAAAGTGACGACTGGTCATTTATTGATGTACTGATTTAGCACGTCTACGACGGTCCACGGGAATGCGAACGGCGTAAGAAGCCGGATCGTGTCGCGTTTTGGGACCAAAACGGCGGGTTATCCTGGCGTGGGTTCTGCATCGAGGGGGGAGCGTTAGCTCCGGACCCGAATAAAGTGAGTGCAGAACCGTTATCCCGTAAAATCGTCAGCTCGACCGCAATGCCGGCCAGCTTTTTTGTGTTCGATCTTCCTGCCGAGGTCTGCCCGGCCGGGCAAGGCTATTTTTTGGTCAAGCGATTGATCGATATGATGTTTGCCGCGGTCACGCTGGTTTTCGCGCTGCCGCTGCTGCTGCTGCTGGCGATTTTGATCAAGTGCGATACGGCCGGACCGGCGTTGTTCCGTCAGACCCGGCTCGGCCTAAACGGCAAGCCGTTCGAGGTGCTCAAGTTGCGCACCATGACGGTACAGGAAAACGGCGTCTCCGTCGCCCAAGCCCATCGCGACGATCCCCGTGTCACGCGCATCGGCCGTTTTCTTCGCGCCGCCAGCCTCGACGAACTGCCTCAACTGATCAACGTTCTTAAGGGCGAGATGAGCTTGGTCGGTCCGCGCCCGCATGCCGTCGCCCACGACCGGCATTTCGGCCGCGTAATCCCGGGCTATGCCGGCCGCCAGGCCGTCAAGCCAGGCATCACCGGATGGGCGCAGGTTAACGGCGCGCGCGGCGAAACCGCCACAATCCAGGCGATGGAAACCCGCGTGGCGCTCGATCTCTGGTACGTGCGCCATGCCGACCTCGCCCTCGACCTTCGCATTTTGCTCCGTACGCCGGTTGAAGTTCTCAAAGCAAGGAACGCCTACTGATGTCGAACCAAGCCTATAAGACGTTCGTCTCCCGCCGCCCCGAGCGCCGTTCCGGTGTCCGAATCTACGATCGCGTTACCGTCGGCGGCATCCGCACGGCCTGCGTTTCGCGCCGGCAACTTTCCGATTTGATGGTCGGCGATTGTCTGGCGGCGCGCGGCGGCAGCCGGCCGCCCAAGCTGATCTTCGCGGTCAACGGCAATTCGGTAGCCGTAGCCGCCATCGATTCCGGTTACCGCTCGCTGTTCGAACGCGCCGACCTGATCCATGCCGACGGCGCGCCGATCGTGTTCGCCTCGAAGCTGTTGACCCGTACGCCGGTGCCGGAACGCAGCGCTACGACCGACTTTTTGTTCGATGCCGCCGCCAAGGCGGAGCAATTCGGCCTGAAGTTCTATCTCCTGGGCTCGACCGACGAGATCGTCGCCCGTACCGTCCACCGACTCAAGCGCGATTTTCCCAAGCTTCAAATCGTCGGCAGCCGCAACGGCTATTTCGGCGAGGAAGAGGAGCCGGCGATCTGCGAGGAAATCAATGCATCCGGCGCCGATGTGGTCTGGGTCGGTCTTGGCGTGGACAAGGAATCGGCGTTTTCGCTGCGCAACAAGCCGCGCCTGAGAGCCGGTTGGATCGTTACCTGCGGCGGCTGCTTCAACTTCGCTGCCGGCGATTATGCGCGCGCTCCGCAGTGGATGCAGGATTGCGGGCTGGAATGGCTGCACCGTCTGATCCGCGAGCCGCGCCGGTTGTTCTGGCGCTATTTCGTCACCAATCCAATCGCGCTGCTGATGCTGCTGATCGGAACCGCCGGCGGCCGGACGTCGACGAGAACTTGAGACTCTGTTTACGTTCGCCGTGCCATTCTCGCGCCGTTAAAAAAGGGTAACTACTGTCCCGATTCCGAAATCCGCTTTATTCCGATATCAGGCACTTACGGATTTTGGAATCGTCAGGACCGTAGTCGACCTATTGATTCCAGTGTCGTTTCGGTTTCGAAGTTCGTTACCTATGCCGATATAGAGAACAAAACGAACTTCGAAACCACGACACTATGGCGGAGTTTCGGGTCTTTGCGCGGGTTTCTGCACATCGCATATCGCTACGGTCTGTCGATGACGGGACCGATGGCGGTATCGGCCGCGCATTTTGTCACCTCGCTGATCGTGCTCAGGAGCCTGCCGCCCGACGCCTTCGGTCAATTTTCGTTCGTTCTGGTGGTGGTGCCGTTCGCCCTAAGCGGGGTGGCGGCGCTGTTGAACGCTCCGGCGGCGCAGACCCGCGGCAAAGACGATAAAGCCGCCGCCGAAGAAACGCTTGTTCTGATGAAGATAAGCGTCCTGGTGTCGCTGGTTTCCACCGTGGCGGTGTTCTCCTTGATGCTTCTGGCCCACACCTCGGCGGTTGCTGCCGGCTGGTTTGCGCTCTACGGGCTGTTCTTCACCCAGCGCGGCTTCGCCCGCGCACTCGCCAACGTGCAAGCGGACTATATGCGGGTGGCGGTGTCGGATATCGTCTATGCGGTGCCGCTGATCGCCGGCATAGCGGCGCTGGCCGTCGGCGGGGCCTTGAATGCCGAAACCGGGGCCATCGTCTTCGCCGTATCGGCAATCTGCGGCTTGGCTGCGTTCGGCGTCGGATATTTTCGTCGGTTTTTGCACGCCTTTGCCGCCGGCCGTCTGAAGGACTATTTGCCGATCTGGCACGCGGTGACCCGTTGGTCGCTCGCCGGCGTGGTGCTGACCGAGGCGACGATCAACGCGCATGCCTATCTCGTCACCTTTTTCGTCGGTCCGCACGCCTTCGGACTGCTCTCGGTGGGGGCGCTGTTCATGCGGCCCGCTTCGCTGGTGATGTCGGCGCTGCCCGAGATCGACATGCCGGTGATGAACCGGTACATCGCCGACAAGGACGCGGTTGGGGCCTTCAAGGTCATGCGGAATTTTCGCGCCGTGACGTTCGTCGCGCTGGCCGCCACCGTGGCGTTGGCGCTTGCGATCATGATCTGGTTTCCGCAACTCGTGCTGAAGAAAGGGTACGATCAGCGCGACGTCGAAACCGTGCTCGGCTTTTGGATCGCCATCGTCGCCTTGCGTGCCTTTCGCACGCCGGCGGCGGTTTTTCTGCAGGCGGCCAACCGTTACCCGATGCTGGCGCAGATCAGTATGATTGCCGGCATCGTTACGCTTGTCGCCACGGCGACGCTGCTCGTCGCTTTCGGGCCGGTGATCTCGTTGGGCGGGCTGGTGTTGGGCGAAGCGGTGACCGTGCTGACCATCGAACCCGTCATCCGTCCCTATCGGGTGCGGCATGTCTGAGCGCGGACCCAAGATCGCCGTCTGCATTCCGACGTTCCGCCGGCCGAGGCAATTGGCGCGGTTGCTGGAGGCGCTGGCGCAGATCGACACCAAGGCATCGTTGCGGGTGATCGTCGCCGACAACGACGGAAAAAGCCATCAAGGTTTCGATCTTTGCCGCGATTTGACCGGCTATCGCTGGCCGCTCGATGGGTTGATCGTCCGGGAACGAGGCGTCGTCGAGGTCCGCAACGTGCTTACGGCCGCCGCCCTGGAAACCGAGGCCGAGTTTATCGCCATGATCGACGACGACGAATGGCCGGCGCCGAACTGGTTGGACGCCTTTGTCGCCGTGCAAGGCGCGACCGGCGCCGAGGCGCTCGGCGGATCGATCAGGTTCGACACCGAGTTTCCCGCCGGATGGACGGCCGGCTTCGACGGGGTTTCCTCGATCGAACATGCGACCGGCCCCATCGCCATGCTGGAAGGCGCCGGCAACATCTTCCTTTCCCGCACCATACTGGACCGGATGACACCCCCCTGGTTCGATGCCGAATTCGGGCTTTCGGGCGGCGAAGACCGCGATTTTTTCGAACGGCTGAAGCGCGAAGGATGCCGTTTCGCCTGGGCGGCCGAGGCGCTGGCCTTTACCCGGGTTCCCGAGACGCGCAGCACCTTGGGCTGGGTCATGCGCCGCGCTTTTCGCATCGGCAATGCCGAAATGCGGATCTTCCGCAAATATCCTCAGTCGGCGGGTGCCCGGATCAAGGAAGGCGCCAAGATTGCCTTCGCACTCTTGTCGCTGCCGCTCGTGTCGGTCATCCTCGCACCGTTTCCGAATCGCGCCGCCGACGCGCTTCGAAGGTGGTTTCGCAACGCCGGCAAACTGGCGGCGCTTGCCGGTCGGCGGCACGACGAATATGCCGTGATTCAAGACGATGGCGATTGACCAACAGATTGACGGGGATACGCCGACCTCCTGGTTCGACCAGGTGGTGTTCCTTGCGTTTCTGCTGCTGGTGTTCGTCGGCTTGAAGCCGTTCATGCCGCCGCCGCCGGAAGTCGATGCGTTCGGCGCCCAGGGCATGACCGGATCGGGCGATGTCCTGCGTCAGATCGGCTATATCCTCGTATTCGTCGCGATTCTGATAGCCGCCGTACGCAAGCGCGGCTGGCTGGCGCTGGCCGAGATACCGGTTCCGCTGCTGCTGCTGATGCTGTGGTGCTTCGTAAGCACCTTGTGGGCGGTCGAGCCAGGGGTGGCGGTGCGCCGGGCCGGCCTTGCCACCATCGTGCTGTTCTGCGCGTGCTTGAGCGTCCGGTCGCTGCCGCCCGCGCGGGCGCTGGCGTTGTGGCGGGGGGTACTGCTCGTCATCCTGCTCGTCAATCTGGTCTCAATCCGCTTTATCGCCGAAGCCGTCCATCAGGCGGGCGAAGCCGATCCGGCGCTGGTCGGTAATTGGCGCGGGCTCTACGGTCATAAGAACATCGCCGGTGCGGTCGGGGCGATGACCGCACTGCTGTTTTTGTTTGCGCCGCGCCGCGCCCCGGTCTGGCCCAAGAAGCTGTTCGATCTGGCGGTGGCGGGGTTGGCGGTCTTCTTCGTCGTCGGCAGCCATTCGAAATCGTCGCTCGGTCTGATGGTCGTCGCGCTGTTATGCGCCATCGTCTACAAACTGGCCTGGCAGCGCGGCATCGACCGCAGCATAACCGTAACGGCGGTATTAGCGGCCCTGGTGGCCGGCGCGACAATCTTGATCGCCGACGAGGCCGCCCTCGCCAAGTTTTTCTCCGATCCGACCGAGTTCACCGGGCGGACCGAAATCTGGAAGGCGGAAATCGCCTATTTTTTCGATCATCCCTTGCTGGGGGCGGGGTTCGGTTCGTTCGCCGACACCGGCGCCGTGTCGCCCTTGCGCAATTACGCCTCCGCCTGGGTGACCGCCGCCAGTCACGGCCATAACGGATATTTGCAGATCCTGGTGACGCTGGGCGGTGTCGGCATCGTGCTTGCCTTCGCCGCCCTGATCGTCCAGCCGGCGTATTCCTTCTGGCGGCGCGACGATAATCTGTCGGTCAAGGCCGGGCTGTTCGCGTTGTTCGTTTTCTTCCTCGCGCACAACATGATGGAGTCCGACTTTCTCGAAGCCGACGGCACCGCCTGGGTGGCGTATCTTCTGATGCTGACGCTGCTGCGGCCGCAAAACGGCGAGGCGTTGCCGTGACCCCGTTCTTCTCGGTGGTAATTCCGGTCTACAACCGTGCCGAGGCTTTGCGCACGGCGATAGCGTCGGTGCTGGCACAGGAGGAACGGGATTTCGAGATCGTCGTGGTCGACGACGGCTCGGACGATCGTCCCGACCGCGTCATTGCCGCGTTCGGCGATCCGCGCATCCGTCCGATCCGTCAGCAAAACCGCGGCGGCGGGGCGGCACGCAACGCCGGCATCGACGCCAGCCGCGGCCACTTCCTTGCCTTCCTCGATTCCGACGATGTCTTCTTGCCCCGTCACCTTGCTGCGTTGCGCGCGGCACTCGCTGGAACCGAACATACCGCCGCATACGCCCGCATGCAGGTGGATCGCGGCGCGGGGCGGGTCATTCTCAAGCCGCCGCGCCCCATCGCTCCGGGTGAGGATATGGCGGTCTATCTGATGTGCGATCGCGGCTTCGTGCCGACCATCACGCTGGCGGTACCGCGGGAGGCCGCCGCCAGGGTGCGCTATCACGAAAAACTGCCGCCCGCCGAAGATACCGATTTTGCCGTCCGTCTGGCGCTTGCGGGCATCCGTTTCGTCATGCTGGAGGCGCCGGGCGCGGTGTGGCGCGATTTTGCCGATGCCGGACGGTCTTCGGCCCAGCTTCATGAAACGGCCATAGCGGCGTGGCTGGAGGATCTGAAGCCTCGTATTCCAACCCGGGCCTATCGTGGCGCCAAAGGCTGGATGTACGCCAAATGCGTGGCGGCCGGCGGGCGCCGCTTCAAGGCGTTGAGACTATGCGCCGGCGCGATCCTGCGCGGCTGCTATCCGTGGAAACTGGCGGGTGTCGTGTTCCTGCAGGTGCTGCTTTCCTCCGGCGCCTACCGCCGGATTGCCGACGCCGCCATCCGCCTGGGTGCCGGCCGGCGGAAATAACCCCTTTCGGCACAAACAAGGTTACTATTTTCTCAACTCGTTAACCTTTCGTCAGCAGAAGTCACGGTAAACCCGGTAAACGTAAAGCAGCTTCGGCAAAGCGGGCACCGGCGTGCCGTGCCGCCGAAATGCGCAAGCAACAAAAACTAGGCTCTGTTCCGATTTCCATCGTATCGGAAAAACCTAGGGTGACTGTGACCACATGGCCGACGTCAGACCCGTCGTACATTCCGTCGATCAGCCGTTCGACTGGTCCGATTTTACGCGCGCGATTTCCTGCCGGCGCGGCACCGTTTTCTGGACCGCCGCCATCGTCGTGGCGCTGACGTCCCTGATCGTAATGCGCCTGCCTTCGCTCTTCACCTCGAGCGCGGTGGTGATGCTCGACCAGCAGAAGAACAACGTCGCCGATTCCTCGTCGGTGTTGTCGACGCTGCCGAACGACGCCGCATCGGTGCAAAATCAGATTCAGATTCTCACATCGCGCGACCTGGCCGGCAAGGTGGTGGACAGGCTGGGGCTCGATCGCGACGCCGAATTCAATCCGTCGCTCGCCGGTCCCGGTCTCAAGGGGGCGCTGCTGGCTTCGCTCGGTTTCGCCCCGCCGCCAGCCGCAAACGGCCGGGACGCGGCCATCGACGCGCTGCGGAAAAAAGTCGACGCCAGCGCTTTGGGTCTTTCCACTTCGATCTCGGTCGGCTTCACCGCAAAAGATCCCGTCAAGGCGGCGAAAATCGCCAATGCGGTGGTCGACACCTACGTTGCCGGACAGATCGAGACCAAGAGTATGGCGACGAAAAAAGCGGCGGCGTGGATGAACGCCCGCATCGATCAGCTTTCCCGTCAGCTCGAAGAGGAAGAGATCGCAGTCGAGAACTACAAGAACGAGCACAACCTGGTCGATTCCGGCCAAGCCGCTTCGTTGATCGAGCAGCAAATGGCGACGATCGGCACCCAAATGGTGACGGCGCAATCCGACCTTGCCGAAAAACAGGCGGTCTACGAACGGGCGGAAGCGTTGATGCGGAGCGGCCGGCCGGCCGACCTGACCCAAGTCGTTTCCTCCGAGCTGATGGTCAAACTGCGCACGCAGGAGGCCGATCTGGTAAAGGAAGAGGCCGACTACGCCACCCGTTACGGCGCCAACCACCCTAAAATGGTCGCCGTCAAAACGCAGAAGCGCGATCTCGAAAACAAGATTGCTCTGGAAGCGTCGCGCATTACCGGTGCTATGGCCAGCGACGTGGCGGTGGCGCGCGCCCACCTCGGTTCGTTGCAAACCAGTATGAAACGGACGGGCAAGCAATCGAACGGCGACAATCTGGCGCGAGTAACTTTAAACGCGCTGACCGCCAAGGCGGCGTCGACCCGCCAGATGTACGAATCCTTTGTCTCCAAGCTGCGCGGCATTCAAGATCAGGACGCCATTCAAAGTTCGGAATCGCGCATCATTTCCCACGCCGCACCGTCGGCGCAGCTGTCTTCGCCGCATCGGGCCCTGTTCATTGCCGCCTCGCTGCCGTTCGGGCTTTTGCTGGGAATTCTGCTGGCGCTGATCGGCGAACGCTTTGCCACCGCCAAGTCTCGCCGTCCGGCGGGTGCCTTGCCTCCGTCTCCGCCTCCGTCCTTTACGCCGCCGGTTTACGCACCGACGGTTCCCGTCGAATCTGCAATGCCGCCGGTGTGGGCCGAATTGCCTGCCGTCGGCACCGTTCATGCCGCCGACGCGGTGCTGGATGCTCCGTTCTCCCCATATGCCGCCGCCATATCGACGCTGGCGCAGAAGCTGGCGGCCGGCAGCCGGGTCGTCGCTTTGACGTCGTTTGAGCCCGACTTCGGCCGGTCGGTGACCGCTCTGGGGCTGGCCCGTGCGAGCACACGCCACGGACTTTCCTGCGTTTTGATCGAAACCGGTATGCCGTCATTGCTGCCGCAATTGGGGCTAAACGGTTCACCAGCGGGATTTGCCGAAGTACTGAGCGGCACCGTCGGATTGACGAATGCGATGGTCAAGGATCCGCGTAGCGCGGTTTACCTTATGCCGGCCGGCCGGCCGGTCGATCTGCGGCTGCCCCTTGCCCGGAACAGGTTGCTGGAATTGCTAAGTTATTTCAGAAAAACCGGCGTATTCACGCTGATCGATGCCGGTCCGGGATGCCTGGATACCGGCTTGCTCCAGCCGCCCTTCTGCGATGCCGCGGCGCTGGTTGTCCGCACCGGTGGCGCTCCGCCGAGGTTAAACGGCGCCCTGAGCGGTATTTCCGGTCTGATCGTTACCCGATAAGCGGCCTCGGCGCTTGACATTTATCCCCTACAGCGGTTCAAAGCCTGCCTCGCGCGGTAACCAGCTTACAAATATTTACATTGCTTGCGGCGAAAACGTGCGATACGCGGGGCCGCTTCGCGTTTGTCCATGAAGCGGTAACTATTCAGGCAGCAAAGCGGACCTTACATGAGCGAAAAGCCTTCCGCGCTGGCGGGAGTGGCCAATGCCCTTAGCGGTATGCCACCGGCACTTCAGCGCATTATTGTGGTACTTCTCATACTGGTGGTCGGTGTGATTGCGGGCTGGATCGGCAGGGGCTCCCTCACCGGAGCGCCGGCGGACTCCGCGACCGTAGCGGTTTACAAGGATTGGCAGGTGATCTGCCCCGGTAACAAGGTAAAGGAACGGACCTGCGAACTCATCCAGGACGTCGTCGACAACAAATCCGGTCGTCGCCTGGGACGGATTTCTGTCGCCCAGGAAAAAGGTAAGAAAGAGCCGACACTCTTTCTCACCGCGCCGCTTGGTGTGCTGATCGAGCCGGGCGTGACCCTGCGGCTCGATTCGGACCAGAAGGCCTATCCGTACAAGACCTGCGTCGCCGACGGCTGTATTGCCATGACACCTTTCGACGACAAATTGAAAGGTACTTTCAAGGACGCCTCGGACGCGGCGCTGACCGTCGGCGTACCGCCGGACGGCAAAACCGTCGATTTGTCTTTCTCGATGAAGGGCTTCTCCGATGCCTACGGTGCGTATCGTGCCGGCGAGGCCAAGCGTAAATCCTGGTTCTGGAGGCTGTGGCTATGATGGCGAAGACATTACGGCTAGGCGCGGTGGCGGCCGTTGCAGTGCTGAGCTTGAGTGCGGTGGGCTTTGCCCAGGAAGCCCAGCAGCAACAGCAACCCAAACCCACGCTGACCAAGGAAATCGGCAGTTGGACGGTGCAGTGCTTCGAACAGGGCGGTGCCTCGCGTTGCAAGATGGTGGAAATTCTGGTCAACAAAAAGACCGGGGTTCGGGTGCTCGGCATCTCTCTGCAGTACATCGCCGAGCAGAAGCGTTCGGTGGTGGAAATCGGCGTTCCGCTCGGCACCATGTTGCAAAGCGGTGCGGTGTTGAAGGCCGATACCTACAAGTCCGACACTCTGCACTATAGCATCTGCGACCAACAGGGCTGTTACGTCATGCTGGTGGCCGACGACAAGCTGGCCGCGGCGATCGGCAAGGCGACCAATGCCAGCATGGAATGGGTCGGTTTCGGCGACGGCAAGAAAGTCACGTTGGCCTTTCCGCTCGACGGCTTCTCCGCCGCCTATCAGGAAATGGTTTCCTCCAGCAGTGCGGCTAAATCCGCCGCTTCGACGGGAGACGGGGCGGCTGTGAAATAAGACGCCCGGACCTTAATGAAAGATACGCGCCGCCCGGTCTTTTAACCGGGCGGCGTTTCTTTTGCGAGCGGGTGTATTAACGTTTTCGTGTGTTGTCGAAGTCGATCGATGGCTTCATATGTCGTTACCGCGGATTGCGACAAAACGGACAAACCTCGCACCCGCGGCCTTGATACGCCTCTGAGATATTCCCCTGACAGCCTTAAGGTGGATAGGTTGGGTGGAACGGAAAATCGACGGCGGTGCGTTAAACGTGAGTACGCCGCCGTTGCGGCTTAAGACCGGAATGCATGCATGAACAGCCAGGACGATAAAACCAGCCGGATCGAACGGGCCGCCGAGCAGGCGCGCCGGGAATACCAACGCGCGGTGCAGGAACCGGGCGGTTGGATCATCGGCGGCGTCAGGGCGTGGAGCGCGCGCCGTTTGCCCGGCGGCGAGGTAACGTTATGGGTAACCTTGGGCGTCGTGCTATTGGTGCTTGCCGCCTGGGCGCTGTTGCCCGGCACAGGCGGACGCATGGGGATGTTCGGCGGCGGTCAGCGCGAGAGCGAGGCGCAGCCGGTTGCCGTCGCCGTGGCGAAAAAAGGCGAAATCAAAATCGTCTTGAGCGCGCTCGGTACCGTCACCCCGCTTGCCACTGCCACCGTCACCCCCCAGGCTAGCGGCCAGGTGATGCGGATCGGTTTCAGCGAGGGCCAGATGGTCCGTCAGGGCGATGTTCTGGCACAGATCGACCCGCGCAATTATCAGGCATCCTACGACGAGGCGGCGGGCAGCTTGGCCAAGGACAAAGCGTCGTTAGCCAACGCCGAAACCGCGTGGAAACGCCAGAAGGCGCTGTTCAAAGCGCAGGCGACTTCGAAATCCGATCTCGATTCGGCGGAAGCCGCCTACAGACAATATCTCGGCGCGGTTAGAGCCGATCAGGCGTCACTCGCCAGTGCCCAGATCAAACTCGACTTCACCAAGGTCACGGCGCCGATCTCGGGACGCATTGGCCTGCGCGGTGTCGACGTCGGCAACTATGTCAGCTCCGGGCAGACCACCGGTATCGCCGTCATCACTCAGGTCAATCCGATGTCGGTGTTGTTCGCCATTCCCGAAGATTCGGTGGACAGCGTCGCCCGCCGGATCAACAGCGGCGCCGTGTTGACGGTCGAAGTGTACGATCGGGCGATGACGAAAAAGATTTCCGAAGGAGAACTGAGCGCGATCGATAGCCAGATTTCGACTACCACCGGTACCGTCAAGCTGCGCGCGATGTTCGATAACGAAGACGGCGTGCTGTTTCCCAATCAATTCGTTAACGTCAAGCTGCTGGTCGACACGCTTCAGGGACAGACGGTGATTCCGGTCACCGCCATCCAGCGCGGCTCGTCCGGCACCTTCGTCTTCGTAGTCGGCCCCGACAAAACGGTGTCGATGCGCGCCGTTACCCTAGGTGCGCAGGATGTCGATGTCGTCGCGGTGACCAAGGGCCTCAATCCCGGCGAAACGGTGGTGACCGACGGCGCCGACCGTTTAAGCGACGGGGCCTCGGTCACGATCCCCAGCGGCAAGGAAATTGCGAAAGTCGAAGCGGCCGTAAGCGCCGGACCGACGGATGCGCGGAATGCCCGCCGGGCGCTGTTCCGCAAACTCAAGCCCGAAGAACGGGAAGCCTTGCACAAGATGAGCAAGCCGGAACGCGACAAATGGATGGATGCGCACAAGGCCGAATTGATGAAGCGTCCGAACCAGCCGCGGCCGCCGGGCGGCGGGCGTGGCCCCGGCGGCCCGCCGCCGATGTAAGCGATTTGGCTGAGGCTTGATCTTATGAACCCTTCGGCGCCGTTTATCGTCCGCCCGGTAGCGACCTCGCTTTTGATGATCGCCATCTTTCTGGTCGGTCTGGTCGGCTACAGTTATCTGCCGCTGTCGGCGCTGCCGGAGGTCGATTATCCGACCATTCAGGTGAAGACGTTTCTTCCCGGTGCCGGCCCGGAGGTGATGACCACCGCGGTCACCGCGCCGCTGGAACGCCAATTCGGTCAGATGCCGGGCCTCAAGGAGATGACGTCGGTGTCGTCGGGCGGCGCATCGATCATCACCCTGCAGTTCGACCTTTCGCTCAAGCTCGACATCGCCGAGCAGGAAGTGCAGGCGGCGATCAATTCGGCCAACAATTCGCTGCCCTCCAGCCTGCCGGCGCCGCCGGTCTACGCCAAGGTCAATCCGGCCGCCGCCCCTATCCTGACGCTGGCGATTTCGTCGAAGACGCTGCCGATCACTCGGGTCGAGGACATCGCCGAAACCCGCATTGCCCAGAAGATTTCGCAGATTTCCGGCGTCGGCCTGGTCAGCATCAACGGCGCGCAGCGCCCGGCGGTGCGGGTGAAGGCCAACTTGCAGGCGCTGGCGTCCTACGGTCTCGCGCTCGACGATTTGCGTACCACCATCAACAACGCCAATTCGAACGGGCCGAAGGGTAGCTTTGACGGCAAGCATCGTTCCTATTCCATCGAATCCAACGACCAGATCGAAAAGGTCGAAGACTACCGCCGCATCGTCGTCGCCTATAAAAACGGTGCGCCGGTTTATCTTGCCGATGTCGCCGAGGTGGTCGAGGGTGCGGAAAATTCCGCCCTGGCGAGCTGGAGCGGCACCGATCCCGCCATCATCCTCAATATCCAGCGCCAACCCGGCGCCAACGTCATTTCCGTCGCCGACTCGATAAAAAAGATCCTGCCCGAAATTCAGCAATCGCTGCCCGGCTCGATCAAAATGCAAATGGTCACCGATCGCACCAATACCATCCGCGCTTCGGTTTCCGACGTACAGTTCGAGCTGACGCTGGCGGTGGTGCTGGTGGTGCTGGTGATCTTTCTGTTTCTGCGCAACCTGTCCGCCACCCTCATACCCAGCCTGTCGGTGCCGCTGTCGATCGTCGGCTCCTACGCGGTAATGTATCTCTTGGGCTATTCGCTCAACAATCTGTCGCTGATGGCGTTGACCATCGCCGCCGGCTTCGTGGTCGACGATGCCATCGTGATGATCGAGAATATCTCGCGTTATCTCGAAGACGGCTATTCGCCGTTCGATGCGGCAATGAAAGGGGCGGGAGAGATCGGTTTCACCATCGTCTCGCTCACCGTATCGCTGATCGCCGTTTTGATCCCGCTGCTGTTCATGCAGGAAGTGGTGGGCCGGCTGTTCCGCGAATTCGCGGTAACGCTGGCGATCACTATCCTGATCTCGGCGGTGGTTTCGCTCACCCTGGTGCCGATGCTGTGCGCCAAGCTGTTGCGCCGCGGCAAGAATAGCGCCGAGCAAGGTCCGATCGCCCGCAAGTCGGAGGAATACTATCAGAAGCTGGTATATTGGTACGACCGCGGGCTTTTGTGGGTGCTCGACCATCAGCGGCTGACGCTTCAGGTGGCGGTCGGTACGCTGGTCGTTACCGTACTTCTCTACATCCTCATCCCCAAGGGCTTCTTCCCTTTGCAGGATACCGGCTTTATCCAGGGTTACACCCAGGCGGGGCCGACGGTGTCCTTTGCCGAGATGGCGGAACGCCAAAAAGATCTGGCGAGCGCGGTGCTGAAAGACAAGGACGTCGAGAGCTTGACGTCGTTCATCGGCGTCGACGGCTCCAATACCACCCTCAACAACGGTCGTTTTCTGATCAACCTCAAGGACAAATCCGAACGCGACGGGGTGCAGAAGATCATGACGCGGCTTTCCCGGGCCGGCGCCGACATCCCCGGCATTTCGCTCTATCTCCTGCCGGTACAGGATCTGTCCACCGACGCCACCGTCAGTCGCGGCCAGTATCAGTTCGTGCTGCAAGACGCATCCTCCGCCACGCTGAACGCCTGGGTGCCGAAGTTCATCGCCGAGCTGAAGCGTCAGAAAGCGCTCGCCAATGTCTCGACCGATTTTCTCGATCGCGGGCTTGCCGCTCACGTCGAGGTCGATCGCGACACCGCGGCGCGCTACGGCATCACCTCGGCCACCATCGACAACGCGCTATACGACGCCTTCGGCCAACGCATCGTCTCCAGCATCTTTACCGAATCCAACCAGTACCGGGTGATTATGGAGGCCGATCCCAAGGTGCAGAATTCGGTTCAGTCGCTGAACGACATTTACATTCCCTCGTCGTCGAGCGGCCATGTGCCGCTGTCGGCGATCGCTGCAATCGACGTGGTGCCGGTGCCTTTGGCGACCGAGCATCTAAGCCAGTTCCCGGCGGCGATGATCTCGTTCGACGTCGCCAAAGGCTATTCGCTGGGCAGCGCGGTCGATGCCGTGAAGCATGCCGAGAAGGCCGCCAACATACCGGCCAGTACCTCTACCGAATTTCAGGGCTCGGCGCTGGCTTTTCAGTCGACGCTGGTCAACGAACTGCTGTTGATTCTGGCTGCGCTCGCCACCGTCTACATCGTGCTCGGGGTGCTGTACGAAAGTTACATCCACCCGGTGACGATCCTTTCGACTCTGCCGTCGGCGGGCATCGGGGCGCTGCTGCTCTTGATGTTGACCGGCCATGACCTCAACATTATCGCCATCATCGGCATCATTCTGCTGATCGGTATCGTCAAGAAGAATGCGATCATGATGATCGACTTTGCGCTCGAGGCCGAACGCAAGGACGGGCTGTCGCCTCGCGATGCCATCTATCGGGCCGCGCTCCTGCGTTTCCGACCCATTATGATGACCACGGTGGCGGCGATGTTCAGCGCTCTGCCGATGATGCTGGGCGGCGGTATGGGATCGGAACTGCGTCATCCGCTCGGTCTCGTCATCGTCGGCGGGCTGGCCTTGAGCCAGCTTCTCACCTTGTTCACTACGCCGGTGATCTACATCTACTTCGACGGATTGGTGCGCCGCCTCAAGGTGCGTTTCGGACGCGGCAAGACGGAAAGCGCATGAGAGGCGGAAGATGAACGTCTCGCGCCCCTTTATCGAACGTCCGGTCGCCACCGTGCTGTTGACCGCCGGTTTGGCGTTTGCCGGTCTGGTGGCGTTCAGCTTGCTGCCGGTGGCGCCGCTGCCGTCGGTCGACATGCCGGTGGTGTTCGTTTCGGCGTCGATGTCGGGTGCCAGTCCGGAGATCATGGCAACCTCGGTGGCGACGCCTTTGGAACGCCACTTGGGTGCCATCGCCGGGGTCGAGGAAATGACCTCGTCCTCGTCGCAGGGCACCACCCGCATCACCCTCGAATTCAATCTTAACCGCGACATCGACGGGGCGGCGCGCGACGTGCAGGCGGCCATCAACGCCGCCCGTTCCGACCTGCCCACGGCGATGCGGGGCATGCCGAGTTACCGCAAGATCAATCCCAACGATCAGCCGGTGCTGATCGTGGCCTTAACTTCCGATAAGCTGACGCCGGGCCAGATCTACGACGCCGCCTCGACCGTAGTTCAGCAAAAGCTCAGTCAAGTTACCGGCATCGGTCAGGTTCAGGTCAGCGGATCGTCGCTGCCGGCGGTCAGGGTCGATCTCAATCCGCGGGCGCTGTTCAAATACGGCATTGGCCTGGAAAGCGTGCGTGCGGCGCTGTCGGCGGCCAACGCCAATGCGCCTAAGGGCGCGATCGAATCCGGCTCGCAGCGTTACCAGATCACCGTCAACGATCAGAGCCGCAAGGCCGACGATTTCCGCAATCTGGTTGTCGCCTACCGGAACGGGGCGGCGGTTCGTCTGGCCGACGTGGCCAACGTCTACGACGGGGTCGAGAACAATCAGAATTTTGGCATGGCCAATGGCAAGCCGGCTATCCTGGTGATGCTGACCCGGCAACCCGGCGCCAACATCATCGACACGGTGAAGCGGGTTCATCAAGCCCTGCCGCAATTGAAAAAGGCGCTGCCCGGAGCGATCGATATCTCCGTCGTCAACGATCGCTCCACCACGATCAAAGCTTCGGTGCAAGACGTCGAGATCACCATGATGGTCGCCGTTGTGCTGGTGGTGCTGGTGGTGTTCCTTTTCCTGCGCAACGGTCGCGCCGCGCTGATTCCGTCGGTGGCGGTGCCGCTGTCGCTGATCGGTACCTTTTGCGTGATGTACGCGATGAATTTTTCGCTCGACAACCTGTCGCTGATGGCGCTTACGGTGGCCACCGGCTTTGTGGTCGACGACGCCATCGTGGTCCTTGAGAACGTCACCCGCCATATCGAGGCGGGCATGAGCCGGG
>WSSedL1CaDRAFT_10000229_pt1 | contig 39102 bp, 25 predicted proteins | sample WetSurSL1Cattail_FD_9464 | JGI IMG/M metagenome (IMG submission 9464)
CATTCATTTGATGCTCTGCTCCCGAAAAGATCAAGGAGACTGATCGAGACTTGGCCTTGGTTTTTCCAACTAAAGTCTGATGGTAGCTTGAAGATGACTGAACACCCACCCAATCTCGAAAAAAATCAAAGAAAACTACAAGCAAGGGAATCTACAACCGCTATTCCTGAAGTGAACGGCCGCCTTCGGGAAGTCTTAGTTAACTAAATATACGCTCGTCTTGCTCCAACCTTCAGGCTTTTGTTACGATAGCCACGTCACAGCTCAAGGCGTGGATCGAGTGTACCAAGGCTCTGGCGCGATTTGTCAACGAGTCGACCACTCGAAGTCGCCAATCCAATCGGGCAATAGGAACGAACCTTTAGGAGCCCTATCCGTCCGACCAAGACTTTGACTGCTGGAGACACCACCGCAGTTCACGATGCCGAGGGTAGCACCGAGGAAAGGTCAACGCAGAGAGAAGCGACTATGAAGAGGGTAGCCATCAAGCAAGGGGTGCCGTATGCGAATAAGCGGTCCATTTTCGTTTTTCCGATCATTTTTTTTCACTCTAGTTTTGGGCGGATACTGGAACGGCATTGGTCTCGACTACTTACATACGAGATTTCTGGTTCAGACGAGAGTCCCGCTGAGCAAGTCTCGACAGAGACACCACTACTAAGATCCCTGGCCTGGCTTCCGCTACTAGAACAGAGCAGGATACGCCATTGCTTCATCAGTCTGAGACTGTCGAACTGGACCCTGACATCACAGCCAATCTTTATCTTATTCGTCTTTCATCGATAAGAGATTCGGAAATCCACCCCTTCAAAGCAGGCACACTGGAGGCCTGCTTTCTGGCGAAGACCTTCGACTCTCTATGCCCAATGTGAGATCGGTCACTCGCTTACTAGCTCACTACGCTCCACTCCTTCACCACGCAACAGGCCCTGAGCCCATTAGCCGGGAATTCAAGCTAGCCCAATATGACCAAGGCCCTATCCACTGCCCTTGAAAGCACAGGTAGCGAGACTTTAGCTTCATACCAGTACAGTAGCACAAGCCACCTACTGCATTCCACTACCGATACCGCAAGGCAGGGACAGGGACTTCCAGCAAGGAAAGACACATTGACCAACCGCCCATCCACCCTTATGAAATGAAAAAACAGATAGGAGATTGACCCACTTATCACCCTCAAGGAGAGACAAGAGAGAGCATTGATCACATTTTAATTACCAGGCAGGCCCGCTTACTAATAGGCAAGAGGACACCGAAGAAGCTGATCTCGAAAAGAGAAGCAACTCATACACGCCTGCTTCTGGCTTATAGGATACTCAAGCAGAACATGCATGATAGGCCATTGCTAAAAAAATAGGAGACTACTGGTGACCCTGACATCACAGCCAACAGGAAGATGTTTCCACAAAAAGAAGGCACGAGAGGAAAACTTCCCAACCATCATACAATCCCCTTTTGCTCATGGTGGACAGGAAAAGACAAGCATGTGACTACGTAGTCGACCACGGATCATAAAAACCCTTTTGGTTTGGACTTTATTCAGCACCGAGTCGGTCGAATAGCCCAGCCCAATCTTCTCGTCCCATCCCATTAGTCAATCTTAGATGTACTTATGGCAATCCGCTTTTGGATATAAAGCCGCTGACTTTCTTGTCCATTTGGTTGATAGGAATGTCTCGCTTTTCACCCGCACGCCTGGAAGCTTTAAAATGCATTTCTTTTCGACTTCCAAATGAATGTAGATGGGAAGCGCGACTCTCTTCAATATCTTCATTATGAACGCTCTGACGGATTCTTGCGTACTCTAGAATCTGCTGCTGATCCGTTGACTTTCACTGCTGACGATCCCCTGTTTATGTAGGAGTCTTGCTATGCTTTGATTGACCCGTGATCAATGATCAAGTCTCTTTTTGATCAACATCTCACAATGTGAGATTGACGACTTTACTAGGGCATAGGGGAAAGATACATCCAATGCTATCACCATCTTTTCTTCGCTGGCAAAACGCCCAAACAAAACCCATCAGTCAGTCTGATGGTCACTACGCCCCCTGCCACTCTTGAGCAGAGTCTTTATCTGCTGACAGCTCGGGCGGGTGGATACAGTTGATGAAAATCCTATTCCCGAGCACAATCCACCACCACAGAATGTTGTCCCTCGTCATTCACAGACGAAGGTACCAGAGACCTGTCCTGTCCGAGTAATGCCTACACCTCTGGATGTCCGAGATCCGAAGTTTGAGGATGCCATCATGGAGATTGTCTCCAATAAAGAGCTTGAGAGACAGACTGGTTCATTCCGAACTTATGTCCGACCTTTTTTTTGAGCCGAGTGTTTACCTCGAGCCCTATCCTCCAGGATATGTTCTACCCAAGTTCGACCTATTTGACGGCAGTTCCGATCCTATCGAGCATGACGCCAAATGAAATTTCAGACACAATGCGTTGATACCGTCCAGAATCCCAAGCTTTTTATGAGACAGTTCCGGAGTTCCCTCACTAAGGTTGCTTGAACGTGGTTTAGTAGATTAGAACCCGAGTCTATCAAGTCCTGGGAACTGTTGTGTAGGTTGTTCTGCAAGAGGTTTGATGCTATTAGGAAAGAGGTTACTCTGGATGATCTGAGGAGGTGTAGACAAGAGAAGGATGAGTTCTTCGCCACTTTGATTGAGAGGTTCAGGACAGTTGTCATGCAACTCGAGGAAACCCAATAGACGGATAAGTTTCTTCATCTTTCAATCATTGGATTGCGGTCTGAGTATCAGGGGCCACTCATTGCTGGGGGAGTACAAGGACTTTTGATGACTTGATCTACCGAGCTTCTGCACTCGAGGATTTCTATTGCGATCAAGGCGCGTATGTACATGTTGCTGAAGACGGAGGACGAGGACGAGGTCGTGGCAATGGGCAGTCTGGTCGCTCAAGGAAGCAAGGCCACAGGAAGGACCTTCGTTACCCTATTGACAAGACAGAGTATGATTTTCATTTTGATATTGTTGAAGATGAATAGGATTAAGTTGCCTCCCTCCGACTACAAGGTTCAGCCTGGCGATGAGAAGTTAGATAGGTTTTGTAGATATTGCCGCAAGAAGGGTCATGGTACGAGGTACTGTTTTGACCTGAAGGACGTTGCAAGCAAGACGAGATAATACATTGGTTTTTGAAGACGAGTCCGAGTCATCCCCCCACCAGACTCAAATTGTCCCGAAGCCTCTCCCAAATCATTCTGCCACTGTCAACATGGTGTCGCACTCGGGAGGTGATGATGTGATTCCTTATGTACCTGTGTCTGTGTCGCTTGACAAGTCTACCTCTGGATCCGTTGACCCATCTTTTTCACAGTCTTCTTCTGGGTCGGCTGACCCTGGTCTTTTTCGAGTTTATGATATGATCCGCTCGGCCGAGCTTTTGTAGGCCAAAGCAAATGCAGTGATGACAAGAAGTAAGAGCAAAACAAGAAAGACAAAGAAGTATCTTCCACTCCTCGTTAGGTTGAGGATGAGGAAGTGATGGGGACGACGATGCTCGTGATCACGCCGAGCCTGCCGAAGAACTTTCCCCCAAGTCTGTTAAACCGAAGAAAGATGCTCCTCCTCCTCGTTGACGGAGGGATATGATGGTCTAAGGTATTGTCGCTCACATTCATCAGATCCCTGCTCTGATTAGCATTAAGGATTATCTGCGATTCTCGTCTGGGGCTCGTCTCGTTTAGCCCTCGAAATGGCATTAGCCGAGAACGGCCTACCACGAAGGCGAGGCGCAGGAGAGAAGGTCGAACGCGTCTTCCTTACTGAAGGGCTGAGAATGAACACAAGGAGGCAAGTCTCCAGACTCAGGAAAGCGGACGGTAACAACAACAACGGAGCTAAATACGAGATTGAGCTTTAAGTAAATAAGCGGGCCAACGGACGGCAAGGGTAAGTATGGCAAGCTAACTGCTGGGAGAACGGTTAGTGTACCAACAACTGAGGAAGGCGGTCCAGGTGGCATAAAAGATAGGTAATCTAATTCATGCTCGGATGCAATGCCGCTTTATTAAGGATAGTAAGTTAAACGACTATTGTATTTTGTATTTTGATTCGATCACAGTCCCTGTGTAAACGCAATCTCATTCTCAACTTCCTATGCCCCACGAGGTTTGTTCGGCTTAAACCTTCTCATAACTAAAGTGGATACCCAATCTTTAAAGCGAAACCATCAAAGTTCCATCTGCTCACGATACATAGAGCCGACCGACGGCTGGGAGACAAGCGGGGGAGGAAGTGAGAAGTAAGAAGGAAAGAAAAAGAAAAGTCGATCTCAGTGTCCACCTGAGTGTCAACACTTCTTAGTTTAAGTTTAAGGCGGGACTCCCCTTTTTGGAGCGGAGATTCCACATGCAATGTCGGTGACCTGGAGAATAGGGTTAGGCACTGGGTAGACATGAGATCAGACTAGCCAGCAAAGGTACCATCCGAAGGCCACGACGACAGCCACGCTTTAGATAGAAGGTCGTCAGCTAGACCCAGTATGACTTCGGAGGTACACGTTAAGGCAAGTAGCAAGAGCCCCGAGAAAGCGAGAATTTCCGAGGACTAAGGGTAACTAAGCGCAGTATAACACGGAACAAGGTATGAGCATAAGCTATAGGAGGGCAGCAAAGGCAAGTCAGCGGCTTCAAAGGTCAACCAATAGACCAAGCGCCAGAGTGAGGGACAGCTAGCCAGATAACACGAAAGGCAGAAAATCTGCTCTGTTCAAAATGATCGGGAGTAATGATCGAATGCCGAGTAGAGTTTCTAAAGTGGAGTGATCATTGCTTGGAGACCCGATGGATGGGAGTCTCCCCCATAGGAGCGAACTCATTCCCACATTCGTTAGCCGCAAAGCGTTAAAGGGTCCCGGTTGGTCACTTTGGAAGGTATCTCAGGTGATCTTTGACCCCTGGCTGATCGCGTACATCAATGTCTCCCCACTAAGACGGCGGACGAGAGGACGTTTGTCGCGCAACGCCAATACCCGTCATCATGCATAGCCAAAAAAGTATACTAAATGTACCGATTAAAGTAAGCCCGACTGGGGCAAAGCAAGGGTTGTAGGCAATGCGACATCAGTTGGCATATAACAAAGGACCAGTAAAGCCAATGACGGAGCTTCCCAGTTATATATACCTACCCTATTTCGCTTCTTCTTTCAGCCTATTTCGAGACCATTCGACTGACAGGAGTTAGATGAGGGAAGACAAGAACAATCTCGCTCAACAGAATGCGAGTATCCAGAACATCTGCAGGCCACACTGGTAGTTGTAGAGCTCAGGATGTCAGCTGGGACTTTCACTTTCCCTTCCTGTCTAAAAACAGCGAGAATCAAGCCACGAATGAGGTCATGCTGAATGAATGAGACAGCTTGAAAAAAGCAATGCATCAGGGCCTTGGTCTGTCTGGCGTACCTAATCAAGTTTGTATAGGGCGCGCGCTACTCATGACAAATGCATTAAGTTTTCCTAAAATAATAAGCCATACCTATCCAACAAATAACAAGAACCTTAACATAAGTAAGTACGCTTTGATGATCAGCCTATTAATTAAGCGAGGCCTTTCGAAGTGCTGTCAGCTCAGGATGCCGTCAGCCGCACAACGAGTGGTTTCCAACCGCGCAAGGAGGTTGTTGGCAGATAGTCAAGGCCAAGATCCGAACTTGACGTCCCAAGGAGTCTCTTCTCTCTTCATCTTCGTTCAAGGCAGGACGCATTTGACCCCAATGTTATAGTGGCTCTAGCTAAGGCTGCCAGCGGTAACGATAAGACGCAGGACTCTCAATTGAGATAAGCTAAGACTATCCAACAAGGACTACAATCGAGGGCAGCAACAACAACCCAGCCCGAAAGACAAAGTCGAAGGCTCTATCTCATCAGGGCGGCGAAGGGAAGCAATAATGCGGATATCCAGACTATCGAAAGCAGGAAAAGCCATTCCTGGAATAAAGAAAAGTAACTGAAGACCGGATAAGATTGAGGTATGAGCGCAGTTTTGGACTGCTGCGAAAGCGAGCCAGCAGCTGGAGGACCTGAAAGTAGGCCGGCCGAATGAGGGAGAGCTAAGCCAGAAGATAAGAAGGCTACGTCTTTTAAAGATGGATAGAGGGGTGGGATCCTGTGTGACAGTTGTCATTCCAGTACATAGAAAGACGATGGGAGTCATTCATAGGTGAGTTTCTTTCTCCCATTATGTCAATGCCCCATTATCACAGCTAAGCCCGCCTCGTTATTCTATTCGGATATATTCTCAAGTCTGCACGTCACCTTTACCCTTTGCCGTTTAAGGGAATGAATGGGAGGGAGTCTGGGAGCTATGAGTCGACGAGAACCCTCTGTTTCCCTCCGAAAGAAAATGCTAATGCCAACGTAACTTTGACGCTAATGTAGCTGAATGATAAAGCCTCTCTGTTAGGGCTCGCCCGGGATCTAAGCGGATTTCAGTTCAGAAACGACTCCCTGCAGGCCAACGTCAGTTGTGGACCTTGACTTGGAAGCTAGGGGGAACTAACTGTCTAAGATAGTGGCCGTCCAAAAGCAAAAAGGAGTCAGGAAAATGAAAGGTCCGGAGATTCTTTCCTATATGTACCCTCCTTTTCTCATTTCCTTCATCATCTTTTTGCACTTTCTTCGTGGTACCTTTTCGTTGTCCTTCATTTTGAGTCATCATTCCGCTTTTCTTTCTTATTACTTCTCTTGGCTTGTCTTGGTGAATCAACCATCACCCAATGGATAATGCGGGTCTTCGTTCAACTATTTCACTAGCAAAATAGGATGAAAAGCAGCAAGCCCGTAGGAAGTTGTAGCTCAGTCTATCTTTCTGCCCAGAATGAATGCCCAAGGGAACCTACTCCACTGAATCGAGGTACTTTCTCCTTTTTGGCATAAAGCCCAATTGCTTAACGAATGTATCTAAGGCTATCAGATATACCGATTTGCTTCAGTTCAAAGTTTGGCCGATCAGTCTGAACATGCTTTCGCTTGAAGCTGAAGGGACTTATTTAACCCTCTTTGAAAACTGTAGGATAGTGGACCCACCCACTGGAATAAGAAGTCGAGCAGACCAATATTCGTCCAATGATTTTCGCTGAACCGTCAAAGCCTAGGTCTTCAAGCTAGTCTGAGAAAGAGAGGTCATCCAAATCCAAGTCTGAATGATATAGGCCACCGAGTCCTCGTCCTGCAGAAAGAAAGTGCGTTCTCCCGCCTTTGAAAGAGTCAGATGATTGTCCCATCAAAGGCTGAAAAAAGCCTACGTGCCTGAGTACGCAACAAAGGGAACAAAGGCTTCAAAGACTTAGGTCCGGGTAGGTTCAATCAAAAGAAGCAGGAGCTCGAAAGACGAAGTAGGCTCGCTCATTCATCCCGTTATGGACAGGACCAACATGTTTCAACCTTTTTTTTTTTTTCTCCATTCTTCCCCTCACCGAAAAAGGATTGCCTTTCGGACGGGCATACTATTTTCTATTTTTTCATAAGCGTGATTGACGTGACGGCATTTGACAGAGCAGCAGGAGCTGGATCAACCAATGAGGCTTCGGGCTTCGAAAGAAAAGAAGGAAGGCTTTTGAGCACAAGGTTCGCCAGACTTGCTTCTCGCTGCGCTCGATCAAAGAAAGGGAAAGAGAACAAGAGCAGCGCTCGACCAACAAGGAATGGGGCTAGCTCGAAGGATAGAAAGATGGAATCAGCAGTGTCAGAAGGTACTTCAACCAGAACAGAGTAGCATGGGTCCCGATTCCGGGCAGTAAGCTTTCTCAGCCTGTGTTCTCCTGAATAGCAATAGAATATTTGAAGAGGCAGATGGTATTTTCATTTTTTCAAGTGGTATTGCCTTTATTTATGGATGGTGTTCTCGGTATCGTTTTCTTCAAGAAGGGAAGGAAAAGGGGGGATAGAGTTCCGGGCAAGACCCTTTGGCTCTATGTTCAGGAAAGGAATGCCCTCAGGGAAGAAAGAGGAAAGTAGCATAGCAGAGAAAAGAATCTCTGTTCTCAGTCTAAGTAAGCCCGTCCTAGCAATAGTGGCTGAAGCTGGTCTCGATCTCGAAGTCAAACTGATGCCTAGCTGCCTTCATCTCTGCTTCCTTCTACTACCAGCGTGCCGCGCAGCCCTTTTGAAGCTTCTAAGCCGCTTCCCCTGAAAGAAGCCCAAGCACAACGTCACTGAAAGTTCAATAAGATACTTTGATGAAAGACAAAAGGGAATCCAGGGCGAAAGAGAAAGATGAAGGAGTAAAGTCGGTCTCCGGTGGATGCCTCTGAGCCTGCGGCGAGCTCTCTAATAGTTTAGTTGGGCCCAGGACTGCCTTCGTAAGGTCTAGTTCCAGAGCAAGGTCAAAGGTCAAGTGCCGGCTCAAGGAAAAGGGAGGAATCCGATAAGCCGCCTTGTTCCAGTCCTTTAGAAAATACCCTTCATCTTCCATTTGAACCTTCCATTGATTGACTGATTGAGTTCCCCCGGCCGATGACCTAACTGAAGGTAGCCGATTTTTTAGTAAATGAAATGGGACGAAGAGCAGGCCCACTTACAGCAATGGTCACAATGAAAAAGTAAGGAAAGGGATCTCCCCACAAAAGAATCTACTTATGATTGCGCTATTCCCCTATCTCAAATCTCCTTCTTCCTCTTAATGTGGTCTCGCTCGCTTCTTTCTTCCTTTGCCTTTTTCACCCCTATTGAGTAGCCCTCCGGTAGGGAATAAAGCTAAACTAGGAAACTCTTTGGTCTACTTTATTTAGTTAATGGGTCATCAATCAGTACGAGTTGAACGGGATGGATATTTCACCAAAGAAGGAAGCTATGACTGCCGAGACCCTTGCTTTCTCTCATTCATTCTCTCATGTAATCCAATTGACCAGTCATCCCTTTAGCTGTTGGACTCCATTCTTTGTCCGTAGGGGTAAGAAAAATAAAATAAAAAAAGGCTATAGCCCCGGAACCCGACAAAGTCAAGATTTACGGGGAGCAAGGAGATTTTAAACATAGCAATTACGTATGACTAATTCTTTCCCTGAATGATCAATCTGTATGATCTTATGAAGAGCGAGAAGCTTGCTAACAAAAAAAGATGTCGCGGTCAAGACGAGCTTCAAAACTACAGGGCGTGCGTTAGCACTACGGCTTTGATGCTGGAGTTTGTTGGGCGTGGTCCTGTAAAGCCTATATCGCTTTTTTTTTGCCTGAATGGTGAATGGCCCACCCTTTCTTTGAACCTTGTCAATGATCGAATTTACAGATATGAACTGAGTGCCATTTGATGAGTAAGATCGAACAAGGGAGAGGGATATGGAAAGGATGAAGTAATGAAAGAGGAAGTCATTGCTAGTAGTAACGACTTGTCACGATCCATTGGTTCATATAGAATCCATGTCCTAGGTCTATCAAAAAACATTCTTTTCGCTAAGCGTATATAATAAAATAGAGTGAAAGGGTCCACCCCGAAACCAAGGGGGTACTAACTAACAGCTGAGTCCTCTCCGAACCGCAGGAGATAGTTGCCCATCATACGGCTCACCAACTTCACTTGCCTCTAAGGGGGGCTCGCTCCGGGCAGGTTCGGATCACTTACAATACACGGCCAATCTCAGGGGTTAGGAGCGTTTGAAAGATGATTCTTTCTTTGTCGAGACGAAAAAGGAACCCATCTTTTCGACTGGAAAATGTGAGTCTGTTTTGTCCACTTTATCCATCCCCCTCTATCAAAATGATCAAAAAGGAAGGCGAGCTTGCTTCTTATTCCCGTGTTTGATCTTTTCCATCTCTGCCCCGCTTCCATGTGGGCAGAGACCCCTGTAGAGAATGAAGAGGGGCCAAGGATCTTCCTCTCAAGAGTGCTTCTCGAGGCTCCACTCTCTCCCCTGAATAAGTAAGGCTTCGTTAGCCTGGGCTGAGATGGGGATAAGGAGTCAGGATTGAAGCCCCCAACGTTCTGCCAGACACTGGACAGGGGTAAGCTCTGTAAATGTGTAGAGCCAAGTGTAGTGTGGTGTAGTAGTAGGCACTTCTAGGCCCCTTCCCGGCTACTGGATCACTCCAGTGCTTCGGGTACTACGGACCCTCTGCCATCCATTGCAGCAGAGCCGTTTCATGAGCGGGGGGGCTAAGCGCAGTTCTTTGAATCAAAGGTTTCATTCAATCTCAATCTCTTCTTTTTTAGATATCCGGATAGATGGATGGATCTATCTTTCTATTCATATATATTTTTGAATCTGCCCCAAATCCTTGATTTGGCCAGGAAACAAAGCACTGCTTTGGGCCCAGGAAGCGAAGGGAATGAGCTCGGCTGCTTCTCCTCCACACTTCTTTATTTCTCCGTGCCCCTTCCGCATGCGCTTCGCGCGCCATTGGCGCTTTGCTCTCCTCTTATTTCTTCATTGGACGGTTCGGATGGACTTCGCCGTTCTTTCCCAACGAAAATGGAAAGGGCTGTATCACATCGAGATGTCGATTCGTTTTCCGCCCCAAATGAGATGGGGAATTTGTCACCTCTGTCCCTTCATCTTTCTTCATTGAATCGAGGCCCGGCCCGGCTCGCGTCGTTCCAACAACCGACGGGGAGCACCTCAGTATACGATCGCGCGCTGTAACTGGGAGTCCTATTACACCTAAGGCCAACTTCCATTCACCAAACCCAGGTTCATCTCGTGTAGTGATTGTGGACTCGTACAAGGATATGGAGTCGACGGTTGATGTATCAGACTCGACCCTGTCTTTCGTAGCATGCATTCCCATCTGTGTCGCAACTGATTCGGTAAGCTACGTGTCCGGTGCACGGAAAACTGCCTTCGGTCCCCCAACCTTACTCATGGCAACCTTCCGGCCGCCCAACGACCTATAACGCTAGTCACTACTCCCACTGGGGCTAGGAAGTAAGCCCCACAACCCAAAGCGGCGAAGAACAAATAGAATTTGCTACAAAAGCCGGCTAACGGGGGTATTCCTGCGTATGAGAACATTGTAATGGAGAAGGTCATAGCCGAAATAGGATTCGTTTTGGCTAGAGCGCCCAAATCCGCTATATATTTGACACGGGTTTGCCGTAATGCTGGAACTATGGCGAATGCATCTATCGTCATTGATGCATAAATAAATATACCAATTAGTAGTGATTGAATTCCTTCTATGGTTCCACATGAGAAACCAGTACGAATATAACCTACATGTCCAATCGAACTATGAGCTAGAGGTCTTTTGACTTTCGTTTGGGCCATGGCGGCCAGTGCTCCTAAGATCATAGAAGCAATGCTGCAGAAAAAGAAGATTTGTTGCAATGTACCTCCATTGGAAGCAACAATAGAAACACGTGACATATTTGCAGAAATAGAGATTTTAGGCGCAATAGAAAGGAATGCTGTCACCGGGGTGGGTGAACCCTCATAGATATCAGGTGCCCACATATATCGAGTCAAAAGAGAGATTGAGTCCGAGGGAGAGGGGGGTTTTCTTCGGGGCTCGAGAGATTGAATAGATAGGGCCCCACAAGTTGTTAATTCGCCGCTGGGGAATGAACACAAAAGGGAACGAGGAATGATCAACGAAAAAAGTGCTCTCTGAACCGAAGGTGAAAGTTGTTTTCCATCAGACGGCTGTTCACCTAACTCCACTCTCGGCTTGGATTATATATCCATTTGGTCCGCTCTCGGCCATTCCACACGCTGCCTAGCAGAGACGTGGTTATCTTCAGTGGATTCTCTCTTTTGTAGTAGATGCCGAACCTGCTGCTCAGTGGGCGGGCGCAGCAGCTACATGGACCCCTTCCTTTTGTTGCCAGCGCTTTCCCGGGCCGAGCCGGAATTCATTATTAGAACTTGGCAGGCAAAGCCCGAAGGAAGGCAGCTATCCCCTCGGCCTTCTTCGTTTTCGATGAAAAACAAATCGACATCTCAATCTCCGAAAGCCTTTTCCTTACCCCGCTGCATCTCCCTCCCTTCGTCGAGCCTTTCCTTTAGTGGTTTGGGAAGCATTCCCTTAGATGAACGTCGGCAGGCATTCTTTCATTCCCCTTTTTGGGCCCCGGGGTTGTTTTGGTTTGAACATAGGCTCAAACATACATGATTGGAGGGGTCCTAGCTACGCCATGCGTTCAATACAAAAAAAAGCCTCTGGGAAGCAGCAGGGATGACAAAAAGAGGGCGCTTTCCTGTGTTGCACTGAAAAAAGGACAAAGGAGAAGACGCTCTTCTCCTTTGTTTCTTCCTCCCGCGCCCGCCTAAGCCCGGCCCGCGTTAGAGGGGAAGATTAGCAAAGCGGAAAAAGACAGAGGGAGGGGGAGCAGCATCTTATTCTCTTCGCGAGAACTTCAGGATCGGAGAAGCATTCGGAAGGGGCGAGGCCTTAATTTCGTTGGCAGAAGCGGAAACGATCCAATCCATTCGGGGCTTCGGGGAACCCAAAAACGAAGTCTGTTTACAAAATTCATAGAAAGATAGACAATAGATAGATGATATCTATTTTGAGGAAGAATATATACATCCCTTGACTTTATCTGTCTATGTATCTATTATTTAATCATCCCCCGATTATCTTAGATTTTATTTAGATAGTTCGTACTGCTCAAACTCTCAAAATTGCATCAAAGAAAATAGAGAGAGAGAGAGAGAGCAGATGGATCCTATCCCCTATATCGAACACTCATTCCTATCTATTGATAGAAAGATCTTCGTCACGGACTTTGCCTTTGTTCTATTTTTTTTTATAGGAATTCCTCATATCCAAGGCAGCTTCCCACAAACACCCCACCCATACGACTATGTCGCCTTTTTCATCGACAGTAGATTGGGCTGAATAGCTACTTTCATTCTAAAGGAAACCGAATATTAGTCAATAGGCTGATTTCAGTAGCAAACATATGAATGATCACCGGGCTCCGCGCACCTTTGGTACTTCAGTAGGGCAAGCAGTTTGATAGTGACTTCTTTCTTAGGGTAGGGCGACGAATACTTCAATGACGGAAAGGTCAATTGGTCGCCTTTGGAAGCTAAAGCGAAAGTTGTTGAAAGCCGGGAGAAAAAGCGAAAGCTTGCTCGAAACGGCCTATACCCTAACCAAAGGAAGCGAAGACGCTTTGCGTCACTTTTAAAAAGGAAGGAGTGAGGCTGACTTCATCCATCCATAAACCCGGAAAGGAAGTTCGTTCCCCTTCGTCAAGTGGGTAAGGTAGGCGAACCACTTAAGCTTTGCCTTAGACTGACGGAACAAAGCTAAGAAGTAGGCAGAATGGAAAAAGGAAAGGGACAAGGGCGGTCGTCGCTTGGCGCGAAGGCTGCTGGTTCGGTACGGTACTAAAGGTCCTCGGACTTCCAGGCGGTTTTTCTTTTGGGCAGCTGTTCACCGTTGGATCTCGCCAATACAGCCTCCTATGGTTTTCGTTACCGAGATATCTTTTCTTTTTTCCCAGGGATTTTTTGGGTAATCAGCTCCCATGCTGCAAACAGTCAAATCTGAACCTTGTCGCTCTTCTTTCCTCGTGGGCAGGAAGCACACCAGCAGCGTGCGTTGCGTGATTCCACTGTGTTTTTTGCACTTGACTGGGTGGACAGTTGACCGGAAGATAACTTCGATTCGCCCGGCCAGCAGGCGGGCGGCGTGCTTATCTTGTGTGACAACACTACAGAGCGAGTAGCTCTTCTAGTCGGGCAGCTGTGTGACAAGACTCCAGAGAAAGCGGCGCTTTTGTGTAACATGCTATGGTCTCAACGCCCTTACGAGGTAGTGATGAGTTTCACGCGCTCTAAGCCCGGCCCGCGCGCAGTTAGGATAGGAGGATTGGCCGCAAGATGAGCGGTACCACCCATCCTACCCTACTACCTATAGGGGGCCGTCCGTCCTACAGCCGCCCGAAGAGGAACTGCAGTGATCTTGAATAGGGATCCTACAGCGATAGATAGAATCCCCATAAAAATACCACTAGATCGAGCACCAGTGATTTCGTATCCGGTCAAAATCTTGGCTAATTGATCGAAGTGGGTAGCTCCAGTAGACCCATAGATCATGGAACAAATAGGGTGGGTAGGCCCAACCACCACACTACACGTATAGACGCGAACCCCCCTCCTTACCGTACGTGCGACTCTCACCGCATACGGCTCGCACAAAGACTCACAAATCCATCCCGAGCTTTTTATTCCACCTCTCCTCTCCAATCCTCGATCAAACTTGCCTTCCCAAGCTTCAAAAGGGCTGCGAACGGCTTTCGCCCTTGCTTGTTCTTGAGCGCCTTGCGCGCTCAAGACGGTGATTCTTGCTTCAAAACTAAAGGGCTAAAGCACTCCAGCTTCGAAGCTGGAGTTTGCAACTTCAAAACTACAGGGCGCGCGCCCTCCAGCAGGGTGGGCGCTTCCTTCGTCTATCGTATGTATCGCTTGGCTTCGTCCCGAACCAAGGAGGCATGATGGCGGGCGCGTGCGTGTGCCGACTGCAGAGACTACAAGCCGACGCCGGAAGCGACTCGCTTCTATTCTCGTATAGTTGGGATTGGATATAGATGGGGAATCCCTATAGATCGTCTTTTTTCGACAACCTCTCTAAAACGCATACGAGACAATTTCACTGAACGGCACGGCAAAAAAAAAGAAAGAGCTTCGCTCGGTTGGCCCTCCTACGCTGACGCCTACTTTCTCTTCTCTTAAGTCTACAACAAGTGGGAGAGGCAGGATTCGAACCTACGTAGAAAACCTTCAACAGATTTACAGTCTGTCGCTTTTGACCACTCGGCCACTCTCCCCTTCCCGGGCCGACGCCCCCCGATCAGGGTTCCTGAATAAGAAGGATGGCGGCCTTCGTTCTTAAGTTAAGAAGATTGAAGGGAACTATTAGATTTGCTAGCGTTCCGGGAGAATAAATAAGGTCATTTAGTAAGTTCATAACTCTTTCTGTAAAGCAAGGGGCAAAGCTTCTACGGCAGCTTCCCCCTCATTGCCATCGTCGGCCTTCCCCAGCTCCCCTCCTTCCTCGCTTCTGGCTAAGCATCTTTCGGCGGAGGAAAGGAGGCGACGTCTCGCTTCTGGCGAAGCTGCGAGTGAATGAGCAAGTGAATGAACGAGCCAGCGAGCTGCGAGTGAAGTGCAAGAGTCGTAAGGCGAGCCATGTTCCTAAAAGGAGTGACCATCTTTTCTTCCCTTCTACTGACACTGAGCGAGCAGCAAGCGTAGGCAATAGTTTCCGTAGGGGTGGGGCGCAAGCAAGCGTTTTCAGGCTCCGCTAGCTAGCTAGCGTACTCTTCTGCTATCAATGAAACCGAAAGAAAAGAAAAACCAGTGCCCTTTCGTATAGATCGAGACGCAGTACTTTTTCTTTACTTCTTCCATAAACGGAAGAATGGTTTGAAATCGTTCGATAACACTTCTTCCTTATTTGAAGAAATGATATCCGACGCCCGTGGAAACTCTTTCATTTCATAGAAGTTCTTCTTCTTAAGAAGCAAATAGCATTTCCTATTTCTTTGTCCCCTGGACTAGACCTATGTTGATTCTGAATTATCAGTCGCTACGCTGTTCCCAAGGACTAGCAGAATCGAAATAGCGAAATTCTTGGGTCATCTCAATGGGTTCAGAAACCACACGTTTCTCTGGATCATCATAGCGTACTTCCACATATCCACTCAGAGGAAAGTCTTTTCGTAATGGATGACCCTCGAAACCATGATCTGTTGATATACGGCGTAAATCCGGATGATTGATGAAAGAAACACCAGACATATCCCATACTTCTCGCTCCCACCGGCCGGCTGATGGAAATGGACTGACTACCGGAGATATTCGTGTTACTTCGTCTGCACTTGTTTGTACACGAATGCGTGAGTTATACCGAGTACTCAGTAAATTATGGACAACTTCAAATCTGCGTTTTCGAGAGGGATGATCAACTCCGCAAATATCGATCGAAACTTGAACCCGAGTATAGGTATGCCATTTTAGAAAGCACAACAATGGAAATGGGTAGTCAGTATTGGTATAAGATCTATTCCCATGTTCCGATCTTTTCATTTTATGTACCCATTTCTTGGGTAAAATCTCCCAACTATATTTGAAAATGGATTGGTTATCCATAAAGATAAATAAAGAAAGCTTTATTTTTGTTCCGCTTCTTGCTCAAAAAATGAAGAAAGACTTGGCGGAAATCGCCGGTTGGGTTGGTCCGACCAAGAAAGGCATGGGAGTGGAGAGGCGGAAGTGAAAGACTGGCTACCTATAATGATCCCTCACTGCACACTTTCTATAGTTCCGTATCCAGGATCGGCTGCATGCTCTAGTCTTTCATCGGGTATAGAACCCAGGATGCTTGGTTACAATTCCGAATCCGCTAAACCATGTTTGTTTTCTTTTTTTTTCTCGACTGGCTTTATCCATGGGCAATGAGTTTCGATGTATTGGGCCTTTCCGTATTTATTGAATAGAAGCTTTTTCGTGCTTGCTTGCGAGCATTGGAATGGCCTTCATGGAATGAATATTAAGAAAAAAAAAAAGCAAGAAAATAAACCATTGAGACAGTGTTAAATTCTTTTCCAAATTTCCTATACTTGACCGAACAACACAAATTTAAGTGATTTCAACTACATCGAATGATCTTTCGAATTAGTCAAGACTCTCCAGTTTATGGCCGCCTCTCTATGGTACCAGTTGTTGCTTCATTTTGCTTTTTGCTTCATTACTTTACTTTGCTCGCGATTCCACTTTGATCGTTATGGACTGGTACCAAGATCGAGTCCTAGGCAAGCCGACCGTCTTTGAACAGCCAGCACAGTCACAATTCAAATGGCTCCTTCTTTAGTAAGAAAGTCTTAAAGAATGCCTGAAGATTTCCTAGCTATGGGAGCTATAATATAGCAGGAGGGATGTTCATTCAGTACCGATTCTTATTCTTTTTTGACCGTTCGGGGAGTCGATCAGTCCTGTGGATGTCTATTTGCCGGGCTGCCTACCTAAACCAGAGGCAGTTATATATGCTATAATGAAACAGAATAATTTGGTATATCAATCAATCTATGAAGAGGACAGGCGATCTTTTACTACAAATCACAAGTTTCATGTTGGACGCAGTACTCATACTCATACTGGAAATGACGATCAAGGATGACTCTATCAATCGCCATCTAAAGTGGAGATACCTGATGAAGCATTTTTCAAAGAAAAGAGTGAAGTATCTTACCACGAATTAGTGAATCAGGCAGGATGTTTTTGTGCGGAATAAGACACAGCGGGTCAATCTTTGAAAATAGAACATTGTAAATGTGAAATACTCATACTAATAAAAATGTGGGAGGGATCAAGAAGATGCAGGGTCGTTCATCTGCTTGGCTAGTCAAGCATGAGCTAGTTCATAGATCTTTGGGCTTCGATGGAATAGAGAAAAAACAAATCAAGCCCGTGCTGTCATTTCATTTTTCTTTTTTGACAATTATACACATTCCCAGTCTGTCTATGATGTAGCACCAGGCAGATTGTTAGCTAGTGTGTCTCATCTTATGAGAATACAGTATGGTGTGGATCAACCGGAATAGGTATGCATCAAATTGCCCCAGGGAGGAATCTCATCCTGGAATCCCGTCAGTTTTCTGGATTTTTTAAAGTGCAGATTTGAAAGAACGGGAATATCTTATTCTAATCATCCACGCCTTCAAGGTATCTTGATGCCTGAATTGATCGGTTGGCCCCTACGCAAGGAGATTCTATTGCCCCCAATTTCAAAGAAAAAAAAAATGGGCTTTGAATTATGGTCTGACAGAGCGACAATTACTGAGATATGTTTGTCTCGCTGGAAAAGCCAAAGGGTCAACGGACCCGGCTACGACTACTTGAGAAGCGTTTGGATAACAATTTGAGATTTTGTATAGCTTCGACCATTCCTGGAGCCAGGCTCTTAGTTAACATTAACAATATTTTGTTATATCTTCTTATATTGTTATATACTTAATGGTATGGTCGTCTAGTAGACAAGTTATCGTTGCAAACCCCGAGATATTATTACAAGGAGGGATGAACAACAAAGATCCAGAGTTCTTCTTCTTTATTGTAATCCCCCCCCCCAAAAAAAAAAGAGCCCAAAGTCAAAGAGAGCCAAAGATGGGGGGCCAGCCTTTCTTTTGATGATCCCACTTCACCTTCAGGAGCAGGCGATGAACCAGACTGGTTCAAAGTCTTGGTCTCATGTCAGGTAGGTGCTTCTTCAATCTCCGCAATCAGAGAAGGAGTAGCTTGGACTTGACCGACCATAGGTAGAGGGCAGCGAAAACTGAAGTTCAATTCAACAGGAAAAGAGAGGGATTGAAGGACCTCTCTTCAAGCGAACTTATGTGTCCTCGCTAGCAGCCCGAACTTTTCTTTATTCACAGGGCTCAATCGACTGATAAAAGAGGTCTTTCATTAACTTTTGATTAAGCTCAGTATTTCCTCCGTTATAATGCATCTGCGCGTCAAAGAAGAGTAGCCCGCCCAGTAAATAAAGGCACTTGCATTTAGTCTGAAAATCCATAGACTATGACGATGAACTTTCTGCTGATCTTGATGTAGAGGAAAGGCTTACTTATCGAGCTTCCTACCACTGCTTTGATCACTGACGGGACGGAATCCGCGATTCGACTTAATCCACTAAGCCCGGGTTTATGGCTCACCAAGGTTTTCCTTCGTAACCAGACGGAGATTTCGTTCCACTTTATGTGGGGCATACTTTCTCTTTGACTTCCGTTTGGGACTGCACGCCATACTCTCTTTAGACGAAAGACCTTCTTCTTGACCGCCTGGCCTCATTTATCGATCGAGGAAAGATGAGATCTTGCGCATAACTACTCCCTCCTTCGTGGCGGGGCTTCGACAACTCAACTATCTTCTAAAAGCCTTATGACTGTCCCCTCACAGCTCAGCCCATTACCCTTTATTCCTGGCTCAGGCTAGTTTGCTGCTCAAGGAAACTCGAGATGATTTTCGGAACCTGTTATTCTCCCTCAGATGACAAGAAGGAGGATGATTGGCTTCGCAACTCTTCCTTTCCTTTGGATGATTGGCTACGCAACTGTCCCTTCTTTCACCTGACCGATGTCTTTCAATACCCGAAAGAGCAAATGCGGAAGCGCAGCCAAGTACTGAAATAGGAGTTGGTTCACTTGCCCTTGATTGAGCCGATCAGTCCTTGTTGACCTTTTGAGGTTCAGGGGGAAGACCAATAGCGCTTTCTTCAGTACTCGTGGGAGAAAGGGCTCCCTTAGGAAAGAAGGGTTCTCGCTTTGGGGGTCGAACTCTCAGCGGGATATCAAATAGGGTTTCCAGTAGTGCTCTAGAGAAGAGGGGTTCCCTGCCTTAGGGAAAGAAAGGTTGCAGGCTAACAAAGACAGTGAGGCTTCCAAGCATCTCGCTAACTATCGAACCTACAGGCCCCTAACTCGCTACGTCCTCGAGGAGTAGTCCGTCCTCCTTTGACGAGGTGCACTCCCTACGTCCTTTCGATCTCCGCTTCTTGCTTCCATAGGCCCCTATTGACTAAGGAATAGAAGTTCGTCTTGCTTTCCCTGGTCGAAAATGGAAAGTCTTTTCTCCTCCTTTTTTGTTGATATGAGACCAATCACTTCTCCCGATAGACGGCACTTCGGGAGCCCTCATTCATTGTGGATGCTAGGAGGTGTGAACGGTTGAAAAAGCCGACCTGTGTACACAGCCTGAACCAGAACTCGATCCTTGGATTGTTGATCTGACACACAACGAGGCTGCTACTAACTTCACCCACTCGTCTGCCTTCCTTGCGTTGCGTGCTTCGGAACGGATGGCCAAAAAACTTGCGTTACACCGACATGGGCCGTCTACAGAACGTGTCTCCACACCAGACGGGCAGTCCCGTCCCGCCTCTCACTTTGCGAAAGGGGGAATTGATCTAACCGAAGGGACGAGTTCACCTCAGCCTGTGTTTCGGTCGAGGCTTTGTAGCGTGGTTTGGAAAAAGAGGATATAGCCAACATTCAGCTACAACTAAGGGATGCCAAACGTGACGTAAGGCAGCTCATAAGCGACGTCGAGTAAGAAGGCACCTATTAAAGCAGCTAAGACGGACAGCTATTCCTAGTCAAGGAAGACAGACAAGAGAGGTATTTCTCAGCTAAAAGCCGGAAAGCCAGGCTAATAGCAAAGCAGAAAGGCAGTAAGCCAGCTAGTGTTGGAAGCTATTAGCTGGTCGGATAGCGGAGCTAGTAAGCAGGGTATGATCCTGCACCTGTTCTATGATTTCAGGATTGAGTGATTGGGCGACTCTATCCTGCTTTTTGCTTTTCCAATGCACTAAGTGACTCTCCATATAGATCAAAGAGTAATAGACCTCCCATCTTCAGATACACCACCCCAAAACGCATCAGAGTACCCAGAAATTTCTGTGCCAAAGGTTGCGGAGAGATTCATACCTTTACCCGGCTCTTACTTAAATAAATATTAAGATAACGAAGGATGATGATAGCGGCCTATCGGTGTGGTTCCCTTGGATCATGCATAAACTTACTTACCAGTCTCACGGCATATGCAATGTCTGGCCTAGCCATGGTCAAGTATATAAGGCTTCCAACCAGTTGACGGAACTTGGTGGGATCACTTACCCGATCTCCTACATCCCTCTTTCATTGTCCGTTTTTATACATAGGGAAATCTGCTGGTTTGCATCCCAACAGCCCAAACCTTGTGATCAGATCCATGGCATACTTGCACTGAGACAGACATATGCCTTTCTTTGATCTCGCTACTAGGCCTCGAACGAGATGCTTGCTCCTATCTCTACGCTACCCTTCTTCCTGCGACACTGTTGATAATGCCGAACTCTTTCTCACTTTCATTTCCAGGATTCATTCCTCGCTCCAAGCTCGATTCCCAAGAAAGACTGAAGATCACCCAACTCTTTGATGTCAAAGGTTTGATTTAGGTGCCCTTGTTGTTCATCTATGGAATGGTGGTAATCTCCAGTGACCACTTACAATAAATATATAAGAGCAATGCCAGTAGTCGCTTTCTTGATAAACATGGAGTTGTCACTATGTGACTTCACTTTCCCAGCCTTCTCAACAGCCGAACTAAAAAAGGCAAACCAGAGCTTCAAAAGAAGGCGCTACTAAAGCAGGTTCCAGATTCTTTTTTTTTTTAGCCAATTGACAACCTATAATCACCACCCGGTCGCGGAGTCAGAAGCTAAGGCGGGTGTATCTTATCCGGTCCACCCCGATGGGCATTCCCACCAGTTGCATTGCTAGCATCATCGGTTTAGATAAAATGTCCACGCTGCGCCCTCCATTCCGATAGCTTATTGTTGTTCCAGTCCCGACTTATGGGCCAAAGGCAGTCGATATAGATCAAGTTCCATTTGTTTGGAATCATTGGACTAATTACGTACCGGTGGGGCGCATAGTTGCAAATAGGCACTGAATATTGAACTCGGGTCAATCGACTGGAACACGGCATCAGTAGCAGCTCCATCTGAACCAATTGTTTGTCCAGTTCTTTATCAAGTTCCAGTCGCAGCACATGGGGATCCTGATGCGCCTATAGTGAGATCTTGTTGGGGAGGTCTGTCTTGGCGCGTTTCGATCCGGACCTTGACACGGCTCTCTATTCCTCGGACATTGAGATTCGCTTGGAGCATTTCATAATGTGACCTTGACGCCTTTCATAGGTTAATTCATCCTTTTGGCTTGGCTGGCTGATAACAAGGATCAATCATGTGGCGGTGCGGAAAGGCGTATGTGCATCTAATTCGATCATCTTTCTACTAAACGTATGGGTAAGCATAAGGTACCATAAATACGTCCCTTGCAGTTCCTCTGTTACGCTGGACACACACATTAGATACCTTTGTATGATGAGCTACTCACGAGATGGGAACTACACGTCCCAAGCGTATCTGCCCCTCGACCAGCAACTATGTATCCATGGCCAAAGGGGATGAGGAAGGGGCTACGGCAGTTCGTTATTCATACTCGTCATTTATATGGTTACAGATAGGAATTGGATTGACCGATAAAAAAAGCAATTTCTTCTGTTGCCCGAAATGGTGACCCATAACTTGTTTCCCCGGGAAAGGGTGAAGATCGTCATCGAAATACATAGCCCGTTGTGGGGAAGGCTGTTTTACTGGTAAAGGCCGATCCTCCTGCTGTACGTAGACGGATCGAAATGCAGGTTCAGTTTATCCAGCTCCACCTGTTGATCAGCGGCATTCCCCTATCTTGGTGGTTGAGCAGTTTAGCCTGAAGAGACGGATACAAGGGCGATGATCAGCAATATGACAGTAAGTACCTGGACTCTTTGAGTCAAGGATCGTCCAGTCTTAAAGAGTGCCGCCATACACATACCTCCTCTGGCGGAAGCCTCCTCCATCTCCGCAGCGATCTCGGCCTCCAAAGCGTAGTATGGAGCGTCATCATCGTCCTACGGAATGATAAAAGCCAGACAGGGAAAAATGAAATACGAAGACAAAAGAAGGACAAAAGACAAAGATAACATCCACTTTACCTCCTTCTTGCAGCGAGCATCCGGAGCAGCAGACTTGCAGGCTTGGAAAGGCACAATGGCCAATCCCATCTCTTTAGCTTCACAATTTTCGCCGATCGAGCGATCGGCGGTAGTCATTTGTTCTGCTTCCTCTCTCTCTCTCTTCTCTCCTTTTCCATGGATTACTCTTTCCTCCTTTTCTGTTCGACTCGGGGGCATAGTCTCTGTCGGTATTCTTTCTGTGGAGCCGCCGTCACGCTCTCTTCCATTCCACTACTCCATTCAATCTTCTGCCTTGGCCACTGTCTCCTTGCCCAAATAGCCCCTTCCATTCTCTCTCACAGATCTCTCTGAGGAGCAGCAGTGAGCTCACTGAGGGTTCTTGCTCTCACAGTCTTGTTCCCCAGTCTCTCTATAAACGAGATCGTCAGGGGGCCATCTATGTTCAATCAATGCCCATCCATGTCTCATAATGGCAGCATATTTAGCCAAGCGATCTGCTTCTCGGTTGTCTGCTTATCGCTTAAAAATAAGTCACTTCCCTTCGATGTGATTGGCTGCTGCGGTTTTGATGATGGTGGCCAATCTTTGGTCTTTTGGCAGTTGGCTTTCCTTGATCCAATTTCTTACAAGCGTGGAGTCCCCTCAGATATGTATTTTCTTTATGTCACAGTGTCTAATCTGGTCTCTGTGCCCCAGTACATTGCTTCCGCCTCAGCTCTCTTGTTTGTCCCCCCTGCCAATGTTTGCCTGCATCTTGATCCAGTCCGCTGAGGTGGACCTCTATGTAGGCTTTGCCCGGGTTTCCTCTTTCAGCGCCGTCAAAGTCTAGCTCCCACTCCCTTTCTGGTTTATGGGGTTCTTTCCCGTTTGTATTTGATAGATAGGCCCCGGTGAGGAAAAGGCGTAGGTTGGCCTCCATCTTGGTACCTCCTTGATGGTCCCTGTTATTGGTCCACATTGCTCTTTTCACTTCCGACTGGATGGCTTTGTGGTTGTATTGGGCGTCCTCGAATAGGATTTTCTTTCTCATTTTCCTAATGCTCCAACAGGTGGATGATTTCAAACGTTGCCACATGTCCCTTCGTCGTGTTGCTTGCCTGCCTAACCTAATAGGCTTGGGGCTCCGCGCTTATCCCATGATGTAAAAAAGAGCGTCCTTATTGTATTTTTTTCCTCCGGCCAGCTTATTTTTCATGGGTCAAGTACCCCTTCGGATTCCATACGTGTTTTGCCTTATCTTCCTGGAAGAGGGGGGAATTTCATCTTCGTTCTTCTTGCAAGCAAAGCACATTGCTGGGCCGACGATGCCTTTTGTCTTCATTCCCTGTGGCTGGTCTTCCATGGGCAACGAGCCACATTCATGCCTTAGCTCTTTGGCATCCCTTGGGCTCCCTGATCCTTCCCCGCCAGATTCCACTCGGTACAGAATATCTGCGGTACTGGAAGACCCTCTTGACTGTGAATGGGAGGAGGTCTTCCTTTTCTCCCCAGATTGGTATGTCTTCTTCTTCCTCAGTCCCTATGGTCCATTGTCGGATTCTTTCCCGTAAGGCCTTTCATTCGTTGGCAAGGTTATCAGGCTCATCCCCCTGGCACTCAGACACCGCCGCGGGTTCTCCTGTACTGTCAGGAAGTGTTTTATCTGTGTCAAGTTGTTTTCCTCTGCCCGGGCGGCTTCTACTCTCTCCGCGCCTCATAATGTTCAGCATTTTGCCTTCCCCCAGGATCCAGGAGACTCAAGTTTTTATCACGTTCCAGGTTGAGAGAATCCCATTCCATGTTGGGGAGCCAATCGGAATTTGGATGCTCCGAATGAAACCGACATGGTTTTGTCCACTTCCGCAAGGATTGATGGAAGAAGGTCGGGCCTGAAGCGGCGTTGAGGTTGCTTGACCGGCTTAGCCTCTGGTCTGATACCGAGGCGATGCACTGCCACTGACGGGTCCAAACCCGTCATCTCTTTGTAGTTCCAGGCAAAAATGTCTCGGTTACGCTTGATTCATTCTATGTATTCTTTTCTTTCATTCTCAGACAAGTTGTCACGATGAAATGTTGGCCTAGGGTCGTCATCTGTACCCGGGTTCACTTGGACAAGATCGTCTACGGTTGCTTGGCCTCCCTCCTCGAATTCTGGCGGAGCCGGCTGTGTTCCGACTTCTGGAAGACCTTCTTCGGGATCTTCGTCATTGCTTTTTCCGTCTTCTTCCGCGGCGTCAACCGGTAGGGCCTCCACTACTACGGATGTCTCTGGGGGTGGTAATGACAGGAAGGGCCCTCGGTAGGGGACAATAGCGAGTGATCTTTCATTTTATTCGGATGATACCGAAGTTTCTTCCCCATCAACAACCTCCTGAATGGAAAGTGAATACAGTGTAGAAGCCAAGAGCATAAGAGGTTCGGGAAAAGTCCTAAGGTTAGGGACTCGGCCGTCCCCTGTGAGAATGGTGAACTCCTCCGGGGAGTACATGCTTTGAAAGGCGGTCAGCGAATGACCTTGGTCCAGCAGAGTTTTGAGTTGTGGGTTTTTGTACCCGGATTTTTGTAGCAGACGCCTTGATCTGGGGTCGTAGAGAGCCGAGGGAGTCTCCACTGCCAAGGGGTCGAGGTATTGGTGTCGGCTGCTGAGACACGCCGCCTCGAATGAAGTTAACGGTCAGGGAGCAAGTACCAAGCTCGGGTTTGGTCTTGCTCGCTGTTACGACCAGTCTTTCGTCAATTTTAGTCAGAGCAGAGGTTTGATGACCTCTTTGAAGACCGTATGCAGCACATTTTTTGTTGCCTTGATGGCTGGTTCCCCTTTCTCCCTTATTGCGCGGGGAACATATCTGCATTTTGGTTTGCACTTTGTTAGCTGGACCACTTTTGGTGGAGTCCGAGGCTCCTGAGCTTGATGCTGTGGTGGAGTTTCTTCCTCTTCCTCCGATTCATGAGGCTTAATGTGAAAAAATCTCTAGCTTTTGGACCTCTCCTTATCCGACACAAAGAAAAAGGTGGCACCCCTATCCACCATGGCTCAACGCAGCTCGCCCATTGATGGTAAGGCCCACATACATCAGCTCCCTGGTTTATCCACCACACACTACCCCCTGGTTGAGGGTAGTTAGTACCCCATCCTTGGCTCTGTGGCCTCCTTCTCATTGTAGGCCCGCACTGTATGAAAGGCTTGCTTTTGGGGACAGGATCTCGGTGTGCCCGCCCATTCTGTCTCGCCCGCCTTTCCGGTCCGTCCTTCATAGGGCGCACGACATGTCTATTTCTTCCCCTTGAATTTAGCTACCTCCGTACCATTCGTTTTACGACTTCGGTTGGTCACCAACTTGACCTTTACGACTTGCGGAGACCGGGTCGCCCTTCTTTCTAGTCTAGGGGGCTGGCGATTTTGTTCCTGTCAGAGCCTCCTGCGAGCCGAGCTTTTCCGGGAGTATGTCTTTGACGCCCCTGAAAAAAGCAACTTGTAAAAGCGGTTAGTCCTTGCTTCGTTTTAGGCTGCTAGTCTGAAGGCAGCGTTGAGGGTGGCTAGTCCCTGCAGCGAAAGCAACTAGTTCAAACGGTAGCTATTTAAGCCGTTTCGCTCGGACACCTTCTTTATAGGTGAGGGGGGGCACTTCGATCTTTCTTCTCCCGCTCCTTCCCGGTCGAGGGGAGAGCTCATCGCAACACGAGAACACACTATAGATAGCTGCATGCGCGAGTTATGACAAGCTCTGGTGCCCCTTAAAAGCCCTAACGACACGGAATTGCCTCACGTGCGCTTTCAAATCCACACAAAGGCTTTCGAGCTCGGATGACAGAACTAGCCAGCCCTTTTCCGAGCGAGTGTTTGTTGCGGGCCGGAAGGACAAGCCCTTTGAACCCGCAGCTTTTATTTACCCTTTTTGCCGGGATTTCCCTCACCGGCTCAGTCAGACTGAAGCCAAGGTCATTTGTGAACTCGACCATCCGGGAGGGGACACCGGTCAGGAGCGAACGAACAATAAAGGTCGGGCAGCGGATACCGGAGGGAGGGGTAGACAAGAAGTTGGAGAAGAGGGAACCTCATTGTCTATCCCTCAGTCTTTCTTCCCCATCCGATAAGCCTTTTCAAGTCTCCATCTCTTATCCCACCACCTAAGGCAAGTGAAGGGCCAACATTTCATTCTGCCGGCTTTATCCACATCCCCATCCCGAACCTCCCGTTCGTGAAGATGCCTTTCCCTCAACACATGGAGAATATCGCTATCCAGTCGAAGAATGCGAAATATTCATTATCACGGCCGTGGGTTGGGTAGCAATCTGAGATAAGGCAAGGTCTTCCCCAGCCTGTTGTAGTACCGGTGTTGACTAGCCGGCTCGGTTTGGGATATGCGCCACCTGATCTTTGACAAAACGACAACTTAAGTGAGTCGAGCGAACCGTTAGATGTGTACTAAAAATAGATATATGCTTCTCGCCCCCGAAGACGACTCTTCAATACTAAATAAGGTCTCTCCACCCCGTTCTCCTCCGCCCCCACTAACACCATCACTTCCCGTATCGCCGAGTCAGTATATGTCCCCCCCGAGCCCTACATTTCAGCAGACCGTCCTGCACATTCTTCCAATCGACATGAGGACCAATCAGCCAGCACAGCTGCCTCCTCCCCACATGGAAATGAAAGGAGGATCTTCCATTTTGTCTGGATGAGAATACCTTTTGTTTGAAAAAAAAAAAAGATGATCAGCTATCTCATTTTGGAGGGGCAAAAGCGGTAAAGCAGGAATTGAAAGAAATGCATCCTGCCATATCACTGCAGGGACAGGTTATGAAATATCTGGACCGTTAGGGACAGGAAGAGATGAAGAAACTGATAGAAGTGGAATTCATCACCCACATCCATTATCCGGATTGGTTGGCGAATGTAGTACCGGTTAGCGGGGGAAATGGAGGGAACAGGGTATGCATAGATTTCGGAGATTCGAACAAATTGGTTGGGACTTTAGGGTTATACAAGATCTTTTCCCTTAAAAGCCTTAATGGAAGGAAAGGTGGGGGAAAGAAATTATGGATTGAGAAATCGATGTGCCGGTGCTTAACAACTAATCCAGATTGAAACTTCGTGTTCGTGATCAGGACCCAGCACCAACACCAGCGATGGGGGCGGGCGACAATACCACCATAGCGGTTCTAGTAGCAGCATAAAATAGTGGCATAACAAACATAAGTAGTAGAACATGAGTAGCAGAAGTTTACCCGGCGCAATAACCGGTGGCAAACGTAGCAGAAGCATAGGCTTTGTGGGTACCGGGCAGAGGCAAGGTCTCGTAGAGCCTCATCAAGCCCATCCACATCAATAGCTCACTACCCACCAACATCGAAATAAGGGGATGAGTCGACTGGCGAAGAAGCTGCAATAATAGGACTCGACCAGTGCAGGTGGATGAACAGCCAGGTCAACAAGAAGAGATTTTATTCCGCTTAGGGGAGATAAGGCAAAGACCTAAAACTCCAACTAACTGATCAGATCATGACGTATGAGGACAGGGATATAGTAATTTTGACCTAGGCTTGACAGCTCATCCGGTCTTCTTTCTCACCTGGTCAGTGCTGGAGTTTGGATAGTTGTCCCAATCCCTGTGAGACCTTGACGTTCTTGCACGACTCGGAGGGAGAGATAGCCAGCTTGTAGGGAAGGGACGAGGGTAGGTCAGTTGGTCTAGGGAAGGGGAGCAGCAGCCGAAGCCGTGATTTGTATGGTATGTCTTGCCCTCAATGTCCGGTTGGTTGGTAAGTCACTAAATCCCTATCTCCCGGTGGTCGAGTACCCCCGACGCGTCGAATGGGTTGTTTAGTCTGACCTCTTGTGCTGGCCCGACATCATTCTGTCTCCCGCATTCTCTCCTTTCATCGGTTCGTTTTTTTGACTTCGCTTCGCGATTGGAGTTGTACGCATCATGGTCATCGTTCCGTCCTTGATGTTAACGCTCTCGTGCTGACTGTAGGTCCCGGGTCAAAGGCATCTCGAAGGAAGCTGCTCCGCATATGCGATCACCACACCTCCATGTACCTACAGATGAGGGCTCCAAGGCCTACTGTACAATCATGTGGGAAGTGCATCCTGCACACCAGAAAGTCTGTGGCGTACGCCACACCCCCTGTACCTACACCCATTTCAACCTTTATTGTCTGAGAATCTCCGACGCAACGCGCAAGGCCCCATGCAAATCCCTACGTCGGTCGATCGATGCGCACAGAAGGAGAGCTTGTCCATAACGAAAACGCGTATGTTAAGTCGGTCAATCGATCAAACTATGTATGTATAGGGGCAGCCGGGCCGTATTAGCAAGCGTGACGTGCCGGACTGACCCAGCACGTCTTTCTTTCCTGGCAACATCAGATGCACAAAGTGGTTTCAGTAGCACTACCGAGTTCGCATCAGCGATTTTCTCACCAATGGAAGAAATGGGTTTTGTCAATGAATTAATCTACCGGCATCTCCGGGAGAAGCGGAGTCGGGAGCTGGAGGAAATAACACTGATAGATGGACGGGAGAGGGAGAGGCAGTTGTTTCATTCGTTGACCCTACAGGTCGTACAGCTCCATAATCAGAAGCGCAGGAAGCACAAAGAAGGATGGTCTAAGCCTAGAGCGGGAACAAAGCGGAGGCGGGGGCTCTGGTCATAGCCCCCATGGATTGATACGGAACCCCCCAGACCAAGTTGTCGATCCGCCAGCACCATCAAGCAGGTACCGAGGTATTAGAACCTCCGCTTTCAGCAGTTTGATACTCGGGCTTCAGTAGCCGATAGGAGGTGGACCATAACTCGTTGACCATGCAAAAAGAAATCCGGGGGCAAAGGCTCGGGCTCTGATATCAATAGCAGCCAGCCAGTTAGTTGAACCAATGCCAGTTGACCGTGTGAAAGAAATAGATCCAATTGTGAGCGCGGTCACAGAACCACTACGGGATAGTCCGTGAGACAAGATCGGGATCCAGATTCATATCCCTCAACCACTAGTGGTTGACCTTTCAAAGGAAAAGGTTGGTTGGGAGCGGGAGGGAGTCAATTACAGAAAGAGTAGAGACGGATATGGGGACTGTAGCTCCGACCATGTCAACTATGATGCTCTCGCAGCTGCCAGTCCTTCCACCAGTTCATGCTGGCATGCGCTACTTCCCGAACCTCCGTGTAACGGTCCTGCCGAAAAAGACTGCAAATGATTTACCATCCATCCCACTCATATAGGTACGTTATCGGATTTTTCGGATCGGGAAATGGATCGAACCGCGCGAAATGGTCGCCTCGGAATACAGGGCGCAACGGAACCAAGGTTCTTTGTTGGCGTCTTGCGTAACAAGGGCAAGAGGAGGTGGAAGCGTTCGCCTACTTTGATAGGCAACGCATTGCAAGCAAATAGAGCAGAGAGCTGACCCTTTGTTTCTATTAGAGTCGCGAGCTTGTTGCAGTCGGTCCGTCAGGGAGAACCTTGCAGCTTACTTGCTATATCCCCGCGTCCTTGCACGGCTCGTTTTCTTCGAGCCCTGCTTCTCCCTTCCCCCTCTCCCCAGGGACCGACCATATGGAGTATAGCCAAGTGGTAAGGCATCGGTTTTTGGTACCGGCATGCAAAGGTTCGAATCCTTTTACTCCAGATTATGAACACCCGATCGGATTTGTCAAGAACGAGCTGACAACTACAGGGGAAGCGGCTCGGGCTAGGGATAATTCCTTCCCCGGCATGATGCTTCAATATTTCATTTTTTTCTTCTTTTCTTATATTATGGCAGTCTTTATCAATTCATAGATGCCTCTTCCGGTCCAGGCGAAATGGTCGCTGTAGGTCGGGACGTGACTCGAGATTTGAGTGCGTCTGGCCGTATGTACCTGGCTGGTAGTCCCGCATAAAACGCAATTCCCAATACATTTCGGTATGGTTCGAGCGTGAACCCGATACAGAGGACCTCTGGAGTAGTTAAGCACTGACGAACGGCAGCCCTCCCTTCCTTAAAGGCGTCGACGATGACGGTGCAATACTTGACGAGGGGCCTTGTTTGACTCGGCTCCCGGCCGGTCCGCACAATCGGGCAGTGTCCCTTGCTCGGTGCCCGCTGGCCCTTTTTCGGTAACTGCTAATGCCTACTCCAGCGCTTATCCCACTGTCCGCTGATACGTACATGGCAATATCAGACTATCCCAAACGCTACTTTCTGCACAATCTCTTACTGGCTGGTAGCAGCGCTTCTTACTTCTTAGTTGTGGGAATAGGGGGATTGCTTCTCTTTCTCCAGCGCCTGCTAGCGTCAGGGGCAGTCGATTCGTCTCGTGCGTCCTGACGGTTCCCTACTACCCCATACCAGGAACAGAATTACGGGAGAACGAGTAAGGGGAAGGCAGAAAATACTGGATTGATTGATCGAGCTAGTAATGGGAAGTTGGGCAATTCATGCTCTTCGGTCTATATTCGTCCCATAAGCAATACGGATAAGTGTGTTCTATCTATCTAAGTTTTGTTTGTATAAAAATACCTCGAACTTTTGTGATCTTTTCATCCCAGGAAAATGGAAAAGTTGGTATTTCCCTTTTCTTATTGGGCTTATAGGAATGCACTTTAAAAATGGAATGAGGCAGATGCGCATAATAGCATTTCCAATTCCATGTTGTTCTATTTATCACACAGCTCCCAACATTTCCTGGATATTATGGCAGACCAACTCGAAGTGTCGAAAGCATCTATCAGGTAGGGCCAACAATTCTGGGAAAAGCTGATGATCTGGCAGATTCATGCATAGGGAGTGATTACATAAAGGATATTCTAACCACTGATTCACCCTGACGCCTGAAGTACAGCGTCTGCACCGAATCACCGGGAATGATGAAAGCCACGGCTTATTGGGGGTCCGGGTAGCAGAACCAACAGAGGGCCAAGGAATCGAAGAACCGTCGGTTGTCCGAGAGGACATACTCCAACTTATGGTTTAGGGCACATTACCCTTACCGCGGACAAAGAGATGTCGAGGCGGCGCGGCGTCTTCCCTTTCTCTCATTTCATCCTCCCTTCTTCATCGATCCTAAAATCTCACCTTCAGCAGCTGTTAGTCTCTTTTTTCCAGGTCATATTGTAGCTTTGATTCGCCTTTCATTCCCTCCTGCCTCGATCAAAGAAAGGGAACTGCTTGCTGCCAATGGAGATGAAAGAGACTTTAGCTTCTCTATAATCAGTTGGTCGATCAATGGATGAATACCCCACCGGGGAACCAGACGGAGATTCGAGATTGAAAATCTGTTCATGGGGCACTCGCATAAAAACGTCGGGCTGGCTGCTCTCGACGACGGGGTGGGAATGAGATGCTGGGAGATGGGAGTTATAGGTGGATTGAGAGGGGAGCAGATGCGTGGGCTAGTTCAATCTTGATTCTCCTGCCTTCCCTGCCTGTAAGTCCTCCCTTGCACCAGACAATAGAGGTTGGCACCAGACAGAATTGATAGGATAGGCCGATATTGAGATATGCTCGACCCCGGCGGGCTTCCCAACCCCACCACATTATGGATGGACTCGGGTTATTCTTTCTTTCCCGACCCGACCTATCAATTCAACCTCCCATACCAGCCTTCATCTCTCTCCCCTCTCCCGCTCTTCGTCATGCAGGTTTGACGTACGCCCCGTTGACCGGGATTCCCCGTGAGCCATTATCTCTTACTACTGCCATCCGGGCGGAACCGTAGAGCACATCACATGCTGATTCCGAGTACGAAGATAGGTTGCCTAGCCCTGCCTCCTTCCAAATCATTTAACACTCTTTATTGCTTCCCGCGGCTTCTTTTACTATTGCTCTGCAGCAATCCCTGCAATTGCTTATAGGGCTTTTTCAATAAAAATAACTAGACGGTCAAGTGCTTATACCCCTTTTTGCTGGGGGAACCAACCGGGTAACCAAAAGTCACGATAGAAAAAATGTATTTCATCGAGTGTCAAGTGCATCTCGGGGTTTGGGTTCGAGTCCTGATCGTGGCTGTAGAGAGCGGGAATGCGACGGAAGGAGCGAGAGCGGAATCAATCTCTCGTCGAGCAACTGAAAAAGGCAGTGCATAGAAGGAAGCGAGGCCAAAAGAGCATGTTCAACTTCAAAGACCTGTGTCGCATCAATCAAAGGCTTCTTCGTTCAAGCGAAAAGACCAGCTAAGCATCAGCGGCTTGGTCAGCCTTTAACGGAATGCGAAAACAGCCCGCTCGCGCAATGCCCCGGCATCCATCCAATGCATTCTTTGAGAGACTGTAGCGGACACTTATAGATCACAAACATAATATATATATATATATATAAGAATGCGCCTGAAGGAACTACCTGAAAATGGGAATCACAGAACTCCCTCCCTTTCATAAAAGGAATGAAGGCACTAGAGCGGGCTTGACTCGGCCTTAAAGAACAAAAACGGATATTGAGCCGGATATAGCACTTGAACATACATCCGTATAAAAAGGAAAACTCCCCCGTCGGATCAAGTCTATCGAATCGATCCCACCCGCCACCGAAAGAGCTTAGACCAACGGAGCTTGCGTAAATGCGGTAGCTACGGAGCAAGCGTAGCCTTGAGGAGCTTAGGAGCTAGCTAGATCAACGTCCTCGTCAACAGCAACCGAGACTGGAACTTCGACTTCTCCTTTTTCTGCTACTTCAACTAGAGCAAGAGAAGCACGAGCTACTGAAACTGGTAAATCAAATCCATTTTGTTTGCAACTCGAACTGGAGTAAATAAGCAGGAGCACCTCCGGGCTAAGAGCAGGCAGCAGCTACTACGGTATCAGTCTCAGTTCTGTCAGTCGGCTCAGTCCTGGAAGTTCAGTCAGTCGTCAAGCTAGGCAGATCAGTCTTTCATCGTAGAACAGGGCTATGCGTAGCTAGGCCGCGTCTTCGTTACTTTATCAAGAAAGTCCTCCAACTTGGCATCACTCCTCTTTTGTGCTCCCGCCTTCAACGCCTTATGGACAGGAGTCCTCTCGCCTAGTTCTTCAACTCTTCCCGCAGCCTTCCTTGCCCTTATTGCCCGGCATACCTCGGAAGGCATACCCCGGAACCAATTCATTCATCTGCCCTCTTCGCGATAAAGCTTTGCCTTACTTTGCTTGCAGGCTCTAAGCCCACCTCCTTTACTACACTACACCCTCTCACCGCCCCTATTCAGCCCGAAAGGCTTCTACCTTCCCCGAAAACCACCCTTATTCAGCCTGCTTGGGGCAAGATTCGGTAGGGTCACCGCCTTTCATCCGCCTTTCTCTCATATGCTTACAACCTATCCATAGAAATGGAATGAGAAACTTCGGAATAGTTTCGAGGAGAGCCTCAAGTCCAGCTCGAGGAGTAGTGTAAAGTAGCAGACAGAGGGGCGCTCCCGCTTAGGCATTAGGCACGAGAAAGGACATCGTTCTCGGCCGTCCCTTCCTTCCCGGAAAAAGGCTCTCTTGCTTCTTTTGCTTCCCCACCCGAGCCAAACAGCCTCTATTCGTCATTCAGCGTCTTCGGATGCATCAGTTTATTATGCTTATGCCTAATCTTAATACTGGCCTTTTACTTCAATTACCTTACCCCACTGCCCCTCCTTAAAAGGAGGTTTCAGAGCACCCAGTCACAGCTCGTCACAAGAAAGGATTGATGGTCGAGTCCCCGTGCATGAAGTCAGTGGATTCGAGTGAACTGACCGTACCACAAATCGACATACTTGAGGAAGCTTCTTACCAAACCAAAGAAAGGGCAGCTCCTCTTGTGTTGTCGATTCCCTTCTCCCGAGAGCTTTCACACTCTGGGATGGGAGTCCCTTCCAACACTTGACCAAAAGCTTATCTCTTTCATCTCTCTTTCACATTTTCCGAAACGCGGCGTCACCGAGGCAGAACAAGAGTGCAGCTTCAACCGATCCCCGATGACGCGACATCTTTGGCGGCCGATTAAGGGCGTATCAGCTATCTCACCTGGAGAGTGAGGAAAGAAAAGGGTCTCGATAGCGGATAAAGCTCTGAAGGTTGAAGTTTCTCTTGGACCGTGCGTTCCGCCAACAGACGGGACGTGAGGAGAAATGGAGACTTCTCCCCATATCTGGTGTAATCCATACTATTATTTAAAGTCTCTAGTGGGTGCGAGCGGCTCCCGCACCGGGGCGGGTCTGTAGTCTGTCGTTTTGACTAAAAGATGAAGTTTGGTTAAGTCCTCCAAATGAGTCTATTCGCCTCGTTCACATAGGTCCTTTCCACGAGGGCCAAAGTGAACCCAAAGTCTTGTGTAGTCTTTTTTGTTTATATCCATGTGGCCAAAACTAGATATTTAGCAGGGATACACTAGGCGCGATTCCAGCTTGATGAGTTTGATCAGGTAGCTGAAGTCGTGGTGCTGATCGCGTGGTTTGCCTCCTCTCTCGCGGCCGTGTGTCGGTCAGCGTGGTATGGAGTAGCGGTTCCTCGGTAGTCTGACTGTCTCGATGCAGCATCTCTATCTTTCGGTACACCCCGGGCAGGTCTTTACTATTTAGTATTGTGCTCAGGTGCCCGTTTTAGAGTAGTTCGTGCGTTGGGTAAGGTTTCATACCCGTTCGAGACCATGAACATCATATATTTGATTAGATAGAGCCGATGAAGAAAAGGAAAGCAGGTCAGTTTCATCGGGTTATTTCCAGTCGTTTGACGAATCAACACCAAACGAAGCTTCATCTTAACAACTACGTACACGGTACTAATGGGTAGCCCTGACCGTCTTTCTACAATCTCAGGTTGGAAATCCCTCATTACATTAGAACTGCACCTCAACAGCGAAAGACTTATGCCATTCTCCCTCTGCCTCATGAAGCTTTTCACACTCACTCCATGCATTTTAACCAGCTCACTAACGTCGCCATTGAAGACAAGGAATTTGGTTTGACATCTCCCTAGTTTGCTCGACTGAACGAAGAGGTCGTCATGGGCGGTAAGCCCGAGAGGGACAGCTAGTCAAGCTCTGACGGACACTGCAGGGGCAGGGTGCGGATGGGATGGACCAAATCTCCATCCCGAAAGGAATGAAAGGAAGCCAGACATGTATGGAAAGGCAGGTATAGGTTAAAGACCAATAGGGAGGAGGAGACTAGTCATCCCAAGGACAGATAAGAGAATGACCAGTTCGCTGAGTGTGAAATAAGAGGCTATGAAGCGTAGCATTATTCCAGGTCAGCTTCTCCATTCTTCTTTCCAACCGGGTAGGCTCGCCTCAATTCTTGTATAGGTCACCTTTCTGACCTAACACCACAAACCATCTTTGTTATACGAGATTCTTTGGCCATAATGCGATAAGGTTGCGAGTGGCTTCGCTTATATCCCACGGTCTCCTTTCTTTCAAGACAAGATGAAGGAAGGGATTTGACGTCACAGCAAAGCCTTGGAAATCGGCGAAAGATAGCAAGCGCGGCTGATTCGGGTTCCTATGCAAAAAGAAGATGCTCAGCAAGCCAACCTCGTACACAGAACATCGGAACAAACTCAGGCTCAGCCAGGGCCCTACTCTCTTTCATTAAGAGAACAGCTCCATCCCTCAATCACCCTATACGGGATGAAAGACGTAGTTCCATCCCCTCTTCTCTCTTGGTTGAGAAGCTCCACGCCCTTCTCCTTTTTTGGTAGGGGAACCGTTTGCAAGGGAAGAGTCAGCAAGAGCAGCCCAGAGATGAGAGGAAGAGGCTCAGTATCCACTGGCTTCAGTAGTAGGAGTTGCCCATTGTTCACCGAAGTCGTCAGAGAGGGAATCCTCTCACTTTTCATTGGACAAAGAGGCTAGGTCTAGGTCCCGTGATCGGCTAGAACAGCCATCCATCCAGGGCTTGATGAGTCAAGAGCAGGAGAAGAACTTGACGAAAGGCGACAATCGTCTGCAAGGCAGGATCCATATTCCATGGGGGAACTCGCGTGGACAGGAAAGCGCTTCTTCTTGGTCCTCATTCTTTGTCAAATGGGCAAGACATCACTATGAGGTGTAGCGTACGGTAGTTGATGTATGAATTCAGCCTTGACCGCTGAGAAGCTACTACTCTTTTTTCTGGTAACGGAAAAGATTTAGGATTTAGTCCTTCTTCCTTTGATTCTGATATTTTGCTTTTTTTAACTGCCGAAATGTTCTATAACTTTTTTTCTTACAAAGTCTTTTAAGTATGCAATGACGTCATTCTCATTCAGACTAAAACAATATGGAGCTAAATATGTCTCTATCTTAGGGGGAAGTACTTCCTCAAGGTTGAGCATTTTCTTTTGTAATTGATTTTCCATTTTATTTTTAAGGCATGATGAGGAATTTTTTCATGGGTGCCTTCATAAGTCCGTCTGAGTGAATCGAGACAAGTACTCCTAAGACTAGAGTATAGCAGGGTTTACTGACTTCGCGAATGAGTTCCAAGCTTTTTGAAAAGAGTGATCGCTCGGCCAAAGACTATGGAAACATCCGTTGGAAGCTTTGGCTTACCCTTTCAGACTCTGGCCCCTTCTTAATAGCAAATACTCAGTTATCTGCATATATTACATAAAGATCTTCCTTCTTTTGACTCCAAATATGAATCAACATGATATGTTGATGTAAGAAGATATTCATAAGAACTGGAGATAAGGGGCTTACCCGCTGTATTCCTTTTTCAATGAATGCATAACTTTTTCGATTCTTATCTTTGATATCACTAGCTTCAATCAGATTACAGAAGGCATCATTACCTTGCCCAATATGCGCTCTTAATGTTGAAATGATAATATGATGATGAATATGATAAAAAGAACCAACTATATCTGCTTGAATGAGTCTATCAACCTTTCCCAATTTTTGAACATGAGCGAAAAAGGTGATGACTCCTCTCCCTTTTCGAAACCCATGGGAGTACGTTAGAAAGATGTCTTCAAAAACTATGTTCAAAAGCCGCATCCATGACAATGATGTCTGCCTTATGAGGCTGTCTAATGGGTCGCATCTCCCCCGGCTTATGTGGTTTAGGAATGCATGATCGATACATCGAAGAGAACTGAAAGGAAGAATGAATTAATGACCTCTTAATCTCCTCCACTTGGGACTTGTCAAGAACTTTATAAGTAGAAAAGTCTTCCCAAAGGTAGTAAATAACACAGAATAACATCCTAAAAAAATCTTTTAATTATCTTATCCTATCCTCCTTTTAAAAAAGAAGAAGATAATCATCCCTTTTTTTTTCCATTGGAAACTCATGTTCATGGTCTCTTTTATTCCCCTATGTTGCCCGTGTGAAAAGAAAGAAGAGAAATTGGGCCATGTTTCCCGAGAGAGACTGCCTTCTCTCAGGCCAGCAGTCTGATACTTATAGTCGACTGCTTTATGACGGTCTGACCTCTTTCCAGGGCTCTGCTCGCTCGTCTACGCGGAGACCAATTCAGTCAAAATGGAAAAAACGATGTTTCCTTGAAAAAAGTATAAGAAATTGTAGTAGTAGTCAAAAAGTGCACTTTTTCCATATATTAATATTTATGGGGATCCCTATCTTTATCTCTATCCATGGAGATACCTATCTATATAGAGAGAGATCTATCTATAAATTGATCTAGACTATCCTCTATCCGGATAGATATGTCCCTATGAGCGACTACGCCGATCTTTTATTATATGTTTTGGCCACGTCCGTTTCCGCGGAGAAGAGGAAGGTTTGGATCTTTCAATCTTATGTCGTGAGGGATGTGACCTATGTTAGGTCCATAAGATACCACAGCTTTTGGTGTTCTATGATTCACCTCCGAATAATGAGTAGGTAGTTCGATCCTTTTGATTCTTATCTTCCTAGTAAACGGGGATCCGGAGCAATAGGTCGAATTACTATATAAAGAAGACTTGTAAACAAAAGGACTTATTGTTCGAGTAGGAAGATTTCGGTTTTTCTCCTTCCTTCTCTTCAATAAGAAGAAGTATTTGAAATGAAACAAATTCCTCTTCATTCTGTTGTGCTCAGCGAAGGAACTGCCTAAGCATACTTTTGCGGATCCAAACTTCTTTGTTCTTTCTAAGTCTTCTTCTTGCATAGAAGAACGCAACTCTTGCAAAAACCGGGATTTGAGTAGTAGGCGGCACCCCCTCTGAGTTTTGAGTAAGCGGAACCATTCTGTTTTGGTTCTTCTCCACATTCTGACCGGCAGGAATTTGCCTATGATTTTTCCAACTGATATGTCGATATAGAAAGATCTCCTTATTTCTTCACCGCGGGTTCTCGCGTCATTTTCTTGAAAAGATATTAGATCACCGTGGGAAACTTTCAAATGAGTAATGCTTACCAGTCCATTATTCAAACAAACCCTTCGATGACTTATCGGCTGCCTTGCTTGAGGAAGAGTGTCACTAAAATGGAGACGAACCGGAATCACGTCCGATCTTGTTTCTTGATTGAGTAAAAAAGGGATATATGAAGTGCCTTCTCTTCCTCTGTGCATCTCCCTTATGGGTAAATCCCCATAATAAAGGGACAACTTTCGTGTAGTTTGTGATTTGATGTTACTGTTTAGATTTTCTCTCAGAGAAAGATTTCTTTTAATGGATCTCCTCTTGTTCCTCAATCTTCGGAGAATGCGGCGTTGTATTAGAGAAAGTACTCTGTTCCGAACATTTCCTGGAAGTAGACGACACGTTTTAAATCTTAATGCAGGCATGGCATATCTCGTTGAATCAGT
>WSSedL1CaDRAFT_10000230_pt1 | contig 38947 bp, 30 predicted proteins | sample WetSurSL1Cattail_FD_9464 | JGI IMG/M metagenome (IMG submission 9464)
CCGAAGGAGACACTTATAATCGGATTGGCCTCTATAACGTTCACCAAAGAATCCGGCTCAATCACGGCGATAATTACGGATTAACCATTACCAGCATTGTGGGGCAAGGTACGAGCATAGTTCTCGAACTACCGATTATTTCAGCGAATAAGGAATAAGAGGTTTTTGAAGCGGCATAGTTTTTTATAGTTTATTCAATGTATCAGTAAAAATCAAATTCTAAACATATTGGTGGATTGTTTCAGCTTATCTGCCAAATCAGCCAAATTTCCGGCCAACGAAGCGACCTCTTCGGTACTAGCCATTCCTTCTTCGCTAATTGCCGACAGTTGGGTTACAGCTCCGATCATCGCATCATTTCGCTCTGTCATTTGTTGGGCGGATTCTGCCACTTCATTAATTCTGTTTAGGCCCTCACCCAGTTCTTTAAAAATAGACTGGAAAGTATCTGTGGCTTGTGTTGTAAGCATGTTTCTCTCACGCGCCTGTTCAAGCCCTTGTTTGATAACCTCGGCAGCATTTCCACTGCGTCTGATCATCTGCTTAATCAAATTGCTGATCTTTTAAGAAGCCTGTTTTGATTGGTCCGCCAGTTTTCCGGTTTCAACCGCAACGAAGCTAAATCCTTTACCGTGCTCTCCTGCACAGGCTGCTTCAATTGCCGCATTCAAAGCCGGTAATGATGTTGCTCGGAAACACTTCCAAATTAAAGAGGCAACCTCGTTGATTTCGAATGAAGTCTGATTCATTTCACCGATAACAGAATTGATCTTTTGAGTTGTTTCATAAAGATTACTCATTTCCGATGCCACATCACCGGTTACTTTCTGGCCAACATTAGCCGAAGCGGCGATTTTTTGCGACATGGAAGCCTTATTCGTTGTATTGCCGATACGGTTCTGACTAATTCCCCGAGTTCGTTAATGGTGTTTGCAGTTTGCTCCACTTGTGTAGCTTGCTCGGATGAAGCCTTGGTTAGCTCCTCAACGACAGTAGCCACTTCTCCCACCGCCCGACCTGAATTAACCGATGCCTCCCGTAACTCGTTACTGGCCAGTGCCAGCATTTGGGCATGTTCATTGATGCCGCTTACCAGTTGACGCAAACTCGCCACTGCATTATTAAAATCCAATACCACCTGATTCATTTCTTAGCAACCCTTGGAGTTCATCATCTGCATTAAATCTCCCGTGGCTGGCGCATTAACTTTGGCCTTCATCTCCTTCAAAGGTCCGGAAATCATAGTAGCAACGATAAGTCCAATGACAATGGAAATTAACAAACTGACAATTAAAATAACGATACTTATTATTTGCGAATCCGCAAAGAAGTTATTACAATTGTTCATGATCTGGAGTGCGTTTTCTTGCATTTTATGTTAAAGGGAATCCAAATCTAAGGAAACCGGGTATAACGCGCTGTTAAATTCATTATAATTATCCTTCGAGGCTGTCTTGCCTGAAAAAGCTTTGATCTTTTCATACACGCTTTTTAAATCCGGATCCTCCTTGGAATAATTGGTTGCCAACGTGTCAATCGTGGTGGAATTGATGAGCAGTGTCCAATTATAAAACAAACTATCGGAATATTGTTTACGGATTTTATCTAAATCTTCATTGGCGGTAGAAATATCCTGAAAGCCTGAACAACTGGCTTGGAATATTTGGTACATTACATCCCCCATTTGGAAGTTAATCCTTAATCCAAGATACCCTTCTAGTATCAAAAAAAAGACCATAACGCTAATAATGAGTGAAATTTGATGAAAAACTTTTAATTTGGATAAAAACTTTTCGAGCGGTGTTAAAATTGACTTGAAGAAATTCAACGGGGGCTGCATGGTTGATTTGGGTTTCATGAAGAAGATTCGTCTTTTCAAGAGTTAACCGGATAAATAATATGATTTTCCCGGCTAGCCGGGGGCGACTGCCTAAAAAATACAATTAGTGCCAATCATCTACAAACAGTCGCTTTATAAGGCGCGACCTCGAAAAAAGACTGTCAACCACGAAAAACACGAAAAAGGGATGCCGCTTCTGAATGAAAGATTCATTAAATTTCGTGTATTTCGCGCTTTTCGTGGTTAGTCTTTATTCCCCATATTTTCATTCTTTAATATGCCCCGGTGGGCCGGAGTGGATGACTACTGGAACAATTTCAAAATTTCAAATTTAAAACTGAATAACCCCTTTTACTGAATTCTGCTTATCCTTGATTGAATTTTCCATAGCCATCGGTATTTCCTCAAAACGGTATGTATTGGTGACGATCTCTTTCAAAGGCACTATCCCGCTCGCTACTGCCGAGATAGCCGATGGATAGAGATTCCGGTACCGGAAAACTGTGTTAATCGAAGCCTCTTTGGAAATCAGCTTGCCAAAGTCATAAGGAATCGTTGCCTCGGGAGCCATTCCCACCAAGACCACCCGACCTCCCCGCTTCACCAGTTCCACAGTTTGCTCGGTGGTTACTTTATTGCCGGCTGTTTCAATTACGATATCAACCCCTTGTCCTTGTGTTAGATCCTTAATGGCAGCAACGGCGTCCACCTGATCAGCTTTAAAAATCCTTGAAGCGCCCATTTTTTCGCTCATGGCTAGGCGGGAAGCAATAACATCAACTTGATAAACGGTCCCCACTCCCATAGCTTTTAGGGCCATTAATGTTACTAAACCGATACAACCGGATCCCAAAACGGCGGCTGTATCACCCACTCTGGCCCGGGCTTGGCCGGCTGCATGAAAACCTACCGCCAGCGGTTCAATCAAGGCTCCTTCCAAAGTGCTCATACCGGAAGGAAGTTTAAAGGCCATATCGGATGGAAATGCCACATATTCTGTAAAGGCCCCGTCATAAGGCGGTGTGGCCATGAATACCACATCCGGGCAAAGATTATATAACCCTTGTTTGCAATAATCACATTTACCACATGTATAGCCGGGTTCTAAAGCAACCAGATCACCAACCTTGACGTTGGTTACCTTTTTCCCAATGGTCACGACTTCGCCGCTGCTTTCATGACCAAGAACGATGGGCTTTTCCACTACAAAATCGCCTATACGGCCATATTCGTAATAATGTAAATCGGAACCGCAAATCCCCACATGCTTGATTTTAACCAAGACTTCATGTTCCTGGGGAACCGGAACCGGCCGTTCCTCAAATACAATCTTGCCGGGTTCCCTTAATACTGCTGCCTTCATCATTTTTTGCATTGAATCGTCATCCTTTTCTGACGTAATTAAGAGTTTCTCTCCTCATATGTAAAGAAATCAAAGTCTGCATATCGGCGCCGGCCCGATAAATCCTGACAGCAAAGGCCAACGAACGCGCCGGTAAATGCCCAACCGAATAAAGAATTTTCATCCGATAAAGTGCTGGCATCCAAAACCGGGCCGATTGGTTGCCAACTTGTTTCATCCTTGGCAAAATAAAATTGCAACCGATCATAATCTACCTTTGCCCGTAAGTAACACCTCTGCCATTCCTTTATTGCATAATCCCGGGTTAGCGGCTCGCTAAATTTGTTACAGTCATTGGCGATGATTCCCAAGCATTTGCCCTGTTCTTCATTATGGGTAACCCGCAAATAATAAAAGTTATCCGTATTATAAAAACATATTAAACCCGCCATTTGTTGATGGTTTTGGGGGTCAAATTCCAGGCAGGTCGTGGCAGTATAGCAAAAGGCTTGCTGACGTCTGGCAACTAAGGTTTGATGATGTTTGGAACTCAAAGACTCACTGCCCCGTAATCGTAAAAAACCCGGCCTTTCTTTCAGCGTCATAAATTCCTCATTTAAAGGGATACGCAAGGTCTGGAGATGGATATTCAAATCCGGACTTTCAAAATCATCTCGGTCTGGTTGAGGTTGAAACCGGTATTCTGGCAGATCTGGGGCTACCGTTTCCAGTGTAGGATGATTTCCACCTGTCGCCAAAGTCAACCAACCGTCTTCCGTCCACACGACTTTTTGAATGCCGGTTTCCCGTCCGAGGTTAAAGCGGCCCCGAGCTGGCAAGGGCCTGCCGCAAAGGTGAACCATATACCATTCGCCAGTTTGAGTTTCTACAAGACTGGCATGACCGGCCTTTTGCAAAGGCAAAATAGAATCATCTTTGGATGTCAAAATCGGATTGCCGGGCGCCAAATCATAAGGACCGGTAAGAGATTTGGAACGGGCCAAAGTCACCGCATGACCCAATCCCGTCCCGCCTTCCGCAGTAATTAAATAATAATAGCCGTTCTTTTTATATAAATGCGGAGCTTCAACATAATCCAATTCGGTACCTGAAAAAATCTTATATACCGGGCCGACTAAGCTTTTCTCGGCAGGCGAATATTCTTGAAGTAAAATCCCGGCATGCACTTTTTTCCCCTGACGATGATCGGTCACCATATTTAGCAACCACTTGCGTCCATCATTGTCATGAAACAAAGAAGGGTCGAAGCCACTGCTATTCAAATAAACCGGATCCGACCAGTCTCCCCGGATATCTGTAGTGGTTAATAGATAATTATGGGTATCGCGAAAAATCCCCGAAAAGGATTTCACATCGGTATAAATTAAATAATAGATGCCATTGGCATATGATAAACAAGGTGCCCATATTCCTCCGGAGTTTGGGTTGCCCGTCATGTTCAGTTGTGAAAGACGATTGAGGGGACGGACAATTAGTTGCCAATGGATCAAATCTCTGGAATGATGAATTTGAACTCCAGGAAACCATTCAAAAGTCGAAGTAGCAATATAATAGTCATCACCCACTCTTAAAACTGATGGATCGGGATTAAATCCCCGTAATATCGGATTATGGATCATCTTCATGTTTTCAAATCCTCCTTGATAAAAACAACTAAACCAATTTTAGCTTTTCACGCCAGATAGGACTGTACCTTGAATCAGGTATTTCTGTCCAAAACAGTATGCGATTGCAGGCAAGATAAGCGAAAGAATTACACCGGCAAAGATGACTGATAAACTGCCGACTGACTGGTGACCGGATAGAAGCTTCATACCCAGTGGTAATGTATATTTGTCTTGGGAATTTAAATAAATTAACGGTGCAAAGAAATTATTCCATTGAGCGATAAAGGTCATAAAACCACAAACCATTATTGGAGGGACGGACATGGGAAGTATGACCTTCCAAAAAATCTGAAAACGGTTTGCCCCGTCGATTAACGCAGCTTCATCATAACTTCGCGGAATGGTTTGCATAAATTGACGAATCAAGAAAATAGAAAACGAACTTGCAAAGTAAGGGATAGTTATGGCGGTTAATGTATTAACGAGTCCCATTTTACTGATTAAAAAAAACTGGGCAACGCAAATGGATTGGAACGGAATCATAAGTCCGGTCAGTATATAGATAAACAGGAAATTTTTCCCTTTGAAATTAAATCTGGAAAAAGCATAGGCCGCCATGGCAGCGAAAATTAGTTGTACAATAGTGATTGTAACCGTAACGAACAGACTGTTAAAAATAAAGCGCCCAAATGGTACAGCAGTAAATACATAAAGATAATTGGTCCAGTTCCATTTAGTTGGGAAAAAAGACGGCGGCATCTTAAAGGAGTCCGCGGGTAACCGTAAGGACGTTGCAAAAACCCAAAAAAAAGGCAATAACATAAACGCCGCAATAAACAATAAAACGATGATTAAAATGAACTGTGAAATTCGATTGAACTTTATTTCATTTGCTGCTTTCATATTTCCTAATCACCTCGGTTATCAGATTACTCATAGTCATACGAAACCCATTTGTTCTGGAATGAAAATTGGACAAAAGTAACAATTAAAACGGCGACAAACAAGATGACGCCAAGGGTTGATGCATAACCGAAATGATATTCACCGAATCCCCGGCGGTATATATGCATCGCCATTGTAGTAGATGAAACGCCAGGACCCCCTTTAGTTAAAAAGAATGGCTCATCAAACATCTGAAAACAATTGATCAGCGTGATTGTTATCACAAAAAACAAAGTTGGCGTTAATAAAGGCAATTTGACCAGAAAAAATTTCTGGAATGCATTGGCTCCATCAATAGAAGCCGCTTCCATATATGAATCAGGAATATTCTGTAAGCCGATTAGATAATACAAAAAGGCATTCCCAATAAATTTCCAGGCGCTAAAAATTGCAACAGCCAAAAGGGACCATTTTGTACTAATAAGCCATTGGATAGCAGGCAGGTGAAGAATTTTCAAAAAATAATTGATCACCCCGAAATTGTAATCATACATAAAGCCCCACGCTATTGCCACGGAAACAGTCGTAACGGTAAGCGGAAAATAGAAAGCGGTCCGGAAAAAGCCCTTCATGAATTTGTTTTTAACAGACGTGACGGCAACTGCGAGTAGCAGGCCCAGAATAATATGCATAGGTGCTATAAACGAGATAAATTTAAGGGTGTTAATCACAACAGTTTTAAAATCAGGATCACTGAAGAGTGTTTTATAATTATCTAAACCTACAAAGCTTATAGGAGTCAGAAAATCACAGTTTGAAAAGCTAAAAATAAAAATAGTCGTTACGATGGGTATGGCGGTGAAAACAGTAAAAAATAACAACGATGGAGCAAGAAAGAGATAACTCGTGATATTTTCTTGGACTTGCCATTTTCGAAAAAGAGTCCGTTGAGAGCGATTATTCATATCTCACAAATCCTTTCATAGGTATAAATGCCTGGGGCTGTTGCAAAAGAAAACTTATTGGTAGAGATATACAATAAGACTATCGCATAATTATTGTATATCTCATTCATTTAAAGTATTTTTTCAACAGCCTCGGCACAAGAACCTATTAATCCTGTTAATTTTTATACAGATTTTTAATATTATTGATATCCGCCTTATTCTTTCGGAACTGGCTATTTTGAATGCACTGATTAATTTCATCATTCGCCTTATCCAGGGCTTCCTTAGCGGACATCTGGCCGGAATAGATGATGTTCATGTATTTGTTATAGATGAATCCTAAATCGGCATATTCTGGAGGATCTTGACTCCTGCGCCAAGTATTTTTCTGATAGGGTTCATAATAAGCCTGCCAGTTCTTTGGCACACCCAAGTCAGCGACAATCTTGGCGCCGACTACAAAATCAGCAGGCAAAGAACCTTGTTTCATAAAGGTCTCCAGGAACTTGGATTTTCCAGTCCAGCATGCTACGGCTTTGGCTTCTGCCGGATGCTTGGTGGATCTTAAAACGACAAACGAGTCAGCACCCGCGCAGGTTGTTTGCGTTTTCCATTTCGGCATGCCGGTTACCCAAATATCTTTCATGTTATTGGCCACATAGTCATTGGTAATCCATCGGCCCCACCAACCCATTGCAATACGTCCCTGCGTCATCAACTGTTGATCGTTGATGGTCGGCGAAGGCTGCGGAGCCCATCCTTTTTTAATAGCATCTTGCAAAAATTGAAATACCTCAACAGATTGGGGAGAATTGATGGCACTGGCTGACCAGTTCGAATTCAGCGGTGATGCGACGTTTGAATACAACATAGCTTGCAGACAGAAGAAATTAGTTGGAACCCCAAATGCATATTTTCCATTCACAGCAAGTTTGGGAGCCATTGCCTTTAAATCATCAATTGTCCAGTTTGCGTTGGGAATGGCTACGCCAGCCTGTTTAAACAAATCCATATTAATATTGGTGACGACGGAGTTTGCTCCGTTCGGAATGCCGTAACGTTTACCATTAACGATAAATATTTTCTGTAAATTCGTTGGAATATCTTTTAAAACCGGATCATATTCGGACTTATGTGCAGTTATGTAATCGTCAATCGGCAATGCCAGATTTCTCATCGTAAGAAGGGCGACCCCTTCCAAGCCAATATTAATAACATCCGGCGCTTGACCGCTGGCAATCATGGTTTGGATTTTCATCAAATAACCATTCCAATTGTTGGTGTCGCTAGTGATATACATGAATTCAGGTATGATATCGGGATGTTCCTTGGTAAACGCGGTAAAAACTGCTTTTTGAGTTTCAGCCATGTTTTGACCATCACTAAACAAGGCTACTTTGATTCTTACTTTTTCCTGACTTTTTGCTGTTACTAGACTACTTGCCATGACTGCGATCAAAGCAAATGTCAATAACAAAAGAACGACCGACTTTCTCTTTTTCATTACATTACCCTCTTTTCTTTTTTTATTCTAATACGGATTTACCGCATTAAAACCAAAATTAATTTCTTACAGCGCACCATCTGTGGTTGATTCGAATCCATCGTTTGAATCAGAATTTTATGTATTTTTCATAGTCTTTAAAAATAAGATAAGTAGGTTCTACATCTTCCACCAGTGATGGAAATCTGCCGGACACGGAATGAAAGCGGTTATCAACCGTGTCGTCATTGGTAGATGAAACCTCAAAAAGCATGACCTTACCGGTACCCGCTTCACCAATTAAACGATGATATTGGCCCGGTTTAAGTGTAATGCTCTCTCCCGGTTTCAATTTTATAATTTCACCAGACTTCACAGTGACTCTGGTTCCATCGATAGTTACTGTTACCGGTTCGTCAATAAATTCGCCGTTTGCATCCGATGCATGGAGTTCAACTAACAGATTGCCGCCGCCGCGGTTAATAATATCCTCCATTTTTTTCCAATGAAAATGGTACGGCAGTTCTTGTCCATCATCAACCAGCAATAATTTCTCCGCATATGGCTTTGGATATTTTTCCTTGTCATAAAAATTACCGTTTCGAAAAGCAAAAATTAAAAGACCTATTTTCTTAAAATCGCCGCTCCCAAAATCGGTGATGTCCCATCCCAGCATGTTGTCGACAATTTCTTGATGTTCGTTCCCGATTTTTTTCCAGTCATCCTTTTTCCAATAGGCAAAGGGAGGCAACGGCAATTTTCTGCTATCCATAAAATCGATGGCGCTTTGAATAATTTCATTCAACTCAGATCTTTTCATTGGTTTGATTCCTTTCACGCACAATTTTATTAATACTATTTTCTAAAACTCAACAACAGTGTAGATACCGGCATTCTTAAGCTCTAAGTGATTCGTGCTAAGAGAATACGATATCAATTGGTTCTCCGGGAAAGAATGAATCTTAACTTGTTTACATTGAAATCCAAGATCAAAAGTGATATTGACAGGATCGATTCGGTGTGTTCCTTCGTTATAGTTATAATTGATAACATGCAACACATAGCCGTTTTTGTTTTGATGAACCGCAACGCCTACTTTATCGCATTCGTGAGTGCTGATAATTCCTTTTTTATCGGAAAGGCTTTCTACAAGCTGATTCATCTCGTTACTGGGAACATTTTTATAGCCGGCAAGCTTTTTTACGGTCCGTGCCAATGTGATCACTTCATTATCATTTTTACCATGATTTAAAAGGGCAGCTGCAGCATCATCACTCAGCATGAATGCCTCCGGAACGATTATCTTCTTATACTGGCTCAGACGCTCTGCAGTCAATGGTTCATCGGGGCTTACATAGATTACATTATATAAAACATTCTTTTCACTTAGCTTTTGCACTAAATTAAAAAAGTTCCCGAAATCACCGGATGTGCCAAAAGCTCCTTGCTTTCCCAATTCTTCACCGGGGGCAAATTCAACTTTCACGACGGTATGATCCGTCGGCTCCATCAAAAAATTTTCATTAGCCGAGAGTGCATCATAGATGACTGCTATATCCGCAACGGGATTCTTCGGAAACAAATTTTCATGAGAATCAAGCCAGTTCCCAAGTTGCTTAAGTATCCTTAAATCAGGCCAAAAAGCATCTTTTTCCTGATTTTGCAGCCATGAACCATAAGGAAAAGCTATATGGAATCCGTGGGCCATGGGTTCAAGTGCAAATAAGATGAACCGATCATGAATATTGTTCTTGATATCGCGAAGCATATCCCGGACATACTGGTTTGGATCTTCGACAAAACAGGATTCCTTACCATTAAGCCACCCAAATGCAAATTTGTACCAGCCGTCTTGTCTAAGCTGAATTTGGGTTTTTTCGCCAGCCAGAATATCCAGGTGCTTTTTGCAATTCCACGAAAAAGGATAGCACTGAAAAAGGTTTGCCGTGACCTTCATGGCTTGTCCCCTGGTTCGTAGCGAATATTCCTTGATATGAGCAGAAAGCTCTCTGACAACCATTTCAATACTCGCCATTTGCATATCGGTGAAGGCGCGGAATAAGGGAATCTTCCATCGTTCATTCCCGTTACAACCGACAAGATCCTTATCCTTATATCCTTTTCCGAGTAAATATTGCCGGTAATTAAAGTTTGCAATATCCCCGGCGTCAGCAGGCAAAGGGATATGATGTTCGGCAATATAAAGTCTGAAATTGTCCACACATTCATTACAGAAACATCCTGCATTCTGAAGCACGTGTTTTTGGGTGTCATATTCATCGATATGCAAGCCGCCGGCACCAGCATCCGACATCATCTCAGTATCCCGTTTCATGTATGATAAATAAGATTTTTTGGCGGAACAAGGAGAATAACATTTATGGTCATGCTCAGGCGCCATTAACCAAGCGGAAAGAATATTTCTTCCTTCCAACGATACTGCCCTAAATTCGTCAAGGAAATCAGTTACTTTGTTACCTTTATAATCCAAGAGTCCATCGGGAAAATATTTATCCATCGGATTAAAAAGTTTCGGATATTTATTGGTGGAAAGTTCACTCATACCAACATATTTTTTATTTTTAGAAGCGCCTCGTAGGATATTGAGGGCTAAAAGTTCCGACTCATCTTCATTCAATTCGGCACCGAACTCCCACAACTGCGCCTTCCACAAAACCGAAAATACAGTAATCCCTCTTTTGGCACACTCATGGCAGAATTCTTTATCATTCATGAAACCGTAAAGCCTTAATCGGGGAGGCGTCGGATCATTGGCCTCACGGTCAAGATACGGCAAACCAATCGCGCCGCTGCCAAGGCAAGACCATATCAAGGTATTAGCATTTATATCCACAATATCTTCTATCATATGCATGTTTTTTATAGGAAGGCTTGGATGATAATTCCACATGTCTCTGTACCAACCCATAAAATATAAACCTCTCAACAAAAGCATCACCTTCCTTAAACTTAAATTAGTTTTGTTTTTAGCTCGGTATAGTCCAATTCAAAACAGCCATTCGATTTCTTAATTTTAATCTACCCCCCCTTTTGTAAGTTGTTATTTTCAAAATCCATGCACAAGCAATTATCTATTCAGGTTTCCCTCCCGAATCAAATGAATTTAAGGATTCACGAATAATTAAACGAGGTTCATAGAGATAATTCTCTTTCCGGGTAGTTTTATCAAATGACAACAAAATTTCCACGCCCTTATAAATAGCCTCTTCAATTGGTTGATAAACAGTCGACAAAGGGGGACGCATGAACTGTGCCGTATCGATGTCATCGTAACCGATAATTGAAATATCTTTAGGAATAGTTAAGCCCATTTTGTAAATTATTGCATATACAGCTATTGCTTTAAGATCATTCGACGTAAAAATAGCAGTCGGCCGATTATTCGATTTTAGCGCTGCCGTCAAAGAAAGCATCTTTCCTTCCTTCCATTCTTCCTCTGTATAAACAAATGTTAATCTTGGGTCAAGCGGACAACCTGCTTTTGCCAATGCAAACTCAAACCCTTGACGCCTTTCTACTTCGGCCGGAGTAAAATCAGAGGTCGCAAAGGCTATTCTTGTATGGCCCGCTTTTAGAAGATGTTCCGCAATCATAACACCTCCGGCAAAATTGTTAAAAGTAAGTGAAGGGATATTATATCCAACAATCTTCCGATCAACAGATACAACCGGAATTGTTCCGGAAACGGCGAAATTCACGATATTGGTCAAATCATTTGAACCGCCAATACTAAGTAAATAATCAACTCTGCGTTCTTGGAAAAAATCAAAAAGAAATTGTTCTATTTTAGGATCATTATCACTATTACAAATTAAAACCGCATATTGTTGTGAACGGGCAAATTTTTCTGCTGCCCAGCAAGCATTGGCGTAAAAAGGATTACGAATATCAGGGACTAAAACGCCAATCGTATGTGTTTCCTGCTTCGCCAAATTTACGGCTAAAGCATCCGGCTTATATTTGAGAAGATCAATTGTGTCCAAAACTCTTTTTTTCGTAATTTCTGAAACGGGTCCACTGTCATTTATTACTCTCGAAACTGTACTCTTTGCCACGCCAGCAAGACGGGCCACGTCGTCAATGGTAATTCGCAAAAGGCCACCCTCTCCTAATCAATTTTAAATTTTTATAAATCAAGTCGGTATTACTCCTATTAAAAAACCGGTTCCTCATCCATTTCTGCTGAAATTATGGCTCTTTTATAGTTGCAATATCATTGAAAAATTGATGGCCTATCTGATTAACGCCAGCTCACCATAACATTTTAACGCTCTATTGACAAAGAATTATGAATTCAATTATCTTGATTCAATAGAACCGGTTCCACATATATTATAATTCATTACAACGGATTAAAATCCTCCTGTTCCATAAAATTTTTATTGATATGCACTATTTTAGGTTGATATTCTATTTGATACTTGACATAATGATTCATTTTTGTTTCACTTCATTTGAAATAATTTAAAGCTACCAAAATGAAGGTCGTCAAAACTTAAAACAACTATCATAAATTCTAGTAATAACTATTTCAGCACTAATAATCCAAGAGTCCCAAGCCGTATCGAACTTTTTCGTATTTCCTCAGTCTTTCATTTTTCTATACAATAAAGGGTATTATTTTTTCTATACTCAGTTTGTCTATCCGTTTAAGAACCGGTTCTTCCCAAACATTTCTCTTTTTATTATAACAAATATCATAAAATGTCGATTATCCTTTAGAATTCAATAGTTTATAGTTGATTCATAATTTTTATTATTAGTCAGTTAAAACCAAATATTCTACATTATGAAACCGGTTCCATCAAAACAAAAAGTTTAATGCTTGAACAATAAAAATTGCTGACTTAACAAAACTGTTATTAAATGTCTAGATAAAGAAGGAATGTTTACAACATTAGAGAAAGAATTTGATACGTTTGAGGGTTAGGCCTTCACCATTCCCAGTACTTTGGGGCAAGGGACGAGCATAGTTCTCGAATTACCGATTATTTGAGCAAATAAAGAATAAGAGGTTTCTCATGTTGAAAATCATTTTGGTTGACGATGAACCCATTGTCCGTTTAACCATTCAGACGTTGGGGGTTTGGCAAAATTATGGCTTTCAGTTTGCCTTTGAGGCGGCCAATGGTCAGGAAGCGTTGGAACAGCTGAAATCCGACGACAGTATTGATATTGTTCTAACCGATATCAGTATGCCGAAAATGAACGGCCTTGAATTAATCCGGCAGGTTAAAACCATCAATCCGAATATCCCCATTATTGTGCTGAGCGCTTATAATGATTACCCCTATGTCAGAGAAGCCTTTAAGCTCGGAATTCAGGATTATATTTTAAAATCCGATTTATCCTTGGAATCCCTACTAAAATTGTTTGAAAAAGTCAAAGAAAATATTGATACAACGAACCGTCATTTAAAAGAAATCAATGATAACACCATCTTACTAAAACAAAAAATGATCGAGGATTTATTGACCGGTGTCCGGATAAACGCCATCCGGGAAAAATTGGAATCATTGCAGATTAAAATCAAAAACGCCAATAATGTCGTTTGTCTTTTCGATGTGGATGATTATAAGTTACTGGAGGAAAAATATGATAATGAAATCCTGGCCAAGATCAACAATTCGATCATAAATATTTTTTCGCAAAAAATCACTGAATACAATATTGGAGAGACGCTTTGCCTTTCCAAAGGACGCTATGTTCTAATCGCCAGCTTTGAAGGTGAACACAGTTCCGCGGTAATGTTTCAAAAGCTGAATCAATTCATCAATGATATCAAATATTCCTTATCGGAACTACTGAATATTTCGGTAACGGTAGGGGTCAGCGCTTTTGCCGACGGGCTTGAAACCATTCCTTCCCTTTATCGGCAAGCAGTTCAAACGATTCAATTTCGCCTCATTTGGGGGAAAGGCAAAACCATCAATCAACAAGATATTTTAAATATAACAAATACTGCTCAAATAAATATTTCCTCGTTTAAGAAAGAGCTCACTGCAGCGATCGAAGGTTTGGACACCTCCCAGGCTCAATCAATTTTAAATAATTTCAAACAATACATCATCGGGCTAAATACAGCCAAGATCAATGTGGTTTATAGTTTATATATTGAAATCATTTATCACGTTCTCAATTATTTAATTGGAAAAGACCTCCATCCGGATGATGTTTTGAACCAAGAATTGGACTTTTATCATCAAATTAATGAATATGAAACAATTGATGAGATAAATCAATTTCTTGAAAGCATTCTCCTAAAAATCATTGAGGAATTAAAACAAAAGAAAGAGAATATTCCTTTAAAATTAAAAAAAGCCCGGGAATATATCCGGGCGCATTATCATGAAAATATCAGTTTAAAATCGGTAGCGGAATATCTCAATGTGAGCGAAGCTTATATAAGCCGCATGTTCACCAAAGAGATGGGGGAAAGTTTTATTAATTATGTGACCAATTTGCGAATCGAGAAAGCGAAAGACCTACTTAAGAACTCCAATTTATCCATTAACGAGATTAGTGAATTGGTCGGCTATTATAACCAGGAACACTTCAGCCGGGTTTTTAAAAAACATGAAGGTTGTAGCCCTAATAAATATAGGTAAAATCCAAGTTGTTATTTAAACCCCTGCTTCATATACCCCATTAATGAACTCGGAGGCGCACATGAATATCGATTTATCGGGCAAGATAGCAATCATAACGGGAGCGACAGGTCAATTAGGAAGAGTAATGGCTCATACTTTAGCTGAGTGCGGTTCCGATATTGCAGTTCACTATTTACACAATGAAGAAAATGCTCTGAAACTATTGGAAGAAATTAATGTCCTAGGAAGAAAGGCTGTAGCCGTTCAAGCCGATGTTACCAATTTTGATTCCGTGCTAAAAATGCGGGATCAGGTTATCGAAACACTTGGCGCGCCGGACATCGTTGTCAACAGCGCGGTGATCCAATATCAGTGGAAAAACATCTTGGATCAAGATCTTGAAGATTACGAAAGCCAGTTCCGTTCCTGCGTCATGCAGAACGTCCACATGGCCAAAGCATTTATCCCACCAATGATTTCTAAGAAACGAGGCAGGTTTATCGGAATTAACACCGAATGCGCCATCCAGACACTCCCAACCCAGTCGGCTTATGCAGCCGGTAAAAAGGGAATGGACGCCATTTTCCGAGTTCTGACCAAAGAGATTGGTGAACATCAAATTACCGTCAATCAAGTAGCACCGGGTTGGACCATCAGTGAAAAGGACCGCCGGGATGGAGTCCGGCCTGAAAATTCTTATGAGTCAAAAGTTCCCTTGAAAAGGAGAGGTACGGATCAAGAAATTGCCAATGTAGTGGCTTTTTTAGCGTCGGATCTCGCCAGTTTCATTACCGGAGCTTATATCCCAGTATGCGGCGGAAATGTAATACCGGGAATATAACAACAAATGACTCCATAACCTAACGCATAAAAAGAATTGGCGAAGTGACTGGTGGTACCTCTTCTGCTTTCCAATACAACAATTGACCATAAAGAACATGAAGCTCATGAGAGCATGAAGTTATTTCTGTCAAAGTTTTGGATTTCTTCATGTCCTTCATGACCTTCATGGTAAAAACAAATTATTTCAACATAAATTCATTTATTTCCGCTTGATGGCCACACCCTCTGCCGTAATGTTTACCGGTTTCCCGTAAACATTCAAAAGAACCGCATCGCCCTCCAGAACTTTAAAAACGGCTTCCTCCTTGGTGACCGTCACTTCTAACAATGAGCCGGCATAGGTAATTTTAAACTGGAAAGACTGCCATTGTTTCGGCAATGTTGGATTGAAAATTAACGTCTCGCTATCGGTACGAAGTCCCCCAAAGCCGGATATCATACTAGCCCAGACCCCGGCCGCCGACGACGAATGGATTCCCTGCTCCGTGTTACGGTTGTAATTATCCAAATCCAACCGGGCGGCATACGCTAAGAAGTTATACGCTTCATCCGATTTACCTAATTCAGCCGCTAAGATCGCATGTAATGAAGGAGATAAAGACGATTCATGGGAAGTCCTGGCTTCATAAAATTCATAATTGGCTTTTTTCTCCTCCATGGTAAAGTCCTGGCTAAAGAAGTATGGCAAGTTAAGAAAGTCCGGCTGTTTGATCATATTGAAACGGAAAATCTTGATATAGGCCCAATGCTTATAGATTGGAACCTGGGACATAGGAATACTTTTAACATCAACATGGGGTAAATCAAAGTACCCGTCATGTTGTTCATAGATACCGGTTTCCTCATCCTTTAAAATGCGCATTTTATCGGCCATCCGCTTCCACTCCGCGGTTTCTTCCGAAGACAGTTGCACTTTCGTTACGGCCTGCTCATAAAGTTCCGGAGCATTTTGTTTCATTTCATCCAGTACTTCCAGCGTATAGTTGAACATCTTCTTCCCCAGATAATTGGTGTAACAGTTATGATTGACCATCATATGGAACTCATCCGGACCCATGACCCCGTAAAAACCGAAGTCGCCTTTTTTCGGGCTCCATCCGCCCCAACTGGCCATGCAGCGGCACATTTGCAACAGCATCTCTATTCCCTCATTGTAAAGGAAGTGTTTATCTTTGCAGACTTTGTCGTAATGCCAGATCCCATAAAATATGGCTTCATTCTGATGGATTTCCAGTTCAACATGTTGCCAGGTGCCCATTTCTTCAACTCCGGTTAAGGTAGCGAAAGGATAGCGAGCGCCTTCCAGATCAACCCGTTTGGCGTTTTCTAAAGCCTTGGGAAGATAATGATAGCGATACATCAACAGTTTCCGGGCGATCTCCGGATTGAGGAACATATACATCCGGAGACAATAAATCTCAGTATCCCAGAAGTTGACTCCGTTATATACCTCGCCGCCGAGCTTACAAAGAACATTGCGCCGGTCGCTCTCCCCGTGATAGTTGATAAACATCGCATACAAGGAATATCTTACTCCCTGTTGCAGCTCGGGATCGCCCCCGATTTCAATATCCATCCGCCGCCAAAAATCAGCCCAACAATTGTTATGTTCCTCAAGTTCCTGTTCATAAGTTGCCCGGCTGTATTTGCGGGCCATGTTGAGACCGTCCGCCCAGGCTTGCTCTTGCTCCGTGTCACCCGTCTGTTCCCAATAATTTACCGCAATCTTATCAAAGGAAGTGGCTTGGTTTTGGGTGAGTTTCAAGCTAAATTCGGCCCCGATAAATTTCTCCCGTTCCACAGTTTCCGGTTGGATGGCCTGGCTGGAATCCAACCGGAAGCTGGAAAACAGTTTGATGCCGCTGCGCCGGGTGCGCGCCTGAATCGCAAATGCCTCTCCGATCTTCGCTTTCCTTTCACAGGTCCAGAAATTCAAATCGGCGTTCTTTTCGATGCTGGAACCGGTCCCTTGGGTTTGATCCCAACCGGCGGCCAGTTCATAAATTGTATCAAAATCCAGGCCGGAACATATTTTTACTTCGCCGGAGAAATTCAACGGTTCAAAAATAACCCGTTGACATCCCATGGCCGTATTGACAATATTAGTAAACCGTAAAAAAGTAATCCGCAGTTGTTTGTTCTTGGATGTCGTCCAAACAAATTCCCGTTTTAAGGTGGCGTTACGCAAATCGAGGGTTCTCTTAAAATTCGAAAATTTCACCTTGGCCAAATCCAGCTCTTCCCCATCGATGTTGATCCGGGTGTATAGCCAATCCACTGCATTGATCATGGTGGCGCCCTCGGTGATAAAGCCTTTAAATACTTGAGGGTACTTAATGTCCATCATATCGTACAACTGACTGAAGTAACTGCCCAGAAGGTGATCCCCGGAGTAACTTTCCTCGAAATAACCCCGGACGCACATAAATTCATTGGCCACCGAAAAAATTGATTCAGCCAGTCTAGCCTTGGCCGGATCAAACCCTTCCTCAACCACCAACCAGGGGTCAACTTTAAAATATTTTTCGGAAGTTTTAAATAAATGCATCGTCAATGTCCTCCTAATATAACATTATGTTCAGACTGGATTATGGGCCTTCTATAAGGGCCATGGATTTACAGGATTAAAGTTAATAAAAAGGCTCTGTCCTAGATAATTGTTGACAAACTTCTTATTGCCGCGATGCATGCCAACCGGAGGCTGAAGCCGTCCGGCTACAAGATGGAAGGACCCTGAAGGGACCTAAGACGGGATGAAATATTCGGTCCATATTAGCCATGGAAGGCTTACATCTTGTAGCCGGGTTGTTTACGACCCGGTTGACGACGAAGGCTACAAATGTTTATAAATGGTATTTTTCCACTCGATCATATACATCTTGCAGCGTTCCCTGAAACGGTCCCGGCGTTTCCATTTTTATAGAGACCAAAGCCGCGGCGAATTTTAGCGATTCGGCCACATCATGCTCCATCCGCCAGGATAAATAGGCCGCAAACGTGGTATCGCCCCGGCCGGTTCGCCCAACCACACTACGATTGGAAAATTTTTCGTAATAAGTTTTGCCGTTCACTCTAGCCAAAACGCCCTCCGCCTGGGTGATAACCGTCTCCGGACAGCCCCACTGTTCAAAGGTAATAGCGGCTTTTTCCAAATCATCCGTTCCGGTAAGAACCTTAGCTTCTACCACGTCCAATTTTACTTTACTCATTTGTTTCACGATCGCTTGTTTCCCGGGGACATCTTTAAAAGCAATTTCCCGGGTTAGCGGATCGACTTGCCTGACAAAACTCTGCATATCGGCAGACAGGTTATACCCTTTGCCTTTTAAACCCAAAATCAAGTCCATATTGAATTCCTGATCGGAAATGCCGGCCAAATGCAGATATTTGGTTTCCAAAGGCGGAATCTCTTCCAGCCCAAAGAGTCCGGCGCTTTTTTGCAATAGTAAACGTCTCTCGTCGACATTGGCTGTGGGATGAATGACCACCGAATATGATGTTTCAACCGCCGGGATGACGAATGTATCGATAGCCAATTCTTGCATTGGTTTGAGTATTGCGTTATCTTTTTGGGCCATCTTGGTAACCACGGCGACCTTGTTGCCAATCCGAGCCGCCACCATCGCCCCGCATAAAACAGCGCTGCCGGGAGAAACCTTGGTTTCTCCTTGATAAGGGGTTATTTCGTCAAAACACATATGTCCTAAAAATGTAATATCATAAGTATTCATATTTCTCTCCGCTTCAAATAAAAGTATGTGATTATAAAGTTAACTCAGGTGATTCATTGAAGAATCAGTCTGTCTAAAAACGACTCACCCTCTTGCTCCCTCTCTATATAGAAGTAATTCAATGAAGTTGTCTCAATAGAGAGGGAAGAACGGTTATTTTCAGGATGCCGGAAACACAAAAAATGCAATAGGTACTATGTTTCGAGCCCCTCTCTATGGACTGGGGGATTTGATTGCTTCATGATAGAGAGGGGTCAGATCAGACGAGTTATTTAGCAAAATTTGATGTGGGTGAGTTGTTTTTTGGCGGTTTGCTGAATCAACTTGATAATCAATTAAAAGTATTAAAACAAAACCCTGTCGCTTTAATCATTTTCAATTGGAAAATATAAGGTATATGGTTCATCTTCCACTTCGTAAAGCGGAATGAATTTAATTGTTTCTACCTGACCCACCGTTCGAAATTGCGGTCCCCTGTCGCTACGGTGGATCCGTTTATATTCAAAGCATGGAGTCAGAAACGTTTCCGGTTTGTTCCGGTTTCCCTTGAGGGCTTTTTCCCTCGGATATAATCCGGCTAACACCACGGGTCCATTCATAAAAGCCGCCAAGTCCGGTCTATCGGGCAACGAAACCAACTCCAACGATTTTGGAAAAACCAGGTGAATTTTGTCGTCGCGCCAGATGCGATGAATCACACAGACCTTTGAAGGATTGTATGAAACAGACTCTTTAACCCCATTGATCTCGATTAGGGGTTCACCCTTCACCCACCCTGGGATTCTTATCTTTAAGGTAAACTCCACCGGGCTGTCACAATTCATTGTTAAGTCCCAGACATCCCGATCGAAATGAAAATAATCCATATCACAGGGGAAAGAATCTTGAATACTCTGGAAATTGTGACCCATTGAATCGCGATCGTCCAACGTCAGTTTTATCGATACACCATTGTGACGCCAATTGGTTTCCGTCGGAAGATATTGGGTTAAAACCAAACCCTCTTGATCTTCATACCAGACCTGCCTACCGTGGTCTGAATGGGCCTGAACCAATGAGCCATGGCAGCACCAGAACGTTTCGGTAGGAGTACCCCACTTTTTAACGGATCCGGCCTCCATCGGCAAATAGTAACAGACCATTCCGGTTTTTGGATTTTGTTGCGCCAGTATTCCATTATATAAATTTCGTTCCCAATAATCGGCAAATGTTGCATCTCCGGTCCAGCGCCATAAGAAATCAGCCAACCTCATCATATTAAATACGGTGCAATGTTCCTGATTGTCGTTGCTGAGACGTGCTGCCAATTGCCCGGGCGGAGTCCAGCACTCTTCGCAGGTTTGGCCGCCGGTGCAATAATATCCCCGTTCAATAACTGCCAAACGCCAATATGCATCAACGACTTTCCGCCAATACGAATCCCCGGTGACCTCATAGGCCCTGGCCGCGCCAAGTACTTCAGGAATCGTCGTATTAGCGTGTTTATTAGTCAAAACATCCTCTCCGGCAATCAAACGGTGGAATAAGCGGGGTCTATCATAGCGCATCATTAAATTAAGGTGTTCTTGTTGTCCGGTAATATGGTATAAATCAGCCCAAACTTCAAGCATTCCACCGGTTTCATTGTCAAGGATATCGTCAAGCTGCCCGCGGCTAAACTGCTCCGTCCAGCGATGAAACCAGCGGCTCCATTTGACGACCACATCCAGCGCCTGTTCATTACCAGTAAGGGTATAGACGCTTAATAGCCCCATCAATGTTTTGTGCAGAACATACTGCGGAGCCCAAACTTTCTTCCCTTGAACCAGCCAATCCAGATACTTCTCCGGAATTGAACCCGCCCATTCCCCACCGTTCTCTTTTTGGCATTTGGCGATCTCGCCTACAATCCAATCCGCTTTCCCTTTTAACTCATGGTCTTGGGTCGTTGCAAAATAATTGGCGGCGGCTGAAAGCCAATGTCCTAAGAAATGTCCTCTGATTTGGCAGGTAGGGGATTCCCAACCCCAATGACAATCCGAGGGATGATGATCCGGCCCCCAAAGCCCCGCTGTGAGGTAATGGTTTTGCAGCAGATTTTTACTGGAAAGGCTGAGCATATACTGCCGGTTTATTTCCGATCTCTGCGTAAATAAACTTTCCCGCAAACTGGTCGAGCCGTATGGAAGACTTAGATATTTCGGTTTCATATTTTTCTCCCAGGAATAATGCAAATTTCAGCCTTTAATGGCACCGGAAAATGCACCGGTGGCGATATATTTTTGAAAAAATACAAAGACTAACATCGGTATTAGTGCGGCTATCATAATGACTGCACTTTGAGTCGTATCGGGAATACCGTATTCACCTTGAATCATAGCGATACCAATAGTAACGGTACGCATCTCCATTCTTTGGAGCAATAACAAGGAAAACGGCAATTCATTCCACATTGATTGAAAACCGATAATGATTAAGATCCCCATCATCGGCAGCGCCATGGGTGTTGCAATCCGGGTTAATATACTCCAGGTGTTTGCGCCGTCGATACGGCCAGATTCGATGATTTCATAGGGTAATGTATTAAAATATGAAGCCATGATATAGGTTCCGAACGGAGCAAAATAAGCCGTCCAAACCAGAATTACGCCCAAATAATTATTGGTTAAATGAAACTTGGCGCATAATTGAAATATTTGCATAGATAACAGCATCTGAGGGAAGATCATCAAAAAGAGCACGATCAAAAATAACGGTAACCGCAAGCGAAACCGCAACCGCCCAAATGCAAAGCCTGCCATAATACAAACAAACAAGTAAAAAACCATTGCCGCCGGAATAAGGATGATATTATTCAGAAAATAGTATAGCAAATGACATTGTTCGATTGCCACTTTATAATTATCGATGACCCAATGGACCGGTAGTAGAACACGGTTGTTGGCATATTCATTGAGTTGTTTAAAACTGGTTATAAATACGTGATAAAGTGGATATATCGATACCAAGGCAAAGAAAATCAATACAATATAAATAGTAACTTTTATTTTCTTATTCATTTTCTGGCCGCCTCATTAATCTGATTTGCATTATTGCAATAATTGAGCAGATAAAGAAGAGAACTACCGCCCAGGCGCTGGCATATCCCATTTTCCCGTTAATAAAACCAAGACTATAAAGCCCATATTCCAAGGTATACGTACTATATCCGGGTCCGCCGTGACTAAAGGCATAAATAAACGAAAAGGCGCGGGCTACATTTTCAATAACCGACATGACAACCAAAAACTCAATATTAAACCGGATGGATGGTAAGGTAATCTTCCAAAAAGTGGTCCACCAACCGGCACCGTCAATCCGTGCCGCTTCATACAATTGCTCATCAATTCCGCCCATAGCCGCTAAAAAATAAATGGTGCCAAACCCGATTCGCATCAAAATACTATATATTAAACCTAAGGAAAATAAAGCTAAAAAAGGTCGATTCAACCAATCCAAAGCCCAAGTCTGTAAACCGGCCATTTGCAATAAACTGTTTAAAGGGCCATTTGATCGTAAAAACAGGTTAAAAACCATCCCCAAGATTACATAACCCAAAACGTTGGGTAAATAAATAATGCCTCTGAAAAATTTCCAGCCTTTAAGACCGCCCCGTAACAAAGCCGCCAAACATAACGGTATAAATACACCGCCTGGGATGAACAGAAGTAAAAACAAGGTATTCTTTATGGACTGCCAAAACCTTTCATCTTGAAACATGGTGCTAAAATTATCAAAACCAATCCAATTGACCAAACCGAAACCTTTCCAGTCGGTAAAACTATAATAAAAATTGGAAACCGCCGGGAACAGGATAAATACAAATGTAAGAACCATCAACGGTGTGATTAACCAATACGCATCCCGTTTTTCTTGAGTTTGCAAGTTCATTTTTCTCAAAGCCATCAAACTCCTTAATCAAAAGACATAGTGGCGGGTTTTATACCAAGTTTGCATTCAAACGTCTATCCAATTATGAAACTGGTCTAATGAACCAAGGTTCATTAAAATATATAAGTTGCTTCTTCATTTATTATTCAATTGAAAGCAATGTGGTATTAGGCGCCGCTTTCATTCCCGAACCGGGAATGAAAGCGGTAGGTAACTAACTTAAGAGTCGAAGTGATTATTGATGATGTTGGGATGCAATTTTATCCATTTGTTCAGCATACTTAGTAGGATTAATTTCCCCAGTTATGATTAATTGTTGGTTAGCTGCGATAAACTCATCTTCAAACGCACCGATATACATGGTTAAGAAATCTTCGGAAGTATTCTTCTTAAGATAACCGGCGATATCTTTTAAAACCGGGTATCCTAAAGATGCAGTATCCAGGCTGGTATTCGGAGATAATGCGCCGGTAGCTGCTACAAAGGTTTGGGCTCCTGCGCCCCGGGCGTAAAACTCGGCGTATTTTTCAGCCATAGCCTGGTTTTTAGACCAAGTCATGACCCCATAGCCGATACCAACGGGTTGGAATGATTGCATATCCTTGTTCTTAGCTTCGGGGAAGTTGATCGTTGGGAAATACCCGACATTCTCCTTGCCAAGAGCATTGCCAAATGCATACCAGTTGCCGACATCAGAAAGCAAACCGCAGAAAATAGCGCCTTTACCGGCGGCAAAGTTATTAATGGCATCCATAAAGTAGGGAATAGAAGCGCCATTCGGATCAAAATAACCTTTATTTTTCAATTCTACCATCATCTCAGCTGCTTTTTTGAATGCGGCATTGCTGGCAAAACCTTGTTTTCCATTCTGTAAGCCGTAAACATCTTTACCGTAAACATTGGCAGCTAAACAACGGAACATAAAGTCAGCCGTATAATCCCTAACTCCACCGGTAATCGGCACGATTCCGGCAGCTTTTAACTTTTCACAAGCCGCCAAGAAGGAATTCCAATCTTTGGGAGCTACATTGGGGTCAAGGCCGGCTTTTTTGAATAAAGCTTTATTGTAATAAAAACCGAAACCTTGGGAGGTCATGGGAATTAATTTGATGCCGTTTTTAAGGTCACGTTTGGTGGCAGCGACTTTCCAACTATCTTCCGGAATTTCTTTGCGCCAGGATTTAATATACTTGTCCAGTTTCACTTCAAATTGATCCAGTTCATACACATCGCCTCTTCCACCATGCAGCAAGGCTACATCCGGTCCTTCATTGGCTTGGGCGGCAGCGCGTAATAAATTATAATATTGATCCATCGGTTGTGATACATGATTAACCTTAACATTGGGATATTTTTGCATAAACATGTTGTCTATTTTAACCATAGTTGGGTGCATACCCGGGTCGGCATACTTAAAATCCCAAACGGTTAATGTAATTTGTTTTGCTGCGTTAACTGTGCTTAAACCACAAACCATTGCAACAACGAGTCCAAACAACAATAAACCAGATACAAACTTCTTAGTTCTCGACATTCATTCTTCCTCCCCAAAATTATTTAGTGTCAACAAGCTTGAAGTGATAAATCCGACAGTTTAAACGATTGGCTCGAAAATCACCTCCTTGATACTAAATGCACTAACTATTTAGCAATCAATCAAGATGTTCACATTTATTATACCAGTTAAACAAGATGTTCCACAGCTGATAGGCGTCATGAATTATAGTAAAATACTGGTATAGACCCATGATCAACGTCATGGATCTTGTCATTTAGCCATCACAGAGTCATTTTTAGTGTTCATGTTTTGGGTTGACAATGAGACTTCATTAATCTGTGCAACAACTTCCTTCAGTTTCTTAAAAAAAAAATAGAGTGAAGATATGCCGGGATGCTTTTTTAGAGCGTTTAGCCAATTTACCGGTTTCTACAGCGATTATACCAAACCCTTTGCGTGTTCTCCGGCTCTTGCCGCTTCGATGGAAGTATTTAGCGCCAATAAGGTTGTTTGTTCAGCTATTTCAGTTATTTCTGAAGTAATTTGTCCGATTTCTTTTCGGAATTAATAGAAATACGGATTAGCTAAGCTGGTCACGATCATAAACAGACCCATGGCAATTGTCATGGGTCTGTTTATTTTTTTAAATAATACTATTGATGAAGACTTATTTTAAATAGTTCCAGATTTCCCCCTGGTCCACGGTATTAAAATTTTAATAACAAACCCCTGATTGGGCTTAGATTCAACCTCGAATCGACCTTCCAAATCTTTTACTCTCTCCTGTATGCCGGTTAATCCACAACCCAACTTAATATTCGCTGTTCCCAACCCGTTATCCCTAACCGTAATACTGATTAATTTATTTTTCAGATGAACATTGATAAACACATGGTTCGCTTGTCCATGCCGAAAGGTGTTGGTTAATGCTTCTTGAATTACCCGGTAAATCAACCAATCAATTTCTTCGGTCAAGCTATCCGGTAAATCAGGCATATGAGCCGAAACTTCAATTCTGGTTACTTCCGAAAAAGCTTTGATTAAGGTTGCAATCGCCTGGAGATGACTGACTTCAATAGGGGGACGTAGTGCCCTGACTGCCCGTCTAACTTCAGCCAAAGCTTCTCTGGCTTGTTCTCTGCCGCTATCCAGTTTTTCCAATACCTGATCCTGCCCGGCGATAATTAACTCTCGCGTATAATCAAGCACTGCAATCAGGTTTGTCAACATATATCCGACGGAATCATGGATCTCACGTGAAATACGGTTCCTTTCATTCATGATACTCTCCCGCTGATGGCGCACCGTATAATCCTGAAGTCCCAAATTGGCTTCAACCAGACGAATATTCGACTGATGAAATTGTTCAACTTGTGAAGAAAGCCGAGAGACCCGGTCCAATAATACCCGAATCAAAATACCGCATATTATCGCAATAATACACTCTCCCCAAGGGAGAACAAAATCAGCAATTCTTGGGCTTAGATGGTAATAACCCCAAGTCTGTTTGGTTAAACATCTTTCCCACGTCATTAACGAAATTAAAAACAGACTGGAACTAATTCCAATCCAGGTTGACGCGACTAAAAATATCTCAAATAAAATAATTGCAATCAAAGGAGCATAGATTGGCATTTGTTCAGGCATTGAATTCATAACGACTAAAGCTAACAAACTCCGCAAAACGAAACCCAAAACCATAATCCAATCGATAGTCAAGCAATGAATAATAACAACCAGACTCGCTGAAACAATTAAGATAATGAAAAATTGAGTTTCCCAATAGGGAGGAACTCCAACCGGTTTGGATAATAAAAAAAGATTCCATGCCAAACTGTAAACCAATAGATTAAGAACGACCGCCCCGATATGAAGAAGATATGAAGATCGCATAATAGGATCCTCCGACTGATAATTTTAAATAACACCGTGCTCTATCGCATATTTCACAACCTGAACCCTGTCTTTTAATTCAAGTTTGCTATAAATGTTGCTCACGTGATTCCGTACCGTGCCCTCAGTCAAATATAGCTTCTCGGCAATCGCTTTATTATCGTGTCCTAATGCCAATAACCGGAAAACATCATATTCTCTCGGTGTTAACAGCTTTTGAATGTTTGGATCCATATTCAACTGTCCTACCGATGCCGGGATGGTATTCAATTTATTAATTAATTTAGCTGCCACATCGGAAGCCATTAATACCCCACCGTTATAAACCGTTAAAATAGCAGCTTCTACCTCCGCAGGCTGAATATCTTTTAAAAGATATCCGGCCACACCCAGCTTTAATGCCTCAAAAACGTACTCGTCATCGCTAAAAGTTGTCAACATAATAATTTTCGACTGCGGGCAACTTTCTCGGACCTTCCTGGAGCATTCAACCCCATCCATTACCGGCATTCGAACATCCATTAATATAATATCGGGAAGATATTGGATGGCAAGCTTTAAGCATTCCTCTCCGTTACTTGCTTGTGCGACAACTTTAAGGTTTTGATTACGTATTTCCAATATTGATCCTAAACTTTCCCGGAAAAGCTTTTGATCATCGGCCAGCAATATCCTTATTGGTTCCGTAAAGACTCCTTCTTTCCGTTGAAACATTATGAGTTAGGGTTACTAAAAAGTCTGAAATACCCATTAATATTTGAAAAATAGTCAAATATCTTCCAAAAAATTACATGAAAAAAACAGTATAGACATAAAAACCTTGTATTGAAATAATTCAGCGAACTCACCCTTTTTTGTTTTCCCTCTCTTTCGACGACGAAACAGAGGGAAAAAAGGTTTTCTCAAAGATGTCTAAAACTTGCAAGTGATAGGCATCAGAGCATTGTGGTTACCCTCTATTTGCCAATGCAAAGAGAGGGCAAGAGTGAGTTGGTTTAAGTTATTGACTTTTTCAGTAGACCCTACATATAAATGCCAAAAAATTCATCAACTCTACTTTATCATCCATTTTACAAAATTATATGCATATACATATATTAACCGATTCCATTTACGCTGTCAATATTTTACGAACATAGCCCTATGAAATTATACTAATGGTGTCCCCCTCGAAACACCTTTACCCTCGAAAAATCCGCCTTATTAAATTGTTGCACGCACAGTGTAAAAAATATCATTCCCATCGCTATCACAATGAACAAAGCCAAATACGGCAACACCACAAACCCGTGAATATTAAAAGCCACTCCTGACTTCACCAGCGCCGCAACCGGCAAATTCTCCATCTTCAAGGCCACATACCGGAATGCAGCAGTAGTATAGGTTAATGGATTAAGAAAAATCACCGGACGCAGGAAACCCGGCATCACCGTGGTCGGTATGTAAGCCCCCGAAAGAAATGTCAATGGTATCATGGCCAGTGACGTTACTATCTGAAACGAAGTCGAGCTCTTGACCAGGGCTGCCAGATACAAACCCATCGAACTGAAAGTGATACCCACCAGAATCATAATCCCCGTCATTTCGATAAAATGAGTCGAGTCCAGTTTCAATCCCATGAATAGTCCCATCACTAAAATGATAATTCCCTGCAATACCGCTATGGCCGCTGAGGATAAAACCTGGCCGATGGATATCTGCCACCTGGCAATGGGCGACACCAATATCTCTTTCATGAAACCGCTGGAAATATCTTCGATAATATTCATAGAATTGCTCATGCCCGCCTGAAAAACACTCATGATGATAATCCCGGTAATTAGATAATTCATGGGCTGGGCGATTCCTTGGGCGGCGGACTTCATCACAAACGAAAAGATAAACAAAAAAAATACCGACATCAATATCGTTAACAAGAAACGTAACTTGTCGCGGGTAAAATTGGTCAAGTTTCGGACTAAAATGGCTTTGATGGCACGCATTATTTGCGAATCTCCTTTCCGGTAATGGAGATGAACACGTCGTTTAAGGTTCCCTTATAAACTTCAAGTTCTGTAATCATGGCTTTAAACTGTGCAGCCATCTCCAAAACTTCGTTGATCCCCTTGGAATATACCGTAAATAGGCCATCCTTCAATTGGTAAGAAATAGCATGCTCGGTCAGATATTCGCTGAATGATTCATTGTCGTTGATTCTAACTCTTACCGTATCGGAAGTATATTGCCTTTTGAGGCTATATGGCGTATCGAATGCTACAATTTCTCCATGATCGATAATCGCCACTTTATCACATATTTCGGCCTCGTCCATATAGTGAGTGGTTAAAAAAATGGTGATGTTTTTGGCTTTTTGCAGATCGCGAATATATTCCCAAATATTGGCCCGGGTTTGCGGGTCGAGCCCGGTGGTCGGTTCATCCAGGAATAATACTTTAGGGTAATGCACCAATCCGCGGGCAATTTCCGTTCGGCGTTTCATCCCTCCCGAAAGACTTTTAACCGGGGCTTTACGCCATGCCACCAGATCAACCAGCTCCAGGACAAAGCTGATCCGCTCCTTCACTTCATTTTTGGGTACCTGATAAAAATCACAATGTAATTTCAAGTTCTCCTCTACGGTTAAGTTATTATCCAGAGTCGAGTCTTGAAACACGATGCCGATATCGCTACGGACTTTATCCCGCTCTTTGGCAACATCATGTCCATTAATTTTCAGGACGCCTTCAGTCTTATCGAGGATAGTACAAAGTGTATTGATACTAGTGCTTTTCCCTGCTCCATTCGGTCCCAGAAATGCAAAGATCGTTCCGGCTTCGACAGCAAAAGAGATGTTGTCGACTGCCGTAAAATCGCCGTATTTTTTAGTGAAATTCGTTACTTCAATCATAGCTGACATCGTTGTTCCTCCTTGTATTCTCATATAATACAAGACGCTTTTAAAAGAGATTTTATTGCCCTCGACACAAAATTAAGGCATCAGCCGCTTGCTCGATAACAATAATCCAAATATTCAGCTGAACTAAAAAATGTTTCATAATTCCATATAATAGCTAGAAGGCAAATGGTAGTAATGGTAAAATTATACTAGAACCGGATCGAATGAATCAAAAGATGGAAGGAGATTCTTTTTTATGACTAAATCGAGGATTTTAAGGGGATTATGGATATTTTCCAAAGGAGTCATTATTTCGATAGCGGCGTTTTTCGGACTGATGATAGGCGGCCTTTTGGCTTCGTTATTAGGCATCACAAGCCCTGCCATGCCGGGAGCTTTCAACCCCGGATCAATGCTCTTCTATAAGATCGTCAGCGGTATGGTTTTTTATATTATGCTCGGTTATTTTTTGGCTGCCTTGAAACAAAAAAAACACCGTTTTCTGGCTGGCTTTTTGCTTTAATTTTGGGATAGTAAATTAATGGTCATCGCTCCGATAGTCCTGCCGTATTATCAATCCAGCGTATTCGGATTGCAATTACCCTCCGTTGCAACGATTATCCAGGTTCAGCTCGGCCGCGGTGCGCTGATCCTGCTTTTTTCGCTGCCATTGATAGTACTTTGGAAAAAAGGCCGTCTTTCCTTCTTCATCGGGTTCGGCCTGCTGCTTTTTTATAAGGATGTGGTTATGAGTTTGTTGGCAGCCTCCTGGTTTCCCTGGACCCTGTGCATCGTGCATGGACTGGAATTAACCGTCGATTCATTTCTCCTGGCCGGGGTATATTCCTTGATGCTGATTGCAAAAAAGGTTGGAATTACGCCAACATCACCACATTACCGCAAGAATTATGGAAATACTGAAATGAAGTAAACCTAAAAAGGATAAGGATTGACTGGTGGACCGGGGAGGAAATCAAAAAGAAATATGAATTAGTTTGTTTTTTCCTTAATAGCGGCTTTATTATGGGGTATCGCTCCCATCTTCGGCAAGGTTGGACTCATTAAAACCGATCCGCTGACCGCTTTAACCATTCGTACCAGTGGAGTGGCGGCGGCTTTGGTTCTGATTACTATCTGGGGTGGAAAATTTACGGCGTTGAAAGCAGCCGGGCCGAAAACATGGCTATTTTGGGTTACCGAAGGGCTATGCGCAGCGCTTCTTGGCCATTATGCCTGTTTATGATTTATTTGCAGAAAAGCCTTGACCTAGAGTTTGCTATAAGATGTATACTTTAAATATTATCCAGGGGTTCGTAGAAATTGGCTCGCTATTTTACTACAGGGAGAGGGGTTTCATCCATGCAATACATTGAATACGGGAATACCGGCTTAAAAGTATCAAGATTCGGGCTGGGGTGCATGAGGTTTCCCGGTAGTGAAACCGAAGCGATTGAAATGGTACGATATGCCCTAGACCACGGGGTAAATTATTCAGATACAGCCTATGTATACGGCAATAGTGAAGTGATATTGGGCAAGGCCCTTAAAGATGGTTACCGGGATAAAACATATCTGGCTACCAAAAGTCCTATTTGGAATATAACCAAACATGAAGATTTCGAAAAATATCTCGATGAACAGCTGCTCCGTCTGGAAACCGATCATATTGATGTCTATCTCCTTCACAATCTAGGCTTTGATAATTGGCAGAAAGTCAAACAATATGACGGCTTTAGCTTCCTTGACAAAATGATCCAAAAAGGCAAAATCAAGCATAAAGCTTTTTCCTTTCATGGCACTTTGGCACTGTTTAAAGAAGTTGTGAATGCTTATGATTGGGAAATGGCGCAAATCCAGTTGAATATCCTGGATGAATATCAACAAGCGGGAGTGGAGGGGCTTCAGCATGCCGCAAAAAAAGGAATGGCGGTCGTCATCATGGAGCCCTTGCGGGGAGGACATATTCTCAATCATTGCCCCGGGCAAGCCTTGGACTTAATCAATGCTTATCCGGAAAAACGTTCTCTGGTTGAATGGGCTTTCCGCTGGTTGTACAATATGCCGGAGGCAACGGTAATCCTGAGTGGAACCAGTACTTTGGACCAGTTAAAAGATAATTTAAATATCTTTGAAAATGCCCGCCCGAGTGTCATGTCTTCCGGGGATCTCAATTTCATCAAGAGCATCCGAGAACAATTTGAAAACAAAAGCAGCATCAACTGCACCGGTTGCAAATATTGCATGCCCTGCCCCAATGGAGTTGATATCCCGCAAATCTTCAAACTTTATAATAACGCGAGTATGATGGAAGGGTATCCCGTGGACAGGGTGGTCTATCAGAACACAATTGTTCCCAGTGGATGCGGTGTTGATCAATGTATTGAATGCGGATTATGCATGGAACATTGTCCACAAAACATCAAAATACCGGAAAATCTAAAAAAGGCCCATGAAACGCTGAATCAAAAATTCAGATAGTGAACTCACCTTTCGCACTGCGAAAACAAAAAACACTAAATTCATTAACATTCCGGTGAATACAAACCAGGGTTGATCAATGGGCTAAAACTCCTGTTGCGCTTGATCTGCAAATTATCGAAACAATACGTTTCTTAACTCTATTATAACTGAATAATATATACTAGATATGGAAAATCCAAATAATGGGATGACTCACTCATAAATATCGGTATTATCATCCACTCTAAAACCGGCCATACCTATGCGGTAGCTTAGAAACTCCAGGAAAAACTGGTCGCCAAAGGTCATAAAGTAGCCCTCGAAAGGTTACTCCGGTTGGCGATGCCCACCCCGGCGTAAAAAACCAACAGCTTGCAACCAAACCCGAAATTAAAACCTACAATGGGTTGATTTTCGCCACTCCGGTCTGGGCCTTCGCTCTCTCGCCGGTCATGGTAACCTATCTCTCAGGGATTTCTTCACTCAAGGGCAAAAAGATTGCAGTCTTTGTAACCATAGGTTTCCCTTGGGCCTGGATGGGCGGCGCCCGCTCCCTCAAGCAACTCAAAGAAAGTTGTGAAACCCACGGAGGAACGGTCATAGCCGCAGAATTGCTCACTCGTTCGGCTCAGGATGAAAAAATTGTCAGCGTTATGGTGGAAAAAATAAGCGGAGTGTTTTGATTTATCATTCCGGCTTGAATCTTTGAATACGGCAATTTGCGGTATCCGCCACATAAAGATAACCGGCCTTGTCAAAAACAATTCCCTCTGGACTTTTATACTGCCCGTATAAACTGCCTTTTGAACCCCATTTGCTGATAAAGGTCCCATCGGGTCGAAACTTTTGAATCCGGGCATTATTAGTTTCCGCCACATATACATAACCAGCGGCATCCACAGCAACTCCCAGCGGATAATAAAAATATCCATCGCCGTCTATACCGTTTTTGTCCGGGCCGTCCCCTTTTAAACCCCATGTAGTTATTACCTCTCCATTATCAGTATTAAGTCTCTTAATACAGTAAGCGTTATGATCCGCCACATAAACGACATTGTTGGTGGAATCGACCGCGATTCCTTCAGGGCCTGAAAAGGCTGTAGAAGACCAAAGTATATTTCCATCGGAATCATATTTCTCAACCACGCCGTGCGCCGGCATTGTTATATAGATATTCCCGTCTTTATCGACCGCGACTCCTTCGAAATAACTAGCGGCGGATTTAAATTCTTTCTGGTAAACGCCATTACTATCGAACTTTTGGATCCTTTGATTAAAGAAATCCGCCACATAAACATAACCGGAGGCATCCACGGCAATTCCCATCGGATCGCCAAACTGCCCATCGCCAGTTCCTTTAGTTCCCCATTGCATTAAATAATTCCCATTCATATCGAATTTCTGAACCCGGTGATTTCCGTCAAGATTATTACCAATCGTATCCGTTACATAGATGAAATTGTTCACCGTGTCGATGGCAATGTAACGAGGTTGATAAAACTGTCCGTTTCCAGTACCTTGACTGCCCCACATCGTTATCGAATAATCAATAGTGGGTGGAGCAGAGCTTCCCTTCCCACCGCCGCAACCGACGAGGGCTAGAGTTAGGATTAGCATCATTAGTAAAAGAATGGGAAATAGTCTTTTCATTACAAAACATCCTCTCATAATATACGTAAATTCCTTACTTCTTTTTTACCGTAATAATTGAACTTGGGTTCGAAACCAGGGAGCCGCCGCTAATAGCTGTCAATGTGCCGAAGGTAGAATTAATCCGATATATTAAAATACCATATGAGTTTGTAACATATATAAAATTTCCGTTCGGGTCAATAGCTGCCAAAGCAGGATCTGAACCGGTTTTCAAGTGGCTGCCGGTGACGGGTGACAATACACCGCCGGAATTAATAGTGAAGGCCGAAATCCCACTGGATTCACCAGTGGGATCCTGATTTAGAGCATAAACAAATCTCCCGGTTGGATTAACGGTTACTGAGACAAAATTACTAATGTCTAAAAATGAGCTGCCGATTATGGGTGATAATAGTTCAGAACTACTGGAGTTAATTGTATAGGCCAAAATATTAGTCGAATTAAAATTTGCTACATAAACAAATTTTCCGGTTGGGTCAACAGCGACTGAGACAGGCTTGGTACCGGCGGAAAACGGACTGCCCGTAACAGGAGCCAATACACCGCCGGAATTAATAGTATAGGCTGAAATGTTATTACCAAGTAAATTTGCAGCATAGACATATCGCCCTAACGGGTCAGCAACTACTAAAAAAGGATATATACCGGCGGAAAATGGGCTACCAGAGATGAGGGCTAATGCTCCTGTAGTCGAATCAATAGTGTACGCTGAAATTTCGCCCGGATTGATACCGTCTCCACTGTTAGCAACATAAAGATATTTGCCGTTGGGGTCAACGGTTACTGAAATAGGGCCTGCGCCAGCCGGAAATGGGCTGCCGAGAATAGGTGATAAAGCGCCGGTCGTAGTGTTTATAGTATAAGCTGAAATATTACCGGAATTCTTATTTGCAACATAAATGAATTTTCCGTTGGGGTCAGCAGTTACAGAAATAGGACCTGAATCGGTGGTAAAGGGGCTGCCGCCGATCTCCTGCAGCTTACCCGTTGTAGCGTTTATGGTGTAGCCCGATATATTATTTAAACCATTGGTAACATAGACAAAACCGCTAATCTGATCATCATTCGGAGTATGTGGAGGAGTTGTCCCGTTTCCGCCGCCGCAACCGGCAAAGGCCAATGTCAGAGTCAGAATCACCATGAAAGTAATAGGAACCAATTTTTTCATTTTGTAACATCCTCTTTCCGTTTTATGGCTTCATACTGTGAAAATATCATAAAAAACGCCGGATTAAAATTATCCGGCCGGATAGAAATTCCGCCCTTTCATTATCCAAGTTGGATAATACATCTCATCTAGCTGCGGTTATATAATTTTGATTTTCTAGAACGACTTTGAAACAGAAATTGCAATATAAGCAGTCAAGCTGTATACTTCGAGTAATAAGCCAAAAAGGAGGGTTGCCGAAATGAAGGGACAACTTAAGACCTCTACATTAGGCTTAATGCTTGTCATTCCATTAATCCTGATCTTCATTTTCGCGAGGATTGTAACCTCAACAGATACCAAAGCTCCCCGAGCAATTCACGGGGTCTTGGATCTATGCAACTGGAATTTCCAACAGGATGGTATAATCAAGCTTAATGGGGAATGGGAATTTTACTGGCGCCAACTCTTAACCTACCATGACTTTCAGGCCAACAACAACAAAGCTGAGTTTGTCAAAGTCCCCAACGTATGGAATACTTATCATCACAATGGTCACTTCCTTCCCGGTCAAGGCTATGCCACTTATCGGCTGAAGATTAAACTACGGGACCTTGACTCACAGATGGGACTGAAACTCTCCACGATGTCGACCTCATACCGGTTAATGATCAACGATGAAAAAATGACTGATAACGGAAAAGTCGGTATAAGTCCGGAAAATTATTCACCGCAATACCGGCCAAACGTAGTCTTTTTTAAGCCAAACAACTCCAAAGAAATAGAGATTATTGTCCAAATAACTAACTTTACCTATGCCCGAGGTGGTTTCTGGTCCCCCATATACTTGGGTACCGAAGCGCAGGTTATTACTTTGCAATCGGAGAACCGGCAACGGGAAAGCTTTCTGATCGGCGTATTGTTTATCATGGCATTGTATCATATTGCAATTTTCGGATTACAACGAAGATACCGGTTCCACGCTGAATTATATTTTGTGTTCATTATGTTGCTTTTTATTTTGCGGATTATCTCTTCCGGTGAGTATGCCATATTACAATTTTATCCGGGTTTGGATATCAAATGGCTGGTGTTTCTGAAATATGCCACCATATACTGGTGCGTTCCGGCGTTAGCCCTTTTCATGCGGAAACTGTATCCGGAGGAATACTCGCCAATAATGGGAACAATAGTATTCGCAATAGCCGCCGTATTGACTTTGATTGCTTTGGCAACACCGATTGGGTTTTATACTCAATATACCTTGTGGATTGAAATAATTTCATTGGCAACCGGACTCTATTATCTCTATGCCGCCTGGTTGGCGGCAATCCGAAAGCGTACCGGTGCTCTTTTATTGTTTAGCACGATAATCTTTGCTTCCGGCGCTTTTATTCTGGAAGCCCTATATAACTGGAACATCTTTCATACCCGGTACGATGAGAATGTATTTCCAATAGTCGGCCTGGTTTTTATCTTTGTGCAATCCTTCATTCTGGCCCAGCGATCATCAACGGCTTTTGCAAATGTAGATAGTCTGTCAAAAAAGTTGCTCTCTCTCGACAAACTAAAGGATGAATTTCTAGCCAATACTTCTCATGAGTTGCGTACTCCACTACACGGTATTATCAATATCACCGAATCCATTTTGCAAAATGCTGCTACCAGCCTGCCCCCACAACATCAAAAAAACCTGGCTTTGGTGATAGCAAGTGGAAAACGTCTAGCCTATTTGGTAAACGATATTCTGGATTATGAGAAACTGAAACATGGTGATATCCAACTATATAAGAAGCCAGTCAATGTCCGGCCGGTGGTGGCGATGGTCTTGGAAGTCAGTAAATACATAGCTTTTGCTAAACCAGTCTGCTTCAATAATACTATTCCGCCTGATTTACCTGGTATTTTGGCGGATGAAGAGCGCTTTACCCAGATTGTCTATAATTTACTTGGTAACGCCGTTAAATTTACCACGGCCGGAACCATTACCATCTCCGCCCGGCAGATAGATGAATTTATTGAAATCAGCGTCTCCGATACCGGAATCGGGATACCGGAAGAAAAAATCGTTACCATATTCGAATCTTTTGAACAACTTAACCCGACTTCCACTACCGATCAAAACGGCACCGGTCTGGGCTTAAGTATTACCAAACATTTAGTTGAAAGCCACGGCGGAAAGATTTGGGTGCAATCCGTCCCGGGGGAAGGCTCCACTTTTACTTTTACGATGCCTGTAAGTGCCGCCGAATCCGAACAGCCGGTGAATCCGTCATCGAGCTATTACTATCCGGTTTCCCCCAACCCACTATTGGAGATAACTGCTGAAAATGTAGATCATGAATTTATAATTTTGCTGGTGGACGATGACTACATCAATTTACAGGTCCTCACCAATATACTAACTACGGAAAAATACGGAACACTGACAGTGAACGACGGTAGAGCAGCTTTGGCAGTGCTTGCCCAAAATAAAATGATTGACCTGGTAATTTTAGATGTAATGCTGCCGGAATTATCCGGTTACGAACTCTGTCAGAAGGTTCGTGAGGAATACTCCCTATTTGAACTTCCGGTGCTGATGATGACCGCCCAAAACTCTCCCAACGGTATGTTAACAGGTTTCGCCGCCGGAGCCAATGATTTCGTGTCGAAACCTTTTGACTCCAGTGAATTAAAAGCCCGCATAAAAACGCTACTATATTTGAAGAAATCCGTTAATCAAGCTATCCAGGCGGAATTAGCCTTTTTACACGCCCAAATCAAACCGCATTTCCTCTATAATGCCTTAAACACTATCGTTTCTTTTTGCTGGACCGACGCTGAAAAAGCCGGCCAATTATTACTGGCCTTAAGCGACTATTTGCGGGGCACTTTTAATTTTAACAATATGAAATCTTTGGTGTCCCTGGAGGAAGAACTGGAATTAGTTCAAGCCTATATCACATTAGAAAAAGCCCGTTTTGAGGAGAAACTGACTTGTCAGCTTGAAATTGCAGTATCTTCGGATACCATGGTACCGACCATGATGATTCAGCCGATTGTTGAAAACGCCATCAAGCACGGTATTTTACCCAAAGAGCAAGGAGGTGCCGTCATTATCAGTGTCACTCGACAGGAGTCCAATATTCATATTACCGTCACAGATGACGGCGTTGGTATTCCGCCGGAAAAATTGGCCGGTATTTTAGCCGGTTCTATCGATAAAAGTGTTGGGCTTACCAACATCAATCGCAGGATGAAACGTCTTTACGGCCATGGGATTGAAATCATCAGTAAAGTGAATATCGGGACCATGGTCGGTATTACTATTCCGGCAGGAAAGGAAGTGTGACGATGCCAAGAACCATATTGGTGGACGATGAACGACCTGCTTTGAATGCGCTCAATCACTTGCTCAAGGAATACCCCGAAATTGAAATCGTCGGTGCTTTTACCAGTATCGATCAGGCGATGGAACGAATCCGCAGCGACGGCCATATCGATTTGGTCTTTTTGGATATTGATATGCCCAAGACTAACGGAATTGCCATGGCTCAAGCAATTCGGGCATTTCAAGAGAGGATCGGTATTGTTTTTGTTACAGCCTATCAGCATTTTGCAGTGGAGGCTTTCGAAGTCAATGCGATTGATTATATCATGAAGCCGGTTTCCAAAAAACGATTGGATAAGACCATGGAACGGATGGTTCAAGAAATCCGGACCAATCAAGAACAAATACCCCAACAAGAACGGGACTATTTTCTGAATGCACTCATCACTCAAAAAGTCACTAGCCAAGCAGAAATCCTGCAAAAGGCAGAATCGCTGGGAATTGATTTCACTCGGGAATTCCGCTTGTTTTTTATTATCATAACGGACAGCAAAAATCGTCCTTCATGGAAATGCACGGAGGATATGTCCTCGGTGATGATGAAAATCATCGCACAACTCGCTTCGGAAAGCGATTTAATCCCCTGGCAAACTGTAAGCGGGGTCGGAGTTATCGATTTTGACATTCAGAGTTCTGAAAATTGTAAACAGCAGGAATTAGCCAAAGCCACCCGGCTCAAAACAGCAATCGGTTCCGATTTCCCGACAATAATGGCTTTTTTCGGCATTGCCGACCGGAACTCAGGGGTCCGAAACTTTGCAGAACGGTTTCTGCAGGCTCGCAACAGCGCGGTCATCGGAATGCATATCTATCTGGCGTCCGGATTTCC
>WSSedL1CaDRAFT_10000231_pt1 | contig 38912 bp, 34 predicted proteins | sample WetSurSL1Cattail_FD_9464 | JGI IMG/M metagenome (IMG submission 9464)
AACGATGACCATCTGCCCGCCATAAAGTTCCGGCGGTATTCCCGGATTTTTCCTGAAACCGCCCGAGTATGATTCTCCGCAGGTTGTTACACGAAACATTCTTCCATAGGTATTTCCAAGCATTTATTTTACCTCCATGATATCTACATTAACAACTGCATTAACAACTGCATTAATAATTGCACTGGCACTTGCATTGGCAACTGCTCTGACAACTGCATTGTGGCAATGAATAAAGCAGCTTTGCAGTCTATTCTTCTACAAGCTCCACGTGACCGCCGCAGTCTTTTATGAACTGCGTAAAATCAGGGAAAGTGATATTCATCGCTTCAGCTGTTTCAATAACGGTTTCGCCATCAATATTAAGACCTGCTACAGCCAGCGCCATCACAATCCTGTGGTCGCCATGCCCGCACACTCTGCAGCCCTTCAGCCTGCTGTTCCTGATAATTAGTCCGTCCGGAAGTTCCTCCAGATCAGCGCCCATCTTTTTCAATTCCGTGCACATGACATGGATCCTGTCCGTCTCTTTCAGCCTGGCCTGCGGTACATTGACAAGCCGGGTCTCGCCTTGTGCAAAGCACCCCGCCACTGCCATCGCCGGTAAAGCATCGGGAGTAGCGTTCATATCAATTTCGATCCCTTTCAGAGTGTTTCCCTTGATGTGTATCCCGTCTTCTTCATGCCTGATGACAGAACCCATAGACTGCAGATATTCCAATACGCTTTTATCACCCTGCGGATCAGTCATATCTAAATTTTTCAAGGTGAAATCCACGCCCGATATCGCTGAGAGCACCATGAAGAAGGTAGCTGAAGAAAAGTCTCCCGGTATTGCCATGTTGAAGGGCTTGTACTTCTGCCCGCCATTTATGTGGAACTCTTTAAAGTTGTTGTTGTTGTATTTTATGCCCTGATTATCAAGCCACCACATTGTCATTTCCACATAAGGAATCTCGTTGAGCCTAGTCAGAGATACTGTCGTATCATAATCAAGAAGAGGTGCATTCATAAGTATGGAGGAAAGGTATTGGGATGTCACGGCGTCAAGCTCCGTCTTCCCGCCTTTTAGTCGGCCTCTCACAACTACAGGCGCCATTTTATTGCCGCGTGTTGAGAAAACATCGGCTCCCAGGTTGTTCATCGCATCGATCAGCGGGCCCAAAGGCCTTCTGCGTATCTGCTCATCTCCGGTAAAAACGGTACATCCGTCAATCAGTCCGGCGGTCATCAAGCCAAACCGCAGAGTAGTTCCCGAATTGCCTACATCTATTATATTTTCAGGAATTTTGGGTGTACCGCCTAAACCATTAACAACAAACCGGTCGCCATGGTTCTCAATACCGGCGCCAAAAGCACGGCACACGGCTACTGCGGACAAAGCATCTTCAGAAATGAGCGGATTTGTGATTACAGACTGACCCTCTGCGAGACTGGCAATAAAAAGCGCCCTGATGGTATGGGACTTTGAACCCGGAACCCTAACACAACCGCAGGTTTCAGATTTTCTAACCTTTAACAGCATAAAATGCACCCTTCCTACCATTCTACAATACAAAAATCAGATCCAACCAAGTCAAATAAGATTTTTGCAACTTTTATTAAGACATTTATTTTGGGTTAATTATAATATAAATAATTCGCTTTCGTCAAACATAATCGCTTTGACCTATTACAACTTGTACAATCGGTGCCGGACTCTTAAAGACATAAATGGCTATCAAAAAAATCTCATATGCATTTCTGTATATGAGATTCCAGTCTTTCCTCAAGTTTTATTCACCCTTCGCCACTCCGTCGGAATACTTGATCCTTGGTGGGGGCGGGCCATAGAACTGATAATAGTTGCACTGAATCCTTCCGTTATACAGCTTGCGTTTTTTATCGGCTCTCCTGCCTACAAGCTTTTCAAAGTCCATATAGGAAGTAATAACATAAAAGGACCAGGTATCAAAGCTTTTAAAAACGACTCCCAGTTCTTTATAGAGCTTCTCCACCTCCGGCATTTCGCCGAGTCTCTCCCCATATGGCGGATTGCAGACGATGAAGCCATATTTGTACCTGGAACTGATATCTGCCATCGGCAGCCTTTGGAGATGTATATTCTGGGCAACACCCGCCTGGGCTGCATGGTAACGGGCAATACCGATCGATTCCTCATCTATATCCGAACCCTGGATCCTTAGATCTGACACTGTTTTTACCTTGTCTGCCGCTTCCTCCCTTGCTTTCGTCCACAATCCCGCAGGCATTTGCCGCCAACTCTCGGCAGTAAAACTGCGTTTTGAGCCAGGCGCGATATTACCTGCTATGAGAGCCGCTTCGATCGGAATCGTTCCTGAACCGCAGAAGGGATCGATCAACGCTCTGTCCGGCTTCCATCTGCTGATCATCAGCATGGCGGCGGCAAGTGTTTCCTTCAGAGGCGCTCCTGTGTTGAGTGTTCTGTAGCCGCGTTTATGAAGGCCTGTTCCTGTCGTATCAATCGTAAGTGTAGCGACATCCTTCAAAAGGCCTACTTCTACCCTGTAAAGCGGCCCATTTTCATCGAACCATTGCTTCTTATATCTTAATTTCATCTTCTCGACAATAGCTTTTTTAACAATAGCCTGGCAATCAGGGACACTGGAAAGTTTCGAATCCACCGATCGTCCATCCACAGGGAATTCAGCATTTTCCGGCAGCCATTCATCCCAGGGCAGCGCTTTTGTACCTTCGAAGAGCTCATCAAAGGACAAAGCTGTGAACTCGCCCATTTTTATGAGTATACGCTCCGCTGTGCGCAGCCAGATGTTTGTTCTGCAGATCGCCTCTTCATCACCAGCAAAGGTGACCCTGCCGTTTTCCACATGCTGGTCGGTATAGCCCAGCCAGTTCAATTCTCTTCCCACCACTGCCTCAATCCCGAAAGATGAAGTGGCGATCAACTGTAATTTTGACATTTTTCCCTCTTTCCATGACACTTTGCACATGCCTTTTGTTAAGCCAGCTTGCCTTTTCCTATTATACCCGGTAAGGAATATTTTATCAAATACCAGTTGCAAAAGCTCCAGGCTAGAACAGCGCCCTTTTTCTAAAAACCTTTATTGAAATTCTCATGGATCCTAAATATGCTATCATCACACAAAGTGTAAGGATTATAAACAAAATTGCCGGGTTCATTGATGTAAAAGTCGCATCCAGTGCCCTCAACTTTTGAGGAATATCAGATTCCTTGTTTTTTAATGCTGCGAACACGGCGGTCACTCCACCCACAAGGGCAAACATGCCAAGGAGTACAAACCTGTTTATACCTGCCGCCTTTATGTAGCCGAGTTTGAACGCCAGCGGCAGATATACGGACAATAAGATCATGAAAACCATAAAAATACTCGCAATAATTATTACTAACGTCGGCTCTACCGTTGAAAGCACAATCAAATCAGTAAATCCCGTTATGAGCATCATTGTAAGGCACAGTGCAAACATAAACACACCTGTACTCAAATACCTTGCATAGACGATCACATCTCTCTTGGCAGGCATAGCTGCCAAAAGTCTCAGCGTATTATTTCTTTCATCTTCATATAAGGCCTTGTTTACAAAACCATATAGTATGGAAAACGCCACCAGTGCATAAACCATCTGCTTTTGCATCAAATTTATCAATGAAAACACGATTATCATCACAAAGCCGATCACCAGATAACTCAAAATGGATTTCAATTGTACTTGAAAATCCTTTATAGCAATACGAAACACCTGCTTCATCATATCGCTTCACTCTCCTTTACAATTCTGACCAGCAGCTCATCCAAAGTTATTTTTTCCATTTTGTAATTCCCCTTGGGGAACGATTTACCGAATTCGTTGATAAATCCATCCGATCTGTCCGTTATTCCGCTGAAGCCGAATTCTCCTTTTTTGACACCCACCAGCATTTTTAATATTTCCTGATTCTGGCAGCTGTTTTCAACCTTGAACAGCTTCCAGCTTTCCAGTATTGCGTCCTTCTCATCACTGATTACGATTTTGCCATTATCAATAATCGTAACAAAATCAGCGATCTTTTCAATATCGCTTGTAATATGAGAGGAGAAGAAAATGGAACAGTTCTCATCCTGAACAATTTCCAGAAACAGCTCCAGAAGTTCATTCCGAATAACCGGGTCCAGGCCGGAAGTCGGCTCATCAAGGATCAATAGCTCGGGCCGGTGACCCAGGGCCAGTGTAAGTGCCAGCTTCATTTTCATTCCCTTTGACAGTTCCCCGACTTTTTTGGAAGGATCCAGTTCGAACCTTTTGAGCAGCTTATCACAGGTTTTCCTATCCCAGCCCGGAAAGAACCCGCCGAAAAAATTCATCGACCAATTAACGCTCATGTTTTCATAAAAGTACTGTTCTTCTCCCACATACCCGACCCTTCTCTTGATTTCATCCGAGTGGCCCCTGCTGTCAAGGCCGAATATTTCAATGGAACCCGAATCAAAAGAGATCAGGTCCATCATACATTTGATCGTAGTGCTTTTACCTGCACCATTTCTTCCGACAAAGCCCATGATGTAACCCTTTGGTATCTGAAGCCCGACATCCTTCAGCGCAAATTTATCATAGGACTTGTTCAACGCGTTTACTTTTAAGATCATTTCATCCCTAAACATTATCTCATTCATTCCCATCACTCCGTTCAGCACCTTACAAAAGCGTGCCCAATATATCCCTGAAGGTCTTGACGATCGTGCCATCGTCCATGCCCAAACTCCTGCATTCCTCTATTCCCTGTTCAAAGGTCTGCTGTATGTTTTTCAGTCTGGTCTCACGGACAAATTCAGCACCCGCTTCGGCAACAAAGGAACCCTTGCCCGGGCTGGTTACAATGTAGCCGCCCGACTCCAGATCCTCATATGCCTTTTTTACAGTAATTACACTGATTTCGAGCTCTTTTGCAAGTGCGCGTATGGATGGAAGCATGTACCCCGGAGACAGTTTTCCACTCATAATCTGCTCGATTACCTGCTTTTCGATTTGTTCATACAGTGGTGCCGGCTCACTGTTTGACAATGCAATAAACAATTCTTCACCTCTATTTTCAAAATCAACTGTATATATTGCGATATATACAGTATAATACTGTGCATATACAGTGTCAATATGAATTTTCATTTTTTCGTCTTGAATCCGTTTGTGAAAAAAGGCCGTGAAAAAAGACTGAGCGTTGAAAAAAGGCTGCAGGCATGTCCCATATTTTAAATTGCCTGAAACAATATATAATAGTATAATGTTAGGGTGAACTTCAAAAATTTCACAAGACTCTGTTTCAATAAGCAACGTATAGTAGTATGTAACAAACATATACAGGAGGGCTTTATGAACGAACCCAAATTGAATTTTTTTACGCGCATATATTACAGCATGGCAGGTTTCGACAACTACAGATATTTCCTGAGACAGGGCACGGGCAAGGCAGTCGTATACCTTCTGCTGCTGGCCATGTCGATCGGGATCATCAGCTATATTCCGGTATTGGGCACATTTAATACAGCCATTGATGGAGTAATCTCAAGCTTTGACTCAGCTGTTCCTGATTTTACATTATCCGACGGTGAGCTTCATGTTAAGGGTAATATGCCTGTAAAACTCGGTGAGTCCGAATACCCGGTTATCATAGATACTTCTGACAGCCCTGACGAATCCATTCTTGAAGACTATGACAGTGCCATCCTGATCACAAAGGACAAGATGATCCAGAAAACCTATGTGAACAGGCAGGTTACAAACCTGTCAGTATTCAAGGGGTTCACTCTTACGAAGGCAGACATAAAAGAGGCGCTTCCAATGATGAAGCCTCTTGGAATATTCTTTTTCATGTTCGGAATAATCCTTTTCATCTGCGCAAAATTTATCAATGCTCTTATTGTCAGTCTTATAGGGATGATCATCAACTCTGTCAGAAAGACCAAACTAAGTTATCAGAGTATTTTCAAAATCAGTGCATTTTCATTGACACTGCCTTTGCTAATATGTACCTTACTCGGCATGCTGCTGCATGCGCCTTACATGTGGCTGTTGTACTATGTCATTGCCGCCGTTTATGTGTATGGCGCTATAAATTCCATAAAAAAGGAAATCGACAGCTATCACAGTGAAAATACACATATCGAATGACCTATAACGCATCGTTTCAACGAGGCTGGTCGCAAGCTAAGCTTGCTGCTCGCCCATGCATCCGGGGTGGGGGACATCTTTCGCCTCGTTATAAATGATAAGACTTCCTGTCCGTAAAATAGTTAAGCTGCCTCAACAGGCAGCTTTTTTTACTTATCCTGCAAAACTGCGATATGTATTAAATCAACGTTTTTGCAAATTATAAGAGACGATAGACCATTATTGATTGAAGTACAAAAATAATACAAGTGCAAAAAGCATGTTATCGCAAATACTTTTGCATGATAAGCAGCGGAGGAATCGGTATGGATAAGGAAGTTCATGAAGAAGACAAGCTGACAGGCGTACCTGTATCATACTGGCTCGCCTCAACGGAGGATACGGACTACCCACAGGCCAAGGGAGAAATGGAAGTGGATGTCGCCATTGTGGGCGGAGGGATCACAGGGCTTACGACGGCATACCTTCTCCGCAAGGAGGGTATAAGGGTGGCAGTCATTGATTCGAATCGCATCGCAAAGGGCGTTTCCGGCCATACCACAGCAAAAATCACCTCCCAGCATTCACTGATCTATGACAAAATGATGAGGAAAGTCGGAGAAGAGAAAGCACAGCAATATGCAACGGCAAACCAGACGGCTATCGACCTGGTTGAAAGAATAATACAGGAATTCCATATAGAATGCGATTTTAAAAGACTGCCTGCCTATGTTTATACAGAAGATGAAGAATATGTTCAGAAACTGCAGGATGAAGTCACTGCTGCAGTCAGGCTGGGTATACCGGCTGAATATACCGACAGGCTGCAGCTGCCGTACAGGGTATTGGGCGTCATGAGATTCGACAACCAGGCGCAGTTCCACCCGCGCAAATACCTGCTGGCGCTGGCAGCTGCGATACACGGCGATGACTGCAGGATTTTTGAACAATCACGGGCAGTCAAATTCTTTGAAGGCGACTGGCATACGGTGGTTATGGATAACGGTGCCAAAATCAGGGCAAAAAGCGTTGTGATCGCCTCGCATTATCCGTTCTACGATTTGCCTGGGCTGTATTTCACAAGGATTTACCCGGAACGTTCCTACCTGATGGGGATGTATATCAGGGGAACATTGCCTGAAGGCATGTATATCACCGCAGAGGATCCCGGTCGTTCTTTACGGACCTGCGCAGACGGAGACCGTGAACTTCTGATCCTGGGAGGCGAACATCACAAAACCGGCCACGGCACGGATATGCACAAACATTATGAGATCCTTCGCAAATTTGCGGAGTCAAACTTTGATGTGATCGACATCCCATACAGATGGTCGGCACAGGATTATACCGCTATGGATGAGATCCCGATTGTCGGGCATCTTACTTCAGGCAGAAACAGGATATACCTGGCAACAGGCTTTGCAAAATGGGGCATGAGCAATGGAACGGCAGCCGCCGCCATCATTACGGATCTGATTATACGGGGCGACAGTCCATGGGCTCCGGTCTACGACCCGGGACGTTTCACTCCGGTCGCCTCGGCAAAAAACTTTGTGGCTGAGAATGCAGATGTGGCTAAAAATTACATCTCAGGCAAACTCAATATTCCAACAAAATCATTTGATATGGAAAAGGGCGAGGCTGCCATTATGGAGGCTGGCGGCCACAAGACAGGCGTATACCGCGATATGGATGGAAACCAGCACTTTGTGAGCACCACCTGTACCCATATCGGCTGCGAGCTGAAGTGGAATTCCGCGGAACTGTCCTGGGACTGCCCCTGCCACGGCTCAAGATTCACTTATACGGGCGACATCATTGAAGGACCGGCACTCGAATGTATTAGGCTGTTGGAGGACCTGTAACTATAAACAAGACATAATAATGCCAGTGCTTTTGTGCGCCTGTGCCATATAGAATATTTGTAAAGTGGATACCCATGTGCTCTTTTGCTAGTGGATAGATCTCTTCTTATGCTTGCCGCCAAATACATCGGATACGTCCGTAATCGTCACAAACGCATTCTCATCCTTGTCCTCAATGATTGATTTGAGTTTGGATACTTCTATCCTGTTCACAACGGTATAGATAATTGTCTTATCTTCCTTGGAAAAGCCGCCTTTCCCATCCAGATAGGTAACTCCCCTGCCTAACCGTGCAATGATCGCTTCCGCAATTTCCTTTACATTATCCGATACGATGAAAGCCGCCTTGGCTTCGTCAAGACCATCTATTACGATATCAATAACTTTATACGCAATAAAATAGGCAATGAGTGAATACATTGCCCTGTCCCATCCAAATACAAGTCCCGCACTGCTTAAAATGAAGACATTGAAGAACATCACTATCTCACCGACTGAAAACGAACTTCGCTTACTTAGCATAATGGCAATCATTTCAGTGCCGTCCAGCGAACCTCCATAACGAATAATAATACCTACGCCCAGGCCCAGAGTAATTCCACCGAACACGGCTGCAAGAAGGACATCCTTTGTAACACCCGGAACCGGATGCAATACTGCCGTCCAGGCCGACAACGAAACAATGGCAAATAATGAGGAGATCACGAAGGTCTTCCCAATATTTTTATAGCCCACAAACAGAAATGGGATATTAAACAGAACTATAAAAATACTCAAAGATATCTTCGATAAATGACTGGTTATAATGGAAATGCCTACGATTCCTCCGTCAATTACATTGTTCGGTATCAGAAAAATCTCAAGTCCGACAGCCGCCAATATAGAGCCAAGAAACAAAAATACATACTTGGTTATCCCTCGTCTGATTTTATTTTTTCTATGTGGCATATTTACCCCCTTCTTGATTCGATAAGGATCGAATTTATACTAAAAGGTATTGGGGCACGCATCAAATGAAACATGCCCTTTTACCCGACATACTATTTTAATCGATATAACTGTTCTATTTCTTCTTTCCCTGAGTTATCACTACTGCAGTTTCTGTTTTGCCGCCGCTTTTGCTTTTTCGGCCGCTTCCGACCTCGCGGAAGATTTTGCAGCATAGTGAGAAACAATAGGACCTCCAATGATAATTAATCCGCCGAAAACAATAACCATAATAACGCCTGCATCCATTCTTTCACCTCCACCTCAATTTTTAGTATGCGATGAAGTGGCCGGCTTTATATTTACTCCCGTTAAAATAGTGTGAAATCGTTTCTCTGATCATGCTTCTCATATCCAACGGCCGCATTTGTACAGATTCTTCCATACTGGACGCCAACACCTGCATGGTTCCCAGTCGATAAGAATTGCCATCAAGCTTCCGCGCCAGTGTTTTTTGAAAAGCATTTCTTGCTGTACTGTTATCAAGTACCGGTTCGGAATTATGCAGCGGATTGGAAAAAAGCTGCAAACCGGTATCGGTATCAGAGCTTCCAAAATACTCCGCCGTCTGTGGTATGATCGGTGATAACTGACATATTAATATAATTATAATCAGGCATACGATGATAATTCCTGATTTACCTGTTTTCATTTCATCTGCCTTCCTAATATTTCGTCATTCTTTATAACGAAGAATAACTCTCCTTCCATTATAACATTGCTGACAGGCAGTTCTCAACCTCATGAATTACAATCCTGATATTTGTAACATAGGTTACCGAATCAACATCGGATATACATTATAATTTATTCATAAGATATGAATTGCAAATATACTTTCCTAAAAGAAAAGGGGATTGACTATGAAAAGAAAAATAATAATGATAGACGAAGAAAAATGCAACGGCTGCGGTCTTTGTGCAACTGCCTGCCACGAAGGTGCGCTTAAGATCATTGACGGTAAAGCCAGGCTGATATCGGAAAGCTACTGCGACGGTCTGGGTAACTGCCTGCCGGAATGTCCCACAGATGCGATCAGGATTGTCGAAAGGGAAGCTGAAGCTTTCGATGAGGAGGCCGTGATGAAACGTATAGAAGCAGGAAACATCCATTCAACTGAAACTTCAACGGATACTGCAACGACACCACATCAGGCACAGGCTGCAGCAGCAGCGCAGCATTCTGGTTGTCCCGGTTCAAGAGCACGTACCATAAACAGAAGTGAAGCAGACGTCCCAATGTCTGTCAGTGTAACACCTGCCGGAGTACAGCATACTGCAGCATCCGAAAAACCGGTTTCGCAGCTCGGTCAGTGGCCATGCCAGATAAAGCTGGTTCCTGTAAATGCGCCGTATTTTGACAATGCCAACCTGCTCATTGCAGCAAGCTGTACAGCATATGCACATGCGAACATCCATCAGGAGTTCATGAAGAACAAGATTACAATCATTGGCTGTCCAAAGCTGGATGAAGTGGATTACTCACAGAAACTGGCTCAGATATTTGCAAACCACGATTTGAAAAGTATCACTGTGCTCCGCATGGAGGTGCCGTGCTGCGGAGGAATCGTCCACGCCGTTAAGAATGCGCTCCTGACGAGCGGCACAATGGTACCCTGGAATGTTGTTACAATAAGTACCGACGGCAGTATTCTCGAAAATTGAAATCCAACCTGTCCATCCATATGAAAATAACAGGGGAATCAAATCCCTGTTATTTGGGTCGGATTTACTTCATAAATGATCAGTAATATTTAGGTTATATTTCTGCATTGTTTGCACAAGCCATAGAATTTTACCCGGTGATCGGTGACAAGAAATTCATTCTTTTTTAGTATCTGCGCCTCAAGGGAATCCAGAAGATCCTCTTCAACCTCGGTGACACTGCCGCAATTGTTGCAGATCAGGTGGTGATGACGGTGGTCCTCATTCGGTCTGGCCAGTTCATAGCGGCTGAAGCCATCATCCAGGTCAAGCTTCTCAACCAGCTTCAAGCTATCCAGCAAAGTCAGCGTACGATAGACCGTAGCCAGGCCAACCTCCGGATGAATCTCGCGGACGTAGTTGAATACCTCCTCCGTACTCAGATGCTTTCCGCCGTATCTGACCAGCACATCAAGCACTGCATTCCTTTGACCGGTAAACTTGTAGCCACGTTGTTTCAGCAACTCCTTCAGTTCCTGTACATCAGCAGAATTCATCCAGCCTTCCTCCTACTTCTACCATCTTAACCTTTTCTCAGCCCTATTTCACCTTGCAAGCTTTCCAGAATGAGCAGCCACTTTTCACCAGTGCTGCACTGCCGCATCCGGGGCATTTATATCAGCTTTATCATCATATACGCCGAGGTCTCTTCGTGCATACCCATAAAAATACTGTTGCCGTTTCCTTCGTCAGCTTCTGCCACCAGACTGTAAACAGGGTAATGGCGTTCCGGATCGCGACAAGCACCCTTGTGTACTGCATTATACTTATAATAAGTGCTCTCAGTGAAAATAACGGGGTTGCATCCCATAAGAACATTTTAGTCTTAATCAACGTTTTTTTCAATACATTCCCATTTCGTTCATTCCGGATGATATGGATCAGATGCTCTTTGCCATTTTAATATGTTCAATTCCTGCTTCCATGAACACATCCCCTTCTTTCACAAAGCCCAGTGTTGTGTAGAAATCCACAGCCGCAAGCTGCGAACCTATATAGATCTTCCTGACGCCTTCGTCCTTTGCAATGGTGATCAATAGCTTGCACATCCCTGTTCCTATCCCATATCTTCGCATACTTTTCCTCACGGCAACCCTGCCGATCTTGTTTTCTTCACCCTTGCGCAGCATTCTGGCGCAACCCGCAGGTATTCCATCGACAAAGGCAAGCACGTGTACCGCATCATCGTCCAGTCCATCCATCTCAAGTTCTGCCGGAACGCCTTGTTCCTCAACAAACACTTCCATTCTGATATCATATACAAGCTTCATTTCACGATCCGTTTTTACACGACATATCTCAACCATAATTTCCATCTCCCTGTTGCTTTATGTTAAAGGAACTATTCTGACTGTCCATGTTGCTTTAGCGTCAAAAGGGGACATTCCTCGGCCAAATCGCCATACTACCTGCTGAGGTGTGTCCTCTTACATTATACCCTATCATCCGGGACTAAAATAGTACTAATTACCTATGTCCAAAGAGACCATAGTACCTTTTAATTTTTGCCGAAAAGCATAAAATTGTAGACAGTAACCTATAACTCATTTTCCCCCCTCGATATGCCGGTTGCAGCCTGAAGGCTGCAACCGGCAATTTTATCACAGATGTCCTGATCCCGGGGCAGTTACGCCCTTTCCGGATGTATTTGCAATTATATCTTCGCTTGGTTTATAATTGAGTGGGTTGTCCAAGTATGAGGACTGCCAGAGAAAACATTTGGAGGTTAAGAATGAAACATCCACTGATAAAATTTATTGCGGGATTCATCGCACCGGCAGCGGTAATCATACTGCTTGGCCAATTGAACATATGGTATGCTATTGCTGCTTTGCTTGTATATATCACGGTAATCCTATACCGTTTTAGAGTGTCGTTGTTAACCATGATAGGCGGCTGGTATTATGCACAGGGGAAAATCGATTCGGCGCTTAAATGGTTCAAGCTTGCACATGAAAAAAATAAAACAGGTATTAAGCCTTCTATCTCTTATGCCTACCTTCTTCTTAAAAATGCCGATCTGGTGAAATCCGAAAAAATTCTGCGAAAGCTTTTGAAGAATAACCCTGGTACTGAAGATGTCCCATCTATAAAATCCAACCTGGCTCTCGTACTATGGAAAAAAGGCGAGCTCAACGCTGCAACGGACATGCTTGAAGATGTCATTGAATCATACAAAACCTCCTCTGTATATGGCAGTCTCGGTTACCTTCTCATTTTAGAGGGAGATCTTGAAAAAGCGTTGCAATTCAATCTGGAAGCCCATGAATTCAACTCCACAGACAAGATCATCCTGGACAACCTCGGGCAGAACTATTACCTGCTGGGCATGTATGACAAGTCCGGAGAAATATACGAACCATTGGTTAAAAAATCCCCTACCTTCCCCGAGCCGTACTACAATTACGGACTGCTGCTTGAAAAGCTGGGAGAAACTGAAAAAGCTCTGGAAATGATGAAAATGGCTCTCGGCAGCAAATTCTCCTATCTTAGCTCGATCACCAAAGAAGAGGTTGAAGCAAAAATACAGGAAATAAGCGCCGGTTTGGAATGAAGTGGCCAAAATCCACACTCAACCATTTGCATTGGATTGTTTTATAAAGAAATGTGCATAAACAGCACACAGCATAAGTATTATTCCTGAGATGGCAAACAGCATCTGCATTCCCCCAATTTCAAGGCTGGAAATATGCAGGCCCAGCCCTCCAAATGTCACAAGCAGCACAGAGCCTGCGAGTGTGCCCAGAAAGCCCATGAGTCCTCCAAGTGCAGCATTGAAGCCGATATATACTGTCCTGCCCTCTTCAGGAGAAAAGATGAATTGTATGTTAAAGGTTGAAATGCCTATTCCCGCCCATGCTGCTCCACTGATGATATGCAGGAAGGGAATCAGGAGGACACCGGATGAATTGGTGACAAAGAACCAGGTAAAATGCGTTATTCCAAGCAACAGGATCGAGTATTTCAGTACAAAGCCCCAAGACCTGCTGTCTGCGACCTTTCCCCAGACCCGGACCAGAATTACGTTTACAAACGTACCAATCATGCCCATCAGCATGATGTAAGTATAATCCAGTTTCAGACCTGTAACCATGTAAACCGAGAAAAAAGGGCCGCCGATCTGCAAACCGATATTCCAGATTACAAAGAAAATAATGATCTTTTTGAACCCGGAATTCTTCAGTGGTATTGTAACAATCTGTTTTAATCGATATACCGTTCTTTTGCTCTTGATTTGCGGTTCCTTGATGTTTGACCAGAATATGAAATTGGCAGCGGAAAGCAGCAATATTACTGAAAATGTAACCACAAAGCCGCCATATTCGTTTCCGCCGGATCTGAATGCGTCCATGACCCCTCCGAGGATCAGTGCAATAATTGTTCCAACAGCAAGAAGCCAGGACTCTCTCCTTCCAAAATATCTTCCGCGGATATTTTCAGGTGTAAGGTCGATAATCAGACCACTGGACGCGGGGTTGGAAAAGGAAACCGCCAGATATGCGATAAGATACATGATCGACAGGAGTATCAGCCTTGGCGTTTTGCCAAAAGCAATGAGCGGTATGAATACCATCAGGCCCAGTATGAATCTGTGTAAAAAGTTAAGCAGAACAATCTGCAGCTTTCTTTTCTCTAATTTCTCGAAATACATCGGCGAAAATAATGATATTACACCAGCCAATACCGGTATCGCTCCGATTATTCCATTGAACGCATCGTTGGCGCCGAGAAAGCTTGCATATCCGGCAAGAAAAGCTCCACTGGTCAGGTTGAATATCGTCCTGGCAGCACAGCCTTCAAAAATCGACATGTTGCGGCTATTTTCATAATCACGCTCATCAAGCGGTTTCGTATTAAAGTAGGTATCTCTGAAAAACTTTCCAATAAACATATGTACCCATAACTCAGCAGTATCGCTGTGTATTCATCCGTGTAGTTAATATTTTGTACGATTTATATTCTATAGTATAAATATACACTACAGTCAGGCATTATGTAAATAGGAAGCACCTCCTGCAGTATACCCGTTCTTGCTTCAGCTTTTATTCTCTTAAGCCTTTTTAGTAACATTGTATCAAGAGACAATCTGCAGCAGAGATTTAAGATTATGCAGGGATTTTGACTTCTGATTCCTGCCTTTTCAGTTTCTTATAGATTACTATCGTTGAAATAATAAAGAATATAAGGGTCGCCATGTTAAGTGTAGTCGGACCAACAAAGCCTCCGACCGGCGCCGGTATGGGAGGTATGACCAGAAACATGCACAGTATGACGCAAAGAGGGTTTAAAAGTGCCATCCATTTGGGATACATGGTTTTACCCGACATAACGAGCAGTACAAAGATAATTGAGCTGAATACGAGCTCTGCCAGCATTATGATGATGATCAGTTTCCAATAGAAATCAAATTTCTGCATGATCTCCGACATGTTCAGATTGTCGGGGCTAGTGGCGTAGAATAGCTTCCATCCGTTTGCAATGAATGCATAGGATGTATGGAAAGCTACCCCCATGATCAGTGCATGCGCATCCGCAAGTATCACCAAAGCCGGCAGAAGCTTTCCTGAAGGTCTCAAGCCATGATAAACCGATATCAGCCCTGCTATTTGAAAAGGCAGCATGAATACACCGATGAATGTACCTGATGTAATTCTCCATTGCACGATCCCTGCCATACTTTCCGTTCCAAGTTCGAAAAACGAATAAGCGGTGGCCGGTCTGCCGAGCAGAATCAAATCGCTTATAATTGTCACAAAGACACTGAAGATGCCAACCAGACCCAGCGCCAGTACTATTTCGGCGCAGCTCATTTTCCTTTTCATTTATACCCCCGTTAAAACATTTAGCCCTCTGCTTCTATAATAGCACATTTAATGCATCAAGTTTATATTTGTTGCCAACTGGAAGAGATTCCATGGATGAACTTTTGGCGGTGTTGATGTGAATACTTCATATTTCTTCAACGTAGGCTGTGTGAAGCCCACCTCCACCGACCACAGGGCGAGCTGCATGCCTGGTTTGTTCAGCGCTGCACCATATTTCTGATCACCGTACAATGGATGTCCCATTGCCGCAAACTGTACGCGTATCTGATGGGAACGACCCGTATGAAGTTTAATGCGCACAAGTGACAGACCTTCTTTTATATCCTTGACCTCATAATAAAGGGATGCCTTTTTCCCCTCATCCGCATTGGAAGTGATCCGTACGGTGTTGGTTGTTTCATCCTTGACAAGATAATTGACAAGTGTACCTGAAGACTGCCCGGGTACACCATGTATGACTGCCATGTAGGATTTGCCGAACTCTCCGAGACGTATCTGTTCAGACAGTCTGGAAGCAGCTTTTGATGTTTTAGCGAATACCATAACTCCGCCCACGGGGCGGTCAAGTCTGTGGACCAGTCCAAGGAAAACATTTCCCGGCTTGTTGTAGCGAAGCTTCAGATCCTCCCTGAGTAAAGTCAGCATATCCTCGTCACCTGTGCTGTCAGCCTGTGTCAGTATGTTCGGCGGTTTCACGACAACGAGCACATGATTATCCTCGTAAATGATACTGATTTTAAATTTACCGGTCATACCTTGTGATTCACCGCCTTCAATCTTCTTCCCATCTGCCTGCAGCTCCGCATGGCAGAATCAAACCCGTTGCAGTGGCACGAAGGCCGACTTCGTCAGCGGTGACCCTGCCGCCGTATTTGCGCTGCACTGACAATTTGAGCATATTTCCGATCACAATAGGTGAAAGTCCTGTCGTGTAAGAGTTGACCAGAAAAAACAGCGGCTTCGGTGTCAATATTTCAATACAAAGGCCGATAAGCCCATATAGTTCATCTTCGATCTTCCAGAGTTCGCCGTTGGGACCTCTCCCATAAGACGGCGGATCCATGATGACGGCGTCGTAGGTATTGCCTCTTCTGCTTTCTCGCGAAACAAACTTCATCACATCATCAACAATAAATCGCACCGGTTTTTCCGCCAGTTTCGATAGTGCAAGGTTCTCCTTCGCACGGGTCACCATGCCCTTTGATGCGTCCACATGGCACACCCCGGCGCCCGCATGCGCTGCAGCAACTGTTGCGCCGCCAGTGTATGCAAACAAATTAAGAACCTTTATTTCCCTTCCGGCCGCTTTTATTTTATCTTCCATCCAATTCCAATTCACAGCCTGTTCAGGGAAAATACCCGTATGCTTGAAGCCTGTGGGTTCCACATGGAATTCCAGTTCGCCGTGCCTGATCGTCCACTGTGGCGGCAGCTTCTTCATATATTCCCAATTGCCGCCCCCGCTGCTGCTCCTGTGATAATGCGCATCAGCGCCTGCCCAGGCCTTCTCATTCCCCATCACCGGCCAGATTGCCTGCGGATCGGGCCTTCGCAGCGTATAACTCCCCCAGCGTTCGAGCTTCTCACCGCCGCCGGTATCTATCAGTTCATAATCCTTCCAATCTTCAGCCAAAAGCATTGCAACATCCTCCAAAAGCCAAAATGGCGTTCGATCCGCCATTTAGAATATTCCGTAATTCAGTCTTGCCATATGTATTGAAAATATTTCAAGCATATGAATTCTATCATACACGGAACAGAAAAAAAAGACCGGGCGGACTGATATGTCATCTTTCAATCCTCGCAGTCTTTCAAAAAATTTATGACATTTCGCAAGTTTATCATGAATTAAATATCCATAATCTCCCTGCCCCCATCTCCAATATCCGATATATAGAATGAAGGTGTCAGCCCTGTCCTGGCCGTATAGCCCTTTCCAACCTCATCAATGAAGTTTTGGACCGCTTCCTCCCGTACTATGCTTACCGAACAGCCGCCAAAACCCCCTCCTGTCATTCTCGAACCGGCAACGCCTTCAATTTTTAACGCTTCCTCTACCAATACATCAAGCTCAACACAGGTTATCTCAAACAAATCCCGCATTGAAGCATGCGATTGGATCATGTATTTCCCAAATAGCGCCATATTATCGTTTTTTAAAGCCTCAACAGATTTCAGAACCCTGTCATCCTCGGTAATGACATGCTCCGCTCTGTTCCTCACCAGTTCATCATGGATCTCATGCCTGAACCGGTTAAACTGTTCCTGTGATATCTCGCCCAGGCACGTTGCATCAGGAATGAACCGCTTCAATATATCTAAAGCCTGTTCACACTGGCTTCTTCTCTCATTATATTTCGAATCTGCAAGGCCTCTCTTCTTATTCGAATTTACAATAATGATCCTGTAGCCATGCAGGTTCAATGGAACATGCATGAAGCTCAGGTCCCTGCAGTTCAGGAAAATCGCATGATCAGCTTTGCCCATGGCCGAGGAGAACTGATCCATGATGCCGCAGTTGACCCCTACATAGCGGTTCTCCGCTTTCTGGCAGATCATCGCCATTTTCACCATGTCAAGCGGCTGCATCAGCCCGTTTGCGCTATTGCCAAGAGAGACAAGTGCGATGGCTGTGGCTACTTCAATTGCCGCCGAAGATGACAGACCGGCTCCGAGCGGAACCGTATCATGGTACAGCAGATCACAGCCTGTCAGTTCATATCCTGCTTTCTGCAGTTCATCCGCCACTCCCAGCTGATAGTTGCCCCATTTCAAGGACTTGTACTCTTCCAGATGATCGAGAGAGCCTTCGACCTGAATGCCCAGATCCGTCGCGATCAGTCTCATTTTCCTGTCCTCCCTCGGCCTGGCAATGACAGTTGAGCCAAGCGTCAGTGCAGCCGGAAATACATAACCTCCGTTATAATCCGTATGTTCTCCGATAAGGTTTACACGGCCAGGTGAGGTAAATACCCGTATTCCATCCTCTTCTCCTTGATAAATTTCAATAAATTTCCTTTTCAATTCTGAAATATTCATAAGAAACCTCTCTTATTTCAAACTTGTTTTCATCCTGCTCTATCATTTACCCGAAATATATTCATTACAATACAGATTCACTTTGCAGCACATAGGAGCCGCATCATTTTTATCTGCCCAGGTATATTCACATTACAGCACTATTTTCCTGCACTGCTTTCCATAAACCTCTTATAAGCCTGGCGCAACTCCTCCGCCTTCTCCTCCGGTTTTGTAGGGTTGGCATGCGCCCATGCACCCGTTTCGCTGGAGGCATTGAACTTCTGCTTGTCAGCTGAACGCTTTGGCGGGAAAAATTCTATGTGAAAATGGTAATATTCACTGACATCGCCGCTGTTGACCGGTTCCTGATGCATACACATCATGTAGGGCATTACTTCCCCGAACAGCGCATCCAGTGTTCCGGTAGTTTCCTTCAGTGCTTTAGCCAGATTCAGCCTTTCCCTTCCGTTGAACTGGGTGAGATTCTGTTTGTGATTCCTGCTGACAATGTACATTCCATAGGGATATTCGCTGAAAAAAGGCAAAAAAACCAGAAAGTCCTCATTTTCAAATATCACCCTGTCGCCGTATTTTTTTTCATCCTTATACATGTCACAGATCAGACACGTTCCATTGGCCTCGTGATACTCACTGCAGGATCCCAGTTCCAATTCCAGCTTTTTCGGTATGTAGGAGTAACCGTAAATCTGCCCATGAGGATGCGGCATTGTTACACCTACCAGGTCTCCCCTGTTCTCAAAAATGAAGATGTACTTTATCTTCTCATCCTTCCGCAGTTCCACGAATCGTTCAGTCCAGAGGTCGATGATTTTGAGGATATGCTCCGTCGAGAACTGATAAAACGAAGAGGTGTGGTCGGGAGAATAAAGAATTACCTCACACTTGCCATAAGCTTCGGACATCCTGTACAGGTCTGTCGGTACATCATCAGGAACCGGCGGGTTTTGCGAGAGAGCGGGAAAATCGTTATCGTATTTGTAAACCTCATAATTGTCAGGCACTTTCCCTGAACCAGGGCAAAAAGGGCACCAATCCTTGGGCATCTGCGGTCTGTTCTGCCTGTGCGATGCAATCATCACCCAGTCCTTGATCAATGGATGCCAGCGTAATTCAGCCATAAAACCTTCCTCCGTACTGTTTCTGCAACAATCATTTTTTGATATGCTATATGCTTTATGTTTTCTCTTATATGATTATATTACACTGTCCAGTAACAAAGTAAATAGCCCGATGTTAATAATACATGGTATAATGTTGTATGAACGTCGACGCATACATCATTATACCATGGTAGGATGGCCCGTTTCAAAAAGCAGTCAATAGCAAGTCGTTGGTTTTCCGCAAAAATACAGCAATCAAAGTCGCATCAGAAGTGGATCCTGTTCAAAAATTGCACAAGGTAGACTAATAACAGAATTTAAGTCTGTCAAACTCATCCAGCATGGTCATATAATTATCATATTTGCAACCGACAGCTATGGAGTGGCTTGCTCCCATAATATAACCTCCTCCTGCGGCGGCAGACTCAACTGCATATCTCACATCCTTTTTGATATCTTCCCTTGTACCGCTGACAAGATGCTCAACAAGAACTCCTCCCCATAAGCACAATTTTTTTCCATATTTATCCTTCACTTCTTTCATATCCATGCCGGCAGATGCTTGAATGGATTGATAACAATCAAATCCAATTTCCACAAACATATCCATAATTTTCCAGTTATTTCCGCATGCATGCTTGAATACCGGTAAATTAAAGTGGTTGTGTATATGTCCGGCTCTTTCCTTTAATGCCGGAAATACAAACTCTTCAAACATCTGCGGAGACATCATGGGGCCGGATTTATATGAAAAGTCCTGACCCCAGAAAACGCCATCGGTACCCTTCCTGACATAAAAAAAATCGTTTTGGTTCGCTTCATGTACTGCTTGCTTAATAGCAGCTTTTACAACCCCGGGATTGGATATATATTCCGTCAATCCCCTTTCCATCCCACCCAGAAACAGCATGCCGGTTTCTTCTCCGGAAGGTCCCAGAATGAACTTGTCACTACCAAGTTTCTCTATTACATAATCTACGACTTCAAAAATAGAATCATCCGGTTTGCAAATTTCTTTTTCTTCAACATAGTCTTCCAGATTGTATTCATAGTTCCAGGTGTTCGGGTCGTTAATCATTGTAATGTCCTGGGTGGTGTCCGAATATTTATATACTCTTCCATCAGCGTCGATCCAGGTACTGGGATCAATTTTTTTCGGAGAATCAGGCTGATAATTTGCAGGTGGAACAATGGAGGATGCCATAGCGGATAAATTAACGATATCAATGCAATCGAGCTTGCCGAACAACTGGACCGTATCCTCCTTCCAGCTTTGCACTACTTCATCACGCCGTCCTTCCCAGAAGGCAATCTGGCTTTTGGCTTTAGCTCTTAGATATGTTTCATGCCCAAGTATTTTTTCAACTGTATCAAAATCAATACTGAATTCGCCGTAAGGAATTTGATCAGGAGTTTTCATGTTTATTGTCCTTTTCACTCTTTCTTTGGAATTCATCATTCTATCTCCATTTCCAATTCTTTCTCATCTTTTAGCAGTTCGCAGATTTACCTAAAAAAACATGTACTCCCAGATTGGAATGATAAGCAGATTTTCCCCTTACTACACGGAGACTTAATGCAGCACTTAAATCATTTTACGCCTTGCCTTCGATACTTCCCCAGGAGCACACGCCCATCTTTCTGGAATAATCCATCTGCAAATTTTGATACGGCTTTGCAGCAAATAGATTGCGTTTGCGGAAATTGGCCTGTGTCACCTCCACAAGAGCATACCGTACGTCGGAACCGTTTTCCCTGCCGACCAGCAGGAGAGCATCCGTCTCAAATTCTCCGTAACCTGCTTTACCCGCTTCATAGGTGTATACCGGACGGGCATTCAGATCCGCTATACCAAATGAATCATCATTCTTTAATCCAATCGTATAAGTGCTGCCGTCAACCGCAAGTGAAACAGATACACACTTGCCGCCTTCAACCGGTACAAGGCTGAGGCTTGCGGCAATATTCCCCGCCCTGGCTCTAGCTGCGGTGGTTTCCTCTTCACTGTTCCCGGTCTCGGGTATTAGCACGGATACAAAGTTATAAAACTCATTCTCTTTAAAGTAACGGCTTACATATTGTGAAAGTCCCTGCTCCGTCCTGTAGTTCCGCCGGATTTCCTCCACCGAATATGCACGGTCCCTGCCGGCAAAAGCGACAAGCAGGCTCTGTTTTGCCCCTGTTCCGGCTCTTGAGCCGGCGCATAGTTCATCCTTATCCTTTCTGAACATGTAAAGTCCTTCAGGACTGTCCTCCTCAATCCGGTAAACACCTTCAGCAACAGATTGCAGCGTTTCAGCAAAATAAAGGACGCCTGTAGTTCTGGGTCCTTCCGTAAGTGCCCTTAAACTGTCTATAATAATATATACTCTTTCATCCTTCAGATAAATGATACTCCTGTCACAGTCCATGCCAACACATGGATTATTGAGCCTCGTACGTGAAACCTCGGCAAATGAAAAACGCTCAAAATACAGCTTTTCCGTTGTAACAGGCAGATAATCCCCAATATTCTCAGCATATTCAATCAGGCCTTTTTCCTTGAACATCCTTCCACTTCGCATGATCACTCTATTATGGTAAAAATCTGCGCGGTAATGTCCATTAGTGGTAAATGCGTCACGGTATCCCCCGTCACGAAGGAAAACCGCGCCATTAGCACACAATGCAGCTATGGATTGTTCATCCGCATGCCCGTGATGAGGCTTTTCTGCATGTACAGGTATGGTTTTCTGGAGATATTTCCGGCCAAGCCTGCCATATGGGCCAATATCACGGTAATTGAACATCAGGTAGTGCGCGGATTTATCCCATCCGCTTCTGTAAACAATCTTTTTCCCGATCATATCGCATAATGCTTCACAGGATAAAAATTCCGGTTCAGTCGGAGAAATACCGTCATCAGACCACAAAAGCGCATTGGTCAAGCCTCTGGTAGCTTGAAAACCAGTATCGAGCGTCTTGTTTTCCGATACATTTTTAAATATCTTCTCTGCCGCATATTTCAAAAAACCGTCCTTGTGACGTGCAGCAACCAGTTCAATTGCGGACAGTGCCAGAAGTGAATCCGTCCCCATATCAAAGCGGCTGTCTCCATACTCCGGGAATCCTCCCCACGGCAGAATCAGCGAAGCGAAATAATTCGCGTAATAACCCATCACGGCATCAACAGAGACATGCCATATGCCTTTTGCAACGATATACTCCGACAGAGCATTAATCCATATGGCTGAGTAGCCGTTTGCATCCTCAATGGACCAGCGTCCCACATTCTGTTCGAAAAGCCGTTTGGACAAGTTTGCAGCCATCTCAGACATAGCGTTTTCCGGGAACATCTCCGAGAAGCAATTAAGCATCACTCCACGAAGCACACAACGGTTGTGCGTACCCCATTCCGCTTCATTGAAAAGGGAGGTTATTTCACAAATGCATAACTTCTCGATGCGCGCTCTCTCCGCAGCATTATAAACACCTGCCTTAAAGAGCCGGCATAAGGTTTTGAGTGCGGGTCCGAAGGAAAAAGCAATTTCAATTACCGGCATAACAGTATAATCCTTTGTGAAACCCGAACCCTTCACCGCTTCTATGAATGTATTGCCGCTCTCGGCAAAAACAGGCTTTTCACAAATTAAATCATCTTGTACCTCAAACAGTAAGAACAATGCCTTATTACATGAATGCAGATGTTTTTCATCTCTATTGTACAAATATAACGTACCTTCCATGTCAATCAGATGTCCAAGCCAGTTCAGCCCGTTAAAATCACCCGTAGAAAAAAATGTTCTCCTTGCCTCTTCAAAACCTGGAAACTGCTCTGCTGCAAGTATATCTGCAAGACTGACCAGATACGATGCGTATTCTTTTTTAGCCATACCATTCCTTCCTCTCCAAATCAATAATTTAATATGCATAAATTGTCATCCAATAGTTATATCCATTGTCTTCCCATTCACTTGTTACAAAAGATTGAAAGCTTTCTTTGGAAATTGGTTTGATCCGTAAGATAAAACCGCATATGTCCATCACTTTGCGGCACACTGCCAAAAAGACCGCAAATATAATTATGTGTTGCGAAGCAAGGTCCGACTGTAATACTTTCAGAGCCGGTCCGGGCACAAAGGCTTCCATTTTTAACGACCATGCCAATTCCCGGTTTCCATGGCATGGAAAATGCATCATGCTCCATACGGACAGCATTCGCAATATTGATTTCCAGCCTGACAGGTGCGCCTGTGCATCCAGTGGATTCAAAACTCAGGTCAAACCCATCCTCCGTCCTATTTATATGTATGTCAATGGCAATATCCATGTTTTTTGTCGCAGGACGTTGCGACTTGTCCATCCTCCACCAATCTGAAGTACCCTGATAAGCGCCGTATGGGAGATAATACTTTCCATACCCCTTATATTTCAATATATACCCTGCATCGGTTTTAGCGATCTCATTTGCCATCAAGTGCCTTTCATTAAAGAAGCTGATGTTCATGCGCATGAACAGAGATAACTCATTCATACGGATATGCAGAAAATCGGCATTATTACGGAGCAGGGTAAGGCTCATGCCATCCTCAATGACCCTTACAATACCGGAATCACTAAAATATTTATCACATGTAAAATCCACATCCCCGCTGCAGTCCAGCTCCGTGATTTCAGGATAAAGCATCAGATAATCCAGACATTCCGGTGCGTTACGATTGCCAGACATGCATTCTCCGATGATTTTTCCGGCTATAGCGGCAAAACCCGGCTCACCCAAGCGGCTGGCCCCATAAAGATACATCGGATAATACTTATCCGCAAAGACCTGCGTACCGTAATCCTGCCTTGTGGAATTACCCGTGAACACCGTCATGTCAGGTTCGAAATACGCCTTCATCATCCTCAGGTTGCGCAGAGCATATTCATTATATTCAGGCCGGTCGAGTTCCTCCGCCAGAATAAACATGGCATATTGATTGATATAATTGTACCCTCCGGCAGAACGTTCGGCGAATTCCCCGTCCCCGTTGCAGTCAATCCCTTCCACAAGGTATCTTTCAATGACCGGAAGAAGCGTTTCATTTTTTGTAATATTACGGGACAGAGCAAGTGCAGCCGATATGACCCACCGGTGGTTGGGCGTATGGAAACCTCCTGCTGAAATTCCTGAAGAGCATCTTTCAATAAGATTATATATCTTCCCGCTTATTAATCTTTCCTGTTCCGTTTCTGCAAATCCGGTTGAAATCTTGTACATTTTCGCAAGAATAATCGTTCCAAATGCCGTATCCGGTGATGAGCGCATATTACAGGTATAAAGGTTCCATGTATTGTCGTCATGCAGCCTTGCAAGGGCAAAATCAAGCATGGCGGAAACAGCTTTCAGGACGGAGGCGTCCCTGAAGTATTTGCTGTACTGATTGAAGTAGCATAACAATGGCTCCGCAATAAGCGAAGATTTATCATGAACAATACCTGGTTCCGGTAAATCAACGCCACCATAATCCGGACTGTTTTCATCCATAATTAAATTTTGCAATACTGATTTTGTAATTTTCTCTGCGCCGGCAAGAATAAATTCATAATTTTTGTTCATGTAGCCTCTCCTTACAATTATTATTACAGCATTACCTTGTACTCTCCGGGCGTAACGCCCTCATACTTTTTAAAGCTTCGAATAAACGAGTATGAAGATGAAAAACCTGCTTTTTTTGCGATATCACATACCGTTGCGTTTTTCTCCTGAAGCATTTCCTTTGCGCGGGAAATTCGGTATTTACTCAGATAGTTGATATAGGTATCTCCCATTTCCTGCTTAAAGAGCGTTGAAAAATATGAGCTTGTAAATCCGACTTTTGTAGAAATCGTATCAAGTGATATATCCTTCGAATAATCCTTTTCAATCAGTTCCACTGCCATTTTGATGTAGTAATTGCACTTATCGTTATTCTGGTTGAAATGATCGCATGCCTTGCTGAAGATTGTTGACAGAAACAGATAAAGCCTTTCGATCGTTTCATTATTTGAAAGCATGGAAAGCTCATTATCATCATTGATAAAGTAGAACTCTTTACCTGTTTTATTTGAAATTTTCTGTTCGGCTCTTTTTAAAAGTTCAAGTAACCAGATCAGAATCGTAGTTTGATTTGTTACACCGCTCCTGCGGATATGGTCGCAAATACTTTCGGCCAGAACAAAAATGTCTGCAGATGCATTATATACTACCGACACAATCAAATCAGGATTGAGAGGAGGTATGGATTCATTGCTTTTCTTGTCTCCGGATGCGACAATCACCATTCCCGAACCCAGAAAGAACCGTTTAGTCATGGCCTCAGTCGCTTCACTACAGGCACGGTCCGCATTTAACACATTATGAAACATCTGACTGATTGAAACAGATAAGGAAAATTCAAAATTCCGGCATACCGTGTCTATCAGATCATGTCCAACTTCCATCAAGCTGTCCGGAGTTGCTTCTTCTGTATTGATCAGTATCCACAACCCATTGTTTGGGCCTTTGCAGGATATTGTGACGCTTCTTGTGGAGAGCAGTTCTTCCGATATGTTTTCAACAGCAAATGCAAACAAATCTCTATCGGTTTGGGAATATATACTGCAAAAATCCGTGTAATAGTCGAATGATATCTGCATAACATAGTAATTCGGATATTCGGGTATAAATCCAAACCCGGCAAGCTTGTCCAATACCTGTCCTTCCTCATTCTGCGCAAGTACGCCGCGCATTAATTTTATAACATATGCGCTGCTGATGATTTTTCCGTTGCTCCAAAGCAGTTCGGAAACTTTATCCCTTTCAAGATTTATGGCATCAAAGGCTTCACTGATGATTTGCATCTCGCCGCTATGGAGCATCTCTCTGAAATAAGCATTGCTTCCCGTAATTTTTTTAATCAGCCTTATTATTGGACTGTACAAACCCGTTGAGACAATCCATATAAAAACAATACTGATTACAACCGTAATCAAGGTTATCATTATAATAGTATTGCGCATTGATTCAATATCTTTAAAATAATTCTCAAGTGGAGTTACTTTCACATAATACCATGTCATTTTTGGAGAATAGCTCCAGGAAACCGCAAATTCACTGCTATCCTTACTTATTATTTTAAACCCCGTACCGCTTTTGTTATCTGAAAGCACATCCGAAATTCCGGATAAAATATGCTGGTCAAGCTGTCTTGATGAATCAATCAGGTTCATATTCCTGTCCACGATATAGATTCCGCTGTCATTTTGATCCAGATTGCTGTTTACTGTAGATCCGATCATTTTTCTATCCAGCACGACAAATACTCTTCCATAAGAAATAGTGCCGAAAATCGGCAGCCCCTTTGCATAAATCAGAGAATCCGCGCCGAATAATTCATCTACAGACTGGTCGCCTCCATTATAGAGTAACCATGTATTGTTGGGTATCTCATTAAATTGATCCCCAAGTTCTATCTGATGGAATTCCTTTTCTGAAGTAATAACAGTATGATTGATTTCACTGTATACAATTACTCTATCCACGTTTTTATTCAGGCTGCTAAACAGGAAGGCCTTATCAGCCGTCGAGTAGAAATCCCCGACAAATTCAGGTGTTATATCGGCAGAAGTATTCTTAACGAGTGAATTAAGATCTTCATCCATCGCCAGTTGAATGATATCTTTTTCAATTTCATCGGAGATTGTATCTACCACTTCCGCTGCCCTGCCCAGAAGGCTTTTGTCAACTAAAGCGATTTCATTCTCTACTATGGAACTTGACCCTTCAAATATTTTTATAGATACAAAAAACAGTGCCGCCGCATTTATAATTGAAAATGCAACAACCATTTTGAAAAAAATTGATCGTTTCATTATGCACAGCCTTTCATCAATACCGGTTTAATTGCGGCATATGCTCAGGTGCTCTCTAACCAGCTTTACAGTGTCCATCGCTTCATCTATATCTCTTGCGCTATGCCAGATAATAGTACGTGAGTTTTTCAGAAACTCAAGATTGTCCTTTATTTCATCATATGTCAATTCCACAATTACTATTTTGTCCTTAAGGACTTCTGCCATCTTCTTATAAATCTCGATAGCCCGTTCACAATTCGGATCACTTGATATCTCAATAAATTTAATCTTTTCTATTGATGCGATATGGCTTAGGCTATGTCTGCCCAATGCATGCGTATGCATAAAAGCACAATCATAGCCTTCCAGAAGTTTTTTTGTATAAGGTAGTCCGAATTCCATATAGATATCCGGTGAACACAGGCAGGACGTGTCCTCAGCCAGATGTCCGACAGAATGACCCGGCAGCCACACATCAAAGCCGGAAATAACACCGCCATAAAAATCACCGGCTGCTTCAAGCTGATGATCGAACATCCATTTTTCAGCAATTGTGCAAAACTCCAATAACTCGTGTACCTTATATTCATCATCATAGAAATCCGTAAATATTTCATTTCCTCTCAGAGCATTGGCAATGTCCAAAGGGCAGCTCCCCCCGCGCAGCTTGACTGCCGCCCTGCCTGCAAGCTTTTGCTTCATGTATCTGATTCCGTCAGCTACAGCACGAAGCCATACGTTATCCTCTTCCAATTTAAGCATGCACAAATTATTGAAGTCTGTCAAATACTGTTTATGCCAACTGGTGGTGTCTGAGAACTCAACACTTCCGCCGATAAACGCGGTATGCTCAGAAATTCCATACCATGGTGACAACGCCGGTATCAGGTCGTCATCCACAGATTGGCGGCTTAGCCAGTAATCCGTAAATGTATCAATACAAGCATCCAGATATTCCTTTAAATTATCAGGGAGGTTCCACCCTTTTAATGACCGGTCCGGTGTACTGCGGATTGAACGGATATTCCTGACCTGTATCAGTGCCCCTTTTTCCTCAGAGGCATAAAAATGCTTCGTTCTGTCCATAACGTTATCTGCGTCCATACGTAGCATTAGCATCGCGTCAACTCCTGTCTCCTTCCGAATGAATTCGTAAATAATCCGGAAATTATTTTATCAGGGGATGACCATGAAGATCATCCCCCGGCAATTTAAAGCAATTGCTATTTACCCATTGTTTTGAGCGCACTGGCAATTTCCGCATCATATGAGTCGCCACCAAGCTTTTTCCAACCGCTTACATAATTTTCATATTCTTTTTCAAAGTCCTTGGAAACAATAACTTTCGCTGCGCCTTCAAACATATAGTCCTTCAGGGCTGACGCATTCTTCAGCGTATTGGGGCGCGGCTCCGTAATTACTTCATAGGTCCTTCCGAATTCTTTTGACCATTCCATCAACTGGAAATAATCTTCACCCTCCTGACCCGGGAATCTTTTCTTCAGCATATCGGTAGTAGTCCACAGGTCGGCGCTTGTAATGCCGAGATCACCTCCAACCCAGCCGATATCCTTGGCGTAGGCCGCTTGATCCGGATACACAATCGCACCGTCCACCACATTATAATGAACACCCTCCTGGCCGATTTTCAGTGTTTTGTCAATACCGCTTTCTCTCATCCATTCCAGATATTTCAGCGCAGCTTCAGGTTCCTCACTGCTCTTGGGTACAAATGAGAGGAGTCCGCCTTTCCTCGGTCCCTGCATGATTATTTCACCATTTGGATTGGCAATCGGCTTGATAGGCTTCCAGTAAGCATCGGCAACAGCTTTTTTCGTCTCTACATTAAGCGTTTTTGCAGTTCCCGGCACCTGTGGATTGACATTGACCAGTCCCGCTATACCGGAGAAAACATGCTGGTCATATTTGGCGCCATTTATATCAGTTACAAATTCAGGATGGATAAGCCCTTCGTTATAGAGCTTGTTCAGATAAGCATATGCATTCTTGGCATAAGGATTATCAACAGGAGACATGAATATACCGTTTTCATAATTACCTGTGGGCATACAGGGAATATACGGTCCATCGAATTCAACGCCAAACATGAGCAAAATATCAAGATAGAAGCCCTGTAAGCCGGTTAATCCGGGAGCCGGCAATGCAAACGGTACAACGTTATCTTTACCGACTCCGCCGGGATCCTGGGTTTTAAAGGCTTTCAACATATTATAAAGTTCGTCTGGAGTCGTAGGATGGGCCATTCCCAGCTTGTCCAGCCAGTCCTGGCGTACATACAAAGCGGTATTTCCGCCAAATTCCCCCTGTACTGCCGGTATGGCATACTGTTTGCCCCTGTAGATGCCCCAGGGCAGTGAAGTTTCGAAATACTCTTTGATTTTTGATTCCGGAGAATTGATGTAATCGGTCAGTTCATATATTCCGCCCTGATCGGCATAACCGTACAAAACATTGAAATCGTATGTGTATGAGATGTCGGGAGCAGTTGAGGATGCCATCCATACATTAAGCTTTGTGATTTCTTCGGCACGAGGGCACGCTACGAACTCAACATCAAGGTTGGCCTCGGCTAATGCATGTTCTTCGATATAATCCGTCCATTTATTGTCGATTGCTGTACCCGCGCCTTCCGGAGCACTGTTGCGGTCAAACATTTCGACCCGCACCTTGACTGGAGCCGTCGAAGTGGCATCACCGGATGCATCCACCGCAGTCCGGGTGTTGGCCGCATTTTCTCCTGTCGGAGCATTACCGTTCTCCTGGGACGACTGGCAGCCGATGAGCATCGACATACACATGACAGCAGCCAGCAGTAAGGCCAAAAGTTTTTTGCACATAATTTGTTCCTCCTTAAAATAATATGTATCCTTATCCTTTAACTGCGCCGATCATGACTCCTTTTACAAAATACTTCTGGAGCCATGGATAGACACATAGAATAGGCAGCATTGAAAATATAACCACGGCGGATTTCAGGGATTCTTCCATGACAGCTGCTCTTGATGCGTCAGACAGCCCATCAAGTATCTCGCTCTGGCGGCTCAGCAGCAGTATCTGTCTCAGCTTAATCTGGAGGGTGAAAATATCCGGATCACTGATATACAGCATGGGATTGAAATAGTTGTTCCAATGGTTTACCGCATAAAACAGTGAAAGTGTGGCGATTCCCGGTATGGATAACGGAATGTACATCGTTATCAATAGTCTGACATTATTGCAGCCGTCCATTTTTGCCGATTCTTCAATCTCATCGGGTATCGACTGAAAAAAGGTTTTCATAATAATAAGATTGAAGGTGCTCAAGGCAGTAGGAAGGATAATCGACCATACAGAGTCAAGAAGGTTCAGGCTCTTAACCAGAAGATAGCCTGGAATAAGACCCCCCGAAAACAGCATGGTGACAATAATGAACATCATAATTTGCGAACGCCCGCGGAGATACTTCCTGGATACGGGATAAGCCGTCAGTATCGTAAGCATCATATTTAGCGCAGTCCCGACAATCGTTACAAAAACAGTTACAAAGAGTGACCTGATGACAGCACTGCTGCCCACCACGAATTTGAATGCATCTATTTGAAACCCAACAGGGTAGATGGTAACTTTACCGGACATAATTGCATGATTATCTGAAAAAGCATTTGCAAAAGTATTGAGGAATGGAAAGAGACAAACAAATGCGAAGGATAGGACAAAAATCAGTATGCCTGCATTAAAAATATTATCTCCGGCAGAATGTTTGATTTTTTTCTTTTTCATATGAACCCCCTTGTGGCATATTTCCTAGTAAATACTTTGTTCAGTGAATTTCCTGCTTAAGTAATTCGCGCTGACAATCATCAGCAAATTGATCACTGACTGAATAAAGCCCATTGCAGTCGTAATGGCGAATCTTCCCTGTTCAATGCCCACCTGGTAAATAAAAATACTTATCACCCGGGATACATCTGAAACAATCGAATTATACAATGCCATAGGCTGCTCATACCCAATTGACACAATACTTCCCATCTTTAAAATAAACATCATAACAATGGTAGGCATAAGACCTGGCAGAGTGATATGGAGCATTTGGCGGAAACGTCCCGCACCGCTTATCATTGCGGCTTCATAGAGCGCAGGGTTGATACCCGTCAGTGCAGCCATGTAGATAATCGATCCCCATCCGGCGCTCTGCCAGATACTTGAGAGTACATAATTGACAATCCACCAGTTTGAATTTGCCATGAAGTATATTTCTTCAAATCCCATTACGCGCAGCAAGGTATTAACAATACCATACTGGGGAGAAAGCGTATTAATCATAATTCCCGCAAGAATGATCCAGGACATAAAATATGGCAGGTACAAAACAGACTGGGTAATACGTTTTAATCTCTGCGAACGGAGCTCATTCAATGAAAGTGCCAGAATAACCGGCGCCGGGAAAGTAAAAACAAGGTTCAACAAATTCAATACAAGTGTATTCTTCACTGTATCCCAAAAATACGGATGGGCAAACAATTCCTTAAAGTTGTCAAAATTATTAAATGTACTATTAAATACGCCCTGAAAGATATTGTAATCCTGAAACGAAATAACCAGGCCAAACATTGGTATATATTGAAATATGATGTAGTAAACAACTGCCGGTATAAGCATTAAGTAAAGTCCGTAATTGCTTTTAAAAAAGCTGAAGAAGGTATTATTTTCTATGGTTGCATGTGATTTCACAAGGGCTCCTTTCTAATGACTCGTATTCTTTTTAATACTGATTCTTTGCTGATTGTACAAGAAGTTCATGAAGCAACTGCATTTGGGTTAAGTAAAGTATAAAGGCATATTCCTGTTATGCATATAAACAATTCTTTCGATATATCTACTTTCTTTGAGACAATGAGTGATAATTTATGTTAACATAATAATAATTTGACATATTACTGCTTCAGCATTGCAGATAATGCCATTAATGCCAGACCCTGTCCATAGTAGGACATGACACATGGAATATTGTTATATGCCTCTGCGGAATTCATCACCGGGGTACCTCCCGAAGCGTTCAGCACCTGTCCATCCGGTCCAATATTTTTAATCAATCCCTGCAAAGCCATACTGCACTGTTCTAAAAAGCATCCGGACAGATACCCTGCATGAATGCCTCTGAAAACACCACTATACAGGGCTGCACCGACCGTAGTCTCCGGATTGGTTTCCGGACGGTCAAGAACGGTGTGCCACATTCCATTTTCATTGCAATACTTCATTATAGCCGCCACGTGTTTGTTCAGATTATCCACTGCAATCTCTTTTTCGATGATATAATCCGGTATCATGTCAAGAATTTCAACAGAACTCAATACAGCCCACCCGTTGGCTCTTCCCCAGTGTATTGCCGACATGTGGCTGCGCAGTTTACAGTTGTATGCATGGAACATCAGTCCGTTGGAGGGATCGGTCAGATATTTGTAGTGCAGATTCAGCTGCCGTATAGCCTCATAAATATACATATCCTCGCCTGTGAATTTACCCCACCGTGCTAAAAATACAGTCCCCATAAAAAGAGTGTCCGCCCAAATCTGACTTTCAAACTCCGCTGCCAGTACAGTGTGTTCCAAAACACCCTCGTTTGCCCTTTTGGCCTGGCACATGCAGAAGTGGGCCGTCTCTTCACACAGCCAGCGGTAAGGCTTATGTCCGGTGGCCTTATATAACTCAAGGACGGAGGTGAAAGGGATCACGGTGTTAATGCTTTTTTTGGGCAGGCCCTTGTCAATGTGATAGTCCACCCATTCTTTAACAAAATTCAAATATCTGCTATCACCGGTGACCTCGCAGGTTTTCATCAGGCCATACATCCCGACACCCTCCTGCCAGTCCCATATGTGGTAATTCATATCGGTTTCCCTGTATTGATGTTCTATTGTTTTATCCGCCACACTTACCAGTAATTGTTTCATATCCATAATAAGTCCTCCATCCCGTCAATTTTCATGCGTCAGACAAGCAATACCGGGTATTTCTAGAGAATGCTGCCAATTATTTGTTGTTGCTCTCATACAGCCGGTCAACGTCACGCATATGTGTAAACATTGTTTGAATTTTTTTATGCATCTGTGCTGTGATATCCGGTCCCAGGACCGTTGCATCCTCATCCTCAGGTCTTTGAGCCACAGGTAGAAATGCATTTGCATGGTTGCCCAGTATTGATATCAACTCATAAGTATTGTCAATTTCATCCCGACAAATCCTGTCAAGGGAAAGGAGCCTTTCGTCAGCGCTATAAGGCCATCTGGTAACAAACTGCGGAACACTCCCATAGTCCGTTCTGTCCAGAACCTCCTGGTACATAGCCACATGCATAAAAGTTTTCATCATACATGTAAAGGCAGACATACGTTTGACTACAATATCCATTCCGCCATGCTCCAGTGATTTCATTTCCTCAGTCGCGGTGCACAGTAGAGAAACCGCCTTCGTTACACTATGCCTTGCAATTCTTGTGGCAGTGAACCCCCTGATGAAATCCATGCCCTGGAAGTTCATCAGATCATCCGCTTGCGTCTCGGTAGTTGCCTGGAATATGAATTTTCTATAGTAATCCTTTTCGTCTGCATTCAGTTCATGAGGGAACGGTACAAGCGGGCGGTTAATCCATCTCTGGTGAAGGTGTCCCATCATGACGATGCAGTCCATATACAGCGCCTTCAGGCGGTGTATCGCTTCATCCGCATGAAACCATGCGTTTACCAGACGCTCCGCTTTGCCTGCACCGCAGATGCTTTCAGCAAGGCTGCTCATAAGTGCGATTTTTCCGGCAAACCCACTCACAGGATTTTTCAGAAACAGTTCAAGATAGTTGCAGTATTCCTGACTATAGCCTTCCAGAATCTGCACATCAACAATGCTGCTGTCCGAAAAATATGCCAGCTCCAGTTGATTTGCAAAATCCGCCATGAGTGGCAGACCATAAAATGGACGAACCGTTTCGTAAAGCTCCGGTACGATATGGGAAACAGTTTGTTGCCCTTTATTGTTTTTACCGTTTACTATTTGATTATCTTTTAAAAGAGGCCACATGGCGTCCATCGTGTGTTCATTCTCTTTAAAGCCGATATTGCTGGTTATTTCCAGCATAATGTTTCTGCCTGCTTTGGAAGCACCTTTTTCAAAGGCATCAAACAGTCCGAGTATCCTTTCAGGCAAACCAATGTCCCTGCAAGCTGCGGGTCCGTTCGCTCCGTTGTACAGTCCGCTGCTCCAGCACAATCCCCCGCCGCTGTCATTGGTATACAATCTGATATACCCGATATTAATATGCCGGCAAAGCTTTTCCATCGCTTCCGTATACATTTCACGGACTTCTTCATTGTCGATGCACGGGCAGTAATACATATATTTTGAACGCCGCGGATGGTCACATCTCGGCCCCCGCCAGGAAGGATGAGCCTGATAGACCGATTCCGGAAGATAGAACGGCTCAACAAGGACAAGAGCTGCCTTCAGTCCATACTTCTCCAATATTTTACCGCGCTCTTTCAGCAATTCAAGATTCCTTTGAGCGTATTCAACAGGAAGGAACTCCCTGAGTTTATTTGGTACGATGATTTTAAACAGATTTGTAAGAAGCATCCCCCAATTCGGATATGGATCTCCGGGACAACATTCAAGATAGGTATGATCCTTCGGTATATCTTCAATGAAAACTTGTGCGGCACCAAGTTCTGCAGCTCTTGCAACCTTATTTTCAAAATCATCCATTGATTCGCATTCATAGGATCTTTCTTTAAAGTAGTTCATAAGTATCTCTTTTTGCATTCATGCCACCTTCTCTCTGAAATTTTTATATCATCGGGACAAAAATAAATCTAACATAAGCAATATTGCAATTACAATGCCCTTTGCTTATTATCAATAAAAAGCATCCCATATCAAAAAAAGTGTTTATTGTTTTACTAATCTCTGGCGGCTTCCTTGAAATAAGAGGGTTCCTTAAAATACATCTGCTGACAATTTATTTGACCGGATATTCAAGTCCCCATTGGGAGTGGATATGATCCATTATTTTCATTATATCTACAGTCTCATCAAGGGGCATAATATCACTTTCCATTTTTCTTTCCGAAAAACATTTCATCGCTTCCTGTGCTTGATAAGTAAATCCATTGGAGCCATGCAGCAATTCAAAAATCTCACTCTTACCGTTAATGTTCAACTCAAATGAATTTGCATGGGAGAACTCGGGAATTTTAATGTACCCATCAGTGCCTAATATATAAGCAAAATCAGGGATATAAGTTCTTACAGCAGATGATAATTCCGCAAGCTCGCCGCCTTTATAGGAAAGTGTGAACGAACACTGCTCATCGACACCTGTTTCCCCGATAAAGGCCGCACTTATCACTTTTTCAGGCTTCACACCGAGAACCATTGCCGCAAATGAAAGTGGATAGATACCCACATCCATCAATGCACCGCCGCCCAGCTTCAGATTGAGCTGCCTTCTCTCCGGATCGTATGCACCCTGGAAGCCATAGTCGGCCTTTACCATTCTGACCTCGCCTATTGTGTTTTCAGCAAGTAATTCTCTGATTTTTGCCATGACAGGCAGAAACCTCATCCACATGGCTTCCATCAAAAACACTTCATTCCCGCGGGCAGTATCAACCAGTATCTTTGCCTGCTCCGCGCCGATTGTGAAGGGCTTTTCCAGAAGTACCCCTTTCCCTGCCTTCAGGCATTGCATCGCGCACTCGAAATGGCTTTGATTTGTTGTCGCAATGTAAACCAGATCCACTTCCGGATCCATAATAAACTCATCATAACTTCCGTAAACGCGTTTCACATCATACTTTTCCGCAAACACCTTCGCCCTGTCCAAATTTCTTGAGCCTATGGCAACAAGTTCTGCGGATGTAAGAAGCTGCAGAGACTGCGCAAATTTATGGGCTATTTTCCCGGGCCCCATAATCCCCCATTTGATTTTTTTCATATATATATCCTCCAATTTATGAATATAGATTGTCCACTCATACTATTCAAAAAACTCAATCTCAAGCATGGCACAAAGCACATGATAGATAGGCAGGTGATATTCCTGTATTATATAGGTTTCCGTCGCAGGAACACATATAACAACATCACATAATTCTTTTAAGGAGCCTCCTGTTATTCCGGTCATACCGATTGACTTCATTCCGGACGCTTTAGAGACCCTTAAGGCATTTACTACATTTTGGGAGTTGCCGGATGTACTCAATCCGATCAAAATGTCTCCTTCTTTTGCATAGCCGTATACCTGCTGGGCAAAAACCATATCCGCCGAAATATCATTTATGTAAGCTGATGAAATAGCCGACTGGCTTACCAGTGAAATAGCCGGCAAGGCTCCCTGCAGGCTGTCAGCCAGATATCCGCTCTCCTCCGGAAACAATTCCTTCAGTTTTTCCACATCTTCTGCGCATATTTTACGTTTTAAAAGGAAACCCTTCATCAGCTCTCCGACGATATGTTCCGAATCGGCAGCGCTTCCGCCATTCCCACATACAAGCACCTTTCCTCCGTTTTCGTAACATTGCTTCAACAGCAAAAATGCAGCTTCAATATCCTTCCTGCATCCATCCAGTTCAGAATACCTTGCAAGCAAATTGTCCAGCATATCGGCAACACCTTTTTTCATTCCCATATCCCTCCTTTTCAATTCTTTTTTATAGCTCTGTTTTTCACATCTCACTTTACGCTATCTTCAATTCCATACATGGCTACCGCAAGTGCTGCATAATCTCCGATTTTATCACCCAATCCTGCCGAAACTATTTTGCATACACTCCTTGCAAGTATAAGGCTTTCTTTTTCTATTACTTCCATTGCCGAATTACGAAACAGTTCTTCGCTTCTGGCATAGATGCTTCCGATGACAATCATTTCCGGATTTAAAGTATCGATTAATATGGACAGAGCTTTACCCAGATTACTTCCGCTGATGCGGTATATTTCTCTAGCCAGTTCATCACCGGCTTCAGCAGCATCGCCAACAATTTTTGCATTAAGATCATTCAAATCTTCCATACTTTCACAAAAAGAAACCTTTTGACCTGTCTGCATTTTTTCCAGTACTTTTATCCCGGCTAGTTGTGCAATCCCTCTTCCGCTGCAGAAGCCTTCAAAAGAACCGGATTTTCCAAAGCCGACTGGTCCATATTCAGATAGTCTTATATGTCCAATCTCACCGGCCATACCGTTTGTCCCGCTGTAGAGCCTGCCATTAAGAATCAGTCCGGATCCCATACCTGTCCCAAAGGTCAGGAATATCACATTGCTTAAGCCCTTTGCAGACCCGAATTTCCACTCTGCAAGTGCACAGGCATTTGCATCGTTCTGAAGTATCACATTTACTCCGTATCTTTTCGCGAACAGCCCAACAACAGGTATATTATCCCAACCGATCAGATTCGGCGGTGATAAAACAACGCCTCTTTTGCAGTCAAGAGGCCCACCGCAGCTTATACCGATACATGCTATATCTGTTGCTTCCAAATGGTTTTTGCGAATAATGGAATCTGTATTCTCAAACAACTGCTCCAACGTAAATTGAACACCTTTATGTGTTTCCGTGAGAAACATGATTTTGTCAAGAATCTCTATATCGCAGCTTGTCTCAGGATTACAACGCCCTAATGAAACCGCGCATTTTGTGCCCCCAATATCAATTCCAAGCAAATAACTTTTCAAACCACCATCTCACCTCCATATAATATTGTTAATTGATTTGATTATATTACCACAAAACACATATTGTCAATTCGTTTAACAATATATTTATGCAATCAAACCGTTGTGAAATCAAACCGTTGTGCAGTTAAGCTGTTGTGAAATTAAGCCGTTGTGAAATTAAACTGATGTGAAATTAAACTGATGTGCAATTAAACCATTATACGATTCAACTGTAACAGTTTGAACAATGTTTCGGGAATGCCTGAATAGTCAGACAGAAGAATGCGTACCGGCATCTCCCATGAAGTATTTCTCCAGTACAATGGATGCCGCAGAAATAACCTCTGAATCTTTGACAATGGAGGAAATCATTATAGGTAATTTTCGAATATGTCTGTTGATCGCAATGCTTTCTACTTTGTTTCGTATTAAGTCCAAAAGCAGCTCGGGCTTGTATTGTATGTCACCGGTCAATATAACGGCTTCCAGTTCCAATATGTTCATCGCATTCACGATCCCTGCCGACAAGTATAGTGCTTCATTTTCAACAGCCTTTCTGCAGGTTTCGTCACCAGTCAAGGCCCTGTCAATCAGTTCATTCCATGTTTTTATCGTTTTGTCGCTTCTGTGTACATTCTCAAGGAGCGAGGGTATGGAAGCAAAAACTTCAAGGCACCCTCTATTTCCACAGCTGCATGGCTTGCCGTTGATATCAACAGATGT
>WSSedL1CaDRAFT_10000232_pt1 | contig 38846 bp, 38 predicted proteins | sample WetSurSL1Cattail_FD_9464 | JGI IMG/M metagenome (IMG submission 9464)
CATTCAAAGTCATACGATTACAATCGGAGTCGGCCCTGCCGGTACCGGCAAGACCTATCTTGCGGTGGCGCTGGCGGTTACCGCGTTCCGTGCGCAGGAAGTAAACCGCATTGTTTTAACCCGTCCTGCCGTTGAAGCGGGCGAGAAACTGGGGTTCCTGCCGGGTGATTTGCAGCAGAAGGTGGATCCTTATCTGCGTCCTCTTTATGACGCGCTGTTCGACATGCTTGGTGCCGAAACTTATCAGAAATATGTGGAACGCGGCAATATTGAGGTTGCTCCGCTTGCGTATATGCGCGGCAGAACCCTTGATGACAGCTTTATTATCCTCGACGAGGCGCAGAACACCACGCCGGAGCAGATGAAGATGTTTTTAACGCGTCTGGGCTTTAATTCCAAGATGGTTATCACCGGAGATATTACACAGATTGATCTTCCTGAAGGCCGCAAATCCGGCTTGAAGGATGTAATCCGTATTTTGCGCGGCATTGATGATATTGCACAGGTACGGTTCAGTGAAAAAGATGTTGTGCGCCACAGGCTGGTGCAGGATATTATAAAAGCTTATGAAAAAAATGAGGAGGTCGGGCGTTAACTACTATGGAAAAGGTAAGAGTAATAATCGACAATAAACAAAAAGAAGTAAAAATCCCAACAGGTCTGCGCATGTTGGTGCGCCGCTGCTGTAACGCAGTGCTGCGGATGGAAAAATTCGCGGATCCTGCGGAAATCAGTGTAACCTTTGTAAATAACGAGCAGATTCAGGAATTGAACAAACAATACCGCAGTAAAGACGTTTCGACGGATGTGCTTTCTTTTCCGATGGGTGAGAACGGCGTTTACGACGTGAACCATACGACCGGGGCAAAAATTCTCGGTGACATCGTAATTTCTATGGAGAAAGCGGTGGAGCAGGCGGATCGCTATGGTCACAGCCTTGAGCGCGAAGTCGGCTATCTTGCGGCTCATTCCATGCTGCATTTACTCGGGTATGACCATGAGGACGGCGGCATTCAAAAAGTCCATATGCGTGAAAAAGAGGAACAGGTCATGACACAGCTCGGCCTGCCAAGCACAAGCAGTTATGTTTTAGATGAGGATGAGGAGTAAGGCTTGCGTTTTTTTAAGAGCTTTAAATACGCTTTTCGCGGTATAATCTATTGCATTAACAATGAACGAAATATGCGGATACATACAGTGACAGCATTGTATGTATTTGTCTTTTCGTTTTTTTTTACATTGTCACGGACAAGTTATGCCGTTCTTTTTCTTGCAATTGCGGGTGTCATGACAGCGGAACTGTTCAATACCGTAGCAGAGGAACTTTCTGATATGGTCGCAGCGAGTTTCAACCCTGTGGTGCGGATTGTAAAGGATATGGCTGCAGGTGGGGTACTGCTCTGTGCTTTATTTGCAGCGGCGGTTGGAATTTGTATTTTCTGGCAGCCTGCGAAGTTTTTTAAAATCGTTTCATTTTTTCTCTCCAATCCGCTGATGCTCCTGCTGCTGCTTCTTTTCACTGCGCTGAGCATCGTTTTTATTATCAAGGGGCCGACCGGAATGCGCGACTATATCAGGAAAAAGAGAGTAAAATAATATCGAGGCTGATTTGCCGCGACGATTGGCAATCTCTTTGTCGCGGCACAGGAGAGATTGTTTATCTTATTCATAAAATTGTTGACATGAAAAATAAGGAGAATATACGTGACCGAAAATTCAAACGATAAATCTGCGTTTATTGCCATTGTAGGCCGCCCCAATGTTGGGAAATCCTCGCTGCTGAATGCGATGCTCGGCCAAAAGGTTGCCATCGTTTCCAACAAACCGCAGACTACCCGAACCCGCATCATGGGCGTTTTAACCGAAGAGGAATATCAGCTTGTTTTTATTGACACGCCGGGTCTTTTAAAGCCGCACAACCGGTTGGGCGAGTATATGGTGAAATCAGTCAGCGAATCAGTTGCAGGCGTTGACGCATGCCTTTTGGTGGTGGAAGCGGACAAAAAGATTGCCCCGGCAGATTTGGATTTAATTGAAAAATTTAAGTCGCTGGGCATGCCGGCCGTTTTGGCAATTAATAAAATTGACCTGTTAGCGGACAAAAGCGCCTTAATCTCACAAATCACGGAGATTTCCCAGCTTTATGATTTTGAAGCCGTTGTGCCGATTTCCGCGCTGGATGGCAACGGGGTAAAGGATCTGACAGCGGAGCTGGAAAGACTTGCAATGCCGGGCGGCCACTTTTTTGACGATGATATGCTGACTGACCAACCAGAGCGTGTTCTGGCAGGTGAAATTGTTCGCGAAAAATTGCTGCGCCTCTGCGATAAGGAGGTTCCTCACGGAATTGCGGTTGTGGTCGAGAAGATGCATGAGCGGGAAGATAAAAGCGGCATTACGGATATTGATGCCACGATTTTCTGCGAAAAAGAATCCCACAAGGGCATTGTCATCGGAAAAAACGGTGCGATGCTCAAAAAGGTAGGGTCGTTTGCCCGCTCGGATATGGAGCGCTTTTTTGATTGCAAGATCAATCTCCAGCTTTGGGTTAAGGTCAAAGAGGACTGGCGCAACCGCGCCGGAGCGTTGCGCAGCTTTGGCTTTGACAGCACCAATTTCGACAAATAGGTGAAAAGCATATTTATGCTGAAAATTTTGTAACATTATGGGGCTAATTCATATATTTACCGCTCATATTACTCCCTTTACGGCGAATACTTTAAATAAGTCATTGAAAAGTGACTTCGCAAACGAAAAAAGGGAGTGGAAGAAATGGATGAGAGAACAGCGTGGAATTGCTTTGAACATACCGGAAATGTGATGGATTATTTGAAATACAGTCAATGTAAGCATAATAACGAGGAATTTCAGATGCGGGAGGAACCCGATGCAGATAGAGACCGAAGGCTTGGTTATCCTGGAGAAGAGCTTGGGTGAGAGTGACCGCCTGGTGACGGTTTTAACAAAACAAGAGGGTGTCGTACGTGCTTTTGCGCAGCAGGCCAGAAAAATCAAAAGCAATAAGCTTTCCGCCACCCAGCTTTTTAGCTATTCCCGCTTCACTATTTTTAAGGGGCGGGATAAGTACATAATTGACGACGCTCAGCCCATAGAGGTCTTTTTTGATTTGCGAAGGGATATGGAGCGTCTTTCCCTTGCCCAATATTTTTGCGAGCTGGCGGGAGCGCTTGCCCCGCAGGAAACTGAGGCGGGGGATTTTTTACGTTTAATGCTGAATGCGATGCACTTTTTGTGCAAGGGCACGAGGCCGAATTTACTGCTGAAAACAATTGTAGAAATGAGAATGCTTTCGCTTGCGGGTTATATGCCGAATCTGATTTGCTGCGCCGGCTGTTCCTGCTATGAAGCGGACGAGATGTATTTTCTGCCGCGCAGCGGAGTCATTTATTGCGGTGAATGCCAGCGTCCTTCTGAGCCGTCAGTCAGATTAAGCCGTGGCGCGCTCACGGGGCTGCGCCATACAATTTACGCGGATTTCGAAAAGCTGTTTTTATTCAGCTTATCCGAACAGGGGCTGAAGGAACTGTCTCAAGCCAGCGAGCAGTACGCAATCAGCACCCTGCAGCGCAGCTTCAACACACTTGATTTCTACCATCAGATTTTGTAGCCAATTACTAACAGCAAAATTGATGGTTTTGAACTGTAATCGGCTTAAAAAGCAGATGATAAAAACGGCACAAAACAAATGTGGAGTAAAGATATGAATTTAAATTTCAGGTTGGCAGTTCAACAGGACTTGCCGGAAGTATGGCAGATGTTTGTGGATGCAATCGACCTTATGAATTCTCAGGGGATTCCCCAGTGGGACGAAATCTATCCCAATCACCAAACAATTTCTGACGACATACAAAAACAGCAGATGTATTTGCTGATACAGGACGAAGTGATTGTATCCGCTGTGGTACTTAACGAAGAACAGGACCAGTCGTATCAAACAGCAGACTGGAAGCATGCAGACGGGAAAATTGCCGTTATCCATCGCCTGTGCGTAAAGACTTCAACTCAGGGAAAAAGTTATGGTAAAAAGACAGTTCAGCTCGCAGAGCAGGAACTTTTTAGACTGGGATATGATTCCGTGCGTCTGGACGCGGTTTCTTTTAATCCGTTTGCGCTCAAATTGTATGATTCACTCGGTTATCAAAAGACCGGTGAAGCATTTTATAGAAAAGGTAAGTTTTACTTATTTGAGAAACCTTTGTTACACAGAGATTAAACCGGTCTGAGCTTATGAAAAAACAGTTTAATTACCAACCCAACACAGTTACACGATCACGGTTAATTCCGAAAGGATGTTATTTATGTTTATGGAAGAAAATAAAAGACATTACCGAGCCCTTGAACTCGATAAAATATTAAAAATGCTTGCCGATGAAACCGCATGCGACGATGCGGCAGAGCTTGCGCGGCAGTTAATTCCGGACACCTCCCTTTCCGAGGTGCAGCGGTTGCTTGCCGATACTGACGCGGCGTATATCCTTATGGCGCGATTTGGCGCGCCGTCGTTCAGCGGCCTGAAAAATGTTACCAACTCTCTGCGCCGCGCCGAAGCGGGCGCAACACTGAACATGCCGGAACTCCTGCGTATCGCCGGCGTATTGCGCAATCTGCGCGGGATTGTTGAGTGGCGCTCAAAAAGCGAAGGGGTAAAAACCGTGCTCGACTGGCGCTTTGACTCCCTGATGCCGAATAAATATCTGGAAGACCGAATTTTTAACGCCATTCTCTCGGAAGAAGAAATGGCGGATGCCGCTTCGACCCAGCTTGCCTCCATCCGCCGCAAAATCCGCGCCGCTTCTTCCCGCGCAAGAGAACAGCTTGACAAGATGATCCATTCTCCGGTTCATCAAAAATATTTGCAGGATCCGATTGTCACCATGCGCGACGGACGTTTTGTCGTTCCGGTAAAAGCGGAATGCAGAGGCGAAATTCCCGGCCTGGTGCATGATACCTCGTCCAGCGGGGCGACCGTCTTTGTGGAGCCGATGGCTGTGGTGGAAGCCAACAACCAGGTGAGGGTGCTGTTATCACAGGAGCAGGCGGAAATTGAGCGGATCCTTGCCGAGCTTTCCGCTGAAACCGGAAATTTTGCCAGTGGGACAGTCAGCGGCTATAATGCCGCGGTGGAACTCAATCTCATCTTTTCCAAGGCGAATCTTGGCTATAAGATGAAAGCGACCATGCCGGTTGTGAACGATAAAGGAAAAATATTACTGAAAAAAGCTCGCCATCCGTTAATTTCGGCGGATAAAGTTGTCCCGACGGACATAGAATTGGGTATACACTTTGACACGCTGGTGATCACAGGGCCAAACACGGGAGGTAAAACCGTGTCGCTCAAAACGATTGGACTTTTAACGCTGATGGCGATGTGTGGTCTGCTGCTTCCGGTTGCTGAGAACAGCCAAATCTCGATTTTCAATCAGGTCTTGGCCGATATCGGGGATGAGCAGAGCATTGAACAGTCATTGTCCACCTTTTCGGCGCATATGACCAATATTATAAAAATTATAGAGCAGGCTGATGAGACAAGTTTAATCCTTTTGGATGAGCTTGGCGCGGGAACTGACCCGATTGAGGGTGCTGCGCTCGCAATGGCAATTCTGGAGGCGCTGCGCGAAAAAGGTGCGAAAATTGCCGCGACTACCCATTATGCGGAATTGAAAGCATATGCTCTGCAGACAGCGGGAGTGGAAAACGCCTGCTGTGAGTTTGACGTCACAACCCTGCGGCCGACCTACCGTCTGCTCATCGGTGTGCCGGGACGCTCCAATGCGTTTGCAATTTCCATGCGTTTAGGATTGGGCGAAGAGGTTGTCGACCGTGCCAGAGAACTGGTTTCCACCGAAAACGCGCGTTTTGAAGATGTCGTGCAAAGCCTTGAAACCAGCCGCCAAGGTTTGGAGGCCGAGCGCGGAAAGGCCGAACAGGCGCACATTGAGGCCGCTAAGGCGCAAAAAGACGCACAGGCAATCCGCGACAGCATTCAGGCCGAGGCTGACAAGGAAATAGAAAAGGCGCGCCGTCAAGCAGCTGAGCTGGTTTCACGCACACGCGGCCAGATTGACGCTCTTTTAAACGAAATGGACGAACTGAAAAAGCAGCAGAACAAAACCCTTTCCGCAGAACAGAAGGCAAAGCTCAAAGCAGGGCTGCGCTCGCTTGAAGAAACCGCAGATCCCATTAAGGAAAAGGACGAAGGAGAATATGTGCTGCCGCGTCCGCTGAAAGTGGGCGATACGGTTCTGCTTTTTGATATCGATAAAAAAGGAACGGTTCTTCAGTTGCCGGAGGGTGCATCCGGTACGGTACTGGTACAGGCTGGTATTATTCAAACCCGCGTTCCGCTTGCCAATTTGCGTTTAATTACTGAGAAACAGGTCAAAGCGGTGCCGCGCCGCACTGTCACCCGCAATGTGACCGGACGCGCGGAGGCAAGGGTAACCACGGAATTAGATTTGCGCGGTCAGATGGCCGATGAGGCGATCATGAATGTTGACCGCTTTATTGATTCCGCAATGCTCACCGGGGTGGAATTGCTTACCATCATTCACGGCAAAGGGACAGGTGCACTGCGTACCGCGGTACAGCAACATCTCAAACGTCATCCAAATGTAAAAAGTTATCGGCTTGGTACATTCGGTGAGGGCGAAGCCGGTGTGACCATTGTTGAACTGAAATAAACTGTGATGTTAACCTCTATTCTCTTTCTTAATGCTGAACTACGGGTTTAATCCCTTGCTGAAATATTTCTTCATATCTTTTATAGCCGTTTCTAAATAAGTGGTACTTTATTATCTGTCGCCCACCCGGGTCGGCAGATAATAAATTTCCCTCTTTAGTTGTTAAATTGCTATAAGCGGGCTTTGCAGCAAAGCATGCCTGTGGTTCAGGAATAAAGTATGATCAGCCGTAAAGGCGGGAGGTTGACATGGATAAGGCAAACAGTATCATTAAAAAACAAAGCGGAAGAAAATTTCTGACGGTTTTATTATCAATTCTATTGTGCATCGTTGTGTTCATCGGAGTTTTGACGGGTCTGATGCTCAGCGACCCGAACGCTGAGAAACTTAACAGCGAAATTACCCGTTCCGATGAACTGGGCAAAAAGGTTCTTGCAGCGGCTGCCGTCGGAAAAGAGTACAGCGCTACACAGGACGAAGTGAACAGTTATATGGAGTACAGGCGGATGCTGGACTCTAATAGTCCCACGGCAAAAGGAGCTGTCATTGGCAGGACGGTTCTATCGTTCCAAAAGGATAATTCAGCCGATGCGTACATCGCTGTTCAGTTTAAAGAGAAGAATTTTGATGTTTCTGTCCATTTCATTCCGTCTTTCGATACGGATAAGGGGCAGCTTGTAATGAACGTTCAGGCAATAAAAATTGGCCGTCTGCCGCTAAATCCCTCATGGGCGATGGCGCTGCTCAAAGACGCTCTTCCCAAAGAATTTTCTGTAAACGGTACGGAACTGCGCAAGAAATTCTCGATTATAGAATTTAATTATTCCGGGATTTCCGCAAACATCAATATTTCTGACCTGCGGATTGAAAACAGCTTATTGAAGATTAAAACGAAGAGCAGCTTGAATGTCTCGCTATTTGGAATTTCCCCTTGACATTCGTTCCGCTTTATAGTATAATTCCTTAGTGTAAAGGGAATCACTTTACACATCAGCAATGGAGGTGTGTTCGTGGCAAAGAATTTAGAAATCTCTCTTTTGCTTGATTTTTATGGAGACATGCTGACCGAGAAACAGCGCGGTGTCATCGAGTATTATTATAATGACGATCTTTCACTTTCCGAAATAGCGGACAATGAAGGCATTACCCGTCAGGGTGTGCGTGATTCCATTAAACGGGCTGAATTTCAGCTTCTCGATATGGAAGAACGGTTGGGGTTAGCCCGCCGCTTCCGCGAAATGAGGACTGGCCTTGAACAGATCAGTGCCGCGGCAGCTCAGATTAAAAATTATAATGACCATTTTATCTATTCACATGAGCTTGAGGATAATTCCAAGGTGATCCTTGAGATTGCACAGAAGCTTTGTGAATAAAAAGGAGGGACAGCGTTGGCATTCGAAGGCCTTGCCGATAAATTAACAGCCGCCTTTAAACGTTTGAAATCGAAAGGTAAATTGGATGAAGCTGATGTAAAAGAGGCGATGCGTGAAGTCCGCCTTGCCCTGCTGGAAGCGGACGTCAACTATAAAGTCGCAAAGGACTTTACCAATAAAGTCAGTGAACGCGCCATCGGTGCGGAGGTAATGGAAAGCCTCACCCCGGCACAGATGGTGATTAAAATTGTAAATGAAGAGTTAACGAATCTGATGGGCGGAAGCGACGCGAAAATTGCGGTTCCCGCATCGCCGCCCACCATTATCATGCTCTGCGGACTGCAGGGCGCCGGCAAAACGACCCACGCGGGCAAGCTTGCGCTGATGCTGAAAAACAAAGGGCATCGCCCTCTACTGGTTGCCGGGGATATTTACCGGCCGGCTGCAATCAAACAGCTTCAGGTTGTAGGTTCTAAAGCGGGTGTTCCCGTTTTTGAGATGGGAACAGAAAATCCGGTGAAGATTTGCAAAGCTGCAATCGCCCATGCGAAAGACTATGGCAACGACATGGTGCTGATTGATACTGCCGGACGTCTGCAAATTGATGAAAAGTTAATGGACGAACTGATAAATATCAATGATGCGGTATCTCCTCACGAGATTTTGCTCGTGGTTGACTCCATGACGGGCCAGGAAGCCGTGAATGTGGCAAAGACCTTCGACCAACTGCTGAATATTACGGGCGTAATCCTTACCAAGCTGGACGGCGATACCCGCGGCGGCGCGGCGCTTTCCGTACGTGCGGTTACCGGGAAACCGATTAAGTTTGCGGGCACAGGCGAAAAGCTGGAAGACCTTGAGGTGTTCCACCCCGACCGTATGGCCTCCCGTATCCTTGGCATGGGCGATGTTCTGACCCTGATTGAAGATGCTCAGAGCAAGCTGGATCAAAAAGCCGCAGAAAAAACAGCACAGAAAATGCTGCAGAACAAACTCGATTTTAACGATTTGCTGGATCAGTTTGCTCAGGTAAAAAAGATGGGTCCGCTGAAAAATGTGCTTTCCAAAATGCCCGGAATGGAAAAACAGCTCAAGGATGTCGATATTGACGACCGCCAGATGGACCGTATGGCTGCAATTATCCTCTCTATGACGCCGGCGGAGCGTGGAAAGCCCGATTTGATCAATCCGTCGCGCAAAAGGCGCATGGCGGCGGGCAGCGGCATGAAGGTTGAGGATGTCAATCGTCTGATTAAACAGTTTGAGCAAGCTCAAAAGATGATGAAGCAGATGAAGGGCATGGGCAAGAAACGCCACGGCATGGGTATGCCGTTCTAATTAGAATTCATCCAATAAGGAAATCCCTTTTGGTGAAGATACTATACTGATTCCTGATTAAAACATCTATTATTTTTGGTCTGTTTCCTGCTTTGCTGCGTTTTCCTCCTAGGCAGGCGTTAGCCTGCCGTCGGTCGTCAGCCTTGCAAAGCAAAAAATATCCTCGAAAATAAAATACGATTTTTTAAACAGAAATAAGTAGGATCAATTTATGGAGGTGAAACATCATGTCAGTAAAAATCAGATTGCGCAGAATGGGTGCTAAAAAAGCTCCTTTCTATCGTATAGTTGTTGCAGATTCCCGCTTCCCGCGCGATGGCCGTTTCATTGAAGAAATCGGCTATTATAATCCGCTTGAGGAGCCATCCGTAGTTAAGGTTGACGCCGATAAAGCAAAGAAGTGGATTGCAAACGGAGCACAGCCTACAGATACCGTGAAATCTCTGTTTAAGAGACACAACGTACTGTAATAGCGGAGGATAACATCATGAAGGAACTGCTAATTGCAATTGCTCAGGGGCTTGTTGAAACTCCGTCGGCTGTTTCAGTCGATGTTGACGAACCGAATGAGGAAGGTACTGTAGTCTATCATCTGCATGTTTCCGACGATGACATGGGCAGGGTAATCGGCAAGCAAGGCCGCATTGCCAAAGCCATTCGCATTGTTATGCGTGCCGCTGCCACCCGCGGAAATGGGAAAATTTCGGTGGAAATCGATTAGTAGTACAGTCAATTACTGTCGTTTATGACGGGTGTACCTAAAGTACTTAAACTGTAATTGACTCTAAAGGGGCAGACGCGAAACGTCTGCCCCTTTAGGTTACGGACAAGCTTTAGCAGTCAATTAATCGCTTGGAGTGATGGCTGCTATATTTAAATAGATATTACTCGGTTTTTATGAATTAAAGTAAAAATGTTCGGGAAATATAGGAGGATATATGCTGAATCAATATTTGGAAGCGGGAAGAATTGTGGGTACCCACGGGTTAAAAGGCGAATTGCGGATGGAACCGTGGTGCGATTCAGCCGATTTTTTGGCTGAATTGAAAACATTGTATTGGGACAAGGGTACGCAGAAGGTTGAGATCGTTTCCGCCCGCGTTCATAAAACACTGCTGCTTCTACAGTTAAAAGGAATTGATTCCATCGAACAGGCGGATACACTCCGCGGTAAGATTCTTTATCTCGCCCGTGCCGATGTTCCACTGGAAAAGGGTAGGTATTTTGTTCAGGATTTAATCGGAACCGATGTTTTTGACGCCGACTCCTTTATCTATTATGGTAAATTGACTGAAGTGATGTATACCGGCGCGAATGATGTCTATCAGATTACGTCGGAAAGCAAGAAGAACTATTTGATTCCTGCAATACCGGATGTAATAGTTGATATAAATATTACAGACAGTAAGATGCTGATCCGTCCCATAAAGGGGATTTTTGACGATGAGGATTGATCTGATTACTCTTTTTCCTGAAATGTGTGAGACGGTAATGGCCGAAAGCATCATTGGCCGCGCACGTAAAAAAGGAGCGCTGCAGGTTTGCTGCCACCAAATTCGTGATTTTGCATATGATAAGCATAACAGGGTTGACGACTGTCCCTTCGGCGGCGGCATGGGGATGCTGCTGATGGCTGAACCGATTGCCCTGTGTCTGGATGACCTGATTGACCAGCTGGGTGAAAAGCCGCACATTATTTACATGTCTCCGCAGGGGAAGACCCTTACGCAGCAGCGGGTAAAAGAGATTGCGCAGTATGAAAATATCGCGCTTCTGTGCGGTCACTATGAGGGAATCGATGAACGTATTATTGAAGAATATGTGGATGAGGAAGTTTCAATCGGCGACTATGTGCTGACCGGCGGGGAACTTCCCGCGCTTGTGCTGGCAGACGCAGTCAGTCGCATGGTAGACGGCGTGCTGGCAGATCAGGAATGTTTTCAGGAAGAAAGCCATTTTAACGGACTTTTGGAGTATCCTCAGTATACCCGCCCGGCAGTTTGGAGGGGCAGAAAAGTGCCCGATATTCTTCTGGCGGGGCATCATGGAAACGTAGAAAAGTGGCGGCATGAGCAGTCAGTCACAAGAACAGCCCAAAAACGGCCTGAAATGCTGGTTGAAGCCGATTTGACCAAAGAGGACAAGGTATTTTTAGAAAAAATGAAATCACAATCGAAAAAGTCCGAAAATTAATTGGATCGATTCTACAAATCCAAAATTTGGCTTAGGGCAGAGAAAACAAAAGTTTTCAACAATTATAGCATGTTGCACAAACAATGGCAGTGCATAATTGCATGGATTCGGTTATCAAGCCAAAGTTTTGTAATTTAGTTGACGGCATGTTTAAATGTGATATAATAACTTTAATAAAGTCAATAATAGTTTAAATCTTCCGATGTGTGCAATGCCATGTATTGACTTAATAAAGTTTACTAGAATAATATTTTATATTTTTATTTCTGAAAAATTATCTGTTTTTAAGGAGGGGATTTAGAATGTGTGTTAAAGAAGTGTTAGTCCAGAATCAAGTTGGGCTTCATGCTCGTCCGGCGACCTTTTTTATTCAAAAAGCGAACGAATACAAATCTTCCATTTGGGTTGAAAAAGAAGAAAGACGCGTTAACGCGAAAAGTCTTCTTGGCGTTTTGTCACTTGGTATTGTCGGTGGTACCTCGATTCGCATCATTGCGGACGGTACTGACGAAGAAGAAGCAGTCAACAGCCTTGTTGAACTGGTTCAGTCAGGTTTTGCCGAATAAGTTGTTCTAACAACCAGCACCGCTTTATCGGCGGTGCTTTTTTTGTATTTTACGTATAATTATATATTATAAATTATTTTCTAATTGGCGGTGATATCGATGTATTTACTATCTGCACTAAGCGAAGAGCATGCAAAAGAGATATGTGATTGGGAATATAAAGAAGAATATCGCATCTATAACACAAACTGGGCAACCGTTCAAGTACAAAAATGGGCGATAGCCGACGAGTTAAAGAGAAAGTTGCAATTTTCTGCAGTGCTGGATGACAATAACGCTCTGTGCGGTTATTTCCGGTTCGTAGAGGAGAATGACAGGGTTATGCTGGGGCTTGGATTAGACCCGCAGATTTGCGGAAAAGGCATTGGAACAGAATTAATGAAATTAATTCTGAATGAATTTTATCACCGCTATCCCGGACATACTCTTGAACTTGAGGTGCGTGACTTTAATCAAAGAGCGATTAAATGTTATTCGCATGCAGGGTTTCATGTAGTGGACAGCTATTCAAAAGATACCCTCATCGGAGCAGGGAATTTCTTGCTGATGCGGTATGTTAAGCCGGCTAGTCAGATAGAGAGGTAAAAATGCAAATAAAGGAGGCTGCCATGACAGACCACGAAGAGCATATCAAGGAATTGCGGAGCCGCGCCATGCGCCTTCCGCTCCATCCGGGCGTATACATTATGCACGATAAATCGGACAAAATAATTTATATCGGGAAAGCCAAAGCACTGAAAAACCGTGTCAGTCAGTATTTCGGCTCCGAAAAAAACCATGACGACAAGGTGCGCCGCATGGTCAGCAATGTGGAGTATTTTGAATATATCCTTACCGACAGCGAGTTTGAAGCGCTTGTCCTTGAGTGCAGCCTCATTAAGCAGCACAACCCGAAATATAATATTCTATTAAAGGATGACAAGGGGTATCATTATATTAAGGTAACTTCCGGCCCTTGGGCGAGAATCTCCGAAGCAAAGCAAATTCTGGACGACGGCGCAAACTATATCGGGCCGTTTGTCAGTTCATGGGCAACTAAGGAATCAATTGACGAGGCGCTCAAAATTTTCCGTTTGCCGTCCTGCACGCGAAAATTTCCACAGGATATCGGCAAGGCAAGGCCGTGCCTGAATTATTATATTAAGCAGTGCTGCGCGCCATGCCGCGGCAGAATTGATGTGGCAGACTATAATGAATCTGTTTCAGATGCCATCGAATTTCTGCGCGGCGGCAGCGCGGGAAGTGTGCGTGAACTGACCAAAAGGATGAATTCCGCGGCCGAATCATTAGAGTTTGAGCGCGCGGCCAAAATTCGAGACCGTATTGCGGCAATCAAACGGATGAGTGACCGCCAAAAGGTGGTAGCGGCGCGTGTGCCGGAGCAGGATATTATCGCACTTGCTCAGGGTGCAGAGACCAGTTGTTTTGAGGTGTTTCGTTTTGTCAGTGGCCGCCTTTGCGACCGGGAAACCTTTTTAATGGGGGAGACCGGTACTCCGGATTCTGCCCGGAGCGAGTTCATCGAGCAATATTACTCCATGAGGGAACGGATTCCGCCCCGTGTCTGCTTGGACGGCAATGCGGAGGGAAGCGAACTTTTGGGAGAGTGGCTCTCACAGAAAGCTGGCAAAAAAGTAACGGTATCCGTGCCGCAAAAAGGGGAGCAGGCGCAGCTTGTCGAGATGTGCCGGAGCAATGCGGCGGAGCAGCTTGCCCAGATGACGGGGCGAACCGGTCGCGAGGCCTCCGCACTCGACGAGCTTGGTCGGCTTTTGGGTATGGAGCAGCCCCCAATGTATATTGAGGCATATGATATCTCCAACCTTGCAGGCGGAGAAAATGTTGCCGGAATGGTTGTGTTTGAAAACGGCCGACCGTTAAAGACTGCATACCGCAAGTTTAAAATCAAAACAGTGGTTGGCCAGGATGACTATGCTTCCATGCAGGAGGTCGTCGAGCGCCGCTTCCACGAATATTTTGAGTTAAAAGATTCCGGTGTTGGTTTTGGCCGTCTGCCCGATTTGATTCTTTTGGATGGAGGCAAGGGACATGTTGCGGCGATCCGGCCGGTTTTGGAAGCGACAGGGCTGAATGTTCCGCTTTTTGGAATGGTAAAGGATGATAAGCACCGTACCAGAGCCATCGCGCAGGACGGCGGAGAAATTGCGATTAATTCCAATCGCAGTGCATTTACGCTGGTATCGTCTATTCAGGACGAGGTGCACCGTTTTGCCATTGGCTACCATCGCCAAATGAGAAAGAAAACGACCATCGCTTCCACGCTAACTTCGATTGAGGGAGTCGGCCAAACGCGTGCCAGAGCGCTATTAAAGTATTTTAGAACGATTTCTGCAATTAAAAATGCGGACATGGAGGAACTTGTTTCCGCGCCCGGCATGACAAAGCCCGCGGCACAGCGTGTTTATGAATTTTTTCACACTGATGGAGAAAGTTAGGAAAGCAAGTTGACATGTCTGCGTTATAATGGGATAATAACCATGATCATTTAAATATATTGAATTAATTTTGCGTTTAAAAGTCATTTGAGGTTTCAGCAGCTTTGTCCTCATGCCGGACGGGCACTTCCTTTCGGTCGCGTCCGAAAGGAAGCAAAGGACGCGCAAGGGGGGGATTTTAAATTCCCGGCGGGAGGGTTCCATAAAATCCCCCTTGCATCCCCCATGTATCCTCATAAACCAATATGGAATCAACAGTCGCTGCGGTTTTCATTGACGTATCTATTAATTTAGCCAAAATAAGGAGTTTTAATATATGAGAGTAATAACCGGCTCGGCACGCGGAAGGCGGCTGATGACGCTGGAAGGTGAAAATGTGCGCCCTACGCCTGAAAGAGTCAAAGAGGGGCTGTTCAGTATCATTCAGTTCCAAATTGAGGGCAGGCGCGTATTGGACCTTTTTGCCGGCTCCGGGCAATTGGGAATTGAAGCGCTGAGCCGCGGCGCGAAACAGGGTGTTTTTGTAGACGCGAGCAAGGATTCTATTGCAATCGTACAGAAAAATTTGGAAAGCACCAGACTTGATACAAAAGCACAAGTGAAAAAGATGGATTTTTCCGCATTTTTATTACAGAACAGGGAGCCTTTTGATCTGGCATTTCTAGACCCGCCTTATCGAACCGGTTTGCTGCAGCGTGCGCTGCCCATGGTCGCGGATACGATGAATAAGGGCGGCGCCATCATCTGCGAAAATCCCGATGATGAAGAAATGCCGGAATCTGCCGGAAGTTTTGTGCGCGTGCGTTCCTACCGTTACGGAAAGATCGTGCTGACACTATACCGACACAAGGATGTGACAGAAGAATGAAGACAGCAATATGCCCCGGCAGCTTTGACCCCGTCACCCTGGGACATTTGGATATTATCAACCGGTCGCGCAAGATATTTGATAAAACAATTGTTGCCGTGCTGGTTAATCCCGATAAAAATACATTGTTTACAGTGGACGAGCGTATTGAATTGCTGAAACGATGTACCAAGGATATGAGCGATGTGGAAGTGGTGGGTTTCGACGGGCTTTTGGCGGATTATGCGCGGGAGCGAGATGTAACAGCCATTGTCAAGGGGCTGCGCGCCTTGTCGGACTTTGAATACGAATTTCAAATGGCGCTGACCAATAAAAAACTCAACCCGCTGCTTGAAACCATGTTCTTGACCACAAGGGCTGAAAATATGTTCTTGAGCTCCAGTATTGTAAAACAAATCGCCCGATTTGGCGGAGATATTTCCAATTTTGTACCGGAATGTATTTTAGCCGATATCAAAGAAAGACTATGCGCAGGAGGAAAAAGCAATGAGCGAACTGAACGTTGAAGAATTAATAGACGAACTGTACGACATGGTTGAAAAAGCATGGAATTTTCCGCTGAGCCGCGGCCGCGCAGTACTGGATGGCGCGGAGGTAAAACAGATTTTGGACGAGATTCGTGAAAATTTGCCTCAGGAAATTCGTCAGGCCAAGGCAATTTGCGCTGACCGCGCTCAAATCATCAGCGATGCGAAACGGGAAGCAGAAACGGTAGTCCGGGTTGCCGAAGAGCGCGCAAAAACGATGGTAAATCAGGATGAAATCGTGAAGCAGGCACAGCAAAAGGCAAATGATCTCATTTCTCAATCTCAGGCGAAGTTCCGCGAAATGAGAAAGGCTTCAAACGATTACATAGACGATTTAATGAAACGAACCGACGATGGTCTTGCAGCCAATCTCGCGGAGCTTCGCCAGACACGGCAAAATATAAAGGCTTCCCAGCGTTCGGGACAAAATTAAAATTTATCAGTCAAATGATAATTTGATTGTGAGCTGCGCACCACAAGATTTTGTGGTGCGTTTTTTGTTGTGTCAATATAGTATATATGCGCAAAAGCAAGGGAAATATGGTTTACATAACTAAAAAATAAGGGTTGCAATTTCCTTATGGATACGTTATAATCAAAACACAAAGTGGTGAAAGGTGGGGGCAAGTAGCACAATGTGGATTTCACATACTGCATTTGCCTGAGAAGTGGCTGATTATGTTGATCGGGGAGTACCAACATAATATCGATCAAAAAGGTCGAGTAATTGTTCCGGTCAAGTTCCGTGAGGACTTGGGCGAACTTTTTTACGTCACAAAGGGTCTGGATGGCTGCCTTTTTGTACTTTCACCAGAGGAATGGGCAAGGCTTCAGGAAAAAATAAAAGCAATGCCTATTTCGAAAGCCAGAGGGCTTCAGCGTTTCTTCTTTTCCGGCGCAGCGGAAGTCGAACCAGACAAGCAGGGGCGTATCCTTCTCCCACAGCCTTTGCGCGATCATGCAAAGCTTTCAAAGGATATCACTTTTATCGGTGCCTCAAGCCGTGCTGAAATCTGGGATACTCAGAATTGGAATGAGTTTAACTCCACTCTTACCGAAGACAGCATAGCCGATGCGATGGATTTGCTGGAACTTTAATGGCAGGCGATGTGAGTATGACAGATAAATCATACTGGATTTATTCCCGGCCTGTTCAAGGAAGGGGTGGTCATAAAAATGGAATTTCAACATAAGCCGGTGCTGTTTGACGAGACGATAAAAAGTCTCGAAATTCAGCCGGACGGCATCTATATTGACGGCACGGCGGGCGGCGGGGGTCATTCCCAGGCGATCCTGGACAGGCTTACCACAGGTAAGCTGCTTTCCATCGATCAGGATCCCGATGCAATCAGGGCGGTTTCTGAACGATTTAAAAATAATCCGTGCTCCGTGGTCTATCAGGCAAATTTTTCTGAGATGGCAGAAGTGGCGGCAAGCTTGAATTTTACTTCTGTCAACGGAGTCCTTCTCGACATCGGTGTTTCTTCCTACCAGCTTGATAATCCTGAACGCGGCTTTTCTTATCATACCGACGCGCCGCTGGATATGAGGATGAGCAAGCAGGGCGTATCTGCGGGAGACTTGGTCAACCATCTCACTTGGCAAGAACTGGCGCAACTGATCAGCCGCTATGGTGAGGATAAGAGTGCGCGCAGAATTGCGATGGGAATTGTTCAGGCACGCGAAGAGGCGCCAATTGAAACAACTCTCCAGCTGGCGGAGATCATTAAGGCATCCGTGCCGGCGGCAGTAAGACGAGAACAGGGGCACCCCGCCCGCAAAACCTTTCAGGCTCTGCGTATTGAAGTAAACGGGGAATTGGACAGGCTCTCTCAGGGACTGGACGCCGCATTTTCTGTTCTGAGGCCGGGCGGCAGACTGGCAGTTATTACATTTCATTCTTTGGAAGACAGAATTGTAAAGCAGCGCATGGCGCTTTGGTGTACCGGCTGTACCTGCCCACCAGACTTTCCGGTTTGCGTGTGCGGCAAAAAGCCGAAGGCGGAGCTGCTCTTTAAAAAAGGAAAGTCTCCAAGTGAGGCAGAACTGGAACAAAATCCACGCAGTCGGAGTGCAAGGCTCCGTGTCTGCGTTAAATTATAATTAGTGAAGCCAATTATGGTTCAAAACTTGGTTTTGCCTACGGTAATTGACTTGCAAAGTCTGGTCACAAAATTTGTCTGTAACTTGGAACTCTAGATTAATTTGGCAGTTTCATAACACTATATGATTGGGGAGTGGAGGATTTGGCATCTCGAAACGGTAATGAAGCATATGATTTTACTCTTTTTGAACCGAAGCGTCAGCAGGAAGTACCACAGAAAAAAAGCAACATCATTGAGCTTCCAAAAGAAAAACTGGAAGAAAACCGAAGAGCCAGAAACAACCCGCTCAAAGCAGTGTCTGGTTTCCTTGCTTTGGCCGTGATGCTGGGCATAGTTGGAACTATAGTTTACGGGCAGGTGCAGCTCACAGAACTCACTGATCAATTAAATTCAACGACAAAAATACTTGATGAAAATAAAAGTGTTTACACGCAACTGAAAATGAAATCTGATTCCCAGCTTTCTCTTGAGACAGTAGAAAATTATGCTACCCAAAAATTAGGCATGAAAAAAATTGAGCAAAATCAAATTGAACCGGTTGAACTTTCCAAAGGGGACAAGACACAGGTTGTCCAAAACGGGGCAGGTCAAGACTGGCTTACTTCATTGTGGAATAAGATCGTCGAATTACTGTCATAATCGAAATAGTTTATAAATAAGTATTAGTACCAAAATTTGTTGAGATGTTTGGTATGGTATGTAAAACGGAGAGTTGAGAGCTGATCTTAACTCTCATTTTTGTAAGGATACGCTTTGCATATCGGGCCATCGTATTTATTCAATAAGCGGCACTACTTTATTTACAATAGGATTACCTGTTGAGAAAGCAGACCAGAAAGGCGTGGATAGAAAATGGCAAAAGGCACAACGATCAGAATGTGGCGCCGCACTATATTTGTGCTTTTGGTGCTTGTTATAATTGGTTTTGGCGCGATTATTTTCAGCCTTGCTAAGCTTCAGCTTGTTGAAGGAGAAAGCCTGCAAACGCGAGCGGTTGACCAGCAGCTGAAAAACACCACCCTCAGCGCACAGCGAGGCACAATTTATGACTGCAACATGAAGCCGCTTGCACAAAGCGCGACTGTTTGGAAGGTGGTGCTGGAACCGGCTTTTATTACCGATAAAAACCGGGAGACTATCGCAGCCGGGCTTTCAAAAATATTGGGTATGGATAAAGCCGATATCATTGAACGGAGCAAGAAAAAAACTTACTATGACGAGTTAAAACGCAAGGTAGAAACGGATGTAAAGGATCAAGTCCTCAAGTTTAAGAGTGATAATAATATCGGCAGCGGGATTCGCTTAATTGAAGATTACAAACGCTATTATCCCTATGGCGCGTTTGCGGCTTCCGTGCTGGGCTTTACCGGTTCGGACAGTCAGGGATTGGCAGGTGTGGAGGAGCAATACGATGACTATCTCACCGGCGTGTCAGGCAAGTTGGTTACGGCAAAGAATGCGATTGGAACCGATATGCCTTTTCAGTACGAACAAAAAGTAGATGCTCAAAACGGAAACAGCCTAGTGTTGTCCATCGATGAAGTGGTACAGCATTTTCTTGAAAAAAACCTTGAAGAGGGCGTTATTGTAAATAAGGTTCAGAACCGCGCCTGCGCCATTGTTATGAATGTGAATACCGGAGCGATTCTCGGAATGGCGGTTAAGGGAGATTTTGATCCGAATGATCCGTTCACTGTGACGGATAAGGCGGAGGCTGCTAAAATCGCCGCAATGCCGCAGGGAGACGCAAGAACCACGGAACTGAATGCGGCGCGTCAAAAACAATGGAGAAATAAAAGCGTGAGCGACGTTTACTATCCGGGTTCTGTATTTAAGATGGTTACCGCTTCGGCGGGTCTGGAGGAAGGCGTCATTACGGAAACCAGCCCCTTCTTCTGCAGCGGTTCGGTTGTTGTCGCGGACAAAACCATTCACTGCTGGAAAACCTACGGGCATGGTGCGGAAACCTTTGTACAGGGGTTGTGCAACTCCTGCAACCCTGTGTTTATCGCGGTTGGGCAAAGGCTTGGGCCGGATCGATTTTTTAAGTATTTTCAGGCTTTTGGTTTTACGCAGAAAACGGGAATTGATTTACCGGGTGAATCCCGAAGCATATTCTATACGGCCAGCCAATTGAATCCGGTTGAACTTGCGACCTCGGCTTTCGGGCAGAGCAACAGTATTACACCGATCCAAATGATTACAGCGTGCGCGGCAGTGGCAAACGGCGGATATTTGGTGCAGCCCCATGTGGTCAGCGAAATTATAGACGACAGCGGGAATATCATTAAAGCAGCCGACACCAGCCCCAAGCGTCAGGTCATCTCGACTGAAACATCAAAACGCATGTGCGCAATTTTGCAAACCAACGCAACCATTGGTACCGCGAAAAACGGATATTTACCGGGGTACCGCATCGCCGGCAAAACCGGTACTTCGGAAAAAACGGGGTTGCAGGGCGAGTATATTGCCTCCTACTGCGGATTTGCTCCGGCAGATGACCCGCAAATAGCCATGCTGGTGTTCTGCGATGAACCGCACGGCGACAGTTACTACGGAAGCGCCGTATCAGGGCCTATATTCAGTCAAACAATGGAAGAAATCCTGCCCTATTTGGGAGTGGAACGCAAGTACACAGATAAAGAGATTGCGAAACTGGATCAAACAGCTCCCGATGTGGTAGGCAGGACAATTGCTGATGCAAAGAACGCATTAATTAAGTTGAAATTGAGTCCGAAGATTTATGGCAGCGGCCAGAAGGTAATTTCTCAGGTGCCAGAGCCGGGTAAAACAATTCCACAGGACGGTACGGTGGTGCTGTTCACCGATGAATCCAGTTCAAGCAAGACGGTTACAGTGCCGAATCTGCTCAAAATGTCGTTGGCATCCGCCAATAAGACTGCCGCGAACGCAGGCGTCAATATCAGTATTACAGGCGCAGCGCTGACGGGGACCAATCCTGTTTCAAATTCTCAAAGTATTGCCGCAGGTACAAAGGTTGCTCCGGGTACGGTTGTAACAGTTGGATTCATCGAGCCGGATCAAGTGGAGTAAAAACTGTTTTTAAAGGAATGGTAATTATGTCAAATTTTCATAGTGCCTCAAAGCTCATTGCTGTATATGATAAAATCGGGCATACTACCGAAGTGCTAAAAAATATTTTGATTCTGTGCGGGCGCGGCAGCTACACAGTCGCGTCTGCGGAGGAACCGGTGGGGCAGAACGTTGAGCCGATGGTGCTGCTCTTTTGCAATATCGAAAAGGTTAAGAATACACAACAATTTTTTACCTGCGTTGCAGACTATGAATTTGCAGGCAGTCCGGAACTGGACGGCCTGCATCCGCTTACCTATTCGACTGTGAGCGACAGAGCGGATTTTACCGCCCGAAACATACGGCAGACTCAGGATGGTTTTACGGCCTTTGAGATTGTTGGCACAGGCGTCATCGGCCGCGTTAAGCTTCCGGCAGGGTGCGAACAGTCAGTTGACACCGTTCTGGCCGCGGCTGCCGCGGCAATTTCCTGCGGAATCTCCTTTGCTGAGGTGCTGGAGGCGCTGAACCACCTTGAAAGTAAGGACTTATGATGAGTGGAATTTGTATAATAATAATGAAAATCATTGTGATATAATAAACAGGAATTGCTGAAAATTCCGATGCCCATTCTGCCTCCGGTTTTTTGCACGCAAAAAATTGTTTAGGCAATTATTTAGTCAGTGATTCCATGATAAGTGGGCAACAATGATAAAAAGGTGGAGTAAGAACATATGAACTCAATTTGGATTTCGGCGGCGGCAATCCTGTCTTTTGGTATTACTGCTTTACTCGGTAAGTGGATGGTTCCTTTTCTGCACAAAATAAACTTTGGCCAGACAATTCGAGAAATTGGTCCCAAATGGCACCAAAAAAAGAATGGTACACCAGTGATGGGCGGCTTGATGTTTATCATTGGCATTATAATTACAACGGTTGTCTGTGTGCCGCTCTATTACAGCGTCTCAAATCAAAATTCACTTGAAATGCTGATGAGAACTAAGATTTTCGGCGGGTTATGCATGGCAGTCGGTTTTGGCGCAATCGGATTTTTTGACGATTATATCAAGGTAGTCAAAAAGCGCAACCTTGGACTGAATGTTAAAGAGAAGCTCGTTTTACAATTTATTGTAGCCGGTGCATATTTATATTCACTGTATTTAGCAGGAGGAAGTTCCTCTACACTGATTCCTTTTGCCGGCAGTGTTACGCTCGGGATCTGGTACTGGATACTCTCATTGCTCGGTATTGTCGGCATGGTGAACGCTGTCAATTTTACAGATGGAATTGATGGCTTAAATGCTTCGGTTACCTTTTTTGTCGGAATATTCTTTCTGATTATTTCAGGTATTCTCAGAGTAAACGGCATGAGCATCTTTTCCGCCGCTTTGGCTGGGGGCTGTCTTGGTTTCCTGATTTGGAATTTCAATCCGGCGAAAGTATTTATGGGGGACACCGGCTCGCTGTTTTTGGGCGGAATGGTGTGCGCTTTGGGCTTCGGTTTAAATATGCCGATTCTTATTTTACCGCTCGGCATTGTGTATATCTGCGAAATCCTGTCTGTCGTGCTTCAGGTAAGCTATTTTAAAGCGACTCATGGCAAACGTATTTTCAAGATGAGTCCAATCCACCATCACTTTGAAATGTGCGGCTGGAGCGAGGTCAAAATTTGTTGCGTATTCAGCTTGATCACAGCGCTGTTTGGTGCAGGGACAATCTTTTTGATCGCCTTTGGATTTTAAATTCGGAGAAATTCATGCGGGTATTGCTGAATACTACTGCAAAAAATGACAAAATAGACCGCGCAACTGTGCTTTAATAAAGTCAATCACGGTTAAAGTCATACGATTGGCTATCCGCTTGAGTACGCGTTCTTTTGCCGATAGCCGTTAATTGATATGTATTGAATGAAGTAATATCAGAGGAAGGGGACAGACATGACAAAGGCAAATGAAAAGAAAGTAACCGCCCCTATCCGCTCCGGGACTCCCGTGAACGTAGAGAAGCAATCCTTTTCCAAAAAAATCAGAAAGAAGTTCCGCCTTTTTTCCGTGCGCTCCGGGCTGGATATGCCTTTTTTGTTTCTCACTCTGACACTCGTGGTGATCGGCTTGATCATGCTTTTTTCGGCAAGCTATGCAAACGCGTATTATCTGCACGGAAGCAGTTACTACTTTATCAGCCGCCAGGCGGTTTTTGCTGTACTTGGCGTGATAGCGATGCTTCTCATTTCATATTTTGACTATCATCATCTGCACAAGTTTGCCGTCCCAATTTTGATGATATCCTACCTCTCGTTGGTTCTCGTACTCTTTACGCCTCGTATTAACGGAGTTCACCGCTGGATTGCTCTTGGACCGCTCGGCCAGTTCCAACCGTCCGAGCTTGCCAAATTCGGCTTGATTTTGGTGTTTGCCCATTTGATCTCGATTAATTTTAAGCGAATGAATACCTTTCGTTACGGTGTTTTGCCGTATCTTTTAATTTTGGGCGCGACCGCTGGTCTGCTTGTGCTGGAGCCGCACGTTTCGGCAACGGTTATCATTGTGTTTTTGGCCGGCGTGATGCTCTTTATCGGAGGAGTGCGTCTGCGCTGGTTTGGCCTTGCGTTCGGTGGCGCGGCCGCAGCGGTAGCATACCTTGTACTGTTCACTCAAAAGTTCAGCTACGCTAACGACCGTATTGTTGCGTGGCTAGACCCGTTCTCCACCGCCAGCAAAGAGCTCATGGCGGATACATGGCAAACGCGGCAGTCACTCTATGCTATCGGTTCGGGCGGTCTGCTCGGGCTTGGTCTGGGGCAGTCAAGACAAAAATATCTGTATCTGCCGGAGCCGCAGAACGACTTCATTTTTGCGATTGTCTGCGAAGAACTCGGGTTTATCGGCGCGTTGATCATCATTATTTTGTTTGCCATGCTTGTATGGCGCGGTGTCAGTATTTCGCTGAAAGCAAAGGATAAATTCGGAATGCTGCTGGGAATCGGGCTTGTCGTTCAGGTTGGGCTTCAGTTCGTCCTAAACATTGCGGTTGTGACCAACACGATTCCTAACACCGGTATCAGTCTTCCGTTTTTCAGCTCCGGGGGTACCTCGCTGGTGCTTCTGCTGGCGGAAATGGGAGTGGTGCTTTCTATTTCACGAACGTCGGCAATCGAAAAGACATAGTAAATAATAAATAATAGTTGAACTATCAAGAATTGCACCAGCAGTGACGATATAGAGATTGGAGACTGATTTATGAAAGTATTGTTCGCCGGAGGAGGCACCGCAGGGCATATTAACCCGGCGCTCGCCATTGCCGGATATCTTCGGGAAAAGGAGCCGGACGCGCAGATTCTGTATATCGGAGCAAAGGGCGGGATGGAGGAGCGTTTGGTTCCCGCTGCGGGCTTTGCTTTTAAAAGTATTACCATATCCGGCTTTCAGCGCAAACTGACTTGGAAGAATGTAAAAAAGAACGTGAAAACAGTGGTACACGTCTTCACTTCAAGCAGAGAGGCACGTAAGATCATCAGGGAGTTTCAGCCGGATCTTTGTGTGGGGACAGGCGGGTATGTTGCCGGGCCGGTCATCCGGGAAGCAATTAAAATGGGAATTCCTTCGGTAATCCATGAGCAAAACGCATTTCCGGGTGTTACCAACAAGATGCTCTCCAAGCGGGCGGATAAAACGATGCTCGCCGTAGCCGACGCGCAAAAATATCTTGACCCGGAGGCCAAATGTGCTTTGACCGGAAATCCGATTCGTCCGGCGGTCATGCGTGCGGAACGCATGGCAGCTCGAAAAGCGCTTGGCCTTGATGAAAGACCGCTGATTCTGTCATTCGGCGGGAGTCTGGGAGCGCGTAAGATTAATGAAGCAGTGGCAGACTTGCTTGTAAAAAGCGCTGAAACGGACAAATATCAGCATATTCACGGCTACGGTCAATGGGGCGGGTGGTTTCCAGACCTGCTAAAGGAAAAGGGACTTAATCTGTCTCAGCACCCCAATATTGACATAAGGGAATATATTAATAATATGCCGGAATGTCTCGCGGCGGCTGACCTTGTCATCTGTCGTGCCGGGGCCATTTCTTTAAGCGAGCTGCAGGTGCAGGGAAAAGCTTCTATTTTAATTCCTTCGCCTAATGTTGCGGAAAACCATCAGTACCACAATGCCATGGCAATGGTTGGCCGCAATGCAGCGGCGATTCTTGAGGAAAAAGACCTTTCCGGAGAGGCACTGTGCAAAAAGGTTTCAGAACTTTTCGCACACGCTGCAACCATTGCGGAATTAGGCGGAAACGCGAAGAAAATGGCAATTTCAGACGCGAACGAGCGTATTTACAAGATTATGAAAGAGGTATTGGCCAACGTCCGCTGATCATAATCACCCTAAAAGCAATACCCGCATAGTATAGGTTTAGATTATGTGGGGGTGTTGCTATGTCAAAACTTTTAATACACGGACCATGCAAATTAGAAGGCGAACTCACAATCCACGGTGCGAAGAACAGTACCTTACCGCTCATGGCTGCTTCTCTGCTTTGTAGCGGACAATGCATACTACATAACTGCCCTAACCTGTCAGATGTGGACACGTCTTTGAACATTCTGCGTCACTTGGGATGCACAGCCGAGCGCTCGGGAAGTGACGTCGTCATTGATCCCTTGGGTGCAGGCAATTGTGATATCCCAGATCACCTCATGCGCGAAATGCGTTCCTCTATCATTTTTTTGGGAGCGATTATCAGCAGGATGGGCAGAGCGGAGCTTTCGATGCCCGGCGGCTGCGAGCTTGGCCCCCGGCCGATTGATCTTCACCTTTCGGCACTGAGAAAGATGGGCGTTGTAATCGACGAGGATCACGGGTGCCTTGCATGCACTGTCCCGAATGGCATCCGGGGTGCGGCAATCAATCTTTCGTTTCCCAGCGTGGGTGCAACGGAAAACATCATTATTACAGCGAGTCTTGCAAAGGGAACCACCGTCATCACCAACGCGGCACGCGAACCGGAGATTTGGGATCTGGCAGATATGCTCAATTCCTGCGGTGCAAAAATCCGAGGCGCGGGAGAAAGTACGATCGTCATTGAAGGGGTAAAAAAGCTTTTGGGCTGTGAGCACAACGTGATTCCGGATCGGATCGCCGCAGCTACTTATCTTACTGCAGCGGCGATTACCGCAAGCACACTTACGATTTGCAGCGTGATTCCGGAACATCTTGAACCGGTGCTGCCGGTTTTTGAGGAATGCGGATGCACAATAGACATTCTGGAACATAAAATTAGAATTACTTCACCAAAGCGTCTCGGACGGGTTAAGAGTATAAGAACTATGCCGTATCCGGGATTTCCCACCGACGCGCAGGCGCCGGTTATGGCAATGACAACAATGTCAAACGGTACCAGCATCTTTGTTGAGAATATATTTGAGAGCCGCTACAAGCACGTCGGGGAGCTTTTGCGTCTGGGCGCCAATATCAAGGTGGAAGGGCGCGTGGCAATCGTAGAAGGGGTGTCCCGTCTTTCCGGAGCGCCGGTAGAAGCCGCAGATTTGCGCGGCGGAGCGGCATTGGTGGTCGCCAGTCTGGCGGCACAGGGCACAACAGAAATTATAGGTCTGAAACACTTGGATCGCGGCTATGAAAGTATCGAAAAAAGTTTTGCGTTGCTTGGCGCGGATGTGAAGAGAATCTAATCTATCATACGAGGTCCGGCATCGGAGGAATATAAATGAGCAGGAAACCAAAAAATGGGAGTGGAGACGCGACACCGCGTATTTATGACAAGGCCAGCGGAGAATATCGGCCTGTGTCCCGCGCCGACAGCCTCGGTGCAAATGGACACGGCTCAAGGCATTCCACTCCCCAGCTTCGCGCGGAATCCCGTAAACGGCGCCGACGCCGCGCGCTGCTGTTCTTTTACCTTTTTACATTTGTAACGGTCATCACCGCTGCGGTTGCGGTTTCGTTAACTGTACTTTTTAAAATTGATTCCATTCAAGTGAATGGCACTTCCCGCTATTCAGCGGAAGAGATAATTAACACCGGCGGGATTGAAAGAGGAGAGAATCTGTTTCTTGCCAGAACCAAAGACGCTGGGTTGAAAATACAGCAGAAGCTGCCATATATTCGAACAGCAAAAGTGACCCGGGGCCTGCCTGCACGTATCACTATTTCTGTGACTGAGGAGCAGGTTTCCGGTGCGCTTGAGTACAATAAAAAGTATGTCATAGTCAGTTCTTCTGATAAGGTACTGGAGCTTGCGGATAAAATGCCCGCGGACTGCCCCGAAATCAAGGGGCTGAAGCTTTCCAAAGCTGAGGTCGGCAAGAACATTGTCTATGCGGATACATCCCAGAAAACCATGTTTCAAAGTTTGACTGCGGCCATTAGCAGCAGTAAGCTTGAAAAGGTGACGAAAATTGATGTAAGTAATTCCTATAAGATTCAGATCGTTTATGATAACCGTGTCACGATGAATTTGGGGCTGCCCTCTGATTTTGACTATAAGCTTCGTTTTGCAAAGAGTATTCTTGATGCGGGCAAGATTAAGGAGAACGAGAAAGGCAATTTGAATCTTTCTGTTGCGATGGAAGATAATAATGCTTTTTTCGACCCGGACTACACTACGAATTCTGCGGCCTCCAGCCAGCCAGTACAAAATAGCAACAAATAATGAGTAAATAGAATATTAATTTACGTACATTATACTATACTAGACTAATAAAATATTTATTGAAATTGAACCTTAAACGTGTTAAATTATTACTATATGGTAAAAAAACTGGATTTATATAAGGGGGATGCAGCACATGCCTTTTGAAATTGATAATGACTTTGATAATATTGTACAAATTAAAGTAATCGGTGTTGGCGGAGGCGGCGGAAACGCAATCGACCGCATGGTTATCATGGGTGTTCAGGGCGTTGAGTTTATCAGCGTGAACACTGATAAACAGGCTCTTTACCGTTCCAAGGCTACCCAGAAGATTCAAATCGGCGAAAAGGTAACGCATGGAAAAGGTGCCGGGTCAAAGCCGGAAATGGGACAAAAGGCTGCTGACGAAAGCCGTGAGGCAATTGCTGCCGCGATCAGAGGCAGTGACATGGTGTTTATTACCGCCGGCATGGGCGGAGGTACCGGTACCGGTGCAGCTCCGATTGTTGCGGAAATTGCGCGCGACATGGGAGTTCTTACCATCGGCATCGTAACAAAACCGTTTACTTTTGAAGGACGTCGGCGTATGGAGCAGGCTGAGAATGGGATTTCCGCCCTGCGTGAGCATGTTGATTCGTTGGTCGTTATTCCGAATGAACGTTTAAAACTTGTCACCGAGCAGCGGATTACCTTGATTAATGCGTTCTCAATTGCCGATGATGTTCTCCGGCAGGGCGTTCAGAGCATCTCTGATTTAATTAAGCTTCCGGGTCTTGTCAATTTGGATTTTGCGGATGTTACCGCTGTGATGAAGGATGCCGGGTACGCACACATGGGTGTGGGACGAGCCTCTGGCAAAGACAAGGCGGAAACCGCCGCAAATATGGCGATTTCAAGTCCGCTTCTTGAAACTGCAATCAACGGGGCAAAAGGTGTTATTATCAATATTACTTCATCACCGGATATTGGTCTTGATGAAATTGAGACCGCTTCTTCGATGATATCCGCCCAGGCGCATGAGGATGCCAATATTATCTGGGGCGCGGCATTTGATGAAAATATGGATGATGAGATGAGTGTTACTGTGATCGCAACGGGATTTTCCTCCATTGACGGAGCAGGTTTTGCTGTGGACAAGCAGGAAAAAGTGCCAAAAAAGGATGAGGCAAAAGCACAACAGACGCGGTCAAGTTCGATTGATGATGAGGATTTTACCGACATTATGTCAATTTTCAACAGAAAATAATTTTATAAAGTTTTACATAGGGAGCGGATGCAGTTTGCATCCGCTCCTTGTCGTACCGGAAATGTGACCAGCAGTATGGCACGCAAGTTTGCTGAAACCTCCCGGTTTCTCGCGGAACGATGATTTCCTGCTGTTGTGAAAGAGTCACTTAAACCCGAAACGGGAAACAGAATTGCCCTAATTCGCTCAAAAAAGCCTTTGTAGGGCATTTGAGGGCTGAATTCAACAAATATTGCTCAAAATACCGTCCGTACTCTTGCAATCTCTCGATTTTGTGGTATAATAACATTTAGAACGTTAATAGATTATACATATTTAATGATATTGGAGGTGGCATTGTGAAACCTGACCCTTTAAGTAGATACTTAAATAAATTTAATAAAGGAGATGAGCGCAATGCTATCCTACTACAAGACAATTGACGGTCACATTTCTCCGATTCCGGCCTGTGAACCGGGGTGCTGGATTAACTGTGTGGCTCCGGATGATGAAGAAATTAACAGCTTAATTGCCGATTTCCGTATTGAGCCGGACTTTTTCCGCGCTGCAATGGATGAAGAGGAATCTTCACATATTGACAGCGAAGATGATAATACTCTGGTCATTCTTGATATTCCGGTTATTGAAAAAGCGGGCAAAAGTATTAATTATACAACGACTCCGCTGGGTATTATTCTGACTGAGAAGAACGTTATTACGGTTTCTACCAAAGACAATCCGATTCTTAACGAGTTTTCCGGCGACCTTGTAAAAGGCGTTCAGACCAATTTGAAAACACGCTTTATTTTGCACTTAATGCTTCGTATTGCCTCGAAATATCTGCAATACTTAAAGCAAATTGATAAGATCAGCAATTTTATTGAAAAAGAACTTCGTAAATCAATGAAAAATTCCGAGCTGATTCAGCTTTTGGATATTGAAAAATCACTGGTGTATTTTTCATCCTCTTTAAAAGGCAACGAAATTACCATAGAAAAGATTATGCGCGGCCGCGTCATCAAGCTTTATGATGAAGATCAGGATCTTCTTGAGGACGTGCTGATTGAAATCAAACAAGCAATTGAGATGGCTAATATTCACTTGAATATCTTGACTGGTACCATGGATGCCTTTGCATCTGTTATTTCAAACAATCTGAATATCGTGATGAAGGTATTGGCTTCCATTACACTGCTGATCTCCATTCCTACTGTTATTTCAGGCATGTACGGAATGAATGTAACCGGTACACCGCTCCCCGTTTTCTGGTTCCCGGTTGGATTTTCAGTTGCCTGCATGGCAATTGCATACTTTATCCTCAGAAAGAAAAATATGTTTTGATTTTTGATTAACTGTGTGATATGATTAAAATAATAAATTGATAGGGAACTGCAATGCAGTTCCCTATTCTGATAATTCGGAGGCAAATATGGGAATATATATTAATACGCAAAATATAGCTGAAGCGGCGAAAACCCTAAACGCGGGGGATAAGATCCTTTTGAGCGGAACAATCTATACGGCACGCGACGCGGCTCACAAGCGGCTTTTTGCGATGCTCGACCAAGGAGAAGCCCTGCCGTTTGAAATGAAAGACGCCTCCATTTATTATGCGGGGCCGACTCCTGCGCCGGCAAACCTTCCCATTGGCTCATGCGGGCCGACTACCTCGTCGCGTATGGATGTGTTTGCTCCGCGGCTGCTTGATTTAGGGTTGAAATGTATGATCGGCAAGGGTGACCGTTCCCCCGAAGTGATCGAAGCAATCCGCCGCAATCAGGCGGTTTATCTATGCGCAATCGGCGGGGCGGGAGCACTTGCGGCAAAATGTGTACGCTCATTAAAAGTAATTGCCTTTGAAGACCTTGGATGTGAATCCATTAAGCAGCTGACAATCGAAAATTTTCCGCTCTTTGCGGCAATTGATTGCCACGGGGGCAGCCTTTTTGACGGGCTGGTTTGAAAGGAATGGTCATAAGTATGACTGATTTTTTAATTAAAAAGTTCGTAAGGGACTATGAAAATAAAAACGACGCCAAAGTGCACGAGAGGTATGGCGAATTTTCCGGCATTGTCGGTGTTTGCACCAACCTTTTGCTGTTCTTGATTAAAATTATCACAGGTCTCTTTTTTAACAGCATTGCCATCACAGCGGATGCCATCAACAACTTATCCGACTCCGCGTCATCCATCGTTACGCTAGTCGGTTTTAAAATGGCAGGGAAACCCGCCGACGCAGAGCATCCCTACGGCCACGCACGGATGGAATATCTTTCCGGCCTGATTGTATCAATGTCTATTCTTATTTTGGGATTTCAGCTTGCGAAGACTTCATTTGACAAGGTACTGCATCCTGAGTACGCCGAGTTCAGTATGATTTCGATTGCTGTTTTGATAATTGCCATTTTGGTGAAAATATGGCAGGCTCAATTCTATAAAAAAGTGGGAAATAAAATCGGTTCCACCACAATTGCCGCAAATGCCGCTGACAGCAGAAACGATGTTTTTGCAACCGGAACAATTCTAATCGGTACTGTCTTCACTCGGCTGACCGGATTTAATCTGGACGGCTACATGGGCATGGCGGTCGCTGCTTTTATTATGTATTCCGGCGTAAAACTGATTATCGCGACAAGCAATCCGCTGCTTGGAATGGCTCCTTCAAAAGAACTGGTTGACGAAATTTATCAAAAGATTATAAGTTATGACGGCATCTTGGGTATTCATGATTTAAATGTGCATAATTACGGCCCTGTGCGCCGCTTTGCTTCAGTTCACTGTGAAGTTTCCGCTTCGCAGGACATCATGGTCAGTCACGATATTATTGATAATATTGAGCGTGATTTTTTAAAGGAAAAAGGAATTCATCTTGTCATCCATCTTGACCCGATTGTTACCGACGACCCGCGCACGAATGAGCTGAAAGCCCAGGTGCAGAATATCATAAAAGAAATTTCTCCTAAAATATCAATGCATGATTTCCGTGTGGTCTGGGGAACCACGCACTCGAACCTAATTTTTGATGTATGCGATTCCTTTGAATTTGGAATGTCAGATCAGGAACTGACCGACTTGATCTCGGAAAAAATTTATGCGATTGACCCGACCTATCACTCGGTAATTACAGTAGACCACGATTATGTACCTGCGGAATCTATAGAATCCAATTCCGCGAAATAAGAAACGATACCAACTGCTGATATTGTATTCCTTCGTAAGAGTGATATTATAATTGCAAATAGTAATTATGATAGGGGATATGGTTGTGGATAAAGTGAAGAAGTTTGTTGTACTGCCGGTAGGGCTGCTAATCATTCATTTGCTCATGAGTCGTGTGGGGAGCAACCTGCTTGGCTATTGGACAAATTTCAGACTGGACTTTTGGCAGAAGCTGGGGTACAGTCTACTGAGCCTGTTTGGCCATGCGGCCTATATCTTTTGGCTTGCACTGCTGTTTGTTATTGTTTTTACAAAAAATGATGTACGAGAGCTTCTCAAAAAGCCGGCTTTAAAAGCAATGAAAATTGTCTTCTTTGCTGAATTGATATTCAATTTTTTACGGTACGGTGTCTTAATTCCGCTGATTAACCGTCCTGCACTTGAAGCGGTAAAACATGGAATACAGATGAATGAATGGTATTCAGTGATTTTTAATGGACTGCTTCCCACCGTTGTTGGCTTTGCGGTCGTCTATTTTACGCTGAGGCTGCTGATTAAGCCGCTGAATCTAAGCTTTTCCTTTCATAAGACTGCATTTTTTCTTTTATTCTTCCTCTGTATTGCAGTCAGTGTTCTTGAAAATTATGGTTTACTCCAATTTGTAAATTATCTAAATGTATCAGGTGGTGTAATCCTAGAGACAGTTCGTGTTTTTGGTACAATGATGACGATGGATCAATTCAACGCAATACTTTCTATTTCCGGAGGGCTAATCATAACGCTTTTGGACGTAATGATATTTGCTTTTATCAACCACTGTACAAAAGAAAATGCGATAGAATCTCCATTCGATGCAACACCTGCTCCTATGGATGAAAGTAATATGCATAGCTGATTATCAGCGCCGCAAGAATTTCCTGCGGCGCTTTTTTATTTGGCAATAAAAAATTAACAATTCATCTACTTGAAATTTCCTGCTCAATGGTTTAAAATACTTTTAGCACTTGAAACGATAGAGTGCTAAAATTAATAAACAGAGGTAGATAAATTATGGCAGTCAAGCAGTTTAAAGCGGAGTCCAAACGTTTGCTGGACCTAATGATTAATTCCATTTATACCCACCGTGAAATTTTCCTGCGTGAACTTGTTTCCAATGCAAGCGACGCCATCGACAAGCTCTATTACAAGGCCTTGAGTGACGGAGATACCGGCCTGAACCGTGATGATTTTTACATTGATATTAAATTGGATAAAGAAGCCCGCACCCTGACCATTACAGATAATGGCTGCGGCATGACAAAAGACGAACTGGAAAACAACCTCGGAACCATTGCGAAGAGCGGTTCCTTAAACTTTAAAAAAGATAATGAGCAAAAAGAAGATATTGAAATAATCGGCCAGTTCGGCGTGGGCTTTTACTCCGCGTTTATGGTCAGCAAGCTTGTTACCGTAATCAGCAAAGCTTATGGGAGCGAAGAAGCTTATAAATGGGAGAGTGAGGGCGCCGACGGCTACACCATCGAGCCTTGTGAAAAGGAAAGCCACGGTTCCATTGTTATTCTTAAAATAAAAGATAACTCGGAAGAAAACAATTACGACGAGTATCTGGAAACTTATACAATTCAGCGTATCGTGAAAAAATATTCCGACTATATCCGCTACCCGATTAAAATGGATATTGAGAAGAGCCGTTTAAAAGAGAAGAGCGGGGACGACAGCAAAGAAGACAGCAAGAATGAGTACGAAAGCTACACCGAGAACGAAACGTTGAACAGCATGGTTCCAATTTGGCGCAAAAACAAAAATGAAATCACTGATGAAGAGTACAATCAGTTCTACAAAGACAAATTTATGGATTATACGGACCCTGCAAAGGTAATTCACTCCTACACTGAGGGAACCGCCAATTACCATGCCCTGCTTTTCATTCCTTCCAAAGCGGCAATGAATTTTTACACCAAGGACTATGAAAAAGGATTACAGCTTTATTCTAACGGCGTGATGATTATGGACAAGTGCGCGGATTTACTGCCGGATTATTTCAGTTTTGTGCGCGGACTGGTTGATTCTCAGGACTTGTCGCTGAACATATCCCGTGAAACGCTCCAGCATGACCGTCAGCTTAAAATTATTGCTTCCCGCCTGGAAAAGAAAATCAAGTCCGAGCTCGAAAGCATGCTCTCAAACGAGCGTGAAAAATACGAAGAGTTCTTTAAGAACTTTGGTCTCCAGTTGAAATACGGAATTTATCAGGATTACGGCATGCATAAAGATGTATTGCAGGATTTGCTTATGTTCTATTCCTCAAGCGAAAAGAAACTGGTTACGCTGAAAGAATACATTTCACGTATGAAAGAGGAACAGAAGTTCATTTACTATGCCTGCGGTGAAACCACGGGCAGAATTGAGCAGCTTCCTCAGACCGAGGCGCTCAAAGACAAAGGCTACGAAATCCTATACTTAACCGATAATGTGGATGAATTCGCGCTCCGTATGCTGATGAAGTATGAGGAAAAGGAGTTCAAATCTGTATCAGCCGACGATTTGGGGCTGGAAACGGAAGAGGAAAAGAAAGAAGCCGCCAAGCAGGTTGAAGAAAATAAGGACATGCTTGGATTTATGAAGGATGCACTCGGCGGTAAAGTGAAACAGGTGATTCTGTCACAGAAGCTGAAAACTCATCCTGTGTGCCTTTCTACCGACGGCGCGATCTCCATTGAAATGGAAAAGGTGCTCAACGCGATGCCGACCGATGAAAAGGTTACCGCCCAGCGCGTACTTGAAATCAATGCCAGCCATCCTGTTTTCAAAAAGCTCTGTGATTTATATGCAAACGATAAGGACACCTTAAAACAATATTCTTCCATGCTGTACACACAAGCATTGCTCATTGAAGGTGTTAACATTGAAGACCCGGTTGCATTCTCTAATCAAATTTGTGATTTAATGACGAAGTAATAAAAATCCGCTGAGGTTTGTAGCCTCAGCGGATTTTTTATGTGATGCAGGATGCTGGCAGCTTTTGTCCTCATGCCGGACGGGCACTTCCTTTCGGCAAGCTGGGACTGCACGCAATTACTGGGTGCGAACCCCATGCGAAAATAGCGATATTTCTATTATAAATAAAGCTAACATAGTGACCGCCGTAGGCGAGTAAGGCGCTGTGTGTCCGCACAAGGGGAATTTTAAATTCCGGCGGGAGGGCTCCATAAAATCCCCCTTGCCGTAGGAGTTTTTTGTGTCATTGAGATATTCTTAATGGCAAGACTATTTGTTCTGATAAAGGCGCTTCAGAGCACCATAATGCTCCATATGTAAAATAAATGTACTTATTATATAAACGATTTAGCGGATTAATATAAACTTTTGTCGAAAAATGCCGATTTATAATATATAACCAATTTTCCCCAGAGTAACTTGTGGAACGGAATGAATATCTTTTGTTTTTCCTGATTAGGAATGCAAAATTAGAAAGAGATGGTACGCCCTATGAAGAAAACTAGAAAGCAAAAAGTAAAATTAATCAAAGCACAAAAGGTAAAATCCATCAAAAGGACACTTTTAATTGGAATGGTTGGTCTGACTATGACAGTCAGCATCCTTTGCGGTATTTTTACTGGAGTTGTCCTTTATAATAACTCTAACATTAATATGATTGCAAGGGTAAATGAGAGCGCAACCGCATATAACAGTTCGGTGCAAAATGCAATTGCAAACTATAAAACAAAAGCAGAGACAATTGCTCAAAATCTTGAGATAACGAATACGTCGCTTTCAATCGACACACGGAAAGCGACAATGGCCAAACTTGCAAAACAGTATGGGTTTGTAGAAATTATGGTCGCTGATGCTAATGGACAGACTACAAATAATACCAGTGTCAGTGATCGTGACTATTTCAAAAAGTCAATTACCGGCCCGACAGATGTTTCCACCACTGTGGTCAGAAAGACAGATAACTCCACCACTTTGATGGTTTCTGCAAAAACGGTTAGTTATGATGGTATTGTTATTTGTGTTTTGTCGAGTGATACTTTTAGTCAGATGATTGACAGTGTGTCTATCGGGCAATCCGGTTATGGGTTTATTGTAGACAAAGACGGCAAAATCATCGCGCATAAAGTCAGAAGCAATGTGGCTGATTTTGTAAATTATATAGATAAGGCGAAGAAAGACAGTTCTTTCTCGGAGGCCGCAACGGTGGTTAAGAATATGACGGCCGGTAAAACAGGAGCTCAGACCATTACACTAAACGGTGTAAAACAGTGCATTGGTTACGCCCAAATTCCGAATACCGACAATTGGTCCATTGCAGTGAGTGCAAACCAAAATGAAATGATGAATCAGTTTTATATGTCTATTTATGCCACCATTGGTTTAATGCTCCTCTTTATTATTTTGTCATGGATCATTGCATTTAAAATCGCCAACCCGATTGTGAATCCAATTGTAGCTCTCGTAAAACGAATTGAGTTGTTGGCGGAAGGCGACCTGCATTCGGAAGTCCCTGAAGTAAAAACGGGGGACGAAATTGACACCCTTTCTCGGTCTTTCTCCAGCACAGTCAGTACGCTCAATGATTATATTGGGGAAATTGCAGTTGTTTTGGACAGCTTGTCCGAGGGAGACTGTACGGTGGAAATTTCACAGGATTATAAAGGCGATTTTGTATGGATTAAAACCGCACTCGAAACAATTATTTCCAATCTGAACAATACATTCACGAGAATTAACCAATCCGCAGATCAGGTTGCAAGCGGGGCAGAGCAGGTTGCAAGCGCGTCACAGGCGTTGTCACAGGGTGCGACGGAACAGGCAAGCTCTATTGAGGAGTTATCGGCATCCATTACAGAAATAGCCGATCAAGTAAACAAAAACGCTACGAATGCTGTGACCGCGAACAAACTTTCACTGGAATCATCTGCTGAAGTAGAACGCGGGAATGCGCATATGCAGAACATGGTTGCGGCCATGACGGATATCAGCGAATCCTCCAGCCAGATCGGAAAAATTATTAAGACGATTGAAGATATTGCATTCCAAACCAATATACTCGCTCTGAACGCGGCGGTTGAAGCGGCGCGTGCGGGCGCGGCGGGCAAGGGCTTTGCGGTCGTTGCGGATGAGGTGAGAAATCTAGCGAGCAAGAGCGCAGAGGCTGCGAAAAACACTACGGCCATGATTGAGAGTTCTATAAAGGCAGTTGAAAACGGTACAAAGATTGCCAATGAAACAGCCTCATCGCTGAATGCCATTATTGAAGGTTCGAAAAAAACCTCAGACTTAATCAGTGAGATTTCTGTTGCATCCAATGATCAGGCGACCTCTATTAATCAAGTTACCATGGGCGTCGATCAGATTTCCGCAGTGGTTCAGACAAACTCCGCGACCAGCGAGGAAAGTGCGGCGACCAGTGAGGAACTCAGCGGTCAGGCACGGATACTGAAAGACACGTTGGCATCACTGAAACTGAGGGCTGTACAAGACACGACTCAGAGTTCATCTGTTCCGGCTAAAAAAGAAGGCGGTGAATCCGCGCCGTCAAACAGTGTTCAGGAGATCAGCAAATATTAATGCAGCATATGTCTTTATTTTGGTTTCTCATTCATACAGTAAGAGAATAAAAAACTCCCCTGTTATGAAAGCCTTGTGAACTGTTCCAGCGTAATAGGACAGTGAAAATAAGACCCCACCGTAGAATATCACTAATTTACGCAAGCTGGCGCCGTTTTTCAATCGGTGTCAGCTTTGTTTTTAGTTGAATACGTTCATTGTTATAGAAATAGATGTAATCATCAATCATTTGCCTTGCTTCATCAAATGACTTTGGTTTGTGTCTGTAAATACATTCTGTTTTGAGAATTCCGAAGAAATTTTCAGCCATAGCATTGTCATAGCAGTTTCCGCGTCTTGACATGGATGGTGTAATGCCGTATTCTTTGGTTAGGTTAAAATAATCCTGTGGAAGTATATTGAAGCCCTTGGTCACTGTGGAGTTGCAGCTCTGCGGTGACCTCTTCTTTTTGTACGGCTGCTTTAATTGTGTTCAGTACCAAATTTACAGTTTGTTCTGTGCCTGTTTTGTAGGCAACAATGCGGTTGTCATAGGTTGTTATCCTCGAATGAAACCGAATTGAAATAAGCAAACCAAAGCGCGGCTGCAGAGCGATTTGCTCGATAGCCGTGCTCTGATCTATTTGATTGAGATAGGCCGTAACTAGTTATATGTGACAACATATTATAGAAAGATGGAATTTTACAATTTCAATCATCTAGTTTTTTAGGAGGATTATTATGGAAAATGACGATATTTCGCAATATAAAGGTTTTCAACCAAAGATGAATATTTATCGAAATGAATGCTTATGTGATTGTGATAGTGATTGTAAATGTGATTGTTGCTGTATCTGCATAGGGCCTACCGGTCCGAAGGGGCCAACGGGACCAAAGGGTCCGACAGGAGCAACCGGGCCTACAGGCCCCACAGGTGCTGCGGGAGTGGCAGGAGCAACCGGGCCTACAGGCCCCACAGGTGCTGCGGGAGTGGCAGGAGCAACCGGGCCTACAGGCCCCACAGGCGCTGCGGGAGTGGCAGGAGCAACCGGGCCTACAGGCCCGACAGGCCCGACAGGAGCTGCGGGAGCAGCAGGAGCAACAGGT
>WSSedL1CaDRAFT_10000233_pt1 | contig 38836 bp, 33 predicted proteins | sample WetSurSL1Cattail_FD_9464 | JGI IMG/M metagenome (IMG submission 9464)
TCAGCCTTGCGGTAGGAGCGGAGGTAACCTGCCTTCAGCTTTTGTGGCTGGCGTAGGAGGTGGAACTTGTACTCGGCGTTGACCCCGGCGTTCGTTTTGGTTTCCTCCAGCCCGCTGTACATTACAAACTGGGTAGACACATAGGGGGAGGATGAACCGATAAGCCCCCAGTTCATTTTATATTTTCCGTCGGCAGAAGGAATAACAAGCCCTGTTACGTCATCAACCTTCAAATCGGCCATGGCAAAGCGGTCGTCGGGGTTGATGCGGGAGGTGGTGTTGTAGTCGGCATTCCAGGTGAGGGTGAGCCGTTGCCCGAAAAAGCTGTGTTCACCGTCGAGTTGGGTCTGCATCAATCGAGCCTGCAAGGGAGTGCTGTACACCTCGAACTGCGTTTTCATGTCGTAGGGAGTGCTGTATACCTCGAACTGCGTTTTCATGTCGTAGTAGTCGTGCATAATACGCTGTGTGGTAGTGGTGGTGTAGCGGTTGTTGAACAGGTTGCGCCAGGTAACGGCATGGTTGGTGGTTTTCCAGCCCAGGTTGGCCACGGCACCTATGGCAGTAACGAACTTGTAGCTGTAGTTGTAGTCCGCCCCGAGGTTCGAAAGCAGCGAGTCGCCCCCGAAGGTGTGCACTTCCTTGATTTTTTCCCTTGTTTCCTCGTGGCGGTAAGTGAGCGCCGCCACCAACCCGAGACTGTGCTTTTCGTTGAGCCTGATGGGTAATCCAAACGAAAGGGAGTAGGCTTGCAGGGGTACGGCAGTGTATTTGTAAAGGCCGAAGTGGTTCATCTGCCCGGCATTGGTTATTGACTTAGTAAGTTCACCTTCGCCACTTCCGGTATACCAGGTGCGTTGGTCAATCTCCCCCAGCAAATAGTCGGCAGCAAAGCGTTTGTTGGTCTGGAACTCCTTGCCGGTGCTGATGGTGTTGCCCCCCGTGCCCACGGTAAAATTAAAGAATTTGGTTTCGGGGATGGAGAGGGTTTTCACCTGCACCAGCCCCCCGGTGAACTCCCCCGGCAGGTCGGGTGTGAAGGTTTTACTCACCGTAACGTTATCAATCAGCGAGCTGGGGATAATGTCGAAGGAGAAATTGCGGCGATTGGGTTCGGTGCTGGGCAGGGAGGAACCGTTGAGCTGCACGTTGTTGTAGCGTTCGCTCATACCGCGCACGGTGACGAACTTGCCTTCGTTGATGGTGACGCCAGCCACGCGCTTCAGCACCTGTGCCACGTTGTTGTCGGAGGTTTTCTTGATGAGGTCGGCCGAGATACCGTCGGTCATGGAGATAGTGGACTTTTGTTGAAGGAGCATCCCTGCTGCCGAGGAGCGTTGTGCCTGAGCGGTTACGGTTACTTCGGAGAGTTGCTTGCTATCTTCGCTGAGGGTAATGTCCAATTTAGTGGTTTTATCGGGGCGAATGTCCACCCCTGTAATTTTCTTTTTCTGATAAGAAAGAAAACTGACTTCGATGGTGGTTTCACCTGCGAGAGCTTGCAGGCTGTAGTTGCCGTTTACATCGGTGATTGTGCCCTGGCTTGTTCCCGCTATGCGTACCGTTGCCCCGGTAACGGGTTCGCCCTTGTCGTCGGTCACCAGGCCGGAGAGGCGACCGGGGGTGGAAGAACGGGGGGAAGCGAGAGTTAGTTTACGAACTATAACGTAAGAAGTAACGGATATTTTTTTAAAAGTAAGTGCCGTTTTGGACAGGCTTTTTTCTAAAGCCTCTTCCACCGTGGCATCCTCCAATTGCAAAGCAGGTAAAACCGTATTCCCAATTTCTTTGGAATCGAATGTCATGTTCTTTTTACTGATTTTTATCAACTCTTTCACTCTGTTTTCGAGCGTTTGCTGCGGAAAACTATGGGTTATGTTTTGTGCCGATAGAGTAGCAATTGCACTTAACAGCATTGCTACTACCAGCAATACCTGCTTTTTGTTCCATTTCATTTTTTGGTCGTATATCATTGTTTATCAATTATTATCTGATTGTTTTGTGTGCTACATCTGACACCGTACAAGGCTTCGATAGTACCCAGCACATCGGTAAGCGAAGTACCATCTGCAAAAGTCGATTTAATTTTAATATTGTCTAATGCGTTATTTCTAAACTGAATATCAGCGTTGTAGTATTGTTTTATTCGGAGTTTCAGTTCGTCCTTGTCGGCATAATTCAGTGTTAATCCTCCGTTTTGCCAGCTGATGGCTTCATCTGCATCGATGTTCATTAGTTGACTGGCATTTGTTTTTTTGTTGTATTCCAGCTGTTTGTCGGGGGTGAGCATAGCGAGTACTTTGTCTTGTGCCTTCACTTCTACTTTCCCTGTTTTTACCGACACCACATTTTCGCCTAATTGCGGATATGCTTTTACGTTGAAGGAAGTACCGCGTACGGTGGTGATCATATCGCCGGTGTGAATAATGAAAGGTTTATCGGGATTTTTGGCGACTTCGAAAAAGGCTTCCCCACTAAGCCATACCTCGCGTAGACGACGGTTGAAAGCATTGGAAGCATAACTGATTTTTGTTCCGCGGTTCAGGTGAATGCGGGAACCGTCGGGTAAGGTGATTTGCCTTGTTTGTGCGTCGGTTGTTTGGAAGATTGTGTTGGCTCGGACTACATCATGAGCTAAGAACGGTAGATTTGATCCACTCTTTATAGCATAGATACCCAAACCCACAATGAGCAGAATAGAAGCTGCTACAGCTATTTGCCGGTGTATAGTTTTCAGAGAAAAAGAAGGGTGATCCAAATAAGGTGACCCCTTGAACTCGAAACGTTCCGCGAGTTTATTATAAACAAACACCCTATCTTTTTCAATTTTAGATTTAGAAAATTTAGATTTTTGCTCCTTTGGGACATTCCATGTTTCTACGATTTCACGCTCCTTGTCGGTAGCGTTACCACTGAAATAATTTTGGAACAACTGATATGCATGTTGCAGGTTGAATTTTGAGGTTTCTTTTCTTGTCATTTAATTTGAGGTTTCCCGATGATGATACATTATTCGTTTCTAATCTCTATATAGATTATAGATTCTCGGGAGAGGAATGTGGTTGCAAGAATGTTACAAGAATAATTCATTTTTATTACATTGTCCGGACTTAATTTTAATAGGATTGTAACCTGTTTGACGAGACGAATGTCGTACTTTTGCGCAGACCAAATAATATCCAATTTATGGCAAAGTCGGATAAAGAACTCTTAGAATCTATCCAACGTGGCGACTCGGAAGCATTTACTCAGTTGTATAACAAATATTGGCGATTGTTATATAGCTGGTCATCAAATCGTATTTACAATCGGGAGGCTGTTCAGGATTTGATGCAAAACGTGTGGGCTGACATTTGGCAAAATCCGGGCATGATTAAAGTCAATGACAAAGGATCCGCCAAAAATATCCTATTAAGTTTTGTTTCGTATCGTATTCTGGACTTTTTTAAGAAGAAAGATTTGTTGGTGTTCCTGTCAGATGAAAATAGTTCGTCCGAATCGCAAGAATCGGTAGGGTATTCTCACGTATTGGAAGAATTTCAGGTAAAGGAAATACATAAACTACTTAATGCAGCATTAGATAAATTGCCACAACTGGCGCTTGACATTTATATGATGAGCGAAAAGGAGCATCTTACCACTAAAGATATTGCCCTACGCCTCTCAATTACCGAAGAAACCGTGCGCCGACGGTTGAAATGGACACACTCATTCCTTCGTAACGAGCTGAACAAGTATTACGTTGAAGAAGTAAATATCCTGATTTTACTGCTCTACGCGCAAGATTTTTTGAAATAAATGCCTCCCAGTTCTATCCATCTGCAGATTTTTTGTTGTGCTATTTCGATTTAATCCACCAACTTTAGTGATAAACTTATCAAAAGAAAGCCCCACAAACAACATTGTTTGCAGGGCTCTACGTTAATTTCAATAGCAAAATCAGAAGAAGATTATCGTATATCAAACCGAATTACAAACTTACTACCTTTATTCAGTTCGCTTTCTACGGTTAACGTTCCATTATGAGCTTCTACAAAATCTTTAGAGATCGAAAGCCCTAAGCCGCTTCCCTGTATTTTGGTTCCGGGCACCCGAAAGTAGCGGTCGAAAATACTTTGATGGTAGCGGGGGTCAATACCTTTCCCAAAGTCCTGAACAAACATTTCGACTATATTTCCGTCCTGTCGGGCACCAATTATCACACGTCCGTTTTCGGTAGAATAACGGATCGCATTACTGAGCAGATTGGTGAGTACCCACGCTATTTTTTCGCTGTCGACATACAGCTTTTCTATTTTTTCGGGATATTCCACTTCTATCTGACAACCAAACTTATCGGCCTGCACCCGATTGGCCCCAATGGCATAATTTATCAGTTCAATAGGCTTGGTTATCTTAGGCATCAGTTGTAGTTTTCCGGCTTCTACCTGAGTCATGTTCAGCAACTCGCTGGTAATACCCAGCAGCCGCTCGCTATTATCCTTGATGTTTTGCAACAGCTCTTCCTGTTCGTTATTTAGCGTCCCTACACGTTTGTCTTCCAACAGTTGCTGACACATCAGAATGGCCGAAATAGGAGTTTTCAGTTCGTGCGAAATTGTTGAAATAAAGGTGGTTTTGGCAGAATCCAGTTCTTTGAATTCCGTAATGTTTTTCAACAGAATAACATGCCCAATGTTTTGCGACTCCGTTTCGCCGGTTTCCACCATTCGGATCGGAATGTATTTTGCCTGAAAAAAGCTTTCTTTGTTATCGGCATAAATTTTCAGGGGAGTGTTTTTTTCGTTTGGAGTTACCAACTCACGAATCAACCGACGCATTAAATCATTTTTCAATGCCAGCTCCGATGCCGATTTACGGATCAGATTATCGCGCTTCAGATTCAGGATACTCAGCGCTTCGTCATTGATAAATAAAATATCCATTTCATTACTTAGCCCTATGATGGGTTCGGTAATACTGTTTACAATAGCTTCGATGTATTTTTTACCCGAAAGAATATCGGCCAGGGTGCTTGCACGGTATTCGGCCAGTCGTTCGGCCATCCGGTTAAAGCTTTGCGACACCTGAATAAACTCTTTGTTGGTACTAAAGCTCAAACGCTTTTCGTAATTGTGATTGGCTATTTCTAAAATGCCGTTCGTCAGTTCGCGCATCGGACGATTAATAGAAACAGGTAGTCTCAGGAACAATAAAATGCCTACAAATATACAAGCTATGCCTACTACCGAGATCATAACCAAAGCCCGCTGAAGTGCCGGTGTAGCAGCAGGATTGTCGGGCTCCATAGCCGTCAGAATCTGAAGGTTTACAACCGACAGAAGAACCAGTAAAATGATCATCGACACAAGAATACCGATGCCCAGGTTAAGCTTTGTTTTCGTATACATGCTCACAGATTTAATGCTTTATTAGTGACAGCTAAGATAATTAAATTTATGGAAACCCACCACTCTGTTATTGTTTCAGATCACCCATGCACCTGTACGGTATAAGCCCGGCAAAAGGTACTTATAAAACAAAACCCTTCCGGATGTGGAAGGGTTTTGTTTTATGAAATAGCGTGTAAGCTCATGTTGTTTCCGTTTTTTCCACATTTTCAAATTGCGAAAACAATTGAATTAAGTCGTTTTCAATATTTAATGAACTGTTTCTATCACATAGCACACATAGGGAACATCCCGACACCCGGGAGAAATAATGGGGGAGAAAAGACTTAGATCACATAGTAAAAGTATCTGACGATACTTTTGCTTAGTCTGAAATTATCCCGCATTCAGGATAATAAGTAAGGAGCAACATTTAGCAAGCTGTTTTTTCTCTCTGTATTTTTGAAAGCAAAATTCAGACAAACAGCCTTGTAACTTGTAACTAATTACTCGTAACTTGTAACTAATTACTTGTAACTAATCACTATGTGTTCTTAGTCTTATATCTTCCAGTTGAAACTAGTGTGAACTATTGTGGTAAAAACAAAGCAATAATAGTTATCATGGACTTAAATTGCCGTTGCTTCTTTTACTTTTTGCAACGAAATAGGGATAATAACCGTAGTAAGACCATGTTTGTACAATCGGCGTTGGATAGAGAAAATCGTAAAGTTGTGCAACACGCGCGAGATACGATACATTCCACGAATGATAAGCTGTCCGCCGATAAAGGTCGAATTCGGATATTTTTCCAGTATCTCCGGCACAATCTTCAGCACTTCTTCCGACACATCCGTTCCCACACTGTATCTGTATTCGGCATTACACCCCAACTCTTTAATCAGATCGGTATATTTGGTCAGATTTACCTCCATGTTTTCTTTTAGTTTTTCCAACTCTTCACTGCTATTAAAACTTCCGGAATCGACCACACCAACACTAACAAACACAAAGTTCTTATAGGTATTGTGAAAGGTGTTCAACAAATAAAACAGAGAATAAAGCCCTACAGCCGAATAACCATTCACCAGAATAACGGCAGTAGAATCGGTGTTTTCAATTTCCTTGTCCAGTTTCACCAGTTTCATTTTGCTTTTCAACGCAGCAACCAGCTCGGGCATTTTCGAATTCATCACCCCCTGTATGTTTCCTATTTCTTTCCCTATCTGATTATAATGCTTCTTTATATAAAGCGAAAGTGTAACCAGCAAACCGGTGATTATAATAGTGATCCAGCCACCTTCTTCAAATTTAATTACCACCACTGTAATCAGAATAAAGACGGTTAGCAACAGTCCCACCCCATTTATCAATAATTTGCCAAACCACTTTTTATCTGTTTTGCGTACCTGAAACCAATGTTTCACCATACCGAATTGCGAAAAGGTAAATGTGATAAACACGTTGATACTATACAAAACCACCAAAAAAGCAACTGATCCTTTCGACATCCAAATAACAAAAAAAGCAGCTATGCCCATAAGCAGAATACCGTTTTGCGAAACCAAACGGTCGCTCAACAAGGTAAAGCGGCGAGGCAACCAATAATCGTGAGCCATATTGGCCATTACCCGGGGTCCGTCCAGATAACCGGTTTGAGCAGCCACGAAAAGCAGCGCAGCTTCCGAAATCAGCGTTACGTACAGAAATGTTTGCCCTACAAACGGATTCCAGCTCGAAATAGCGTTACCAATTAAAACCGCGTTTAATGTCTTTCCGGGAACAATGTGAACATTAAAGAGAAAGTATGAAATCACAAGCCCGAGAACCGCCAACGAAAGCGACAATGCGAGCAAGCGCATGGTTTTAATAGCCGTTTTCACACGTGGCTCTCTTAAGTTTGGAATCCCATTACTTACAGCCTCGATACCTGTATACGTTCCGGCACCCATACTGTATGCTTTCATAATCAAAAATATAGTCCCGAAAATTCCCAGTTGCGATACGGTTTTCGAAAATTCGGTCGTAGTTTGAGTTGCCACTGTTTTCATTTCAGGCACATGTGTGGTGAATGCATACACAATAAGGAATATGTGCGATAAAACAAAAATCACAAATATAGGAGTCAGAAAAGCGACCGATTCTTTGACACCTCTCAGATTTAAAACCGTAAGAACAATCAAAACAAAAATGGCAACGTACACCTTATACTCATGAAACTGAATAGGTAAAAAACTAAAAACAGCATCGGCACCGCTGGAGATGGAGATAGAAATGGTAAGTACATAGTCGATAAGCAAAGCGCAACCTGAAATCATACCAACTTTAGGTGAAATCAGGCGACTTGCAACTAAGTATCCACCACCTCCGTGAGGAAACAAGCGAATGATCTGCGAATAACTGGTACTGATAATAAATATGGTAAAAGCTGTAAGCAACCCTACTATCAGCGACAAATTGGTATGAACAGACAGGTTTTTATAAATTTCTTCGGGGCCGTAACAAGAGGAAGATAAAGCATCGGATCCTAAGCCCACCCAGGCAAAGAAAACAATTAATGAAATGTGACTAAACGTACGGCTATCGGAGAGGTCAAGTGGTTTTCCGATAATTTTCTTTTTTACACCCTGTAAATAGTTTTTTTCTTCTGTCATTTTTTTAATTTTGAATTAGCCAGCTTTTATACGTAATTTCCAATAGTTGATGATCTGTTTCTATCACATAGCACACACAGGGAACATCCCGATACCCGGGAGAAATAATGAGAGAAAAGACTTAGGTCACATAGTAAAAGTATCTGACGACACTTTTGCTTAGTCTGAAGAAGCTGTCTCAAAAGCACGCAAATAACACAAATTTTCGCAAATAAGATTTGTAAACTAGAATATTATTTGTTGAATCTCAATTCAATAAGATTGCGTTAATTTGCGCATTTTGTGTAATTTGCGTTCTAAAAAGACTTTTGATACAACCACAAGTAAGGAGTAACATTTAGCAAGCTGTTTTTTTCTTTCTGTATTATTGAAAGCAAAATTCAGATAAACAGCCTTGTAACTTGTAACTAATTACTCGTAACTTGTAACGATGTGTTCTGAGTCTTAGATCTTCTGTTTAAAACCAGTGTGAACTATTGTGGTGAAAAACACAGCAATAATAATTATCATTTACTGAGCTTTTCACCTGTCGGACTATTCAGAATAAGCATTCGTGCAACACAAAAGCAAAATTCCTTTTTGGTCCGAACGGATACCAAGCCAAATATGTACCAAAAAAGCAATCTATCTAATAGAATACTGTTTTTGAGACAACTAATTAAAACAAGGGCTAAAATAAAAAAACAAAACCCTTCCAATATGGTAGGGTTGTTTACTAATATGGTAAGGTGGCAGAAGTCAGAGACCGTATTCTTCGATCTTTCGGTAGAGGGTAGTCAGCCCGATCTTGAGCAGTCGGGCAGTTTCGGTTTTATTTCCTTTGGTAAACTGAAGTACCCGACAAATATGCCGGCGTTCCATGGTAGACATCTCCAGGTCGGAACTACCTTTTGAGATTCCTTCCTCCAGTTGATCGTTGAGAATTTCGACAGGCAGATCTTCCAGTGTCAGTGATTCGTCACTGCAAACAATCAGGCTGCGTTCTATTACATTCCGGAGTTCTCTGATATTTCCGCGCCATACATGCCGGCTTAACGCATCCATGTATTCGGGACTTACATGTTTTACTCTTCGTACCAACCTGGCAGCATAGGTATCAATAAAATAACTTGCCAGCACTTTTACATCTTCCACCCGTTCGCGCAGGGCAGGCAGATGAATCTGAAATACCGATAGCCGGTAAAATAAATCCTCCCGAAAGCGGTTTTCTTCAATTTCTTTCTGAAGGTTACGNTTGGTAGCAGCAATGATACGCACATTCACTTTGGTAGGTTTGGTGTCGCCTATTTTCAGNAACTCTCCGGTTTCGAGTATCCGCAACAACTTAGCCTGAAGTTCAAACTCCATCTCCCCTATTTCGTCCAGAAAGATCGTACCATGATTGGCTTCTTCAAACAAGCCCTTTTTATCTTTGGTGGCACCGGTAAACGATCCGGCTTTATGTCCAAACATTTCGCTGGCCAACAACTCCTTACTGAACGCCGAACAGTTTACTGCCACAAAAGATTTGTTTTTCCGAACACCTGCCACATGAATGGCTTGTGCAAAAACTTCCTTGCCCGTGCCTGTTTCGCCGGTAAGCAAAACCGGAATATCTGTTGAAGCTACCTTTTGGGCAAGCGAAATAGCTTCTTTTATTTGCTTGCTGTTGCCCAAAATGCTGTTGAACGAATATTTATTTCCAACCTGTTCTTCGAGCTGCTTCAAACGATTATTCATCTGCGCCTTTTCCATGGCACGACTGATAAGCGGGATGATTTTATTATTATCGTCGCCTTTAGTGATATAATCGAAAGCTCCGTTTTTAATTGCCTGAACACCATCAGCTATATTTCCATGAGCTGTGAGCATGATTATTTCAGAAAGCGGACTGAGTTTTTTGATTTTTTCAATCAAATCCACTCCGTTACCATCAGGCAGGCGCACATCGCACAATACCACATTGGCGGCATTAACTTCCAATTGCCTAAGCCCCGATCGACAATCGGCAGCCTGCAAAACTTCGTAGCCTTCGAGCTCCATCAGGCGCGACAGTAATTTCCGGATCTGGTCCTCGTCATCGATAATCAAAAGTTTGTTCATCTCAAATACAGCATAATTTATTGTTGGCTTTCGTAAATGTATTGCAAAGATAACTTATTCGAAACTTGTATAATCTATTTTGAGGAGACTATTTTTAATCCTTCATTATTCAAAGAAATATTTGTCTCTCTATAGCGAATTATCAAAACAAAAAGAGCCTGTTTTCAATCAAAGTACTTCATTGCAGCCCAACAAGACCACGAATTTTAATAATTCGCCTTCTTGCATCCCGACAAGACCATGAATTTGGGAAAATCATCCTCTTGCAGCCTGACAAGATCATGTTTTTTAAGAATTTACCTTCTTGCAGCCCGACAAGGAGAGAACCAACGATAAAAAATCAGATGGAAGCTTCACCTACGAGTAAACGTCCCCACTATCATTCCTTTTTAGAGTACAAGGCCTGTATACAAATAAAGTTCCCACATTTTCTATCGAAAATGTGAGAACTTATACCACAAAATACCTTTATGCCAAGGTATTGATTATTTTGCCAACAAAGCCTTTACTTTTTCAGAAATCAAACGTCCTTCAGTTTTTCCGGCAAGCTGTTTACTGGCTACTCCCATTACTTTTCCCATATCTTGAGGCCCAGCGGCACCAACTTGAGCTATAACGGCAACCACAGCTGCTTCAAGCTCGGCATCGGTCATCTGAGCGGGTAAATACTTTTCAATAACAGCCGCTTCGGCCAACTCATTTTCGGCTAATTCGGGGCGGCTCTGTTCAATATAAATCTGAGCCGATTCTTTGCGCTGTTTCACCATTTTCTGAAGAATTTTTACGGCTACATCTTCGGGCAAATGTCCGTCGCCACCTTTGGCTGTTTTAGCTTCCAAAAATTCTTTTTTCATACCGCGCAATGCTTCCAAAGCCACTTTGTCGCGGGCTAACATAGCAGTTTTAATATCGCCGCTTACTTTGTTAAATAGTTCATCCATCTTTATTTATTTTTGGGGTTGAAGCAATTAACCGATCAGAGATTATCAAACCGACTATAAAAATTCAACACATTATCTCATTAATTTTCTTTTCCATGCCGGAATATTTTCCACATTTTTTAATGTAGATTCATCTTCCAAATCGTCGAGCGTAAAAACAGGCATTTCTGCTTCCTTAGGCAATTCGGGTTCTGCAGCCGGAGTCACGTTTCCGTAATATTGTTCAAAGGCTTTATCTGTATTTAACTTAGCAGGCTCTGGCTCTACCTTTTCGGGAGCAACAACCACTGGTTCCGGTTCCGGCTCTTTTTCCTTTTTCGGAGCTTCAAAAAATTTAGAAGCTTCGGCACTCATCGCAGGTTTTGTATGGGTATGCGCCTTAGCTATATTAGTTGGCATGCCGGGAATATCACTTACGTCGAATCCGGTAGCTATCAAGGTAATTTTCACCTTATCTTCCAACTCGTCATCGAAACTTGCTCCCCAGATAACCTGAACATTTTCGCCCACCTTCGACATAAATTCGTGAATTTGTTCTACTTCTTCCATTCTGATCTGATCAGTGTTAGAACAGTACAAACTCAACAGAATTTTGCTGGCTCCACTCACATCATTGGTATTCAACAATGGTGAGTTCAGCGCATCTTCAATAGCTTTGGTAATACGACCCTCGCCCGACGCATAACCGGTATTCATAATGGCCACATTTCCGTCTTTCATGATGCTGTACACATCGGCAAAGTCAGTGTTTATATAACCGGGAACGGTTATAATTTCTGCAATAGCTTTGGCTGCATTTGTCAGCACATCATCCGCTTTGGCAAAAGCGTTAGAAAGTTCCAGATCCGGATATATTTGTTTCAACTTCTCGTTGTTAATAACCAAAATGGCATCCACATGTTCACTCAGTGCAGCCACTCCTTCCAATGCCTGACGGATTTTCATTGTTCCTTCAAAAGCAAACGGAATAGTAACAATACCCACAGTCAGAATGCCCAAATCGTGCGCAGCTTTAGCCACCACCGGCGATGCACCGGTACCGGTTCCGCCGCCCATCCCTGCAGTGATAAAAACCATCTTGGTATTATCTTTCAGCAAATCCTGAATACGATCAATCGATTCTTCGGCAGCTCTTTTAGCCACTTCGGGTTTTCCACCAGCTCCCAGTCCTTCGGTGGTATCAATACCCAGTTGTATTTTTGTGGGTACCGGCGATTTCACCAAGGCCTGATTATCTGTATTACAAACCACAAACGAAACATCGGTAATTCCCTGACGATACATGTGATTAACTGCGTTTCCACCGCCACCACCAACGCCAATAACTTTAATAATCGAACTGTCAATCAGTGGCAATTCTAAGGGTAAACTGTCGTCTAAATATCCCATATCTTCTTAATTGAAAATTAAAAATTCACAAATCGTAATTATATTTACTGTCGCTTGTAACTAATTCAGCTTGTTGTCATCGTTGAAAAAACTAAGAAATCCATCAGCAATTTTATCCTTGAATTTCTTTCTCGGGATTTTCGGTTCTTTGCCCGGTGCATTTACAGTTACTTCAACCGGATGTTCTTTCCGATACTCATTTGTCAACAAAATAGTGCCAATCAATTGAGCATATTTTGGATCATGATATTTTTCGGGCGTATTGTCGTCCAACCATTCTGAATGGTCACCAAAGCGAGCATAAATGCCAGTCTTTTCGGCAATATACTCAATCATATTATTCAATTTTGATCCGCCGCCTGTAATAACAATTCCTGCATCCAGCGTAAAAGACAAATCAGCTATCGTATCAAAAATCGGTTGCATCATTTCATCCAAACGAGCTTCTATAATCGTTGCTAAAAATTTGGTCGAAATTTTCACAGGAGGATTATCCACTTCCGCTGAGGCAATCTGAATATACATAGGTTCATCCACCATCGATTCCATAGCAAAACCTTTGAGGCACTTAAGCCGTTCGGCATTTGCTTCGTTGATCCCCAATTCCTGAATATCTTTGGTAATGTTTTTAGCTCCAAGCGGAACCACCAACAAGTTTTGTAATACATCGTTACGATACACAGCCAGCGTAGTAGTGGTAGCCCCAAAGTTAATAAGCGCTGCTCCCACTTCACGTTCCTGCGTATCCAGCACTACCGTAGACAATGCCTCTACAGCCAATGGACTATATTCCAACACTATTCCAGTGCGATCAAAACAACGCTCAAGCTCGGTTTTTATTATTGAATTTCCATAAACCACATGATAATTAGCTTTTATCTGAATGCCACTTTGACCTACAGGGTCTTCCAAGCTTTTTCCATCCAACATATATGAAACAGGAATAACATCAAAAATAGTTATCTCCGGATGACGAAATTTAAGTTCACATTCTTCAACCATCTCTGCCAATAATTCATCAGTAACTACACTGTGCTTAGGTACAAATCTGTTGACAGACGAGACTATGTGCTTCATGCTTTTAGCCCCGACACTAACCGACACCTGCGATATTTCCGGCATCCTGGCACTATTTTTCAATAGCTTAAGCAACTCACTCACTTTAAAAGAGGCTCCCGATGGTTTTTCTACAATTCCCCACCGAACATCATCAGAGGCTTTTGATTCTTCAGATAGAATTTTTACAGCACCGTTTTCGAGCACTTCAGCTGCCATAGCCGAAATACATGTACTCCCAAAATCTATCGCTATAAGTTTTTTTGAAATCATAATTTCTTGGCAATAATACTATCTTTTTTTTCAGTTACGACTTTCTTCGGCTCCGTTTCCTGACCAACTTTACTACAAACAATCTGGTCTTTATATCGTAAATCAATAACTTTATATTTATTCCAACCTACAACATTGAATCCTTTCAGGTATAGCTTATGAAGTTTTTCCAGTTTAGCCTGATAATTATCCAATGTTCCCAACTTAATAATCGCATCACCTACACGAGGCACTAATTCTATTTTCAGATCATCACAAACATATATTTGTTCAATCTGTGCATTCCAAAAAGGATTTTCCTCCAGAAAAGTCACAAAATCAAACATTTTACTTGTCATCATAGAAACCGTGGTACGTCCCGAAACAACGGGCACGTAAGCTGCATAATTCATCGAAACCGGCATTGGCTTTCTATCCGTATCCACATAATAACTACTAAAACCAACTACCCGAAACTTCGGACAGCGCTGCGAAACCCGAATGGTCACTACTCCTGCTGGTGTTTTGTAACATTGTACAACCTTTATCATCGGGTTTTTACGAAGTAGTTCTTCAATAGATTCGGTTCGAATACGTTTTATCGTTTTCCCAACCGGATTCAAATCATTGTTGTCCAGAATTTGTGAAATCTCTTTTTCGGTAACCAATTGTTTACCATTTTTTTCCATCATCACTATATCAAGCTTCCGACAGACATCATCTTTTTCTCTACCGGAAAAGTATCGCAATGAAAATGCCAGATACCCCAAAACCAATGCTGCAAAAAAGGCAATCAATATGTATTTCCAAACAGGTTTCATGATTCAGTGATAAATGATCAAATTGTACTTGCCGATTTTTTTAGTTGTTCTTTAATCAACGGTACCATTTTATCAATGTCACCGGCCCCAAATGTGACCAAAACATCCAAATCCTTTTCTTTCAGCAAAGGTAATAGATTTTCCTTGCTGCACAAAGTTTTGTTTTTTAGTTTAACATCACGTAAAATCAAGTCTGAATCAACGCCTTCAATCGGTAATTCCCGAGCCGGATAAATATCAAGTAATATCAATTCATCGAGCTGCGATAAGGCTTCGGCAAAAGCAGGGGCAAAATCGCGCGTACGGGTATAGAGATGCGGTTGAAAGATACCTGTTATTTTCCGGGTAGGATACAAGTTACGTATAGATGAAATGCTTGCCTTCAGTTCACTGGGATGATGCGCATAATCATCCATATACACAATTTTATCCGATTTATAAACCACATTAAAACGACGATAGATTCCCGAAAAAGAAGAAATTCCGGTACGAAGCTCTTCATGTGAGACACCATTCAGCCATGCCAACGCCATAGCGGCAACGCTATTCTCTACATTTATCTGAACAGGCACCCCTAACCGGACATCGGATATCCGGTCGTTGGGAGTCACAAAGTCGAAATGGATTTCACCTTTTACAGTGCGAATATTATCAGCGCTAAAATCACCACCATCATTCATTGAGTAGGTATAAAGTTTCACTCCTTTTTGAAGTTGTGGAACAATATCAATTCCTTTGCGCATAATCAGCGCACCACCGGGACGAATAAGCGATGTAAAGTACTCAAAACTTTCATGAAAAGCTTTTGGTGTTTCGTAAATATCCAAATGATCGGGATCAACCGAAGTGATCACTGCCATATAAGGCGAAAGTTGATGGAACGAACGGTCATATTCATCGGCTTCAATCACTACCAGATTACTTTCGGCCGAAAGCAATAAGTTGGTATTATAATTATTGGCTATACCACCTAAAAATGCATTACAAGAAACCTGCGATTGGTACAACAAATGGGCAGCAATAGTTGATGTTGTAGTTTTGCCGTGTGTTCCGGCAATACAAATACCCTTGCTCTGACGTGTGATATCACCCAAAACCTGAGCGCGCTTTTGAATTGTAAAATTATTTTCCTGAAAATATCTAAGTTGCGGATGATCATTCGGAATAGCCGGCGTAATAATAATCAACGTATTCTCCGACTTCGTAAAAACAAATGGAATTTCATCGACATCTTGATTGAAACTAACCATAATGCCTTCCGTTTGAAGCTCAGACGTAAGCTTTGTTTCAGTGCGATCGTAACCGGCAACCTGAAAACCCTTTGTATAAAAATAGCGAGCTAACGCGCTCATACCTATTCCACCAATCCCTAAAAAGTAATATTTTGTAAACTTATTCATACTTCGTTTTTCAAATAACTTTATTTATGCAAGAAAAAATACAGACAAGCTTGCTACTTACCTGCCAATAAGGTCAAAATTTCCTTTGCAATTCTATCTGCCGAATCTTTCTCGGCCAGTTTAAGTATATTCTCGCTCAATTTAGTCAAGGCCGTTTCATCGCCAATTAATTCCAATGCTTTATTTACCAATTGTTCTTTCGCATCAACATCTTTTATCATCACTGCTGCATCTTTACATACCAGCGCCAATGCATTTTGGGTTTGATGATCTTCAGCCACATTTGGCGACGGGACTAAAATAACCGGTTTAGCCAACAAGCATAGTTCAGAAATAGAACTTGCACCGGCACGTGAAACCACTAAATCGGCAATTGAATAAGCCAGATCCATCCGCGATACGAAATCGGTTACCAACAAGCCGGGCGATACAAATCCCTGCGCAGCTTTTCGTGCATCTTCAATATAAAATTTACCTGTTTGCCAGATAACCTGCACATCTGTTTTCGATAGTTGCTCAAGGTCTGCTATAATACTTTGGTTGATAGTTCTGGCACCTAAACTTCCGCCAACAACCAAAATTGTTTTTTTATTCGGGTCAAAATTATAAAACCGATAAGCCTCCATTGTCTTTGGAGCAACAGAAAACAAATCCTGACGAACCGGATTACCGGTAAGAACAATCTTATCTTTCGGGAAAAAGCGTTCCATACCTTCGTATGCCACACAAATTCGTTTTGCACTTTTAGCGAGTAATTTATTAGTCACTCCGGCATACGAATTCTGCTCCTGAATCACAGTAGGAACTCCGTGGAAAGCAGCTGCCCGCAATGTAGGTGCACTGGCGTAACCTCCAACTCCAATAGCAACATCGGGTTTAAACCGACGAATAATTTGACGTGCCCGCACCAGACTACGAAACAGATTCAGCAACACTTTTATATTGCGTAACATGTTTTTTCTATCGAAACCGCTCACCGGTAAACCTTCGATAGGATAACCTGCCGCCGGGACACGTTCCATTTCCATACGACCAAGTGCTCCAACAAATAAAATGTCAGCATCGGGGAGTTGTTTTTTCAGTGCATTGGCTATGCTGATTGCTGGAAAGATATGTCCACCGGTTCCACCACCACTGATAATGAATTTACGTTTCATAATAGTTTTTTTTTGATTATCAACCTATGACTTCACGGTCGGTACATCTTACAAAATTACGCAAAAGAATAACGATTTACAAACTTTCCAATTCGACCACAGGCAATGTATCTTCCGGCATTTCTGATTCTTCTATCGGAAGCTGATCCTCTTCCTTTATCTGACGTGTTATTCCAAATATAATTCCAAAGTAGATGCAGGTAATTAAGATAGAAGTTCCACCTCTACTAATCAGAGGCAACGGCTGACCGGTAACCGGAATTAAACTTGTAGCTACAGACATATTAATAAATGTCTGTATAACAATCATCAATGAAAGTCCTATAACTAAGATAGCGGCAAATACCGATGAACATTTCGTTGCGATTTGCCCCGCTCGAAAGAGTAAAATCAGGTACAGAATTATCACAACAACACCACCAATTGATCCCATTTCTTCCACTATAATAGAAAATATAAAATCGGAATATGCCTGTGGAAGATAATCCCGTTCTACACTATTTCCGGGTAAAACTCCGAAAACACCTCCGCGAGCAATGGCTATCTGTCCATATTTTTCCTGACGGTTCTTATCATTAATAACATATTTATTTTCTTTTACTCCCTTATCCGAATGCCTTTCTATACGGGCAACCCAGGTGTATGCACGTTTAAACATATGTGGCATTGAGTTTTCCGGAATAGTTTTTACCGCCCCATATCCTATTAACAGAGCGATAATAAGAACAGCTGCCATTGACCCCAGATATTTTAATGATATCCGACCAATAAACATCATAATAAATACCACTGTAAACAAAATAAATGCTGTCGAAAAGTTTTCCAACAAAATCAAGCCACAGATTATGATCAACATGATCATTGTATTGCGGAAATAAATCCATTCATCCTTGGTATTGTCTCTGATTCTTGAAATTAAATCGGCTGCAACAATAATTACCGAAAGCTTAGCTAATTCGGATGGTTGAAACTGAACTCCTCCAATAACCAACCACCGAGCCGCATCATTTTCGCTATGCCCTTTGAATAACACGAAAACAAGTAAAGCAGCCGAAATTACCAACCCAAAATAAGAAAAGATCCGAATGATTTTATACGGAACCAAATGAACTGCAAAGGCTATTAAAACCCCTCCAATCAAAAACCCAAAGTGACGCAACACCGGCATAAGATGACTACTAGCTTTATAAGCTAATGTACTTGATGCACTGTACATCTCAATAATGGACAGAATACAAAGAGCTATAAACACAACCCATAAAGTCGTGTCACCTTTCAAATATTTTTTGAATAATATTTCCATATTGCTTAGTCAGAATTCAAATTTTAAAACGTTGATGTCAATCTTGCCACCAACAGAGCCATCTCAAACCAGCCACGGTTTATTATTTTACAAACTTCTTACACAAGCTTTAAACTGTTTACCCCTGTCTTCGTAGCTTTTAAACAAATCAAAACTTGCACAACAAGGCGAAAGCAAAACTGTATCGCCACTCTCAGCCATTTCGTAAGCTGTATTTACAGCATCTTCTATTGATATAACATCGGTTATTTTAGAGACTTTTCCATCAAAAAATTTATGCAGTGGAGAGTTATCCAGTCCCATAAAAATCAATGCTTTTACTTTATCATGAACCAACGCTTCAATCTCCGAATAATCATTTCCTTTATCGGTTCCACCCAAAATCAATACAACCGGTGTTTTCATGCTTTGAAGTGCATACCAGCATGAATTTACATTCGTGGCTTTAGAATCATTAACGAAGCGTATGTTTTTCACTGTTGCAACATACTCCAAACGATGTTCAACTCCTTGAAAATCCTGCATAGATTGCCTGATACTCTCCTTTCGGACATTTACAATAGAAGCGGCCAATCCGGCAGCCATTGAATTATAGGTATTGTGCATACCCTGCAAAGCTAATTCTGTTGTCGGCATAGTAAATAGAGATTTAATGGTTTTTATAATTAAGTCGTCATTTTCAATAAAAGCTTTTGTTTTCTCCGTACGTTCAATTGCAAACGGATACATAGCAGATTGAATATTTCGCTTAGCAAGTTCCGCCTTGATTACCGGATCATTTTCCCAAAAGATAAAAGCATCTTCGGCGGTTTGATTTTGAGTAATCCTAAATTTCGAATCTACATAATTCTGAAAATTATATTCGTACCGATCCAAATGATCGGGCGTAATGTTTAACAAGATGGCAATATCTGCTTTAAATTCAGTCATTCCATCAAGTTGAAAGCTACTCAACTCAACCACATAATAATCGAACGAATCAATTGCAACCTGTAGTGCCAAACTTTGCCCTACATTACCGGCCAACCCTACGTTCAATCCGGCATTCTTCAATATATGGTAAACCAGCATGGTAGTGGTGGTCTTTCCGTTGCTACCCGTGATGCAAATCATTTTTGCCTGCGTATAACGTCCGGCAAATTCAATCTCAGAAATGATCGGTATTCCAAGCACACGTAGTTTCTTTATCATCGGTGCCTTATCAGGAATTCCCGGGCTCTTTATCACTTCAGCGGCATTTAGAATCAGCTCTTCAGTATGTTGTTTTTCTTCCCAAACAATTTCATACTTGTTCAACAATGCTTTATATTCGGGTTTTATTTCCGATAAGTCGGAAAGAAAAACATCAAAACCTTGTTTTTTTGCCAATACGGCAGCTCCGGCTCCACTTTCACCTCCACCAAGCACTACGATTCGTTTCATTTTATTATCTTATTTTCAATGTGATAATTGTTATGGCAGCCAAAATTATTCCAACAATCCAAAAGCGAATTACAATTCTCGATTCGGGCATAGCCTGTAGTGGGCGTTGAAAAATAGCCTGAATACCTGCATTGCCTTGTTTTTGGTAATGATGATGTAAGGGTGTCATCTTAAACACACGCTTTCCCTCACCAAATCTTTTCTTGGTATATTTAAAATAAGCAACCTGAATCATAACAGACAAACTTTCAACAAAAAAAACACCGCATAATATCGGAATTAGTAACTCTTTACGAATAGCAATAGCAAAAACAGCTATAATTCCACCCAGGGTTAAACTGCCCGTGTCACCCATAAAAATCTGAGCCGGAAACGCATTATACCACAGAAAACCAATCGTAGCCCCTATAAATGCTCCGGCAAAGATCAACATCTCACCGGTTCCCGGCAAATACATAATATTTAAATATCCAGAATAATTGACATTACCCGAGACATAAGCCAGAATTCCAAGAATGATCCCTATAATAGCCGAAGATCCTGTTGCCAAACCATCCAAACCATCCGTAAGATTAGCTCCGTTTGAAACAGCAGTTACAATAAAAATAGCCACCAAAACAAATAAAATCCAACCGTATTTTTGAGCATTATCCCCAGCCCATTTAAATGCATCAGCATAATTCAGGTTGTTATTTTTTACGAATGGAATCGTCGTTTTCGTCGATTTAGTATTTTGCTTCGAGTAAAGCACATTTTCAACACGTTGAGTTGCACCTTTTATTTCTATATTCTCACGAATTACTACATCCGAACTCATATACATAGTCAGACCTACAATTAAACCAAGACCTACTTGGCCTACTATTTTAAACCGACCACTCAAGCCTTCTTTATTTTTGCGAAACACCTTAATATAATCGTCTAAAAAGCCAATCAAACCAAGCCAAATGGTGGTGATTAGCATCAAAATGATATAGGTATTAGTCAGGTTTGCCAGCAGAATAGTCGGCACAAAAATGGCGATAATGATAATAACACCCCCCATGGTTGGCGTTCCTTTTTTGCTCATTTGCCCTTCCAGTCCCAAATCACGAATTGTTTCACCAATTTGTTTTTTCTGTAAATAATCAATGATGCGTCGTCCAAACAAAGTGGAGAGCACAAGAGCCAGAATAAATGCCAAACCTGTTCTAAACGATATATAATTAAACAAGTGAGCCCCTGGAAAAATAAATTTACTTTCTAAAAACAGAAATAAATGGTACAGCATATCTATTTACAATTTATCAATTTACTACTAACAATTACCCACAGATCAAAAACATTTTCGAACCTCTTCTCTATCATCAAAGTGATGCTTCACCCCTTGTATAATCTGATAATCTTCATGTCCTTTGCCTGCAATCAGCACCACATCACCGGCCTGAGCCAATGAACACGCAGTTTTAATGGCTTCCCTACGATCAACAATCGTCAGGCTTTTGGCCTTTTGAACCGGATCAAGCCCTGCTATCATATCATTCAAAATATCCTGTGGTTCTTCAAACCGTGGATTATCCGATGTCAATATTGCTTTCCAACTATCGGCTACCGCTTCACGAGCCATCATCGGACGTTTGCCTTTATCACGATTTCCACCACAACCAACTACCGTAATCAGCCTTCCGTTTCCTTGTAATATATTATTAATAGTGGTAATCACATTTACCAAAGCATCCGGCGTATGAGCATAATCTACAATGGCTGTGTATCCTGCCGGAGCATGCAAGGTTTCGAATCGACCGGAAACCGAATGCAAAGAACTGATAATGCGTAACACTTCCAACTCATCCTGACCGAGTAAAACCGCCGCACCAAATACAGCCGATAAGTTACTGGCATTAAATTTACCGATAAAGGATACGTTCACTTCTTTATCATTCATGTCAAGCAGCATGCCTTCAAACCCATGCTCCAGAATACGCGTTTTGAAATCAGCCATTCCCCGAAGAGAATAGGTATATTTTTTAGCTTTCGAATTTTGAAGCATCACCAAGCCGTTTTTATCATCAGCATTAGTCAGTGCAAAAGCTTCCACCGACAGGTCGTCAAAGAAACGTTTTTTTGCTTTCAGATAATTCTCAAAAGTAAGATGGTAATCAATATGGTCACGTGTGATATTGGTAAAGATCGCTCCGTCAAATTCCAATCCAGCAATGCGGCGTTGGTCTACAGCATGCGAACTAACTTCCATAAAAGCATATTCGCATCCGGCATCCACCATCTGGGCAAGCAATTCATTCAGTTCTATAGGATCGGGCGTGGTATGCGTTGCCTCTACAGCCACATCATTTACATAGTTACAGACGGTTGATAGCAACCCGGATTTATGACTAAGCTGGCAAAAGAGTTGATATAATAAGGTAGCAATAGTTGTTTTTCCATTTGTTCCGGTCACTCCCACCAAAATCATTTTCGATGACGGAAAGTCGTACCAGGCTGAAGCCATTTTCCCAAGTGCATCCGAGCTGCTTTCGACCTTTACATAAGCAATAGCCGGATTAAATTTTTCCGGAATCTCTTCGCAAACAATGGCAACAGCACCTTTTTCGATAGCCATCGGAATAAACTGATGTCCGTCTGAAGCAGTTCCCCGTGTAGCCACGAAGACATTTCCGGCTTCAACCTTACGGGAGTCAAACTGGATGTTGTTTACTTGTATTTCGGTGTTTCCTACTACTTTTTGCAAAATTACGTTTTGCAATATATCCGTTAATATCATATTCGTCGGTTTTTATATTTTAGACAAATTCGTTTACTTAAGATTAATCACAGCAGTACTACCCTTTCGGGCAACAGTACCGGGTTTTATATTTTGTGTTACAACTTTACCTCGCCCCTGAACCTGAACGCGCAGACCTAAGTTTTCGAGTATATAAACAGCATCCTTTGCTCCCATGCCAACAAGATCAGGCACTGCATTTCTCGAAACCCTGATTGGTTCTACACGAGTTCTTTTTTGCTCTGCAAATGCCTTCACCCAATCTGTTGAATTCGGAGCCAATGGCAATTGAAGATTTGCCATAACGGTTTGCATCGCCTTATAATATCCAACTTTAGTCAGAGGAATTATATTCTCCATATCAATAGAGTCCGTATCTACATGAGATGGTTTACGGTTTGAGTTCAGGGCAACAACCCGTTCGGCAATATTTTTAAACACAGAACCGGTCATGCTTCCTCCCGACGCGTAACCGATACCCGGCTCACGCATTACGACAATGCAAGAATACAACGGGTTTTCATACGGGAAATAACCGCAAAAAGACACTTGGTGTTTTGTTCCTCCGTCCTTATATCCTTTTTTCCCCTGCGAAATCTGAGCTGTTCCCGATTTACCTGCAATACGTACATATTTTGAATGGACAACCTTACCTGTACCAAACTTATCCTCAACCACACCCAATAATGCAGAGCGAATTTCTCTCAAGGTTGTTGGTTTACATATTGCAGGGTTAATTATTTCTGTTTTAAATTCTTTTATTATCTGCCCGTTTTTACTTACTGACTTAACGAAGAACGGACGGATTAATTTTCCGTCGTTAGCTATTGAGTTGTAGAATGCCAGGGTATAAATAGGAGGAATCTGTGTTTCATAACCTATCGACATCCATGGCAAAGTTGTATTCGACCATTCGTGCGACTTGTCATGCGGATGGCGAATAAACGGAGCTGCAGCACCCGGTATTTCCATATCCATTTTCTCATTCAACTTCATAGCATATAACTTGTTCACAAAGGCAGACGGATTATGTCCATACGCCTTAACAATAGCCCGGGAGACTCCGATATTTGATGAAGCATAAATTGCTTGCGCAAGCGTAATTTTATGATAGCCACCATGATTTGCATTGTGATCTGTCATAGTCCTGTTGCCAAACCGATACTCTCCATTATAGGTATCAATGGTGTCGGTAAGTCTCACCTTCCCTTCATCCAACGCAGCCATTACTGAGGCTACTTTGAAAGTAGATCCGGGTTCAACCATATCAGAAACAGCACCATTTCTATTCTCAGTATACGACCCATCTTTGTTTCGTTGCATATTCACAATGGCTTTTACTTCGCCGGAATGAACTTCCATTAAAACAACATAACCTACGGCAGCATCAAATTGTTTAACCCCATCCAGCAAAGCCTTTTCTGCAATATCCTGCAAATCAACATCTATTGTTGTCTTTACATCCATACCATCAACAGGCTCCACCTGAACCGTTTCCATATAGCTATTTGCAATCTTTTGCCGAATGGAAATGCCGGGAGTTCCCAATAAATCAGTATTAAAACTTTTTTCAATACCATTCTTTCCACCTTTGGAATCATCGGCAAAAATATCGCCAATGGTGCGGGAAGCTAATGAACCAAACGGGCGGACACGTCGAAAAAGCTCTTTGCTAATCAGACCACTTTTATTTCTTCCCAGACGGAAAAGCGGCAAGGTTTTAAGTTCCTTGAGTTGAGCATACGAAATACGGTTAGGAAACAGTTGCAATTCACCAACTCCATTTCTGTATGCTTTGGTGAGAGCAGCTTTGTATTGGTAAGGACTTTTATCTTTAAAAAAACTTGACAAGTAGATAGATAAAGAGTCAATATTATCTTTAAAGAGGACGCCATCTTTCTCGTGTAAAGCCGGAACACGCAAATCCATATATACATAATATGTAGGGATCGAGCTGGCCATTAACCGGCCATTGCAGTCATAAATATTGCCTCTGTTCGGCTTTACTACTATATTTGTTTTTACATTATGAGCAGCAAGAGCCATCCATTGATTTCGTTCGACAAATTGAATGACAATGATTCGGTATAGAACGAGAAAAAACGAAAGGCATATTACAGTATAAACTATGCCAAACCGAAGGACAATATTTTTTCGTTTATCAGTCATCTATTTTTCTGGAATACTATCTTCAATTACAGTAGGTGGGGTTGTTGATTCAATGAGTGGAAGTCCACTGTCGTTTATTTTTCTCAGCACATTCGATTGTCTGCTTATTTCCATTAATTCAGCCGAGATCGTTAATGATTCATACTTTACATCCTGAATTTTCTTTTTCAAATCTATTTCGTGTGCCTGTTGTGTTTCGCAATAATATCGGTTGTCGACATACAGGAATGTCAAAACAGCAATCATAATCAACAATCCATATTGCTTTTGAAAGAACTTTTTAGTCAGAATATTTCCATTCAGAATGTCGCGAAGGGTGCTCGACTTTATATCCGAGAAATCCTCGCTACCCAAAATGGCATCCGCTATTTTCTTAAACCAAGACATTTAAATAATTTACTTTATTTCCGCAATTCTTAATTTGGCGCTTCGTGCGCGTGGGTTACGCTCCACTTCTGCTTCATCAGCAATAATCACTTTACTGTTTACGGCTTTCAACGGAGAAAGGATGTTTCCGTAAAAATCTTTTTCGAGCTTTCCTTCAAAGTTGCCACTCCGGAAAAAGTTTTTCACTAACCGGTCTTCCAGCGAATGATAAGTAAGCACCACCAACCGACCTTCGGGATTCAGCACTTGCAGGCTTTGTTCCAGCAAGGATTTCAGCACATCCATCTCCTTATTCACCTCTATGCGCAAAGCCTGAAACACGCGTGCCATATCTTTTTTCTCTTTCTCACGGCCAAAGAATGGCTTCAAGACTTCTATAAACGGAAAAATCCGGTCGAAAGGTGCATTATTCCTGGCAATTGCAATAGTCCGTGCTATTTTACGCGAATTATGTAATTCGCCATACAAGTAAAACACATCCGCCAATTGTTCTTCGGTGTAGGTATTAAGCAAAACAGCCGCCGTCAAAGGTGACTTGGTATTCATCCGCATATCCAGAGCTCCATCAAAACGAAACGAGAATCCACGCTCTGCTTCATCAAAATGATGTGACGACACACCCAGATCGGCCAGAATACCATCTACTTTGGTTATATTATGGTAGCAAAGAAAATTGGTCAGATACCGGAAATTACTTCTTACAAAAATAAATCGCGGATCATTGATCCCGTTTTTAATTGCATCTTCATCCTGATCAAACCCCAACAGCTTTCCGGTTGGCCCCAGTTTCGATAAAATCTCACGGGAATGACCGCCACCACCAAAAGTAACATCTACATAAACCCCATCGGGCTTAATATGTAAGCCTTCAATGGTTTCGTTTAGTAAAGCCGGAGTATGATAAACGACAGCTTCCCCATCGCCAACAGTGGAGTTGGGGTTACTTTCGTCTTGTATTTGTCTCTTTTTTATTTTCATGTCGTTGAACGGAGAAAAGTTGCTATTCCAATCCCCGTTTAAAGGGTAGGACTTGTTGGTTTAGGTTGCATCATTCGCTCCCTCAGCAATGCTGAAAAATCGGCCGAAGACATTTTTACTTGTTCATATCGTGTTTTGCTCCAAATGGCAAAACGATCTATCATGCCCACAAACAGCACTTCAGCATTTTCAATACCAATTGCTTGCAGGTTTTTCTTTGAGATCAACACGCGTCCCTGCGAATCGACATCCAACCACTCGGCATCCGACACAAACTGCATCAATAAAAGCTGATCCTGTGGATTCCATTCATCCAGTTTCGATTTGAAATGCTCGACTTTCTCATTCCACACATGTTCCGGAAAAAGAATCATGCAGTCATTTTCGGCATCCTTTCTTATTACAACCCGCTCTTTTTCGCCATCAGGTAGCAACTTGCGATAAGCGGAAGGAATAAATATTCTTCCTTTCACATCGGCTTTCACTTCGTATTTACCTATAAATGTTGACATAATTAATTGAGTCCAATAATTCAACTGTAAAAGTATAGAATAAATTCCAATCTCCCCACAATTCCCCACAAAAAATTTATCAACATTTATTTATTACGCAATTCACAACTTTTAAACGGGTTATGAACAGCTTATCAACAAATACTCCAAAGTCAAGACAACCACATAAGACAGTAAAAACATGCCGTTTAAATACAAAACCAAACACATTTTCAACAGTTATCAACAAAGTGGGGAAAACAGATCATCCGATTCGCAATTTTTGTTGTTATTTCAACCGTAAAATAGCATCGCAACGCAGTAAATTTGCAGCAGTGATATATAAATATCCGCTTTGTCACCTAAAATGCAATTCAGCACAAAAGTCACAAAAGGTACACAAAAGCAGATAATGAAATTTTTGAGCTACATGCCGTCTGCATTTTCAAGAGAACAAAAGCGAGAGGCTGTCTCAAAAGTCTTTTCAGAACGCAAATAACCTTATCAAATTGAAATTCTACAAATGATATTCTACGTTAAAGGTCATTGTTGTCCGGTAAAAAAACAGTAGATTCTTCGCTTTACCCAGATTGACAGGCAATTACATTCTATTTGTTGGGGATGGGGTAGGTTGGCAACTTTGCCACCAACCTACCCCATCCCCAAACGTAAAACATTGATTGTCATTTCAGACGAAGTGAGAAACACAATAATCAAATCAACTTTACATATTCTGTAAAATCTGTGTATTCTGTGTGCCGAACTAAACAACATGGAATCTTATTTGCGAAAATTTGTACTATTTGGGTTATTTGCATGCTTTTGATAATATATTATATTTAACCATTCCAACTTTATTACACCTTCTCTCATTTACACATTTTTCGTACATTTGCAAAAATCAGAAAATTCAAACGCTACCTACAGCCCTATGATGAAAATAGACATTGCCAAGGTTCTTAAAGACAAAGCCCCAAACACCAAAGTACCTCGATTTATTGTGAACTACCTGCGAAGAATAGTCCACGAAAAAGAACTAAATGCATTTTTCTTAAGGTACCCCGGGAAAAAGAACCTCGAATTTATCGAAGATGCACTAAAGGATTTCAGCATTACCACCACTGTAGAAGGTCTGGAAAATCTGCCTAAAGGTGAAAAGTATATCTTTGCAGGCAACCACCCACTGGGAGGTTTGGACGGTATCACCACCGGATATTTTATCGGAAAAGAATATGATGGGAAAATCCGCTTTTTTTCCAATGATATACTGATGAACCTGGAACCGCTACGCGAAATGTTTGTGCCCGTAAACAAAGTCGGAGCACAAAATAAAAATCACGCTTTACTGATGCAGGAATTATATAATTCTGACAACAACCTGCTGACTTATCCGGCCGGTATGTGTTCGCGAAAAATAAAAGGAAAGATTACCGATCTGGAATGGAAGAAAAACTTTATTTCAAAATCCATTGAATACCAACGAGACGTTATCCCGGTATATTTCGAAGGACGAAACTCCAACTTTTTCTACAACCTGGCCAACCTACGCAAGTTTTTCAAAATAAAGCTTAACATCGAAATGATGTATCTGGTAGATGAATTGTACAAACAGAGAGGAAAACATTTTAGCATTCGTATAGGGAAACCCATACCTTGGGAAACATTCGACAAAACAAAAAGCCAAAACGAATGGGCCAATTGGGTTCGGGAAATTGTATACTCCATGGCCTGATCCGAAAAGAAATCGAGACAACAGCATACTACCGATGCACACCCTGTTGGAATCCGCATTTACAACTTGTTTGATTTTTCTGATTAAACCCCAACTTATATTCTAAACTCATTGGCTCCAAATTAATCAGCAATCCTTTCTCAAACACCTTCCTCCCCTTGGAAGGTGAGATTTCCGATTCACACTTCCTGCTAACCATCGCTGGCGCCGATTGCATTGTGTGCCAACAACTCTCCTTCAGTCCAACTATCCCCTCCATTATCAAGAATAATTAAGCACTTAGATAAATATAATGTCGTAAAAGTAAATCCAGAAATGGAAAAAGATTAGAACGCGGATAAACACTGATATAGCGGATTTTAATCTCGACAAGTCGAGATGATTTTCAATACTTCAGGATTTTATCTGGCATGCTTGCATGACTAAAATCAGTCTTAGATCCGTTTAATTTTCATCCGCTTTTATCCGCTCAATCCATAAAATCAGCGTTCCATTCTTTTTTGAATATACGACATTATATTCTTCCGCTTACTTAGCTTTTGTAAACATACAACTACCAACCATCTTTACTCAATTTCGCAATAGCACTTAACTTTAAGTTATATCTAACAAATTAAAATGCTAATTTTTCTGATTCCAAAATCTTTTTCCTTACTTTTTTGTTTTGATTACAATATTATACAGTAAAAAAATAGTAGATTCTTCGCTTAGCTTAGAATGACAGATTATTACATTTATCAAACATAAAATATTGATTGTCATTTCGAACGAAGCGAAATTGAAAATCGGCGTAAGCCAAATTTCTCATAAAGTTTCATCTATAAAGTTTACCGGACAACAATATTTTGATTACAATAATTCGAATAAAAAAAAAGATTACCGTCATGAAACAAGTCAACTATTTATTTTTTAAAGTACTATTTGTTAGTTCGTTCTTTCTGCTTGTTGGTTCAGGTCGTCTATCCGCTCAAAATCAAGAGTCAGGATCTTCTGTAGACAAATTTAAATTACAAGAAAAAGGACGATTCTTCGTCACCTGGGGTTATAACCGTTCATGGTACGAAACAAGCGACATTCATTTTACCGGTCAGGGACATGATTTTACATTATACAACGTAAAAGCGACCGACCGCCCTACTAAGCTAAGCACAGAGTATATTTCGCCTTCCAAGTGGTCAGTTCCCCAGTTTAATTTTAGAGTTGGGTATTTCCTGTCCGATAAGTATAGCGTCTCTATTGGCTGGGATCACATGAAATATGTAGCTACAGATTATCAGGTATTAAAAATGAGTGGCCACCTCGACCCAACTCAGGTTCAGGATGCATTGATGAAAACAAATATGGAGAATATGAATGCTCTATATGCACCCAATGGACTTTACAATAACACGCAGGTAATTATGGAACCAAACAATTTTTTGCGCTACGAACATACCGATGGGTTTAATTTTGCAACCGTAGATTTGGAACGATATGACAAACTTTGGCAATATGCTAAGTACGACAAATTGGGAGTTTCTTTGGTAAGTGGATTAGGTGCAGGTGTGATTGTACCCAGAACGGATGCGCATCTATTCGGAAGTGGCGCTAACCATTATTGGAATGTTGCAGGATGGGGTATTGACGCTAAAGTTGGAGCACAAATCAGTCTAACGAAACATTTCTACTTAGAGTCAAATCTAAAGGCCGGTTATGTCAAGATGCTTAATGTGCATACCACAAACTATTACAATACTGATAAAGCTAAACAAAATGTGACTTTTTACGAGAATAACTGGCTGATCGGTTATCGGTTTTAAATTTCTTCCATCGCCCGTATTTACAAGCAAGAAGTTGTCTCAAAAGCTTTTTTAGAACGTAAACAACGCAAAATGCGCAAATTAACGCAATCTTATCAAATTGGGATTCAACAAATAACATTCTGCTTTACAAATCTTATTTGCGAAAATTTGTGGTGTTTGCGTCATTTGCGTGCTTTTGATGCAGCCACTTTTCTTGTATCACCTGTTTATGATTTAGACAGATGATCAGTCTCTTGTCTTACTTAAAGATCCCGTATCAGGAACTTCTTTAGATTTTTCAACCGGGTACTGATTTTCTTTTCCGTATTTGATATTAAAGTACACAGCTATTTCTTTTGAACTAAAAAGTTTATCGCGCTCAGCAAGTTTTGCATCGAATATTTTCCATGTGTCAATAACTTCTTTGTTAGAAATCTCAAGATTCTTTGAAATCCCTTTTTGAACAAAATAAATAACAATAACCCCAATAATTAGAATTGAGATTATGAAGCCGATAAGCTACTTAATTGTTTTCATAAGAAATTGTTTATTTATTTTTTACCCTTCTCTTCATTATTTGCAATCATCAACATGATTATCAAACAAGTATTTGAAGTTATAATAATGTGCGCACTTGCATTATTATGTGGCCAATTCAAATCATTGTTATACAAAGATATCGACAACACAATTATCATGATAGCCGGTATAATAGCCAGACCAATTCTAATTTTATTCATTTTCATTTCTATCTGTCTTTAAAAGAATGTTACACATGTATGATTTGAGTCAAACAACAAAATGTTCTTTAATCTCCGCTAACCTATGTTTCTTTTCATTTTGATTGCCAAGGGGTCACAAAAGCACGCCAGCAAAAGAATTATTTTCTGGCTTTGCCCGTAATTGTTTCTATTGATAGTTTTATGACTTTTACTCTTTTAAAAGCTTTGATCATATATTCAGTACCTTCCTGAATATAATCGGCTGAATATTTTTCCAAAAAGAGCATCAGGGCTTCATGTTTTTCGTCCCCCTCAACCTCGGTTGCAACTCCGGATGCAATTGCGCTTTCGTACATGGTTCCAAACTGTGAAGGCAATACATTTGTGCGGCCAATCACACAAAACGAAACCCGATTGTTCTTTCTCAGGTACTCTAATTTTGAACCTTCTAATGCACAATGGAAATAAATTGCTTTGTTTTTAAAAGCATAATTCAGCGGAATGCCATACCCGCCATTATTTGATGTGCACATAGATAGGACACCAAATTCTCCTTTTTGCAAAATCTCGATAGCCTCACTTTCGCTTATTTGTCTGTCTTGTCTTCTCATTATGTTGTTTATTCTGAAAATATGCTGCAATTAAACTTAGTAGAATTCTGTTTTAATTTTTGTTCATTTCAATATGCCCAAGTCTTTGAGAATAGATTTGGTTATTTCTTTTCTGTATTTTCCAAAATTAGCACTATTCTGTTTTCTATCCTGCAATAGTCGTGTTGCAAAAAAGTAGACTCCTCCTTTGGTTTCTACATATCCAACCCACCAACCGATATTAATGCCCTTTTCTCTTGTCCACCCTGTTTTAGAGCGAATGCTATAGTCGTTTTTTTGATCGGTTATCATTACCTTTTTTACTATTTCAATATTCCTCTTAGCAAAGGGCAGTTTCCCGTCGTAAAGCTTCTTCAGAAATTCCACCTGATTAATTGGCGAAATAGAAAAAGCACCATAGTTCCAAAAGTCATCATCCTTTTGAGTAAGATTCAGGTTTCCATAATTGCAACCCGTCAAATATCGCTTATAATTCTCTTTTCCTATTTTCTTTGCAAGCTCTACAAACACCCAGCCTGCCGAAACTTCAAATGCCTCTTTAACTGTCATGTCGTGATAGATTTCCGGTCTGAAACCATACTTTACAGTATCTGTACTACCCGGCCATTTCACAACTTCATTCTCACTCGAAATTGTCTTTGTCTCCAATGCAATAAGGAGGTTTATGATTTTGAATGTAGATGCAGGTAATGTTAGTCTTTTGACACCAATAGTATCAGATATAATCCACTGTCCTCTATTGTTGTCATAAATAACAATTGAACCTTCTACATGACAACTTTCAAAATACTTATTAAAGTCCGGTCTAACAATAACAGTGTCGCTTTTCATTCTAGTTTCAACAGTTGTAGTATTGTTATTTATACTATTTGCAAAAAGAAGCCTTACAGATAATACCATTAAAATCAAAATTCGATATTTCATTCCTTTCATTTTTTATATTATGCTGCCTACTCAAATCACACCATCCACTTTCATCGTCCTTTACGACCGCATCGCACGACAACAAAACACAACAAAACACAACACTCACTACTCTTTTCTCCCGCAGAACCTATTGCACACATGCCACACGATGAATTAGTACGAAAACAAGGCGGTAACTAAGTTATAATGATTCTTATATCTTTTTTTTCCTAAATGATTCATATATAGCTCTTGCTATAAAGAATAGAATAATCAGTGTTATTAATTGTCCAATAATTGCCCACAAATTTCCTCCTCCATAACCAAGTACAAAACCGAGAATATATCCTGGCATCAAAATCAAATCTACCCAAAACGGCAAAATCATAAATTCCTTGACAATATTAAGTAGCGCAAGGCTTGACGGTATCCAATATGTCAAAGCAATAATTAGAGATATTGTAAAGTTTCTACCTTTCATAAAAAAGTTTTAAACACTATTTCACTTCCTCCGCTACCACACAATTACATCTCACACCAACAATATTAAACCAACACAACACTCAGCACCTTTTCTCCCGCAAATCCTATTGCAAACACGCCATACGATGCATTCATGCAGCATTAGAGGGCACTTCTTTTTTTATTTCATTCTTGATCAGGTTCTGTACCCCAACCGTCATATTCACAGTCAAACTGATAACCCAAGTCGCACATTTTCTTTGTCCACTCAATTACTACGGTATCAGACATAATCATTTTTGTTGTCCTACCTGTTATAAGATAAAGTTTCTTATCTCCAGCAGATTTACCATATTCAACTTTATAATTTTCTTTTTGAATTTTGTCAGCAAGTTTCCTGGCTTTCTCAGTAGAGTTAGTATAAAAGAAATACTCAAGTTTCAATTCTTTTGTCTCGGATACACCTAAGTCTCTGAGTTGCTTAAGAATTTTAGGTGTCATATTTAATTGATTCTCTTTGTTTTTCTTGTATGCTTCTTCAGTTACATACTTTTCATCTGAATTCTGTTTTGCAGCAAATAAGCCAAGAAATCCCATTGTTGTTATAATTGTTAAAGTTAATGCTATTCCTGTTATTATTTTCTTCCTTTTAATTGTCAAAGTCTTCCTCCGCTGTCGTACAATTACATCGCATAACAACAATATAAAACCAACACAACACTCAACACCCTTTTCTCCCGCATAATCTATTGCACTACTATATACACGCGATGTCCTGCTTTAAATACAAATCCTTCTTCAACTGGATTGTTATACCGGTAATTTTTCCTTCCGTCAATAACTTTATTTGCTGGCACATGGCACACAATATAATTGCGCGGCAGCAAGAAAAGCACTCAGTTCTAATAAAGTTTTTTTATTCTATCGAATGTTGTGTCTGATGCTTTAATACCTTTTCCTCTAAAAAATTCTTTTATATTTGTTTTTGTGCACTTTGAAATATCGGAGTCTTTCATCCATAATCTATATTCAGACAACCAGTCTTCAATATTCGAATTCTCAAGTTCTTTAAATTTGTCAATTAGCAGGGCTTTCACGTTTACTTCTGCTTTGTTTATTTTATTGCGCAAAGAATCAGGCGCTTCATACATATTATAAAAACCTAAATGCAAAGTAAATTCAAATTTGGCTTTACTATATATTGTTCTATCAAAACCATTCATAATTTGGGGATAAGTTTCCCACACATATTCAAACAACATATTATCAAACTGTTGTTGCGTGTAATTCTTATATTTAGAAACTGCTTCTTTATGCGCTTTGTTTTTTTCTTTCCAGTCCATTTCTCTCTCCCTATTGTATTCTTCGATTTCAGGATCTTCATCAAAAAAAATTTCAGTTTCATCTTCATCTTCTGAATCTGTGTCTTCGAATTCAGGGTTTAATTTAAATGACAACCCTTTTATTTTAGAATACACATAGGCTATTTTCAATAAAACAAGTTCTTCTAATTTATCATTATTTAAAATATTATGGAATTGTTCAGATAATACATCGTAATTCTCGATATTAACTATATTATCAAAGTCAATAGGCAAATCCAAAGATTCAATAAAATTGATTTCATCAGGTGTGATTTGAAATCGAAGTATTAAATTTACTTTAGTGCTTGTTTTCATACTAAATTTAAGTTTATTTTATTGAATAAGGACTTGTTTTATTACAAACCTACACCAACCAACGCTTCCTTGCTGGAACATGTCATATAGGAGATCTTCTATGTATAGCGGTAGTATTATCTCTTTATCGCTCTCAGTTTTGTCATAATAGTGTCTCCATATGGAGTTAATGTCCAATAAGTCGATGTATCCTTGACACCTCTTTTTTTTATGCTTTCAGTCATCAAATTAAGTGCTCTGAGCTGAATTTTTATTGTCTGATAGTCTGTGTCTTTGATTTTAAAATTTACAGGTTGTCTTAGATCCTTAGTTAACTTTTTTCTCAAAGCATCAACTTCTTTATTTTGAATTAATTCATTTATTTTGAGTCTAATTGGGCCCTCAGGTGATTCGTCAATCATAATTGGACTAATTTCTCCGAATATTTCATCCCAAGTAAGTTTAGTTGCAGATTCATACCTCTCATCGCCAATCTGCCAACTATTTCCTTTAGCAACAAAAGTATATTGGACTTCAATTTCATCGTCTCCTTGACTAAGTAACTCTAAACCTTCAGGAGTTTTGGTTTTATATTGCTTTAATTGCTCCTTTAGTTGTTCAACCTGCTTAGTCAATTCTAAGATTTCTTTCGTACTATCTTCACTTGGTAAATATGTTGCCTTCACCCAACCTGGTTGAGGTTTATCTTTAGTCAATCGAACAAGGCTCCTACTAACAATTGACCCTAATTCTATAGGGCTTTCGTAATATTTACACATTTTCTGTTGCACCAGTTCTTTAAATTTATCAAGTTTGATTCTCAGAGCTTTGTCATCCTCTGTTTTTCCTGCGGAAATATTGTTTGGATTTTTGTGTAAAAATGAAATTATTGGGATTTCTTTTTTTAATGCATATTCGTATTCCATCTGGGTGTAACTTATTCCTTCATTATTTGTTGAGCCATAACGTCCTCCAATTATGAGTATATAATAATCACAATCATCAATAAGTCTTTTTATCAGAGTCCATTGGTCATCATCTGTAGCTGGGAAGAGTTCCATTCCAACAGGAATACAGTCTAATTCTAAAAGAGCTTGCATAACTTCTTGTCTCTCATCCTGTAAATCACGATAAGTTGAGCTAACAAATACTTGATATTTTACTTCCATTTCATTTTTTCATATTATTGCTAGCACATATATAGATTTTATCTAAAGGCGGAAATCATTTTATATTATTGCTAAGCATCTCCAACTTATTAATGGTTAGATCTTATTTCTAATTGAATAAGAGCCCAAAGATAAAAACAATTCTTTACATTAACAAGAATTGTTTATTATTTTTCTAGTTCACATAATACATATAACTCCAGACGGTTTCAGGGCGGGGTAAACAAGGCAAAAGCCGGTATATTTGCCAGGTTAGTGATAGGATGACTTAAAGTCATCCTATCACTGTCTCAGTTGCAAAAATTTGTGGCATTTGCGTCTGTTGCGTTCTTCTAATATAACCCGGTCTCAATTGTGTAAAACGGCGTTATTTGCGTGCTGTTGATACAAGCCCGCCTCAGTTGCATGCTTATGATACAGGCTGTCGGCTAATCTCACTTCTTTTTAAAACCCAGTACTTTGATTACCATACAGGCTATATCCATAGATTTCACGTCCATTTTACGCAGTATTTCCGAGCGATGATAATTACGCACCGTACTTTCAGCCAGGTTTACCTTTTTGGCAATGTCCTTAAGTTTGAATTCTCGTCCTAGTAAATAAAGAATATCCAGCTGTTGATCGGTAAGGTCATGCTGCTGGAGCAACTGCGAATGGGGGTGGGTTTCGGTATAGCCGGGCAAAGGATTAGTAAACGTGCGGAACTGCGGCAGATAAACCTTCCCTACCCGCTCTGTCATCACTCTTAGCAACACAGGCACTCCGTTTTCGTCGCTCAGCACCGTTTGCGCAGAATGCACATAGCTATAGTAGCGCCCATCTTTTTCCAACAGATGACTCACCCAGGTGGCTGAGAATTTTTTACGCACAGCAGGATCGTGTGCCATCAGCTGGTTGTAAAGTTCATAACGGGTGGAGTTGCAAAAGTCAATGTCGTCGGCGTGCGTAAGCTTGTCCATCTGAAAAAAGTTTTCTTTCATATCCGGATGGATGGTTGGCGAATGGAGCAAATGAGTAAATGCCGATCTGTGAACTATAAACTGCCGGTTCAGAAAATTGAAAATACTGATACTGCACAGTTGTAAATTTGCCTCCAGATAGTCCCCGTGACAATATTTAGCCACCTCCGCTTTCAGATGATCTGTCATCAGACCGGGATGGGTTAAAAGCCTATGATAAATTTCGTGTAAAGTCCATAAGATGCTTTGTGCAGAGTTCATAAAGTTCGCATTTAGCCAGTTCGTAAAACGGACGGTTAACAATCCATGTCTAAAAACGGTGGTCCGATCACCTGATTTTCTCTGCAAATAAAATACTAATTTTTTATTATTTTACGTATTTAAAATAATTTAACCAATTCCGATAAAAAACAGTGCAATATTACAGTTTGCCGATGGTTTGCTTTTATTTATTTTGCCATGTAAACAAAAACGATCACTGAAAGAATGTAGCAGCATAACGATTCCCGCTTTCGAGCCATTACTCGCTGTTAAAAGGAGAAAAAAAGCGATTTTAATGGTGAGGAAAATCAATTTAATGGTGAGGAATATCAAATTCATGGTGAGGAATACGATTTTAATGGTGAGGAAAATCAAATTCATGGTGAGGAAAATGATTTTAATGGTGAGGAAAATCAAATTCATGGTGAGGAATATGATTTTAATGGTGAGGAAAATCAAATTCATGGTGAGGAAAATGATTTTAATGGTGAGGAAAATCAAATTCATGGTGAGGAATACGATTTTAATGGTGAGGAAAATACCCGGTATCATGATTAAATAAAAAATAGACACGGAAAATAGAAGCATGTATAAACTGTAAATTGTAAAGCCTATGAGAAAGGTATGAAATCAACAGAATGTTATAAGAAACAAGAAATTAGTCGAATAATAATTTGTGTCGGAGCAGAATAAATAGACAAAACAAATAGGGCAAGTACAAGTGTATAAGGCAGCGCAAGCCCTCAGTGAAATTTGTCAGCAAAGTTTTAGCACTTTACATTGGTCTGCATTCGGGCACTGAATTTTCCGACAGTTTCCATGAAGCGAACACCCTCCCCCAGCCAGGCAACCCACCGACTTTGGTTGCCCGACGAACAAAAGGCGCTGACAGCACTTGTCGTTTGCAGGAGGAGGGATACAGACAAAAAAGCGTTTTTGATCTGGCCATAAAGCAAATTATGCTATACCATAATTTGGATACAAACTAAACAGTAATAAACTGCTAATAATTATTTATTATGAGTAAATCATATTTAAGTGTTGATTTCTCCACAAATAGTTACTCAGATGCAAAACTGACTGTAAAGGTAAATACCATCATTGAGAAATTGACCGGTAATGTTACTTTCAAGGCACTGGAAGCTGATGTAGTTGTTCTCAAAACAAAGAATGACTTATTAATTAGTTATTTGCCGAAAGTAGGCGACGGCGGCAAACTAACCACAGCTGAAAAAAACACGGCACGTAAAGACCTGGAAGATTATCTCCATATCATTGGCAACAGAGTGCAGGATATCAGTGGTGGCGATGAGCTGAAAATACTTAGTTCGGGTTTTGATCTGAGAGCAAAACCAGCTCCCATAGGTATGCTTCCAATGCCAACGGGTGTCACTGTAACACAGGGACAGCAAAGCGGTACGCTCGATGTAACCTGGAATGTGGTAGACAACACCTATCTGTATTTAGTTCGTTACACAAATGCTCCTTCCAGCGCCACAAGCATCTGGAAGCAGGTTTCAACCGGGAAACACAAAATCATCCTGAGTGGTTTTAAACCGGGCGAAGCCATAGCCATTCAGGTGGCAGCAGCCGGTACCGACCCGAATCTGGTATGGAGCACCGAAATTATTGTGTATTGTATGTTTTAAGAGCTTGGCGCTAAATGGACTGCCACAGCGCAGCGAATGCCTGTCAGTCATTTACCGGATAAATAAAAAGCTTTAAGAACATAGGACCTTAATATTCATTCCACTTCAACCATGGAATTGCATTCTGATTTTCATCCCCCGGTGGCAATTTGCTTACAGGGGGATGTTTATATTTAGTCACTTCGGGGCTAAAATACGGCTTTACTATTGATTCGCACACAGAATACACGGATAGGACGAAAAAACACAGAATGGATATTCTAATTAAATTTCCCGTAGGGAATATATATCAAT
>WSSedL1CaDRAFT_10000234_pt1 | contig 38649 bp, 36 predicted proteins | sample WetSurSL1Cattail_FD_9464 | JGI IMG/M metagenome (IMG submission 9464)
CGGCCTGTTAAAGGTAGTCGCCGCCGACGGTCGTATTCACTCCAGTTTTAATCAGACCGAAACACGCACGGGGAGAATCAGCTCAACCGAGCCGAATCTACAGAATATTCCGGTACGTACCGACCTCGGGCGGGAATTAAGACGCTTCTTTGTTGCGCGCGAGGGTTGGGTGCTGGTGGACGCCGACTACTCTCAGATTGAGCTGCGCGTTCTGGCGCACGTTGCCAACGATGAGAATATGATACAGGCTTTCTTAAACAACGACGATATTCACCGCAGTACGGCGGCACAGGTTTTCCATATGCCCGAGCAGATGGTGACCCCGGTAATGAGAAGCCGCGCAAAGGCGGTCAACTTCGGCATCGTCTACGGCATCGGCGCATTTTCGCTGGCCAAGGACATCAACGTTTCCCGCAAGGAAGCCGAAACTTATATTAATGATTATCTTTCCCATTATGAGGGCATCAATCAATATATGAAGCTGGTAGTCGCCGCCGCGAAAGAAAACGGCTACGCTGAAACCATGTTTGGCCGCAGACGTTATCTGCCGGAGCTGACCTCCTCCAATTTTAATATGCGCTCGTTCGGTGAACGTGTGGCGCGCAACATGCCGATTCAGGGTGCTGCCGCCGACATCATCAAAATCGCCATGATTAAAGTGGAAAACAGACTGGAGCAGGAGCACATGCAGGCGCGTCTGATTTTGCAGGTACACGATGAACTGATTGTGGAAGCGCCGAAAGAGGAAGCGGAACGGGCTGCCAAGATATTGACCGAAGAAATGCAGAATGCCGTTTCACTCGCCGTGCCGATGACCGCAGAGGCAAACATAGGAAAAACATGGTATGACGCGAAGGGATAAACCGGTTCAATGAATGACGAATCTCCTATTCCTGTCTCCTTTGATAAAGGGAGATGTCATCCGCAGATGACAGAGAGATTAACATTAGGAGCCTTTAATTATGATTTTTACCTGCCCAATCTGCAAAGAACAGCTAAAAAAGACAGAAAAAGCATATATCTGTGGAAACGGTCACAGTTTTGATATTGCGTCGGAAGATTACGTTCATTTGCTGCCGCCGAATAAAATGCACTCCAAAATTCCGGGCGACAACAAGCAGATGGTTTCTTCGCGGCGAAACTTTTTGGCAGCCGGATTTTATCGGATTTTCAGTAATCAGCTAAATATTCTTGTGCGGGAATGTATGAATATGCAAAATCCAATCATTCTTGATGCAGGTTGCGGAGAGGGATATTACACCGGCAGGCTGTATGACGATTTAAAAGGGTATGGACTTTCGCCGCAGGTTTACGGATTCGATATTTCTAAGTTTGCGGTCAAGGCCGCGGCAAAGCGGTACAAAGAAATTGCGTTTGCTGTAGGCAGTATTTTCGATATTCCTGTTCAAACGAACGTCGTAGATTGCGTGATTGATGTATTTGCGCCGATTGTGGAAAGCGAACTGAACCGTGTGCTGAAGCCGGGGGGATTCCTGATTTTGGCGGTGCCGGGGGCACGGCACTTGTTTGGTTTGAAGGAAATTCTTTACGATCAGCCTTACGAAAATGAATACAAAGAGACCAGCTACGAAGGATTTGCATTTCTCAGGCGCGTTGCGGCTCAGGACGACATTCGGATTGACGGCAATCAGACGATCATGGATTTATTTGCGATGACTCCGTACTACTGGAAAACCACCATTGAGGGCAGCGAACGGCTCAAGCAGACAGACGCACTTTCAACACAGATCGAATTTGACTTTTTAGTCTATCAAAAGGTGGGATAATATGCGAAATCTCAGCAGGGAGCAGATGGAAAACGTCGTGTTACTCTTTTTGATTACCGCATTGGCGATACTGATGCGCGTCTTGCTTTTTCCGTTCGAATCCGGCGACTACCATCAATTTCTGCAGGGGTGGTATACGGCGCTGAAAGCGAACGGCGGCTTTGCGGCGGTTGGAATGAATATCGGTGATTATATGCCGACTTATATATATCTGCTCGCAATTTTTACGTATTTTCCTGTTTCGGGGCTGGTCGCAATTAAATTGATTTCAAGTATTGCCGATATCGTTTTGGCAATCTTTGTCATGAAGACGGTCAATTTAAAATATCAGAATAAAACATACGGAGTGATTTCCTACACGGTAATACTATTTTTGCCGAGCGTATTCTTAAACTCCGCGGTGTGGGGGCAGTGCGACGCGATTTTCACTTCGGCGCTGGTTGCCTGCGTTTATTATTTGATGCAGAATCACGAGCACAAAGCGGTTTTCGCGTTTGCCATCGCGTTTATTTTTAAATTACAGGCGGTGTTTTTGGCGCCGCTGCTGATTTTGATGCTGTTGAAGCGAAAAATTAAGCCGGACACGTTCCTGATTATCCCGTTAGTATATTTTATTTCATGTATACCGGCAGTGATTATGGGGCGTGACTTCTTAGACTTGCTCACCGTATATTTTTCACAGTCCAAGCAGTACAGTATGATTTCGATGTTTCTGCCGAACCTTTACACGTGGATGCCTGAGGATACGCCGGGCTACATCAGCAAGGCCGCTGTCATTTTGGCGGGCGCGCTCGTAGCCCTTTCACTTTTCTATTTTTATAGGAAGAAATTCGTACTCACTCATGAAATGTTTATTTCGTTTGCGCTGTTTTACGCGTTGTTTCTTCCGTTCATTCTGCCGCACATGCATGAACGCTATTATTTTGTAGCGGACATTCTTTCTGTTGTTTTTGCGTTTTACTTCCCGAAAAAATTCTACGTGCCGGTGGTTACGGTATTAAGTTCAACCTATGCCGTGTGCCATAATTTGTTTAACACCGACTTTTTCAGCGTACAGATTTTAGGGGTCATCATGCTGGTCCTTTTGATTCTGCTGATAAAACATCTGATGGAGCTCATCAGTGCCAGTTCAATTCATGAAGTACGGGTGCGGATATGATTGGATGGAACATTGTACCGATGCGCGAAGAGCACCTTGATGCGCTCACAGCGCTCGACGCGCTCTGCTTTTCCGACCCGTGGACGCGGGATGGGCTGAAAGCCGAACTTTCGAGTGATACCGCTTGTTTTGCTGTTGCGGAACAAGACGGCATTGCCGTGGGCTGTGCGGGAATGCACTGTATTTGCGGAGAATGCTATATTGACAAGGTCGCCATCCATCCCGATTATCGCAGGAATGGAATTGCGCAGGCGCTGGTTCAGTACCTGATTGATTACGCAATCAAACGGAACGGGGAATTTATCACGCTGGAAGTACGCGAAGGCAACGCGCCCGCCATTGCACTTTATAGTAAAATGGGATTTCAGCCAGTGGGCGTGAGGCCTGATTTTTATGCAGACCCCAAAGAGAATGCTCTGCTGATGACACGTTATTTTAATAGTAGGACAAAATTATAATTACTGGTCACCAGATAATTTGATAAATGATATAGCTTGTCCTCATGCCGGACGGGCACTAACTTTCGGTCGCGTCCGAAAGTTAGCAAAGGACGCGCAAGGGGGATTTTAGATTCCCGGCGGGAGGGCTCCATAAAATCCCCCTTGCATTCCCCCGGTATCCCCATCAGTCAATCTGTTGTCAATAATTGCGGTGCTTTTCATGGACGATATGACGGTTGCAAATTCTATGAAACGTTTACTAAAAGATGAGCAAAAACGGTAAAAGAGAAACGAAAGGGCCCAAAAAACGACCCTCGCCCCCCTAATTAGCGCGCGGGATCGCGCAACAGTGGAGTAGGGCGTAAAGAGTTTAGTACATTTATTCATTACAATAATAAAGGGGAAAATTGAAAATGCGGATATTAGCACTGGAAAGCTCCTGCGATGAGACCGCCGCCGCGGTGGTGGAGGATGGCCGCAAGGTTTTGTCTTCAGTAATTGCCTCGCAGGTGGAAGAACATAAACTATACGGTGGCGTCGTGCCGGAGATCGCCTCCCGCCGCCACTGCGAGGCGGTAGTGGGTGTGACACAGCAAGCGCTTGACGACGCGGGAATGACACTGGAAGAAGTGGACGCGATTGCAGTAACCTACGCGCCGGGATTGATCGGCGCGCTTCTGGTCGGCGTGAATTTCGCCAAAGGGCTGGCACTTTCAAGCGGAAAACCGCTTGTCCCGGTGCATCATCTGCGCTCGCACATCGCGGCGAACTACATTACTTCGCCTCAATTAACACCTCCTTTTTTGTGTTTGGTTGTTTCGGGTGGACACAGCCATATAATAGAAGTGAAAGATTATACAGATTTGCATGTGATGGGACGTACCCGCGATGACGCCGCGGGAGAAGCATTTGACAAGGCGGCCCGCGCCATGGGCATGTCATACCCGGGCGGCGTGGAAATGGATAAGATAGCAGAAAACGGAAATGCGGAAGCTTACAAACTGCCGCACCCGACTGTTGACGGCGCTCCGTATGACTTTAGTTTTTCCGGCTTGAAAACATCGGTAATTAACTTAATCCATAATGTGGAGCAAAAAGGACAGGCGCTGCCGGTTGAAGATGTGGCGGCTTCTTTTCGCAAGGCGGTGGTTGACTGTCTTGTTAAAAATTTTGTAAAAGCGGCGCAGGATACCGGCAGTAAGAAGCTGGTGATTGCGGGCGGAGTTTCCGCAAATTCCCTTTTACGCAGTCGGCTCCGGCAGGAGTGTAAGCAGCGCGGCTGGGAGTTCTATATGCCGGAACTGTCGCTCTGCGGAGATAATGCGGCGATGGTTGGGTCGCAGGGATATTATGAGTATTTAGCGGGCAAAATAGCGGGGATGGATTTGAACGCCTGTGCGGAAATGCCGGTGGACGGGAAAGCCTGATCCCCGCTTTTTCATCAGCATGACTATACAACAAACTGAATAATTATACATTTCATTCTTCAAAAAAAATAATGTGCTAAAAAATTAACAATATGCCAAATTGTAATTAATTCTATCAAAATTATGTATTATAATGGTTCTAATTTCGTTTTAGGCCATTGGGCCGGAAGGAGAAAAATTATGACCAATAACAAGTCAGTACTAAGCTGGGTCGAAGAAATGAAGACCCTTGTCTGCCCGGATCAACAGGTCTGGATAGACGGTTCTGAGAAACAACTCGAGGCACTTCGTGCCGAGGCTTGCGCATCAGGAGAAATCATTAAGTTGAATCAGGAGAAGCTCCCGGGCTGCTACCTACACCGTACCGCCGTCAATGACGTTGCCCGTGTGGAAGACAGAACGTTTATCTGCTCCCGCAAAGAAGAGGATGCAGGCCCGACCAACCACTGGAAAGATCCGCAGGATGCATACAAAATGCTCTTTGACATTGCCAGAGGCAGCTACAAGGGCCGTACAATGTATGTAATTCCTTATTCCATGGGTCCAATCGGCTCCCCTCTCTCCAAAATCGGCGTTGAGCTGACAGACTCTATTTATGTTGTTTTGAATATGTGCATCATGGCTCGCGTTGGCCAAAAGGTATGGGATACCCTCGGCGACAACAGCGAGTGGGTTCGCGGCTTGCACTGCAAGTGCGACATTGATGCGGAGAAGAGATATATCTGTCACTTCCCGGAGGACAACACCATTATTTCCGTGAACTCCGGTTACGGCGGAAATGTTCTGTTGGGCAAAAAGTGTTTTGCCCTTCGTATTGCTTCCTATCTTGGCAAGACTCAGGGTTGGATGGCAGAGCATATGCTCATCCTCGGCATCCAGAATCCTAAGGGCGAAATCAAATATGTTGCAGCTGCGTTCCCGTCCGCCTGCGGCAAGACCAACCTGGCCATGCTCATTCCGCCGGAAGGTTACCTCAAAAAGGGCTACAAGGTTTGGACTGTCGGCGACGATATCGCCTGGATGCGTCAGGGCACAGACGGCAGACTTTATGCCATCAACCCTGAAAACGGCTTCTTTGGCGTTGCACCGGGTACCAACAACAAATCCAACCCGAATGCACTTGCTTCTACCATGTCTGGTACGATCTTTACCAATGTTGCTCAAAATCTTGATGACAACACGGTTTGGTGGGAAGGCCTTGACAAGAATCCGCCTAAGAATGCAATTAACTGGAAAGGCGAACCTTGGGACGGCACAACATCCGATCAAAAGGGTGCTCATCCGAACAGCCGCTTTACTGCTCCTGCCAAGAACTGCCCTTGCGTAAGCCCAGAGTTTGATAAAGGAACCGGCGTGCCGATTTCCGCTATTATCTTCGGCGGCCGCCGCGCTCAGACAACTCCGCTGGTTTATCAGTCACGCGACTGGAACAACGGCGTATTTGTCGGTTCCATCATGGCTTCTGAGACCACTGCAGCCGCTACCGGCGCAGTTGGCGTTGTTCGCCGCGACCCGATGGCAATGCTGCCTTTCTGCGGCTACCATATGGGCGACTACTTCAAGCACTGGATTGAAATGGGTGAGAAATTAGGCAAAAATGCGCCTAAAATCTTCAATGTGAACTGGTTCCGTCTCGACAGCGAAGGCCACTTCATTTGGCCGGGCTTCGGCGATAATCTCCGCGTTCTCGAGTGGATTATTGACCGTTGCGAAGGCAAGGCAGACGCAGTTGAAACTCCGATCGGCTTTGTTCCTAAGGCTGAGGATATCGACCGTGAGGGCCTTGATTTCAGCCTTGACACACTCAAGAGTATTCTTGAAGTGAAAAAAGATCAATGGGTGAAAGAGTCCGAAGGAATCGAAGAATTCTACAAGAAGTTTGGCAACAAGCTTCCGACAGAACTGAAAGAACAGCTTGATATCTTAAAGGGCAACCTCAAATAATTTCATTGTATTTACGTGCGGCGGCTTCCGTGACCTTATTTAAGGTTACGGAAGCCGCCGCTTTTATATCGCGGAAAGGAAATCCGGGTGAAATAATTACGAGAAAATGGAGTACGCGCAGAGAGATTTCGTTTGCCCGGTGTGGCGGAATCTGACCATGTCAGCATGAAACTTGATTTTAAAGCAAATTCACAATTTGCCAAGAAAAGCTATAAATTCGTAGCAACACAGTAAAATTTGCATACAATTGTCATGAATTCCTCAAAAAGTATGAATAAACTGTTTCCGGTACAAAAAGTTTGTGTAAATATCACATTGCCTTATGTGTTCAAACCTCTTATAATAGTAAGTAATTATTGATGTGGTTCCCGGCATTCGCCGGGAAAATATTACCCGACCTTCGTCGGGCAATTTATTTTTTAGGAGGAAAAGAATATGGCAGGCAGTACAGAAACAGCGTACCATCCAAAGGGTGATTTCTTCAACTTAAAAGGAAATAACACCAATGTACGCACCGAGGTTGTCGCAGGATTTACAACTTTCTTTGCGATGGCTTACATCATTATCGTGAACCCGACGATGCTCTCAATGACAAAGATGCCGTGGGGCGCAGTTTTCCTTGCAACCATCATTTCTTCTGTGATCGGAACACTGATTATGGGCTTGTTCGCAAACGTACCTTACGCACAGGCTCCGGGTATGGGACTGAACGCGTTCTTTGTGTTTACGGTTTGCTTTAGTCTGCAATTCAAGTGGCAGGAAGCGCTTGCCATGGTTTTTCTCTGCGGTTTGATTAACATTTTTATTACTGTAACTAAAATTCGTAAATTGATTATTAAATCGATTCCTGAAAGCCTTCAAAATGCCATTGGCGGCGGCATCGGTATCTTTATTGCCTACATCGGTATTAAAAATGCAGGCTTAATTCAGTTTACTTCCGACAAGGGTACATATGCTCTTGATCAGGCCAGTGGGACGGTCGTCGCGAGCAGTGCTGCGGTGCCGGCTATTGTTTATCTGAATACTCCTGTTGTCTGGCTCGCATTAATCGGACTTGCTTTAACGGTAGTTCTATTGGTTTGCAATGTAAAAGGTGCGATTTTAATCAGTATCGCGGCTACAACATTGATTGGCATCCCGATGGGCGTTACCTCAGCGGGCGCACATACAATTGATTTTGCAACAGCCTGCTCACAGCTTCCCCAGACTTTTGGCGCGGCGTTCGGCAACCCGGGCATGGGTTCCCTCTTTTCCGACGCTTCCAAAATTCCGTTAGTCTTAATGACAATCTTTGCATTTAGCCTCTCCGATACCTTTGATACCATCGGAACCTTTATTGGCACTGGTCGCAAAACAGGAATCTTCAGTGCGGAAGATCAAAAGGCTTTGGAATCCAGCAATGGATTTAAGTCCAAAATGGACAAGGCTCTGTTTGCGGATGCGACCGCAACCTCCATCGGCGCAATCTTCGGAACCTCCAACACCACCACTTACGTGGAAAGTGCGGCGGGAATCGGCGCGGGCGGACGTACAGGCTTAACCAGTGTGGTTGTAGCTGCTTTGTTTATCCTCAGCGCGTTCTTCGCTCCCCTTGTCAGCACAGTGCCATCTGCGGCAACTGCTCCGGCATTAATCATTGTTGGTGTAATGATGATGAGTGCGTTTAAAGAAATCAAATGGGATAGTCTAGAAGATGCGATTCCGGCCTTTTTTGCCAGCGTTTTCATGGCGTTCTGCTACAGCATCTCCTACGGCATTGCCGCCGGTTTCATTTTCTATTGCATTATCAAGACGGTTCGCGGCAAAGCAAAAGAGATTCACCCGATTCTTTGGGTTGCAACCGGTTTGTTCGTTCTGAACTTTATCATCCTTGCAATTCTAAAATAAGTTTTATAAAAAACATCAATCCCCCAGCCGCAGAATTTTGTGGTTGGGGGATTTTGTGCTCTTGTGGAGTATGATGTGCTAAGTCATTTGGCAGATAAGCATGGCAGGTGCCGGCCTGCCAGCGTCCTGCGCCTTGCAAAGTAAAAAATTCCTTCGCCAGCATATAGACTGGAAAGTTGCTGTATTATTAAATTTGTTTATTCTATTAAGATAATTTTAATTCTATACTGGTGTTTTGCCGTTTATATTGCTATAATTTATATATCATGAATGAGGTGACAGTATGCCCAGATTTTTTATTAATTATGTTCCTGAAGAGCGTGCGGTGATTATAGGGGAGGATGGCCGGCACATTGTCCGTTCCCTGAGAATGCAGCCGGGCGAGAATCTCATCCTTTGTGACAGCATCGGTACGGATTATAATTGTACGATTGAAAGTGTAACGGACAGCGACGTTACGGTGCGAGTGCTGAATTTTTGCAAAAGTGTAGCTGAGCCGAGTGTGAAGGTAACGGTGTATCAGGGGTTGCCCAAAGCGGATAAAATGGACAGTATCGTGCAGAAAGCGGTGGAAACCGGGGCTGTGCGTATCGTGCCGGTAATGGCAGCGCGCTGTGTTTCCAAGCCGGATGGAAAAGCCATGGAGAAGAAAGTTGCACGCTGGCAGAAAATCGCGGAAGAAGCCGCAAAACAGAGCGGAAGGGGAATGATTCCACAGGTTTCTGAGCTTATGGGCTTTGGGGATGCGGTAAAAGATGCGGCACAACAAGGCGAAATGATTCTCTTTTTTGAAGGCGGCGGGCAGAGCATCAGTCAATTAGTTACCCCAAAAACCGAATGTTTATCCATTTTTATCGGGCCCGAGGGCGGGTTTGCGCAAAGTGAAGTCGACTTGGTACTGCACAGCGGCGGAAAAATCGGTACGCTTGGAGCCCGGATTTTCCGCACGGAGACCGCTCCGATTGCAGCGCTTGCCGCGATTATGCTGGTTACCGGTAATATGTGACGGTCAGAAAAGGGAAAAAATATTCATACTTTCTCGTGGATTTAATAAAATGCAGAATATTATATTATGAAATCAAAGAAACAGCTGGGCAAGTAAATCATATGCTTTTATAACGTCAATTACGTTCAGCTTTAGCCTAGGGGAATTTCCTTGAATATCATTCATATTATTAGGAGGATTCATATGAAAATACTGCTGTTTTTGGCGAACGGGTTTGAAACAATGGAAGCGAGTGTGTTCATCGACGTATTTGGATGGGCGAAGAATGAATTTGAGATTGACGTTGAAGTTGTTACCTGCGGATTTCACAAACAAGTGATCAGCACGTTTGGGGTTCCCGTCACGGTAGATACCTTAATCGATGAAATAAATTCAGACGAATATGAAGCATTGGCAATTCCCGGCGGATTTGAAGAATATGATTTTTACAAGGATGCGTATGACGAGAAATTCCTCAATTTGATCCGTGAATTCGATGAAAAAGGCAAGTGGATTGCTTCTGTCTGCGTTGGAGCTCTTTCGATTGCGAAGAGCGGGGTTTTGGAAGGAAGAAACGCAACAACCTATCACTTAAAGAATGGATACAGGCAGGAGCAATTGCGGGAACTTGGCGCAAAGGTGGTAAATAAGCCGATTGTAACCGACCGTAACATCATTACTTCTTATTGCCCGTCAACCGCTGCCTATGTTGCATTTGAACTGCTTGAAAAAATCACTTCCAAAAAGCAGGCTCAGCAGGTGAAAAAATTGATGGGATTTGAAACGAAGTGAGAAGCAAAAGAACCGGTTAGATAGTTGTTGGGTTTTGAATATAAGCAGTAGGAAGTGTAGAACAAAATGCAGACCGCTTTGATTACCGGCGCGTCGCGCGGCATCGGCAGAGCCATTGCACGGCAGCTTGCCGAGGACGGATTTCGGGTTGTTGTAAATTATAATACCTGTGAAAAACAGGCGCAGTCCTTAATATCTGAATTAAATAATACTTACAGTATAGAATCTATTGCACTGCAAGCGGATGTTTCAGACCGTTCACAGGTGGAGGTTATGTTTGCCGCGGCCGGAGACGTTGATGTTCTGGTGAACAATGCGGGAATTGCGCAGCAAAAGCTGTTTTCAGACATCACCGCGCAGGACTGGGACAGAATGTTTGATGTTGATGTGAAGGGCGTGTTCCACTGCTGTCAGTGCGCGCTTCCTCATATGATTCATGAAAAACGCGGAAAAATCATCAATCTTTCTTCCATGTGGGGGCAGGTTGGCGCTTCCTGCGAGGTGCATTATTCTGCGGCTAAGGCGGCGGTGATCGGCTTGACCAAAGCGCTCGCCAAAGAAGTTGGCCCGTCCAACATACAGGTCAATTGCATTGCACCGGGCGTGATTCAAACGGAAATGAACGCACACCTTGATGAAGATACGATGAACGAACTCAAAGAAGAAATTCCGCTCGGAGTGCTCGGTACGGCAGAAGACATTGCCGGCGCGGTCAGCTTTTTGGCAAGCAGCCGGTCGAATTTCATTACGGGGCAGATTTTTGGGGTAAACGGCGGCATGGTAATCTGATACTGTTCTTGATTAAAATAGCGTTAATAAAAATATACTTCTCCCCCGCCGTAGGCGGGGGAGAAGTATAAAACAATTGGAGCGTTTTTTAAAAGGAATTAGTATGATTTATCAATCCTTAAATTCAGCTTAATAAATTACAAGTAGGTAACACTCATTACAGTGCTGTTAGAAGCATAGACATTTTTACCGAATACTTTATAATGAGAATATATGAGATGAGGGGAAGAATGTTCAATGAAAAAATGTGCGTTCGTTTTTGCTGCGCTTCTGCTGGCTGTTTCACTGTTATTAACAGGAGGATGTTCGCTACAGTATCTATCGAAGCTTTCGGGTTCTGAATCCGTGCAGTGTCTTTCTGTGAATGTTGATTTGACCAACAAGACCGAGGGAAATGTGTACATTCAGACTGCGGTGCCGGTATTCGGCGGATTTGACTCGGCAAAATTATTAAACTCAAATATCCAGGATATCGTTGATAACGGAATAGCTGAAGTAAAGCAAGCCGCAAAAGACCTTGAAAATGACAAGGACAGACCTCCGGTTCCGCTGTACTTTTCAAGTTTCTTTGACTATTCCGAAAACGCGGGCGTGCTTTCCACATGGATTACCAGTGAGAATTATACAGGCGGGGCACATGGCTTTCATTGGATTAAACCTTTTACAGTGAACATGAAAACCGGGGAGTCTTATGATACGATGGGTTCCCTTTTTGTGGACGCTCAAGCGGGGAAGAAATTAATTACCGATAAAATTATTGCCGAGATAAAAAAGCAGCCGGACAATTATTTTCCTGAGGCTGTGCAGACAGTAAAAGATAAAAACGGAGACTTTAATTTCTATTTGGATGGAAAGAATCTGGTCGTTTATTTTGATTTATACGACATAACCCCTTACGTAGCAGGAATTCCGGTTTTTAAGTTCCCGCTCACGGACTTGAAAACAAAAATTAGTTTTTATGATATTGCTCCTGCGGGTGATGTGCGCAGAAACGGAATGACCCTGGACTTTACTAATAAAGTGATCTCCAATGATCAAGGGGTGTTTCTGCCTTTGGAGGAGACGGGCGTCGCGCTTTCTCATAGTGTTTTGAACACGAATGGCAAATACACGGTAGACGGCAAAGTGGTTCAGCCAACCATGATAAACGGCGTGGCATATGTGCCGCTGCAATTTTTTACGGAGACGCTTGGTGATTTTATCATTTATGACGGAGAAGTGCTGAGAATGTTTATGCAGACCGTACCGATTACGAATAACAGCAATTCTCCAGAAATTACCGCAAGCAGCGCCACGGTTGAAAAACTGGTTCAGAATTAAATGATTAAGCCATAAGAGATCGCTTTTATCAAATTCAATAAAAAGGAGAAAAGGAATGAAAAGGGAAAAATTATCACGAGGTTTTGCCCTGCTGCTTAGTGCGGCGGTGATGATTGGTGCCTGCACGGCATGCAGCAGCAGCGGCAGTGCAAAGTCAACCGCAAAGAACATGACAGTGCGGGGCGGAGTCGGAACTACGGAGCAGAAATCAGTGGCTCAAGATGCCGGTACGACTTCCGCTGCAGCACCTGCTGCAGCGGACGGTTTAGCAAACGGAACGGCCGGTACGGCAGAGAATCCATCCACCGGTGCGGCAGCGGCGATTGCCAGCCAGAAAATTATCGAGCGCCTTTCCTATCAGATTGAAACACTCAAATTTGACGATTCTATCAAAACGATTCAGAGCTTATGTACGAATTTGGGCGGCTATGTGCAGGATTCCAGTGTGAGCGGAAGTGACCTGAAAAACCCGGAACTAAGCGGGGATACACAACCGGATAACTTAAGACAGGCGTCCTATACGCTGCGTATTCCACAGGAAAAGCTGAGTCAGTTGAAAACCAGCGCCTCGAAAATCGGGAATATCTTGAATTTTACCAGTTCCAGCGAGAACGTGAGCGAAAAATATTTCGACACAGAAGCGCGGCTGAAAAGCCTGCGCACCCAGCAGGAAAGCCTACTTGCACTTCTCAAAAAATCCGGTTCCCTAAAAGATGTCATCGAGCTGGAAAAGGCGCTTGCCGACGTGAACACTGAGATTGAACAGTTGACCGGCTCATTGCGGCAATATGATTCGCTTATTAATTTCAGCACGGTTTCCATTCAGCTCAACGAGGTCGTGAAACCCACTGAACTGGAGAAAACCCCGGTTACCGTGGGGGATAAAATCGCAAAGCAGTTTAAAGCGTCCATGAGCGCGCTTGGCGCGTTTGGAGAAGGGCTGCTTGTATTCTTCCTTGGCGGTGCGCCTATCATCCTTCTTTTTGTGGTTATTGCCGCGGTAATCATTTTCATTCTGCGCAGGCGAAGCAAAGGTCTTGAAAAGAAAACCGCTGAAATGAAAATGGAATCGTCAGATGACGATCACGCAAAACAATAATTACATAGATAAAAACCGGGCCGCTTCCTCTGCATAAGAGAAGCGGCTCGGTTTACAGGGTGTTCCCTCATCAATCTGAATAAAATCAGATCGGATTAAAATTCAATCTTCTTGGCAATATAATTTACCAGTTCAGTCAGAGCGATGCGCTCCTGCTGCATGGTATCGCGGTCACGCACGGTGACGCAGCCGTCGTTTTCGCTGTCGAAGTCATAGGTTACGCAGAACGGGGTGCCGATTTCGTCCTGACGGCGGTAACGCTTGCCGATGGAGCCGGAATCGTCGTAGTCTGCCATAAAGTGCTTGGCAAGAAGAGTGTAGACTTCCTGTGCCTTTTCGTTCAGCTTCTTGGAGAGAGGAAGTACAGCAGCCTTGTAAGGCGCAAGCGCCGGGTGCAGATGCATAACAATCCGGGAATCCTTTTCGTCGAGCTGTTCCTCGTCGTAAGCGTCGCAGAGGAACGCAAGAGTAACGCGGTCGGCGCCGAGCGACGGTTCAATCACATAAGGGATATAGCGTTCATTTGATTCGGGGTCAAAGTATTCAAGGCTCTTGCCGGAATGCTCCTGGTGCTGGGTGAGGTCGTAATTGGTTCTATCGGCAATGCCCCAAAGTTCACCCCAACCGAACGGGAACAGGTATTCAATATCGGTGGTTGCTTTGGAGTAGAAGGAAAGCTCCTCTTTCTCGTGGTCGCGCAGGCGCATGTTTTCTTTTGTCATGCCTAAATCAAGGAGCCACTTTTCGCAGTAGTCTTTCCAATAATAGAACCAGTCGAGGTCGGTATCCGGTTTGCAGAAGAATTCCAGTTCCATCTGCTCAAATTCACGGGTGCGGAAAGTGAAGTTGCCCGGGGTGATCTCATTGCGGAAACTCTTTCCGATTTGAGCGACGCCGAACGGAACCTTGCGGCGGGTGGTACGTTGAATATTGGCGAAGTTGACGAAAATTCCCTGCGCCGTTTCCGGGCGAAGGAAGATTTCGTTTTTTGCATCCTCTGTAACACCCTGAAATGTTTTAAACATCAGGTTGAATTTACGGATATCGGTGAAGTTTGCGGAACCGCAGGCGGGGCATCTAATGTTATTTTCTTTGATATAATCGGACATTTGCTCAAAGGTCATACCGTTTGCATCGCCGCCGGCATCTTCAATGAGCTTGTCCGCACGGTGGCGGGTTTTGCAGTCGCGGCAGTCCATCAGCGGATCGGAAAAGCCGCCCACATGGCCGGAAGCCACCCAAACCTGGGGATTCATTAAAATTGCGGAGTCCAGCCCGATATTGTAGGGACTTTCCTGAATGAACTTTTTGCGCCATGCGGATTTGACATTGTTTTTAAACTCAACGCCGAGCGGGCCGTAGTCCCAGGTGTTGGAAAGGCCGCCGTAAATTTCACTGCCGGAATAAACAAAGCCGCGGTTTTTACACAGTGCGACAATCTTGTCCATTGTTTTTTCAGTTGCTAACATGTTTTTTCCTCCATATTTTTAATAAGTTAATTATGATTTTTTACTGTTTGAGCCGGTTTGATCTTTAAAGATAATCCGTTTACTTAAAACATAATTAATGATGATGACAATCACATTCATAATGATTTTAGCAAGCCAGTCATTCCATATCAGCACATTTACCAAAAGCAGCATGCCAAGTGTGTCAACTCCCAGCGACAGCAGCCGTGCGCCTACAAAAGTCGCAAGTTCGCGCCGAAAAAGGATGGCCTCAAAGCTTTTACTTTTGAATACATAAAGTTTGTTGGTAATGAACGCGAACGCGACCGAAAGAATCCACGCGATCGTGTTTGCTACGAGCAAATCCCAGTGAAGCAGAGAGCGCAGCAGTCCGAAGCTGAGAACATTAACGGCGGTAGTCAGCACACCGAATACAATGTAGGAAATCATTTCCGCCGAAGTGAAAAACCGCCAGAGCTTTTTCAGTTTATCCAATGAATCACCGCCATTTTTATAACATTATATTAGTTTACCATTATGCGGCGCAGCTTTCAAGAAAAATTAAAAAAATGCAGCCCCAAATAAGAGAATTTTGGTTTGCTCAGATAAAATACAAACGGAAAGAAGCAGGATTATGGTTTCTTTTAAGAAAGCCCGTACAGTAAAAATTGTGATTGTAGTTGTACTGACTGTTTTTATGATATTAACGGCATTAAAGCCGGCAGATGCAATACAGACATTAGCGGTAGATGCCGGCGGCCAAGAGGCAGGGACGGCCTCAAGTACACTGACACAGGCACAAAGCGCGGAAGTTGCTGCGGCACAGGCGACTGAAAGTGCTACAGAAGATGCTGCAAAATTCACCACAATCAGGGTAGAACAATTGGAGAGCGCATTAGCCCCAAAAAGTTGGCTCGAGACCGCCAAAGCATGGGCTGAATCGGCTAGAACAAGGAACGGAGCGCTAAGGTATGCGATTCTTAGTCCGGAACTGCGGAAAAAACAATATTCTGATTATTTGGACTTGAATTGGGTAATCGGGAACTCCAGCCCGTGGGTGCAAAGCTACACGATTATTGAAAAAGGCAAAAACGAAAATGATATTTGCACCTATGATATAAATTATAAATTAATGGATTCAACAGCAACAATTACTCCGGTGACGGAAGAGATATCCGTTCAAAAGGTAAGAAAAGGTGAATTTGATAAGTGGTATGTTGTGTCTGGAAAAGGATCTCTCTATTTTGAACCGCAGATTCAGGGTTAAATGCGGCTGATAAAGAGTTGCAATCATACTTATTGATAAACTCTTTGCCGTGAAGTATAATACGAATTAATGGAATAAAATTGAAGAGGAATTAATATATGGTGAGTATCAGTGTCTGCATGATTGTGAAAGACGAAGAAGCGGTTTTGGCGAGATGCCTGGATTGCATCCGCAGTATTGCGGATGAGATTATTATTGTTGATACGGGTTCAACTGATCAAACCAAGGAAGTAGCCTCCCTCTACACCGATAAGATCTACGATTTTAAGTGGACAAACGATTTTTCAGCCGCAAGAAATTTTTCGTTTTCAAAAGCAACGAAAGATTATATTTTTATTTCGGACGCGGATGAAATTATTGATGCGGAAAACCAGCGCAAATTTATGCTGTTAAAAGATAACATTTCACCCGAAACAGAACTGGTTCAAATGAAATATGCAAATCAGCTTGAGTTTAATTGCACCTACAATTTTGATGTGGAATATAGGCCGAAACTGTTTAAACGGCTGCGCGAGTTTCATTGGATTGATCCGGTTCATGAAAGTGTCAATTTAAATGCGGAGATCCTTGACAGCGATATTGTTGTGACACATATGCCGCAGAAGTTGCACGCGACACGTGATTTTTCTATTTTTCTAAAAAATTTAAAGACCGGAAACGGCCTATCACCCAAGATACACTGCTTGTACGCGAGAGAATTGTTTATTGCAGGAACGGATGCTGACTTTCTCACCGCGTTTCCTTATTTTGAAAGTACGCTGCATGATGAAAAAAGGAGCATGAAGGAAATCCGGGCTTCACAGTGTATTGTTGCCAGAGCCGCCCGCCTGAAGCAGGACGAGGTTACCTTTTTTAAAGCAGCCCTGAAAGCGGTGGTTGGAAATTCTGTTGCGGAGGTATGCTGTGAGCTGGGTGCTTATTATTTTACAAAAAAGGACTATGAAGAAGCGGCAACCTGGTATTATACCGCGGCTTTCGGAGCGGAAAGCGAATTGAATATTCATTATTCCGGTGATTACCCGCTACAAAAATTAGCAGATTGTTTCGACAAAATCGGGGACGCCAAAGAATGTGAAAAATATAAAGAGCTGGCAGACAAATGGGAAATTCCCGATTGTTCCTAATTTACCGCATAATACGCATGAAAAAAGGGGAGTCTAAAATGCTTCCCTCACTCTCGTTATGAACGGAAGACTTTCCAATGAAATTGGGCTGGACGCATCGGATTTTATTGACAGAATGCCTATGGTTCACTATAATGTATTTATTATTGTTTTTTAAAAGTCATGACGGTTCCGGAATCGGTTAACCGGTATGAGTTTCATTGGTATGGTTTATCCTTTAGGTAGTTGGTTTAAACTCTGCAAAGTAATTGCATTGAAAAGGTGGTAATCTTTAATGGCCAAACAGGTTATTATGACAAAAGAAGGTCTTGAAAAGCTTGAAATTGAGCTTGAGGAACTAAAGAGCGTAAAACGAAAAGAAGTTGCCGAAAAAATTAAAGTAGCTCTTTCTTTTGGTGACTTATCCGAAAACAGCGAATACGATGAGGCAAAAAATGATCAGGCAGTTCTCGAGGCACGTATTGCGGATATTGAGGTTATGCTTAAAAACGTAAGGGTGATTGACGAGGATGAACTGAGCAATGAAAATATTCACATTGGCTCAAAAATAGAGCTTAGGGTGACAAATCCTTCAACCGGCAGCAACAGTGTTGTCAATTATAAAATTGTCGGTTCCAATGAAGCCGATCCGCTGACAGGCAATATTTCAGATGAATCCCTAGTTGGAAAAGCTGTTCTCAATCATGGCATCGGTGATAAAGTTCAGGTTGAGGTACCGGCCGGGGTAATGGAGTATGAGGTTCTTGCCATATCCAAATAAGTTTTGGGGCGGAGTGACGGGTTCACCCTGCCCCTTTTTTCTAGTTGAGATACATGAGAATAATTTCACCACCGCAGAAGCGGTCCCCCTCCCTTTGACAAGGAAGGCAAGGAATGGTGCATTTAAAATAAGTCAAAAAGGGTGTTCACCTCGTATTCCCTGTCTCCCTTAATCATGGGAGATGTCACCGCAGTGACAGAGAAATTAGGTTTAGGAGAGTTAAAAATGAGCGATAAGATAAATGAAACAAACGACGTTACGGAACAGGATATCAGTGAGCTGCTGAAAATCCGGAGGGACAAGCTGAGTGCGCTTCAGCAGGCGGACAAGGACCCGTTCCAAATCACAACCTGCCCGCGTGATACCACGATGCAGGAAATCCGTGACCGTTTTGAGGAACTGGAGAACAACGACGTATGCATTGCCGGCCGAGTTATGAGCTGGCGCGACATGGGCAAAGCAAGTTTTATGGATATTTACGACCGCACCGGAAGAATGCAGGTTTATCTGAAAATCGACCAGGTTGGCGAAGACAGCTATAACGATTTAAAGAATTACTGGGATGTCGGAGATATTATCAGCATAAAGGGCTATGTTTTTAAAACCCGCAGGGGCGAAATTTCAGTTCATGCAAAGGAAATTAAGCTGCTTTCCAAGTCGCTTCTCCCCATGCCTGAAAAATTCCACGGCTTAAAAGATACCGATCTGCGCTATCGTCAGCGTTATATCGATTTAATTGTAAATCCGGAAGTAAAAGACACCTTTATCAAGCGCAGTGAAATTATCAGAACGATGCGCAACTTTTTGGATAACCGGGACTACATTGAGGTGGAAACTCCGGTACTGAACACCATTGCCGGCGGTGCCGCCGCAAGACCGTTTGTTACGCACCACAATACCCTTGATATGGATATGTATTTAAGAATTGCGACCGAGCTGCACTTAAAGCGGCTGATTGTCGGCGGGATGGAACGTGTTTACGAAATCGGCCGTATTTTCCGCAATGAGGGAATGGATGTAAAGCATAATCCGGAATTCTCCACAGTGGAACTTTACGAAGCCTATACCGATTATCGCGGCATGATGGAATTGACCGAGAATATGATCAATGCCTGCGCGCAAAAGGCCTGCGGCACGGACCAGATTACCTATCAGGGTGAAGAAATCAATTTAGCGGTTCCGTTCGCGCGCCTTTCCATGAATGATGCCATTAAGAAATATACCGGCGTTGATTTTCTTTCTTTTGTAGGCGACACCGAAAAGGCAAAAGAAGTTGCAAAAGAATTGAAGCTCGTGCCGAAGAAGACCGACAAGTGGGGCGACATTATGTCGCTGACATTTGAGGAAAAAGTAGAAGAGCAGCTTGTTCAGCCTACCTTTATCTATGATTATCCGGTTGAGGTTTCTCCGCTGACCAAGAGGAAGCCGGACTGCCCGGCGCTCGTGGAACGCTTTGAACTGTTCATTACGCGCCGTGAACTTGCAAATGCATATTCTGAATTAAATGACCCGATTGACCAGCGCGGACGTTTCATGAGCCAGATGGAGCTGCGCGCAGCAGGGGATGAGGAAGCCAACATGATTGACGAGGACTTCCTGACCGCGCTGGAATACGGAATGCCGCCGACAGGCGGAATGGGTATGGGTGTTGACCGTCTGGTAATGCTTCTGACGGACAGCGCTTCCATCCGTGACGTTCTGCTGTTCCCGACCATGAAGCCCAGGGAGTGATAAGAGATGGCCAGAGAGGGATACCTGCTCGACGGGGAAGACCCCATTCATAACCCTGACGCTGAGATTAAGGCGAACAGCCCGAAATCAAAATGGGATAATTTCTGGTATTATCATAAATGGCATATGATTGCGGGTGTCATAGCCTTATGTGTCGTATTGTTCTTTGTTCACGACATGACATCGAGAGTCAATCCGGATTACCAGATTGCTCTGATTACAAAACAGACTTATCCGACTGATATGGTTGACGCGCTGGAAAATCAAATTGCCAAATATGGTAAGGACTTGAACGGCGACGGAAAAGTAGTTGTACAGGTGAACACTTATACTGAAGCGGGCGATACCTCGTCAAGCGGCATGGCAGTTGACCCGAATGTGCAAATGGCAGGCTATGTGAAGCTGACTTCGGATATTTCCGAAGGTTCCAGTATGATTTTTATTACTGATGACGCTGCATTTCGCATCGAACAGAAGAAAATGCAGATATTTTCATATCTTGACGGCAGTACGCCCGCCAGCGGTGCTGCAGATTATGATAAAATGCGGGTAAGTCTGCAAGACAGCAAAATGCTTGAAAATTCCAAAGTAGTAGTTGCTGATGAAAATTTGTATATTTCCATGCGTGTTTTTAAAGGAACACAAATGGAGAGTCAGAAAGATAAAGCGGCGTATTATACAGCCTCTAAGAAGCTGTTTGATGAAATTACAAAGATGAAATAATCAGGGAGGAATCAATATGAGAAGTGATGTGTTAAAAGTCGGTGCCAAATGCGCACCAAAGCGTGCGTTATTAAAAGCGCTTGGCTTAACGGAGGAAGAAATCGGCCGACCGTTCGTGGCGGTAGTAAATTCTGCCAACGATTACATTGCGGGTCACAAGCACCTGCACGAGATCGGTGAGGCGGTAAAAGCCGGAATCCGCAACGCGGGCGGCGTTCCTTTTGAGTTTAACACGATTGGCGTGTGCGATGGGCTTGCCATGAGCCATAAGGGAATGAAGTATTCCCTTTGCTCCCGTGAACTGATTGCAGACTCCATTGAGGTAATGCTTACGGCACATCCGCTCGACGCGGTCGTATTTATTCCGAACTGCGACAAAATTGTTCCCGGAATGCTCATGGCGGCGTGTAGACTGAACCTGCCGAGCATTTTCGTCAGCGGCGGCCCAATGCTCCCCGGCGAATTCAGGGGGGAACGGATTGGATTTTCTGAATTGTCCGAAGCCGTAGGCAGTTATGCCGCCGGTAAGATTGACGAAAAGGAACTAAATGAAATGGAAGAAGCCGCATGCCCGGGATGCGGAAGTTGCTCGGGGATGTATACGGCGAATTCCATGAACTGTTTAACCGAGGCAATCGGTATGGCGCTGCCCGGTAACGGAACGATTCCGGCTGTTTATGCGGCAAGAATCCGTCTTGCAAAACAGGCCGGTCAGCAAATTATGGAATTATATAAACAAGACAGAAGACCGAGTGATATCCTTACGGAAAAAGCGTTCGCAAATGCTTTGAGGAGCGAAATGGCGCTTGGCTGTTCCACGAATACCGTGCTGCACCTGACCGCAATCGCATATGAAATGGGCGTGCCGCTTGATATTGATACGATTGATAAAATCAGCCGCGATACACCGCAGCTTTGCAAGCTGAACCCGGCCAGCAGAGTTTTTATTACGGATTTGAATCAGGTTGGCGGGATTCCCGCTGTGATGAAAGAGCTTTCAAGAAGCAATTTACTTAATCTTGATATTCCTACTGTGAGCGGTACAGTGGGCGAACGGATTGAAAACGCGAGAGGTGCGGATGGAGATATCATTCGGCCGGTGGAAAATCCGTTCCGCAAAGACGGCGGGATTGCCGTGCTAAAAGGAAATCTTGCTCCGGAGGGTGCCGTAGTAAAGCAGGGCGCGGTTGCTCCTGAAATGATGCAGCACAGCGGGCCTGCCCGCTGCTATAACAGCGAAGAAGAAGCTGCTGACGCAATTCTTGCCGGTAAAATCAAAGAGGGAGACGTGGTGGTCATTCGCTATGAAGGGCCGAAAGGCGGCCCCGGAATGCAGGAAATGCTCGCTCCAACCTCATCACTTGCAGGGATGGGGCTTGATTCCAGCGTTGCACTGATCACGGACGGACGTTTTTCCGGCGCGACACGCGGCGCGGCGGTCGGACATGTTTCTCCTGAAGCAGCCGCCGGGGGTGTCATTGCGTTAATAAACGACGGCGATATTGTAGACGTTGACATTACCAACCGTCAGCTTACCCTGCGTGTGGACGATGCCGAACTGGCGAAACGTAAAGCAGCCTGGAAACCTCCGCAAAAAGAACTGACAGGATATATCAAACGTTACGCAAAATTGGTAACCTCGGGTTCCCGCGGCGCGGTATTTGAAAAATAAATTTTTAGTAAGAATGTAAAGAAGCTTACCTTCCGCCGCAGGCGGAGGGTAAGCTTCTTTAGAAAATAAAACTGGAGGTCGTGTTTTTGTCCTGTAATTTAAAAGCAATACTTCCTTCGGATATTATATTAGGCTCCGATGATTTGGTTTTACATCAGATTTCACTTCAAGACATTTTGCTGATCAGAAAATACCGCAATCATGAAAATCCGGCAAAAGAAACATGCAGACCCCTCGTACATAGAAATGACAGGGAGTACGAAGAATACGCCTCTAATATGATAAACAGTGGCACCACATTTCTATTTGGCATCTATACAAAACAGGAAAACGGGAATGAAAAAATAATCGGGCAAATCTCAATATCAGATTATAATAGCCGCAACCAAAGTGTCGAAGCAGGATATTTGCTTATACAAGAATATCGGAAAAATGGATACATGAAACTGGCCATGGAAAAAATGTGCGCTTTTTTATTCACCGAAACACCAATCAATAAAATATATGCACAAACTGGTGAATTCAATGGTTCTTCAATAAAACTGCTCGATTCCCTTCATTTTTCCTGTGATGCATGTTTACGTCAGCATCATGAGCTTGATGGTATCTTATATGACGATTGTATCTACAGCCTAATTAAAAGTGATTGGGAAAAGATGAATTTATCATAAGCTATTAGCGTTTTTAATGAAATTGTTTAAACCTGCTTCATCTAGAATTTTTATCTCACGATAGCAGGTTGCTACCCATCCCTTTTGAACAAATCCGGTCAGGATACGGCTGACGGTAATGCGCGAAACCCCCGCGAGGCCTGCGAGGTCTTCATGGGTGGCGCGCACGGTTGCATCCACGGCCAGCTTGAGCAGCAGCCGGGCAAGGCGCTGGTCTGCCTGCAAAAAAGTCATGGAGTCCACTTGTGCCGATAGCATCCGAATGGTTTTCGATAAATAGGCAAGCAAATTCATGGCAAGCTGGGGTTCCTGACTGATGCAGTCCATCAGGCTCTGCCGGGTGATGACAATAATTTGAGAGTCTATGAGGGCTTTTGAGGAAGAAACCCGGGGCATACCATCGAAAAAGGCCGCTTCACCAAAAATACTGCCGTCTTCCAAAACGGTGAGGGTTTTTTCCATTCCGCTTTCGGAACTCAGGAAGATTTTAACGCGTCCGGTTTTTAGAAAATAAAATTCATTTGCAGGCGCTTCCTGCCAATAAATCATCTTATTCTTCGGATATGTGTGGGGCGTGTGGGATTTTTCCAGCACATTCCACTCGTTGTCAGTGAGAAGTAGTTTCATAAGTACCACATCCTTTCTTATATTTTACAGATAGGGGAGAATAATCGTATGCGAGAATATTTATCAAAAGAGGTTAAGGTTGTTGTTGACAGGCCGTTGTGCTCCAGACATCCGGAACATGAGGATTTGTACTATACGCTTAACTACGGGTATGTTCCCAATACAACAGCTCCGGATGGGGAAGAAATCGATGCTTATATTATTGGTGAGTTTGAACCAATAAAGGAGTTTACAGGAACGGTGGTTGCAATCATACACAGGAAAAATGATATTGAGGATAAACTGGTGGTGGCAAAGAATCCAAAAAAGTATCATAAAGACCAAATCCTGGCACTGGTAGAGTTTCAGGAACGTTTCTTTGAGATCGAAATCATAACTTGTTAATCCTTAAAAACAATTTATTATTTTATTAATTGTATCACGTGATACATTCATTAAACAAGCTTCATGCGATAATAAAAGACAGAGTTAACAATTAGTTACACAATGGGAACAGGAGGATCTATTTATGGGAATGACAATGACGCAAAAAATCCTCGCGGCGCACGCGGGACTGCCAGAGGTGGAGGCCGGTCAGCTCATTGAAGCAAAGCTCGACATGGTACTTGGAAACGACATCACATCGCCGGTCGCAATTAATGAATTTGAAAAATGCGGGGCGAACTCCGTTTTCAGTAAGGATAAAATTGCGTTGGTGCTTGACCACTTTACACCGAACAAGGATATTAAAGCGGCGGAACAGTGCCTTCAGGTACGCGAATTTGCGAATAAGTATGAGATTATCAATTTCTTTGATGTCGGCCAGATGGGCATTGAGCACGCGCTCCTGCCTGAAAAAGGGCTGGTCGGCCCGGGAGACTGCGTAATCGGCGCGGATTCTCACACTTGCACCTACGGCGCGCTGGGTGCATTTTCGACCGGAGTCGGCTCCACCGACATGGCCGCCGGAATGATTACCGGAAAAGCGTGGTTTAAGGTTCCGTCCGCAATCAAAATTGTGCTGAAAAATAAACCGGCAAAATGGGTGAGCGGCAAAGATGTGATTCTTCATCTAATCGGAATGATCGGCGTGGACGGCGCACTCTACCGTTCGCTGGAGTTTACCGGTGAAGGGGTAAAGGAGCTTTCTATTGAAGATCGCCTCTGCATCTCAAATATGGCGATCGAAGCCGGCGCGAAAAACGGGATTTTTCCGGTTGACGAGATCACATTGGCTTATGAAAAAGACCGTTTCCAGCGTGAACCCGTTGTGTTCGCCGCGGATTCTGACGCGGTTTACGATGAAACCTATGAGATAGACCTCTCAACTCTCCGTCCGACCGTCGCGTTCCCGCATCTGCCGGAAAATACGAAGACGATTGATGAAGTCGGAACAATCAAGATTGACCAGAGCGTCATCGGATCCTGTACGAACGGGCGCATTGAAGACCTCCGTATCGCGGCCTCTATCTTTAAAGGCAGGAAAGTTGCGAAGGATGTACGCTGTATCATCCTGCCGGGAACACAGGCCATTTATTTACAGGCGCTCCGTGAGGGATTGGCCGAAATTTTCGTGGAGGCCGGCGCGGTGTTCAGCACCCCGACCTGCGGCCCGTGCCTTGGCGGGCACATGGGTGTTCTGGCAAAGGGAGAACGCGCAATCTCCACAACGAACCGCAACTTTGTCGGGCGCATGGGTCACGTTGAATCCGAGGTTTACCTTTCAAGCCCGGCGGTTGCAGCCGCAAGCGCGGTGACCGGCTATATCACCGACCCGGATAAAATGAATTGAGGAGGAATACTGATGAATGCACATGGATTTATTCATAAATACGGCGATAACGTCGATACCGACGTCATTATTCCGGCAAGATATTTAAACACAGCATCCCATGCGGAACTCGCTTCCCACTGTATGGAGGATATCGACAAGGACTTTGTAAAGAATGTAAAACAGGGCGATATCATTGTCGCCAACAAAAATTTCGGCTGCGGTTCTTCCCGCGAGCACGCACCCATTGCAATTCAGGCAAGCGGCGTTTCCTGCGTCATTGCAAGCACATTTGCCCGTATTTTCTACCGCAATTCCATCAACATTGGTCTGCCAATTCTGGAATGTGACGAAGCGGCAAAGGAAATCCAAAACGGTGATGAGGTTAAAGTTGACTTTGACACCGGTGTGATTCAGAATATGACCAGTGGTAAAAGCTATCAGGCTCAGCCGTTCCCGCCGTTCATCCAGAATATCATTGAAAAAGGCGGCCTTTTGAACAGCATCGCAAAATAGTTATTTATTCCGGCTTTTCTATTTACACTCCGGAGGTGTGAGATGGCTGATTGGAATTCAAAGCAATATTTAAAGTTTAAGAATGAACGCACACAGCCCGCGATCGATTTGGTGAGCCGAATTTCACTGGAAAATCCGTGTAAAATTGTGGATATCGGGTGTGGGCCGGGGAACAGCACACAGGTTTTGGCAGCCCGGTTTCCCAATGCGAAGATATTGGGAATCGACAGTTCGGAAAATATGATCAGCGCCGCAAAAAAGCAGTGCCCCGGATTGGAATTCAGGGTTTGTGACGCAGCGAAGGATTTGGCGGAGTTGGAAAATGATTTTGACTTGGTTTTCTCCAACGCGTGTATCCAGTGGATTGAAAACCACAACCGGCTTTTGCCTAGCATGATGGGGCTGTTGAAAAGCGGCGGCGTTTTAGCCGTTCAAACTCCGATGAATTACGAGGAACCGATTCATAAATTAATTCAGAAAGTGATCGCTTTCCCCAAATGGAAGCCTTTTTTCCCGGCATCGAGAATTTTCTTTAATCTGACGCAGGAAGAATACTTTGATTTATTTTCGGAAATTTCGACTGAGTTTTCAATGTGGCAGACGACTTATTTTCACACAATGAAATCGCATCAGGATATTCTGGAATGGTACCGTTCAACAGGATTAAAGCCGTATCTGGATCTCCTGCCGGATGAAGAGAAAATATTGTTCGAACAGGATATTATGGAGGAAATTCAACGCGGTTATCCCCTGCAGAAGAACGGGAACGGGAAAATTATTTTTCGGTTTCCGAGGTTTTTCTTTGTCGCTACGGCATAACCAAGTGTAAAATTCGCTGAAAGCGGAGATATAAAAAATATATGAATAAGGGGAACGCATTTGCGTTCCCCTTATTCATATAATATTAAAAAACCTTTATAAAAAATTCATGACTTTTGCACGGGTTTATCCTATAATCAATAGTAGAATACTAGTTGGTACGAATTTCAATCAAATAGCGGATTTATTTTATAAATTACATGTTGTATGAGGTAGAAGGAGGAAGAAAAATGGCGGTTGGAAAAATTTTAGTAGTTGATGACGACCAGAACATTTGTGAGCTGCTAAGACTGTATATCGAAAAAGAAGGCTTTGAGGTAGCAATTGCCAATGATGGCCGAAAAGCACTGGATACCTTCGATGCCGAAATTCCAGACTTGATTTTGCTTGATATTATGCTGCCCGAGCTGGACGGCTGGCAGGTTTGTCGTGAAATACGAAAAAAATCACAGTGCCCGATCATTATGCTGACCGCAAAGGGCGAGGTGTTTGATAAAGTACTCGGTCTTGAACTGGGTGCGGATGACTATGTGGTAAAGCCTTTTGAAGCAAAAGAAGTGGTGGCAAGAATCAAGGCAGTACTGCGCCGCTTTGGCAAGAACGGTGACGAACTGGTGAAAGAAGTCAAGTTCGACAAACTCTCCATTAACTTGACAAATTATGAGCTGCGCGTCAATGGGGTGCAGGTTGATACTCCGCCAAAGGAGATGGAATTGATTTTTCATCTGGCAAGCAATCCAAACCGCGTCTTCACGCGCGACCAGCTTTTGGATGAAGTGTGGGGATTTGATTATTACGGCGACAGCCGCACGGTTGATGTTCACGTAAAGCGCCTGAGGGAAAAACTGGAGGGCGTTTCTGAAAAATGGGCTTTGAAAACCGTTTGGGGCGTCGGCTATAAATTTGAACTGAAGGAATAACCTCACAGTGAGTATGAATGTAGGTGCGGATAGACCATGCAGAAAACCCTATTTAAAAAATATTTGCGCATAACGTCACTGATTATAGCAATCAGTTTCTTATTTCTAAGTTTTGTCATGCTGACGTTTGTCTCAAATTACTGGCAGACGGAAAAACAAAACCTGCTTCTAAAAAATGTAAAGAGCGTGGCTGTAATCGCAGCCGAAAGTGTAACGTCAGTAGATAATAACATTTATACAATCCAACCAGAACGCATGAAACTGTTTATTGAGGCTTTTTCCGATAATATTGACGCTGATATTTTTGTTACCAACGTGAGCGGGCAGGTCGTAATTACCAATAGTAAGGAAAACAATGCGCAAAGAGTTGGAACTGACATCATGACCAAGGCGCTTGCCGGAAGGTACATCAGCCAGGGCACGATGGGCGGAATTTACGATCAAACGTATTATTCTGTTGGCGTGCCGATTTCCCTTGGAAAAATTGATGGTTCCAAAGTGAATATCGGTGCTGTTTTTGCTGCTTATAATGTTCATTCTTTTAATATATTCAAGATGGAGATTATCCGGGTGTTTGTACTTGCCGCAATCGCGGCATTTATGGCTGCGTTCTGTGCAGTATGGCTTTTTTCGTATAAATTGGTGCACCCGCTGCGCAATATGGCTGTCGCGGCACGTTCGTTCGGCGAAGGGAATTTTGCGGTGCGTGTTCCGGTTACCAGTAAGGATGAAATCGGGCAGCTTGCCCTTGCATTTAACAACATGGCCAGTTCGCTTGCATCAGGCGAGAGTGTGCGGCGAAATTTTACGGCCAATGTTTCGCATGAGCTGAAAACGCCGATGACCACGATCGCAGGATTTATTGACGGTATTTTGGACGGGACCATTCCGAAGGAGAAACAAACCTATTATTTGAAAATTGTGTCCCAGGAAGTGAAGCGCCTTTCGCGTTTGGTGCGTACGATGCTGGATTTGTCCAGAATTGACAACGGCGAGCTGAGGCTCCGCCCCGCCCGATTCGATCTGACGAATACCATCCTGATTGCGCTCCTTTCATTTGAAAAAGCGATTGATGATAAAAAGCTAGAGATCCGCGGCCTCGAAAATGCTGAGAGCCTATTTGTTGATGGCGACCCGGATATGATTCATCAGGTTGTCTATAATTTAATTGAAAACGCGGTGAAGTTTACCAATGAGGAAGGGTATATCGAGATTAAAATTACTGACCAGCCCAGTAAGACCATTGTGGCAATCAAAAACAGCGGTTCGGGAATTGCACCCGACGAGCTGTCACTGATATTTGACCGTTTCTATAAAACTGACAAGTCCCGCAGTCAGGATAAAAACGGGATGGGTTTGGGACTATATATCGTAAGAACCATTATTAAGCTGCACGGCGGAGAGATTAATGTGAGCAGTGTGCAAAACGAATACTGCCAATTTGAATTTTGGCTTCCAAAACTAAATCAGCCGCCCAAATTAACGGAGGACATTGCCCAACCGCCCAAAGAATAAAGATATTATCGTGGGAAAAACGGACAAATTCCGTTACAAATAATATACGAACTAAAATTTTGCGATTTAAGTTAGTCTGAATAGAGAGGATATTTTTATGAGCGATAACGATTTTAACGACAATCACAACCAAGGCAAAGACCCATGGAATCATTATTCCGAAAGTTCACAACCAGACTCAAAGCCAGAAGATTCAGCCGAATCCGGTGCAGACAAGGACGCTCCCAGCGAGGGCGTTCCTACAGAGAGCGCTCCGGGACAGGAATGGAAGGACGTTTCTTCTTCTAAGCCGGAGGATTCCCAGCCTGTCTCATCGCAGGAACCCACGGCAGAACAGCCGACAGCATATCAGCCCACGGCATCTCAACCGGGCGAAAATCCATATCAGCATAACGGACAATATCAGAATCCGCAAAATCAGGGGAATCCGCAGAATCCCTATTCCCCCTACGGCCAAAATAATAATCCGTACGGTCAGGGACAATACAATAATCCGTACGGTAATTACAATAATCCATATGGCGGATATGGCCAGAATCAATATAACCAGCAGGGTCAGCAGCCTTACTGGTCGTATCAGCAGTACGGCGGACAGTATCAGCAGCAGGATCCGCAGCATCAGAGACCGCCCAAGAAGAAGAATACAGGCTTAAAAATTTTTCTTTGGATACTTGGCATTTTGATTGTCGGTACGGTTACTGCGTTTGGCGCTTTAGGGGCATATACCACGATTGAACAGAGAAGCGGGAAAGATGTTTCGTCCTCTCAGGCGCAGAATAATAACGGAGGAGACAATGCGAGCAGCAATGCCAGCAGCGGTTCCTCTTCCAGCCAAGTGCAGATTCAGGGCGGTATTACTGGCAACGGCACGAATCCGAATTCCAGCGGTATTGTGATTAACTCAAACCCGGGCGGCAGTGAGATGAACGCCAAGCAGGTATATAAAAAAGTGGTTGAGAGTGTTGTTGGCGTGGAAGTAGCGATTAATGACGCAACCACAGGCGAGAGCGGAGAAAGTCAAGGCACCGGAATCATTGCTACCGCTGACGGATATATTTTGACTAATGCGCATGTGGTCAATTATTCCAGAGCCAATAAAGTAACGGTTGTTCTTCACAACAGTAAACAATATGCGGCGACGGTGGTCGGATACGATAAAACCTCCGATCTTGCTGTTTTAAAGATTAACGCCACGGATCTAACTCCGGCGGTTTTTGGAAATGCAGACCAGCTTGAGGTGGGTGACCAGGTAATTGCGATTGGAAACCCGGGTGGCATGAGCTTTGCGAGTTCTCTGACTGGGGGCTTGGTTTCCGCACTGAACCGTACCATTGAAACCCACAGTGATAACGGCATGACCTATATTCAGACTGACGCGGCGATCAATCCCGGCAATTCCGGCGGCCCGCTTGTGAATATGTATGGTCAGGTTGTTGGCATCAACTCGAATAAAATAGTAGCGACAGGGTATGAGGGAATGGGTTTCTCCATTCCAGTCAGCAAGGCAAAAGCAATTATTGACGATCTGATTTCCCGCGGATATGTTACCGGACGCAGCCGTCTGGGCATTACTGCGATTGCAATCACAGAAGTTCAGGCACAACTTTCCGGTTACCCGGTCGGCGTAATGATCCGTGAGATTGGCTCCGACAGTGACTTGAAAAGTTCCAAGGTGGTTGCGGGTGATATTATTACCAAGGCTGACGGTCAGGCGCTTACAAGTCTGGATGATCTCTACGCCGTGCTGAACAAGCATAAAGCGGGCGATACCATCACTTTGACGATTTATAGCCCTGGCACCAGTTCAACTACGTCAAGCACCCGAACGGTGAAAACAAAACTGCTGGAAGACAAGGGTGAAACACAGGCGAAGTGATCGCCGGGGACGCGCCTAAAAAGATACTATGAAACAAAAAAAGCATTGCCTATGAAAAAATTCATAAGGCAATGCTTTTTGTTTTAGTGTGTTTTAAAAAATAAATACTAATATCGTTAAAAAAGCGATTAAGAAGCCACAGAGGAGGAGGGGTTCAAAATAGGCCCATCGGGGGCTCTTGCCCATACTTTCCCGTTTTGCCGCGTTGGCTTTCATATGGCGAAAGTTAGGCGCAAACAAGGCCAGTATTGCGATAAGCTGAAAACAGTACGATGCAGTATCGTTTGTTTTGAATGAAAACGATAGGATATAAAGAATTACAAAGGCGGCTATGAAAACATAATCAATTTTATCTCTCATTGAATCCCCCGTTTACCGGTGCGTGCCGAGGAAGAAAAGCGCGATGGTTCCTGGGCCGGAGTGCGTCCCGATGACCGGGCCGACATAATTGGTAATGACTGTTTTTACACCCAAACGTTTTTTTACCTCATTTGCCACAAAGTCTGCGTCCGCCTGCGAATCGCCGTGACTGATGAATACAATTTGTGAGGAAGGATTGGTGGCCGTTTCGACCATGTGGTCAACCAAAGCAGAAAGCGAAGCACGCCGTCCCCTTGCTTTGCCAACATTTACAAGATGCCCTTCGTCATCGACATGCATCACGGGCTTGATGCTCAGCATGGTGCCGATTAGCGCGGTTGCGGCTGAAATTCTGCCGCCGCGCTTTAGATGATTTAAATCTTCAACGGTAAACCAGTGACAAAGGTGCAGTTTGGTGTTTTCGAGCCAGTCACGCAGTTCGTCAATACTCTTGCCCTTGCGCTTTTCCTGCACCGCGAGGTAAACCAGTAGCCCTTCACCCATCGATGCGCAGAGTGTGTCAACCGCGTAAACCTTGCGCTCCGGATATTTCGGAGTAAGCTCTTCACAAGCCAGTTTGGCAGCGTTGTAGGTGTTGCTGAGGCCGCTTGAGAATGCAATGCACAGAACGTCTTTGCCAGACTGCAAAATTGGTTCGAATGCAGAGGCAAACGCCTCCATGTTTACTGCAGAAGTCGTGCAGCTTTTTTCTTCCCGGATCTCCTTGTAAAAATCCGAAAAAGATATTTCACGGCCGTCAAGGTAATTGTGATATTCCTTGCCCGTTAAATTAAATGCAAGAGGAAGTACCGTCAACTCCAGTTCATCGGCCATCTTCGCCGGCAAATCACAGGAGGAATCGGTGACGATTACAAAGTCATTCATATGCTTCTCCTTTTCCCAATACTAGTTTACTGCAATTTTAATGTGAATATCATGGTCATATTTTCCATACCGACCAAGGAGGAAAATATTAGTATTTATAATTAAATACAGTTTATCACAATATTATTGCTATTGTAAATACGATGAAAGAATTAAATTAAAATACAATATAAATAATTAGCAAACTTCGTATTTAATACTATGTACATAAGAAACCAAAAAGGAACGGTTTTCCGTTCCTTTTTATTATGAAGCAAATGGATGCAATATATCTATATTTCTTTATTTTCCATGATTTTGCTGGAGATGAAATAGGAGGCAATAAAAATGACAATTAAAAAGAGCGGCGAAAGCGCAAGCATAAAATTGATGTCTGCGTCGGTCGGCATGGGAAGGTTCGCATTTTTTAAGAGGGAGAGACCAAATGTGGGAAGAAGAACAACAATCATGATTGCAATACGCGCTTTTTGTGTGCCATATTTGTAAAACAGCGGAATCAGAATCGAACAAAAAGCGATTGAGACGCCAAAAGCGCAATATAGCTCCACAAAATTTTCTACGCTCATAGCATGGTTTACCGCAAAATTGATGCAAAGGGCAATCAGTACTCCTACCAGCGACAGTATCAAGGTTAAAAGATACTTGCAAAGTACAGTTTGCTTTTTCGTTATGGGCAGCGAAAAAGCGTATCCGTCCCATTTGGATATTTCATCATAGGAAAAGGTGTTGATGACTAAGATAGAGGTGAGCATGACAATTAACCTAGTAAATAAAGAATTGAGTTCGGTCTGGTTGCCTGTAGCTATAAAAAAGATGATAAAAAAACCGAAAAGCAGCAACAGGAACTTTGGCTGCTGCCTTAAATACAAAAAATCTTTGAGTAAAATTCCGCTCATCATTTTTCCCCCTTTACATACATAAGCATAATTTCATCAAGTGACGCACCGTCTACGATGAAATTTGGGTATTTTCGCTTTGCCGCGGTCTTGTTCTTGACAAGCGCCTCACATTCAAACGCGCCCTTGCGAAAACGTATAAAGTCAGTTTTGTCCAGTCGGTTGAATTCCGACGTGCCGCATTTCAAAATACCGTAATCTTCAATCAAGTCATCTTTGGAACGGCTGAACACGATTTCACCCTTGTGGATAAAGGTCACGTAGTCGGCGATGCGCTCCAAGTCGGTGGTGATGTGGGAAGAAAACAGCACTCCGCGGCTTTCGTCCTGAATGAAGTCCAGGAAAATATCCAGAATATCGCTGCGCATGATGGGGTCAAGTCCACTAGTGGCTTCGTCCAGAACCAGCAGGCGGGGGTGATGCGCCAGCGCGCTCGCAATGGAAAGCTTCATCTTCATGCCTTTGGAATATTCTTTAATTTTTTTGTCTTTCGGCAGAGAAAAATCTTTCAGATACCGTTCATACAGACTGTCATCCCACAACTTGAAAACACGTTTGAGAATATTGGCGATATCTCCGGCTTTAAAATCTCCGTGAAAATAGCTTTCGTCAAACACCACGCCGATTTGCTCCTTGATTTTGCGCTCGTCTTTGATGTTGTCCATGCCAAAAATCTTGACATTACCGCTATTACGCTTGATTTCATTTAAAATCAGCTTAATCGTCGTCGTCTTGCCCGCGCCGTTTTCTCCGATGAATCCCATAATGCTTCCGGCAGGCAGGATGAGGCCGGCGTTTTTAAGTTCAAAAGATGGATATTTTTTACATACACTATTTAATTCCAATAGATTTTCCATAGGTTTAATCACTGCTTTCTGAATCATATATTAGACTGATTCCTATTTGGTTTAGAATCACTGATTGACTTTAGAGTTGAGATTACTCGCTGTCACCGTACAGCAAGGCAAGCATTTCCCGTAACTCATTCAATGTAACGCCGCCCAGTTTCGCCACATCCACCGCGCTTTGCAAAAAGCTTTCGGTCTTTCGGAGCTGTTCTTCCCGTATAAACTCCACATTCTTACGCGCTACGAAACTACCCTTGCCGGTGACGGTTTCGATAAACCCATCCCGCTCCAAATCCTCATAGGCGCGCTTTGTCGTGATTACACTGATATGCAGTTCTTTCGCCAGAAGCCGCATGGAGGGCAATGCGTCGCCCTCGTTGAGCGAACCGGTGATAACGCTGTTTTTGATCTGCGCGGTAATTTGCTCATAAATTGGCTTACCGCTCGAATTGCTGATAATAATGTCCACGCTTTCACCTTGCCAATCCATAAATATTGTATATATTATGTATACACAATATCACTTATAATTATTTATGTCAATACAAATTAGAAAATTATCAAACTGAGCCTATCGGATAACCGGTAGGCTCAGTTTGATAAAGGGCAGGATTTTTTTATTGAAAAATTATTTTGCATTTTCCCTTATGAGGGAAAAATATGAACTTATGTTCGTATAAGTGAAAGGAGGTTTGACTTTGGAAAATAATTCAGAAACAAGCGAAAAGGCTCGTAAACGCATCAGAAGGGGCTATGAAAGACTGGCATTCGGCGGAATTGCCGATGCGGTGCGCCTGCTTTTTACAGAGGAGCCTGACTTGGCGGCGCTCGGCAAAATGGATTTATACAATATTGCCGAGATTAAGCGGCCGAAGGGCGGCGGAATGGAAATTAAATTCTTCGACCGTATCAAAGCGCTGCAATGTTTGGAAGCGTTGAATGTTGGAGGAGGCCAACCGCTTCCGCTTTACCAAACCTTGCAGGAATGCGCGCAATCATTTAAGGAAAACGGCAATGGAGTTTAAAGCGTTTTCTAAAAAGCAGCTGCAAACGCTCAGTTGGTGGTGCGGCGGAAGTCCGTATGAACCCTGTGACGCAATCATTTGCGACGGCGCGGTACGAAGCGGCAAAACACTTTGCCTCGGGATTTCCTTTGCCGCGTGGGCGCTCTATCGCTTCCATGACCGTTCCTTCGCAATCTGCGGTAAGACAATCCGCTCACTCAAACGCAATCTGGTGACCACTTTGCTGCCCGCACTGAACGAAGCCGGATTTCACTGCACCTTTCTGGCCGCCGAAAATCGGATTGACATTTCATTCGGCTCAAACTGCAACCGGTTCTATCTGTTCGGCGGGCGGGACGAAAGTTCCTCTGCACTGATTCAGGGGATTACCCTTTCCGGTGTACTGTTTGACGAGGTTGCGCTGATGCCTCGTTCCTTTGTGGAACAGGCGCTCGCACGATGTTCGGTGGAAGGCTCAAAATTTTGGTTCAACTGCAATCCGGAAAATCCGCAGCATTGGTTTTACCGCGAATGGATTTTGAATACCGAGCGGAAAAACGCGCTCTATCTCCACTTTACCATGGATGACAACCCCTCGCTTAGTCCCGCCATGATCGCGCGTTACCGCGGACTGTATTCGGGAACGTTTTATGAGCGCTTTGTGCTTGGAAAATGGGTGGCGGCGCAGGGGTTGGTGTATCCGTTCATGACGGACACAATGCTGTGCTCCGCACCGCACGACTGTGAAAGCTATGCGGTTTCCTGTGATTACGGCACGGTCAACCCGTCTTCGTTTGGATTGTGGGGCAAAAAGGACGGTGTTTGGTACCGGGTGGACGAGTATTACTTCGATTCGCGAAGCACCGGAATCCAGCGTACCGATGAGGAACATTACACAGGTCTGGAACAGCTCTGCGGCGCGCACCGGATAGAAAGCATTGCGGTAGACCCTTCTGCGGCAAGTTTTATCGCGGTGATTAAACAGCATGGGAAATACCGCGTTTTACCCGCCGATAACGATGTGCTGGACGGGATTCGCCGTGTAAGTGTTGCGTTGAAACAAGGAGATATCAAAATTTGTCGGGACTGCGCGGACGCAGTACGCGAATTTGGACTGTATCGCTGGAATGACGACCGGAGCCGCGATGTTCCTTTGAAAGAAAATGATCACGCGATGGACGATATCCGATATTTTGTGACAACCATACTTCAAAAGGAGGAATCGTTTTTTGCAATTGCCGCGCCGCGCGGGGAAGGAGAACCATGATGATAGGAAAACGAAAGCCGCAGCCGGTGGCGCAGGCGGTGCAGACAGCCGCGAGTGATTCGCCGTTCACCGCATTGAACAGTTATGTGCCGCTTCAAACGGGCGAACGCAGACTTTATGCCGCGCTGCGGGAAGCGGTGCCAATCATTGACGCCGCGATTGATAAGATCGTTCGGCTGGTCGGCAGCTTCACAATCAAATGCGCAGATAAAAATACGGAGTATAATTTGAATTCCTTTTTGCAAAATGTAAAAGTGAATTCAACAGAGACGGGGGTTCAAAGCTTTTTAAGCAGCTATTTGTCCCAGCTTTTAACCTATGGCAACGCGGTCGGTGAGATGGTGGTGAGCGGCGGTGCCATTGCGGCGCTTTACAACGCGGGTCTTGACGATGTGGAGTTGAAAGCCGCTTCGCCTTTGAAAATCGATGTTTACCGCCGCGAGACCGGAGAGAGTGTGAAAGTGAGATATCCGGAGCTGGTGTTTTGCTCGGCGTTCAATCCACCGGCGGGCAGTGCGCAGGGGGTATCACTTTTGCACGGACTTCCGTTTGTCAGCAGTATTCTGATTCAAATCTATAATACCGTCGGAGTAAACTGGGAGCGCCTCGGCAACGTGCGTTTCGCCGTAACTTATAAACAGACCAGTGACGCGTCAGACCGCGCTTACGCAAAAGAACGTGCGCAGAAAATTGCGGGCGAATGGAGCCGTGCAATGCAGAAGGACAGTGTGAGCGATTTTGTGGCGGTGGGTGATGTAAGCATTAAGGCCATCGGCGCGGATAATCAGATATTGGACAGCGAGGTCCCCGTGCGCCAGATGCTGGAACAGATTGTAGCAAAGCTTGGCTTGCCGCCGTTCTTGCTGGGTCTGTCCTGGTCGTCGACTGAGCGGATGTCGAGCCAGCAGGCAGATATCTTGACCAGCGAGTTGGAAGCCTACCGCCGTCTGCTGAATCCGGTGATTACCCGAATCTGCTCCATGTGGCTAAGGCTCAACGGATGCGGGCAGCGTTTTTCCATAGAGTGGGATAACATCACGCTGCAGGATGAAATCAGTCTTGCAAACGCACGGCTGTTAAACGCGAAGGCCGCGCAAATTGAGGCCGCGCTCACTAAAGATTGAAAGGAAGGGATTATTTGAGAGAAGGATATGTTCTGAAAAGCAAACAGGAAATCAATAAAGATGACCTTGAAAAGATTAACAGGTACACGCGGCGTGATTTTAAATCTGAAGAGGTCTACACCTTTTCAGTGGTACTCTGCGACAATGAGATTGACCGTGATGGAGAGCGGTTTACAACCGACGCGCTCCAATCGCTTGCCACACTGTTTCTTGGCAAAACCGGGATTTTTAACCATAGTATGCAGGCGCAAAATCAGACCGCACGTATTTACGACTGCGCGGTAGAACAGGACAGTGAACGTAAAACACAATGCGGCGAACCGTATACGCGCCTTGTGGGAAAGGCGTATCTGCCGAGAAGCGAAAAGAACGCGAACTTTATTTTGGAAATAGAAAGCGGAATCAAAAAAGAAGTCAGTGTGGGGTGTGCCGTAGGTAGGGTTACCTGCAATATCTGTGGAGCGGATCTAAAAAAAGGCGGCTGCGCCCATGTGAAGGGAAAAATCTACGACGGTCAAACCTGCTGTGCGGTCTTGGACGAGCCGACCGACGCCTATGAGTGGTCATTTGTTGCAGTTCCGGCACAGCGTGAAGCGGGAGTAATTAAAAGTTTTGCAGGCGGGTTTGGCGCGGATACGGATGGAATCATCAAAAGTATGACGGAAAACGGAGGTGAAATCACGCTCACGAAAGAGCAGGGACGGCAGATTCTCGACCGAATGGAACGCATGAGGGGAGAAGCCGAGTGTGGTAGGATTTACCGCACGGAGCTCCAGAAGAGCTTTGTGAAATGCGCCGGCCTTGCTAATCCCGATATCCCGGCCGAGACGATGAGCCGTGTGGCGGAAAGTATGGGAATTGAGGATTTAAAGTGCTTTGAAAAGGCATACAGGCAGAAGGCGGACGAAATTTTGCCGCTCAGCCCTCAGCTTGCCGCCTCGAAGAAGCCCGAAAAGTCCGGCACAAACGCGCAATTTAAAATATAAATTATAATTAATAGGAGGAGTAAATCATGAAAATTTCATTGAACGGCTGCGGTGAGAACGTGGCAACTTTTGAGGCGGAATCCACTGTTACAGCAGGAGTGCCCGTAAAAATGACCGGTAACGGTGTGGTTGGTGTGTGCGCGGACAAAGATCATTTCTGCGGTGTGGCCATATCCGTGCGCGGCGGCTTTGCGGCGGTACAGCTTGGCGGGTATGCTCAGGTGCCATATT